>JABAHS010026427.1_pt1 | contig 19975 bp, 17 predicted proteins | sample 7062111 | NCBI WGS metagenome assembly JABAHS01 (sample SAMN14534600, study PRJNA622989) | marine sediment metagenome | biome: marine biome [ENVO:00000428]; feature: marine pelagic biome [ENVO:01000023]; material: deep marine sediment [ENVO:00002113]; isolation source: pool of 4 deep marine... | reverse complement strand
GGATCATCGGCTCATCCTCAGTTCAGGGCAACGGGTGTTGATCGCCGGCGCCGGCAGCGGCGGGGACATGCTGGTTCGGGACCTGCTGCGGACCCGGACGGGCCAGTATCAGCCCGTCGGGTTCGCCGACGACGACCGCCGCAAGCAGGGTAAGGAGATCCACGGTTTTCGGGTATTCGGTCCGATAGAGTCGATCCCGGATCTGGTGCAGGCTCATGCCGTGGATCTGGTAATGATCGCGATCCCCTCGGCCAACTCCCGGGATATGCGGCGTATCGTGCAGGCGTGCGAGAAGGCCGGGGTGCCGTTTCGGACCCTGCCGGGGACCCAGGACATCGCGTCGGGGCGGGCGGCGATCCAGACGCTTCGGGAGGTGTCCATCGACGACCTGCTCGGCCGCGAACCGGTATCCTTGGACTGGAAGGCCATCGAGACGGGGCTGACCGGTCGCACGGTGATGGTGACCGGGGGCGGTGGCTCCATAGGCTCCGAGCTGTGCCGGCAGATTGCCCGGCTGGATCCCGCGCGTTTGGTGGTGTTCGAGAACAGCGAGTTCAATCTGTATCAGATCCAGTTGGAGCTCGAGGAGCGGGCCCCGAAGGTGAAGGTCCAGCCCTACCTGGGGGATGTGACGGATCGCCAGGCGGTGGAGCAGGCGTTCGCGCAGCTCCAGCCGGAGGTGGTCTTCCATGCCGCCGCCTACAAGCATGTGCCCATGCTCGAGGGGATGGTGCGCAGCGCGGTGCGCAACAACGTCATCGGGACCCGGATCGTGGCCGATGCAGCCGGTCGTCACCGGGTGGCGACCTTTGTCCTGATCTCCACGGACAAGGCGGTGAACCCCACCAACGTGATGGGCGCTTCCAAGCGCATGGCGGAGCTCTACTGCCAGAATCTGGACGCGCACTCGGATACCCGCTACATCACCGTGCGTTTCGGCAACGTGCTGGGGTCGGCGGGAAGCGTGGTGCCGCTGTTTCGCGAGCAGATCGCGCGGGGCGGTCCGGTGACCGTCACTCATCCGGAGGTGACGCGGTTTTTCATGACCATCCCCGAGGCCTGTCAGCTCATCATGCAGGCGGCCGTGCTGGGGCGCGGCGGAGAAATCTTCGTGTTGGACATGGGCGAGCCGATTCGGATCTCGTATCTGGCGGAGCAGATGATTCGGCTGGCCGGGAAGACACCAAACGAGGATGTCGAGATCTTATTCAGTGGGCTGCGTCCCGGCGAGAAGCTGCAAGAGGAGCTCTTCCATGAGAAAGAGTCGCTGTTCGGGACCGAGCACGCGAAGATCCTGCGGGCGCGCTACCGGCGGGTCGACTGGTCGGGGCTGGAGGCGAAGCTGGATGCGTTGGCGCGGGCCGTTGAGGGGCTGGACGACGGGGCGGTGACGGCAATACTCCAAGACCTGGTCCCGGAGTTTCGGCGCACACAAGCCGGAGAAGCTCCCTCCAAGGTCGTGCCGTTCGAGGAAGCCAGAGAGAAGTAGCTCGCGCACATGTCAATGGAGAAGTGGGCGGAAAGACGCGTCGGCCGGATGACTTGTGCGGGTGCCCAGACTGACGTGGAGTTGCGTGAGCGCTAGCGGCATCGCAAGATGGCTCGGGGCGAACAAGCGATGGCTACTGGTCCTGTCGGCTGTTCCTCTGTTCACTACCCGGACGACGTTCAACCTTCCGCTCATACTCATGGCGGTGGGCGGCCTGTACTATTCCGTTCGCGGGCCCCGACCCAGTATGAGGGACCCCAAGGTCCGGCTGTTGGGCACCCTTTTCCTCTGCGTGTGGGTGCCGCTCGTCCTATCGGTGTTCGATGCGGTCGATTTTCAACGCAGCCTGAGCACCGCCGTGCGATTCATCGGCTATCCGCTGGCCGGTATCTTCATCGTTCAAGCCTTGAGTGACGACAAGGCCCGGCAGGTCGTGTTCATCGGGACAGCGATCGTTGTCGGGTTCTGGTGCCTGGACGCGATGATCCAATGGACGCTCGGCTATGACGTCTTCGGATACCCGTCTCAACCGGGCGCGCTCACGGGTGTGTTTTATCCAAAAATACGGCTCGGCGTGGTCACGGCGGTATTTGCGCCTGTCCTATATGAAGGGGTCCGGCGGTATGGCCGCAGGTACCCGTGGTCATGGCTCGTGCTGTTGGCGATGGTCGCGGCCGTGATCTTGAACGGCAGGCGGGCCGGTTGGATGATGCTGGCGATCGCGACCGTCGGGTATGTGGCGTACCTGTACTTTGTAGCCGAGCGGAGGCAGTGGCTGCGATGGATGGCGGTCGGGGGCGTGGCGTTCGCCATTGCCGTTGGAATGGTCAGTCAAACGCAGCTCGTCCAGGATCGCATGAGTAGAACTTTGGCCGTCTTCCAAGGCGACTACGAGGGGATCAACCGAGCGACCTCGCTGCGGCTCGGAATATGGAGGGTCGGCGCGGAGATTGCCCGCGACCATCCTGTCAACGGGATCGGTGGGCGAGGTTATGACGCTGCCTCCGAGCACTATGTTCAGGAACGGGGCGTGGACGGCATGGTCTCGACACATGCCCACCTGTTTGCATTGGAGATCGCGGCGGAGACGGGGCTGATTGGTATTGCCGGGTACGCCGTGTTCCTGGTGGTGCTTGTGAGGGGGCTCCTCGGGGTGCCCCGGCAGGCATGGCCGAGGGTGTGGCCATGGGGGATCGGCGCGCTCGTTGCCGGTTTTCCGCTGAACGTCAATCATGCGTTCTACGGCAGTTTCTGGTCGGCGATTTTCTGGTGGCTGGTGTTCGTAACGATTGCGATGATGCCCGAGCAGCGGGCGCCGGCGAGGAGGGCTGCGGTCGCATGAGCTCACCGGTGAGCGGCTGTCGCGACAAGAATGTCGCTCCCTATCTACAACTCTGGCACGCTCGCCAGCTTGTGAGTGTGGCTGTCTTCCGAGCCCCGGCGAACTATTCACTTGTCATTGTCGCGACAAGAATGTCGTTCCCACCGTAACTTCGAGGCGGGCACCAATATTCCGCTGCGATAGGGCGGCCTTTGGACGCCGGATCCAACCAGCGATATGTGCGGGTTTGCAGGTTTCATAGCCGCGCCGGCTTCGGCGGGCACGGATGCGCGCGCGGCGGTCGCCGGGCGCATGGCGTCGACGCTGCGCCATCGCGGGCCCGACGACGGAGGCGTGTGGGTCGATTCCGATACCGGCGTCGCGCTGGCGCACCGGCGCCTGTCGATCCTCGATCTCTCGCCGGCCGGCCACCAACCCATGGTCTCGGCCAGCGGGCGCTATGTGGTCGCCTTCAACGGGGAGATCTACAATTTTCTGGAGATTCGCCAGGCGCTGGATGCCGCCGCAGGCGAGGGGCTGGCGTGGCGGGGACATTCCGATACCGAGGTGCTATTGGCCGCGGTGGAGGCGTGGGGGCTGGAGGGCGCCCTGGAGCGCTTCGTGGGGATGTTCGCGGTCGCCCTGTGGGACCGCAAGGAACGGCGCCTGCACCTGGCGCGCGATCGGATGGGCGAGAAGCCGCTGTACTTCGGGTGGCAGGGCAAGACCTTCCTTTTCGGGTCGGAGCTCAAGGCGCTGCGCGCCCATCCGGATTGGCAGGGCGAGGTGGATCGGGATGCCATCGCCTTGCTGCTGCGCCACAACTATGTGCCGGCACCGTACTCGATCTTCGAGCGCATCTATAAGCTGGAGCCGGGCTGTGTTTTTTCGGTGACGCCGGAGGATGCCTCCCGGCCGTTGGACTGGCGTGAGGTGGGGCGGCGGCTCGAGCCTTACTGGTCGCTGCAATCGGCGGTTGCGGCCGGCGCGAAGAGTTCGTTTGCCGGCAGTGACGACGAGGCCGTCGATGAGCTCGATGAGCTCTTGCGTAGCTCGGTGCGGCGCCAGATGGTGGCCGACGTCCCCTTGGGGGCCTTTCTCTCGGGCGGCTACGACTCCAGCACGGTGGTCGCCCTGATGCAGGCCCAGAGCAGCCAGCCGGTCAAGACCTTTTCCATCGGCTTTCACGAGCCGGGCTTCAACGAGGCCGAGCACGCCAAGGCGGTGGCGGCCCATCTGGGCACCGATCACACGGAGCTGTACGTCACCCCCAGCGAAGCCATGGCGGCGATCCCCCGCCTGCCCGACTTCTACGACGAGCCCTTCGCCGATTCCTCGCAGATCCCGACCTTGCTCGTCGCCCAGCTCACCCGCAAACACGTGACCGTGAGCCTGTCCGGAGACGGCGGTGATGAGCTGTTCGGCGGCTACAAGCGTTATGCCTGGGGGCGCGGGATCTGGGGCCGAGTGGGGTGGATCCCCGTTCCTCTGCGCAGGGCAAGCGCGCGGGCGATCCGCTCCGTTCCGCCCCGGCAGTGGGACCGGGTGTTTCGCGTGCTCGGCCCGGCCCTGTCGGCCAATTTGCGCGAGCCCAACCCCGGGCAGAAGATGCACGGCCTGGCCGAGATCATGGGCGCGGAGTCGGGGGAGGCGGTCTACCGGGGGCTGGTCTCGCACTGGAAGGACCCGGCGGCCGTGGTCGTGGGCGCTCGCGAGCCGCCCACCGCCCTGACCGATCCGGACCGCTGGACCGATCTTGCCGAGTTCACGCACCGGATGATGTACCTGGACACCATCAGTTATCTGCCGGGTGACATCCTGACGAAGGTGGACCGGGCGGCGATGGCGGTGAGCCTGGAGACGCGCATCCCGCTGCTGGATCACAACGTGGTGGAGCTCGCATGGCGCCTGCCGCTGCGCATGAAGGTGCGCGGGGAGCAGGGAAAATGGATCCTGCGCCAGGTGCTCTACCGCTACGTGCCGCGCGAGCTCATGGACCGGCCCAAGATGGGATTCGGGGTGCCCATCGACTCCTGGCTGCGGGGGCCGCTGCGCGAGTGGGCGGAGGACTTGCTGGATGCTGCCCGCCTCAAGCGCGAGGGCTTCTTCGACCCCGGGCCGATCCGCAAGAAATGGATGGAGCACCAGTCGGGCAAGCGGAACTGGCACTACTACATCTGGGATGTGTTGATGTTTCAGGCATGGCTGGAGCGGGGCGGAAGCGCCAGGATCGATCGTCCGGTGGGTGGGGCGGCGGGGGCGGTGCGGTGAGCCGCGATCGAAACGGCGGCCACAGGCCGCCCTATCGGTCCCGCGCGGTACGCGACGGCCACAGGCCGCCTGTGCAGTCCCCGTAGGGCGGTCGCCGAAGGCGAGCCGCCAATCCGGTACGCGGGCGCTGCGGCGGCTTGCGCTGGCGCACAACCCGCCCTACCGCTGCTCCATAGATCTTGGCAGTGGATTTTTTGGCGGGAGCGGCCTTCTAGCCGCGATCAACTTTCAGCGCGAGACCCATAACATCGTGCCGGGACGCGTGGTCTATACTGAGTGCAAGAACAAGGACTGAGCTGGCAGGATAAGCCAGCGATACGGCGAGAGGAGGCCGCGGCCTCGAATCCCGCCATCCGGTGTCCTCAAGATTCTGTCTTCAATTTGTCTCTCCCCAGCGGATGGGGATGGCGTCGTTCGGTTCTCAGTAAACAAGTCGGGTGACTAGATGGGAAAAAGAGTAAGAAGGGCGGTCTTTCCAGTTGGTGGAATGGGTACGCGGTTCTTGCCGGCGACCAAGGCGAGCCCCAAGGAGATGCTTCCAGTGGTCGACAAGCCCCTGATCCAGTACGCGGCCGAAGAGGCGATCGCCGCGGGCTGCGACCAGCTGATCTTCGTCACGGGGCGCGGCAAACGCGCCATCGCCGATCACTTCGACGTCTCCGTGGAGCTGGAGGTGGAGCTGGAATCGGCCGGCAAGCTCGCACGGCTCGAGGAGGTGCGCAGTATCCTGCCGAACGAGGTCTCCGCCGTGTTCATCCGCCAGCCCCGCCCGCTGGGCTTGGGGCACGCGGTGCTGTGCGCCAAGAGCGTGGTGGGCGACGAGCCCTTTGCCGTGGTGCTGGCCGATGATCTGATCGACGGGGGTGATCGTCCGGTGATGGTGCAGATGGCGGAGGTATTCGAGCGCCATCAGTCGAGCATCGTCGCGGTGGAGGAGGTCGACCCTTCGACCACCGACCGCTACGGCATCGTCAAGGCGGATCCGCTGGAGGATCGGTTGAGCACGGTGCGCCGCATCGTGGAGAAGCCGGCCCCGGCCGAGGCCCCGTCCAACCTCGGGGTGGTGGGGCGCTACGTGCTCACGCCGCGGATCTTCGAGCTCCTGGAAGAAACGCCCAAGGGTGCCGGCGGCGAGATTCAGCTCACCGATGCCATCGAGGCGTTGCTGAGAAATGAGCAGGTGCTCGCCTACCGCTACGAGGGTCAGCGTTACGACTGCGGCGACAAGCTGGGCTACCTGGCGGCGACGGTGGAGTACGGGTTGAAGCACGCCGAGCTCGGAGAGCCTTTTCGAAAATATCTTCAGCGATTCTGTATTCCACAGAATCTCTGAGCGTGGACTCTCGGCCGCGGGCCAGTCTTCGGCGCCCGGCGGCCACGGGCCGTCCTATCCCGGATCTTGCGTCGCGGTCGATGCGGCACTCCATAGGGCGCGCTGTGCGCGCCGTGTCTCGGGTGGTGCCATTGCCCGAGGCGGCGGCCACGGGCCGCCCGATCCTGGATCTCGTGTTGCGGCTCACGTGAGCCTGGCGGCCATAGGCCGCCCAATGTTTCGCCCGCCTGCGCCGGCGCCGATGGGCCGTTTTTTTGCCCTGGGTGTCGGCGTTTCCACGCGCTGTGTAGAGTTGACCGCCCATCCCCGAATCCGTAAGATTCAGCGCTTCCAAGTACTTGTTCCCCGGTAGCTCAGTTGGTAGAGCAGGTGACTGTTAATCACCGGGTCGGCGGTTCGAGCCCGTCCCGGGGAGCCAAATATCTGCGAAAACCCCGCTTTTGCGGGGTTTTTTGTGGGCGTTCTCCTCCGGTAACGCTAAGGGCACACGAGACCCCGTCCGCCCGGGCCCTCGCCGGATACCCGCGGGCGCCCGGAGTTGGAGAGGATCACCGCCCGCGCGTGCTCGGCCCCGCGGCTATCGCAGAAGGTGAACGTGGTGTTCGAAAAATAGCTGCTTCCGTCGTAGCGGTACCGCACCCGGTAGCTGTACCTGCCCGAATGGATGCTGAGCCCGGTGAGCGGCCCGTGCACCCGCGTGACGCGCTCCTCCGGGTCACGGCGGCGGTTGCGGTTGGTATCTGCGTAGATCATCCAGCCGCGGTGCCACTGGTTGGTACGCTCGCACCTTTGGCCATCGACACTGGGGCACAGGATGGCCTGGCGGCCGTTTCGCACGGCCTCGCTGCGGGCGGCCTGGAGGTGGGCGACCAGCTTGTTGACGGCCGCGGACACTCGGTTGTTGGCCAATATGGTTCGGAAGGAGGGGATCACCCCAACGGTGAGGATCACCGCCAGGCCCATGGTGATCAGCAACTCTGTGAGGGTGAATCCCGCGGACTGAGCGCCCGGCCGGCCGGCGCGCGGCCGCGGGCGAGCGCGATCGACGACGTCCATGTCCTTGTCTCCCTGCATCGGTGCCGGGCCGTCCTGGCCCGGTGAGATTCATTGTGCCCTGACCACCTGCCGGATCGCTCCAGGCCACTCCGATGGCCCCCGATCGGCACACGCAAATGGTAGCCCGAGGCGTGGCGGGAGTGAAGGCGGCTGGCCTTCGGCGAATCGCCCTACGGGAGCCGTTTTGCGGGTGATCGCGGCGGGAATCCTCGTAGGGCGGTTTGCGCGCCAGCGCAAGCCGCCGCAGGTGCCCGCGGATCTCGGCCCGGTGGCTCGCCTTCGGCGAACCGCCCTACGGACACCTCCAGCTGGATAGGGCGGCCTGTGGCCGCCGGGCATCGGTGAGCGGCACTGCGACCGGCGACGCGGTACGCAAAAGGCGTGCCCTATTGGCCCAGCACCCGCGTGAGCCGCGCCACGGCCTCTTGCAGTGTGTCCAGCCCGGCCGCGAAGGAAAGGCGCATGTGGCCCGGGGCGCCGAAGGCCGAGCCGGGCACCAGGGCCACGTTGGCCTCGTCGATCAGGTACTCCGCCAGCTCCACGTCGTTGGTCACTCCGGGCAGGCGCTGGATCGCCCCCTGCATGTCGGGGAAGCAGTAGAAGGTCCCGTCGCCGGCCAGGCACTCCACCCCGTCGATGGCGTTCAGGGCCCCCACGATGTAGTCGTGGCGCTCGCGAAATGCGCGGACCATCTCCCCGATGCAGGACTGATCGCCCTCCAGGGCCGCCCGGGCCGCGGCCTGGGAGATCGACGCCGGGTTCGAAGTGCTCTGGGACTGGATCTTCTTCATGGCCCGGATGAGCTCCACCGGCCCCGCGGCGTAGCCGATGCGCCAGCCGGTCATGGCGTAGGCCTTGGAGACCCCGTTGAGCACCACGGTGCGCTCGTAGAGGTCCGGGCAGGCGTTGACGATATTGGCGAACGGCTCCTCCGCCCAAAGAATGTGCTCGTACATGTCGTCGGTGGCGATCAGCGCCCGAGGATGGCGGCGCAGCACCTCCCCCAGGGCCTGTAGCTCGGCGCGCGTGTACGCCGTGCCCGTGGGATTGCAGGGGCTGTTCAGCACCACCAGCCGGGTGCGGTCGGTCAGGGCGGCCTCGAGCTGCTCCGGGGCGATCTTGAAGCGCCGGGCCTGATCGGCGGTGACCACCATCGGCTCGCCGTCGGCGAGCAGGACCATGTCGGTGTAGGACACCCAGTAGGGGGCGGGGACGACCGCCTGGTCGCCCGTCTGCAGCAGGGCCTGGGCCAGGTTGTAGAAGCTCTGCTTGCCGCCGCAGGAGACCAGGATCTGGTCCGGCTCGTAGGACAGCCCGTTCTCGCGGGCGAATTTGGCTATAATGGCCTGCTTCAGGGCCGGCGTGCCGTCCACGGGAGTGTACTTGGTCATTCCCCGGTCCATGGCCTCCCTCGCGGCCTGTTTGATATGGTCCGGAGTGTCGAAATCGGGCTCGCCGGCTCCCAGGCCGATGACGTCGCGCCCGGCGGCGCGCAGCTCGGCGGCTCGGGCGGTTACCGTGAGGGTGGGCGAGGGCTTGATGCGCTGAACCCGAGTGGAGAGCTGGATGTCCAAAGCGTGTCCCTGATCATTGGGCCGATCGTCAAAATGCTGCAATGATACTGGAATCGTGGTACCGGCAGAATCCCCATGAGTCGCAGATTTGAGCTCCACTCGCAGTACCGGCCGGCCGGCGACCAGTCGCAAGCCATCGCGCAGCTCGTGGAAGGCCTGCACGACGGTCTTTCCCATCAGACCTTGCTCGGGGTCACGGGCTCGGGCAAGACCTTCACCATCGCCAACGTAATCCACACGGTGCAGCGCCCGACGCTGGTGCTCGCCCCCAACAAGACCCTGGCCGCCCAGCTCTACGGCGAGTTCAAGGAGTTCTTCCCCCACAACGCCGTCGAGTATTTCGTCTCCTACTATGACTACTACCAGCCGGAGGCCTACGTGCCGTCCTCCGATACCTATATCGAGAAGGACGCCTCGGTCAACGAGCACATCGAGCAGATGCGCCTGTCGGCGACCAAGGCCCTGCTGGAGCGCCCGGACACCATCATCGTGGCCACGGTGTCGTCCATCTACGGGCTGGGGGACCCGCGCTCTTACCTGTCAATGGTGCTGCACCTGGTGCGCGGCGACCAGATCGACCAGCGCCAGATCCTGCGCCGGCTGGCCGAGCTGCAGTACACCCGCAATGACATCGAGCTGCGGCGCGGCACCTACCGGGTGCGCGGCGAGGTGATCGACATCCACCCCGCGGAGTCCGAGCGAGAGGCGGTTCGGGTCGAGCTGTTCGACGACGAGATCGAATCGCTGTCCTTTTTCGACCCGCTCACCGGCGAGGTGCTGCGGCGCGTGCCGCGCCTGACCATCTATCCCAAGACCCACTACGTCACGCCCCGACAGACGCTTCTGGATGCCGTGGAGGAGATCAAGATCGAGCTCAAGCAGCGCCTGGAGGAGCTGCGCTCGGCCAACAAGCTGGTGGAGGCCCAGCGCCTGGAGCAGCGCACCCGGTTCGACATGGAGATGATCCTGGAGCTCGGCTACTGCGCCGGCATCGAGAACTACTCGCGCTACCTGTCGGGGCGCAGGCCCGGGGAGGCCCCGCCCACCCTGTTCGACTACCTGCCCAGCGACACCCTGCTGATCATCGACGAGAGCCACGTCACCGTCCCCCAGCTGGGCGCCATGTACCGCGGGGACCGCTCGCGCAAGGAAACCCTGGTGGAGTACGGCTTCCGGCTGCCCTCGGCCCTGGACAACCGCCCCCTGCGCTTCGACGAGTTCGAGCGCCTGGCGCCGCAGACCGTCTTCGTCTCGGCCACTCCGGGGCCGTACGAGCGCGAGCACTCCGGGCAGGTGGTGGAGCAGGTGGTGCGGCCCACCGGGCTGGTGGACCCGGCGGTGGAGGTGCGCCCGGCCACCAGCCAGGTGGACGACCTGCTCTCCGAGATTCGCAAGCGGGTGGCGGTCCACGAGCGGGTGCTGGTGACCACCCTGACCAAGCGCATGGCCGAGGATCTCACCGAGTACCTGGCCGAGCACGGCGTGCGGGTGCGCTATCTGCACTCGGACATCGACACGGTCGAGCGGGTGGAGATCATCCGCGACCTGCGCCTGGGTGAGTTCGACGTGCTGGTGGGCATCAACCTGCTGCGCGAGGGCCTGGACATGCCCGAGGTCTCCCTGGTGGCGATTCTGGATGCGGACAAGGAGGGTTTCCTGCGCTCGGAGGGCTCGCTGATCCAGACCGTCGGGCGCGCCGCGCGCAACGTCCACGGCAAGGCCATCCTCTACGCCGACCAGGTGACCGGCTCCATGCGCCGCGCCATCGACGAGACCGAGCGGCGCCGCAACAAGCAGATCGCCTTCAACGAGGCGCACGGCATCACCCCCCAGGGCATCCGCAAGGCCGTGGCCGACATCATGGAGGGCGCCTACAGCGGTGTGCCGGGCTCGCCCCGGCGCTACGCCAGGGTGGCTGAGGAGGTGGTGGAGTATGCCTCCATGCCGCCGGACAGGCTCGTGCAGAGCATCAAGAAGCTGGAGCAGCAGATGTACGAGCACGCCCGCAACCTGGAGTTCGAGGAGGCCGCGCGCATCCGTGACAAGATCCAGCACATGCGCGAGGCCGGGCTGATGGAGGCGGTGTAGACGGACCAGGCGGCCGACCGCGGGTCGAAGCGCCGCTCCACCGGCGCCGTACCAGAGCCCGCCCTATGGGCCGCCGTCTTTCCAACCGCCGCATGCGGTGGGCACAGCCGTAGAGCGGTTTGCGCGCCAGCGCAAGCCGCCGCGGGTGTCCGCCCGGGTATGGGTTCGGCGGCTCGCCTGCGGCGAACCGCCCTACAAGAACCAACCTCGGATGAAGCCGCCGTAGGCGCCGCCCGGCAGCCGGCGGGCGCCTTGTCTTGGAGGGCCGAAATCGGTATCGTATCAGCCCTCTACAGGCGCGTAGCTCAGCTGGTTAGAGCACCACCTTGACATGGTGGGGGTCGTTGGTTCGAGTCCAATCGCGCCTACCAATCTCCCAATGGGTCCAGTCCGCGGGTGCAATGGCACCCGCTCTGGTCCGGGGTCTTTGCTCCTTGCGGCAGCCCATCGTAGGGGCTGCCGTGCGGGTATCCGGGACGGCCCTTCGTAGAGGCCGACCGGCGTTGCGAACATGCGGCCCTTGGTAGCGGTCGCCACTGAAGCGAAGGGGACAACCATGCCACGAGTGACTCTGCCGGACGGCAGCCAGCGCGAGTTTGCCAATCCAGTCACCGTCGCCGATGTCGCCGCCGACATCGGCGCGGGCCTTGCCAAGGCCGCCTTGGCCGGGCGGGTCAACGGCCGGCTGGTGGATACCTCCCACGTGATCGACCGGGATGCGGCCCTGGACATCGTAACCGACAAAGACCCCGACGGGCTCGAGGTCATCCGACATTCCACCGCCCACCTCCTGGCGGAGGCGGTCAAGGAGCTCTACCCCGACGCTCAAGTCACCATTGGTCCGGTGATCGAAAACGGCTTCTACTACGACTTCGCCTACGACCGGGCCTTCACCCCCGAGGACCTGGAGAAGATCGAGAAGAAGATGGAGGAGATCGCCAAGCGCGACGAGGACGTCCGGCGCGAGGTCATCCCCCGGGAGGAGGCCGTCGAGCTTTTTCGCGGCATGGGCGAGGAGTACAAGGCCCGGATCATCGAGGAGATCCCCAAGGACCAGGATATCTCCCTGTACCGGCAGGGCGACTTCGTCGACCTGTGCCGCGGCCCCCACGTGCCCAGCACCGGCAAGCTCAAGGCCTTCAAGCTGACCAAGGTGGCCGGCGCCTACTGGCGCGGCGATTCGCGCAACGAGATGCTGCAGCGCATCTACGGCACCGCCTGGCCGGACAAGAAGGCCCTCAAGGCCTACCTCGAGCGCCTGGAGGAGGCCGAGAGGCGTGACCACCGGCGCATCGCCAAGGTCATGGACCTGTTCCACACCCAGGAAGAGGCGCCGGGGATGGTCTTCTGGCACGACAAGGGCTGGCAGATCTACCTCATCATCGAGGAGTACATCCGGCGCAAGCTGCGTGCGGCGGGCTACACTGAGGTGCACACGCCGCAGGTGGTGGACCGCTCGCTGTGGGAGAAGTCCGGGCACTGGGAGAAGTTCCGCGACGACATGTTCACCACCGAGTCGGAGAACCGGGACTACGCCATCAAGCCCATGAACTGCCCGTGCCACGTGCAGATCTACAATCAGGGGCTGAAGAGTTACCGCGATCTGCCGCTGCGCATGGCCGAGTTCGGCTCCTGCCACCGCAACGAGCCGTCCGGCACCCTGCACGGCCTGATGCGGGTGCGCAGCTTCACCCAGGACGACGCCCACATCTTCTGTACCGAGGACCAGATCCAGGACGAGGTCTCCGCGTTCATCGACCTGCTGTTCGAGGTCTATCGCGACTTCGGCTTCGAGGAGGTGATCGTCAAGCTCTCCACCCGTCCGGAACAGCGGGTGGGCTCCGACGAGGTCTGGGACAAGGCCGAGCATGCCCTGGAGCGTGCCTTGAACACCAAGGGCCTGGACTGGGACCTGCAGCCCGGAGAGGGGGCCTTCTACGGGCCCAAGATCGAGTTCTCCCTGCGCGACTGCCTGGAGCGGGTCTGGCAGCTGGGCACCATCCAGGTGGACTTCTCCATGCCCGGGCGCCTGGGGGCCGAGTACGTGGCCGAGGACGGCGGCCGCCGCACCCCGGTGATGCTGCACCGGGCCATCCTCGGCTCCCTGGAGCGCTTCATCGGGATCCTGATCGAGCACTACGCCGGTGCGCTGCCCCTGTGGCTGGCGCCGGTGCAGGCGGTGGTGATGAATATCACCGACCGCCAGGCGCCGTACGCCGAAAAGGTCCAGGAATTTTTGAAAAACAAGGGGTTCCGGGTCGATTCGGACTTGAGAAATGAGAAAATCGGCTTTAAAATTCGCGAGCACACTATTCGGAAGGTCCCCTATCTGTTAATCGTGGGGGACCGAGAAGTGGAATCAGGCTCTGTGGCCGTGCGCACGCGGGGCGGTGAGGACTTGGGCTCCATGTCGCTGGACGAGCTCGACCGGCGACTCACCGCAGAGACCGCGAGCCGCGGCTTAACTGTTTTGGAGGATTGAAGCATCGCCAGAGGACCATCGAGAGTTCGATTGAACGAGCAGATCAAGGTGCCGCAGGTGCGGCTGATCGACAGTGAAGGCAGCCAGGTCGGTATCGTTCCAATCGAGGAGGCACTACAGGCCGCAGAGGCGGCCGAGCTGGACCTCGTGGAGGTTGCGCCCAATGCGGAGCCGCCGGTTTGCCGCATTATGGATTACGGCAAGTATCGGTTCGAGGAAAGCAAGAAGCAGCAGGCTGCAAGGAAGAAGCAAAAGCAGATTCAGGTCAAGGAGGTCAAGTTTCGTCCGGGAACGGACGAAGGGGACTATCAGGTCAAACTTCGCAACCTGACGCGTTTCCTAACGGAAGGTGACAAGGCGAAGGTAACACTGCGATTTCGCGGGCGCGAAATGGCGCACCAGGACCTGGGGCGCAAGCTCTTGGAGCGGGTGGAAGCGGACCTCGAGGAGTACGGCACGGTCGAGTCTTGGCCGCGCATGGAGGGGCGCCAGATGGTGATGGTGATCGCTCCGAAGAAAAGGCCCTCCAAGTGAGGCCGGTCTGCAACGCGGGGCCTGGATGAACACCGAATGCGGAGTATGAGCAATGCCAAAAATGAAGACCAACCGGGGCGCGGCCAAGCGCTTTGGCCGGACCGCGACGGGCCGGTTCAAGCGCAGCCAGTCGCATCACAACCACATCCTCACCAAGAAAAACACCAAGCGTAAACGCCACCTGCGTGCACCGGCGACCGTGGATGCCGTGGATCAGCGCAGCGTGCGCCGCTTGCTGCCGTACAGCTGAGTGGGGTGAATAGCCATGCCTAGAGTGAAGCGAAGCGTCGAGGCACGCGCCCGGCACAAGAAGGTGTTGAAGAAGGCCAAGGGCTACTATGGGGCCCGCAGCCGCGTCTACCGTGTGGCCAAGCAGGCGGTCATCAAGGCCGGCGAATACGCCTATCGCGACCGCCGCCAGCGCAAGCGCGATTTCCGCTCATTGTGGATCGTGCGCATCAACGCGGGCGCGCGCGAGAACGGGCTGTCCTACAGCCGGCTGATCGCGGGTCTGCGCAAGGCCGATGTCGAGATCGACCGCAAGGTCCTGGCCGATCTCGCCGTGCACGATAAGGCGGCGTTTGCTGCGCTGGCCGACAAGGCCAAGGCCAGCCTTTCCGCCTGATGGCGCGCCGGGCGCGTCGGTGCGCAAATGAGCACGAGGAGGGGGAGGCAGGTGTTGCCTTCCCCTTTTCATTTTGTGCCCGCCGGTGCCCGGCTGCCTGCAGCAGCATTGTCGTGAGGCGGGATGAATCCAGCACGGCGGGTGATCGCGGCTCGGTGTGCCGCTCCTTCCGGGAATGAGCTACCGGTGCCGGGAATGGGGCGGGAGCGGCATTCTTGTCGCGATTGGGATCGCCGGACGGTGAGTCGCGGCTGGAAAGCCGCTCCCACCGGGAACGAGCCACCGGTGCCGTGAATGCGGCGGGAGCGGCATTCTTGTCGCGATTGGGATCGCCGGACGGTGAGTCGCGGCTGGAAAGCCGCTCCTTCCGGGAATGAGCTACCGGTGCCGGGAATGGGGCGGGAGCGGCATTCTTGTCGNNAAAGCCGCTCCCACCGGGAACGAGCCACCGGTGCCGTGAATGCGGCGGGAGCGGCATTCTTGCCGTGCCATAGATCGCGGCTCGCGCTCACCGACAAAGAGATTTTGACTTTTGCGTTTTGAATTTTGAGTTTTCCTTGTCCCGTGGACCAGAAAGAGCTCACAGCGATTGTTCAAGAGGCCGAGCACGCCGTCGCCGGTGCCCTGGACCTGGGGCAGCTCGACCGGCTGCGCGTGAAATACCTGGGCAAGAAGGGCGTGCTCACCGAGCAGCTGAAGCAGCTCGGCGCCTTGCCGCCGGAGGAGCGCCCCGCCGCGGGACAGGCGATCAACGCCGCCAAGAAGGAGCTGCAGCAGGCCATACAGGCACGCAAAGAGGCGTTGCAGCAGGCGGCCATGGGTGCCCGGCTGGCCGGGGAGTCTCTGGACGTGACGGCCCCCGGGCGCGGCCAGCGCCCGGGCGGCGTGCATCCGGTCACCCGCACACTGGAGCGCATCGAGGCCTTGTTCGCACAGCTGGGGTTCGAGGTGGCCGAGGGCCCGGAGGTGGAGGACGATTACCACAACTTCGAGGCCCTGAACATTCCGCCGGAGCATCCGGCCCGGGCCATGCACGATACCTTCTACTTCGACGCCCACCGTCTGCTGCGCACCCACACCTCGCCGGTGCAGATCCGCGTGATGGAGTCCCGCAGCCCGCCGCTTCGGGTCATTGCGCCGGGGCGCGTCTATCGCTGTGACTCCGACGTGACCCACACGCCCATGTTCCACCAGGTGGAGGGGCTGCTGGTGGACGAGGACGTCAGCTTCGCCGATCTCAAGGGCACTCTGGACGATTTTCTGCGCAACTTTTTCGAGCGCGACCTGGCGGTGCGCTTCCGGCCGTCGTATTTCCCGTTCACCGAGCCCTCCGCGGAGGTCGACATCCAGTGCGTGATCTGCAACGGCGACGGCTGCCGCGTGTGCAGCCACACCGGTTGGCTGGAGATCCTGGGCTGCGGCATGGTGCACCCGAACGTCTTCGAGTACGTGGGCGTCGACAACGAGCAGTTCACCGGGTATGCCTTCGGCATGGGCGTGGAGCGCCTGGCCATGCTGCGCTACGGTGTGAACGATCTGCGGCTGTTCTTCGAGAACGACCTTCGGTTCTTGAGGCAATTTCGTTGAGCGACGGTCGAATAACGCAGAGATCGCGGAGGCGCGCAGTACGCAGAGGATTTTTGTTTGTGATTGACTATTGCAGATAGCAGGTTGTTGCGGCGCCACATGTGCATCAACTCTGCTTTGACGGAAGTCGCCGTAGCTGGCGGCGGCTGAGCCAGGGTTGGTTAACATATTTTTCGTTTTACTTTGCGCTCTCGGCGCCTTTGCGATCTGTACGTTAAACAACAAGGTTTGCCAAGGCATGAAATTCAGCGAAGCATGGCTGCGCGAGTGGGTGAATCCGCCGGTCTCCACGAAGGCGCTGGCCGAGCAGCTCACCATGGCCGGGCTGGAGGTGGATGCGGTGGAGTCCGCCGCGCCGGCGTTCGAGGGCGTGGTGGTCGCCAGCGTGCTGGACGTCCAGCCCCATCCCGATGCGGATAAGCTGCGCGTGTGCCGGGTGGAGGCGGGCACCGGCGAGGCGTTGACCATTGTCTGCGGCGCGGCCAACGTGCGCGCGGGGCTGCGCGTCCCGGCGGCCCTGGTGGGCGGCAGGCTCCCCGGGGACCTCGAGATCGAGAGGTCCAGGCTGCGGGGCGTGGAGTCGTCCGGGATGCTCTGCTCGGCCAGCGAGCTGGGCCTCGCCGAGGCCGGCGAGGGGCTCATGGAGCTGCCCGACGACGCGCCGGTGGGCGAGGACCTGCGCGGCTACCTGGCCCTGGACGACCGGATCATCGCCCTGGACCTCACCCCGAACCGGGGGGACTGCCTGAGCGTGGCCGGCGTCGCCCGGGAGGTGGGGGCCCTCAACCGTTGCGCGGTCCAGGGACCGTCCATTTCGCCCGTGCCCCCGGTCATCGACGACATCTTCCCCGTGGAGGTCTCGGCCCCCGAGGACTGCCCTCGGTACCTGGGACGGGCCATCCGGGGGATCGACCCGAACGCGCGCACGCCCCTGTGGATGCAGGAGCGGCTGCGCCGGGGCGGCGTCCGCAGTCTGGGCCCGGTGGTGGACGTCACCAACTACGTGCTGCTGGAGCTCGGCCAGCCCATGCACGCCTTCGACCTGGCCCGCCTGGAGGGCGGCATTCGGGTGCGCCGGGCCAGCGCGGGCGAGCGTCTGACCCTGCTCGACGGCAAGGAGATCGAGGCCGAGCCGGACACCCTGCTCATCGCCGATTACGCGCGCCCTGTGGCCCTGGCCGGGATCATGGGAGGGCAGGGCTCGGCGGTGGATGCCGGCACCCGGGATCTGTTCCTGGAGTGCGCCTTCTTCGCCCCCCGGGCCATCGCCGGCCGGGCGCGCCGCTACGGCCTGCAGACCGACTCCTCCCAGCGCTTCGAGCGCGGCGTGGATCCCGCGTTGCAGGCCCAGGCGGTAGAGCGGGCGAGCGCGCTGCTGCTGGATATCGTCGGCGGCCAGCCCGGGCCGGTGGTGGAGTGCGCGTCGGAGTCCCACCTTCCCCGCGCCACGCCGGTGACCCTGCGCCGCTCGCGCTTGGAGCGGTTGCTGGGTACCGGAATCCCCGACGAAGAGGTGGAGGAGATCCTCGCCCGGCTCGGGATGCAGTGTCGGGCCAGCGGGGCGGGCTGGGAGGCGACGCCGCCCACCTTCCGGTTCGACGTCGCCCTGGAGGCGGACCTGGTCGAAGAGGTGGGAAGGATTTTCGGGTACGATCGCCTGCCCAGCCGTACCCCGCGAGGGACCCTGGCGATGCACCCGCGGCCGGAAGGCCGGCTGGACCCGGCGCGGCTGCGCGACGCCCTGGTGGAGCACGGCTACCAGGAGGTGGTCACCTACAGCTTCGTCGATCCGGCCGACGAACGGTTGTTGAATCCGGAGCGCACCCCCCTGGCCCTCGCCAATCCCCTGTCCTCCGAGATGGCGGTGATGCGCACGAGCCTGTGGCCGAGCCTGCTGCGGACCCTGCTGCACAATCTTCATCGCCAGCAGGAGCGCATCCGGATCTTCGAGTTTGGGATGAGCTTTGTTCCTGAAGATACGGATATTGAACAAAATATTAAGATCGCAGGCGCTGTGCTGGGAAGTGTCTGGCCGGAGCAGTGGGGCGATCCGGGACGTCCCGTCGACTTCTACGACGTCAAGGGCGATGTGGAGGCATTGCTTGATTTGACGGGGGCTGGCGATGAATTTATCTTTGAATCAGCGCGGAATCCCGCTCTGCATCCTGGCCAGTCCGCGTGCATTGGACGGCGAAATACGGCGGTCGGATGGGTCGGGGCCCTGCACCCGCAAATACAACAACAACTGGGGGTTAGCGAAAAAATCCTTTNNTCGCCGAGGCGGTGGTTCCACGGTTCCAATCGATATCGAAATTTCCGTCGATTCGGCGTGATCTGGCCGTGATCGTGAATGAAGCGATCACTGCGCGGCAGGTCAAGGCGTGTGTCGCCAGTGCGATGCCGGAGCTGCTCCAGGAGATCCGGCTGTTCGACGTGTATCGCGGCCCCGGAATAGAATCCGGGCGAAAAAGCCTCGCTTTGGGCTTGATTTTACAGGACTCTTCGCGCACCCTTACTGATCAGGAGGTGGACGCCGCCGTGGGGCGCGTGGTGGCCGAACTCGAAGAACAACTGGGCGCATCACTGAGAGACTGAATAATGGCACTGACCAAAGCCGACATGGCGGAATATCTGTTCGAGGAGCTTGGCCTCAACAAGCGCGAAGCCAAGGAAGTGGTGGAGATGTTTTTCGAGGAGATCCGTTGCGCACTGGAGCAGGGAAGTCAGGTGAAGTTGTCGGGGTTTGGCAACTTTGATTTGCGTGACAAGAACCAGCGGCCTGGGCGCAACCCAAAAACCGGTGAGGAAATTCCCATCACGGCGCGGCGTGTGGTGACCTTCCGACCGGGACAAAAACTCAAGGCGCGAGTCGAGGCCTATGCTGGAAGCGGGGAACAATAACGAGCTTCCACCGATCCCGGGCAAGCGCTACTTCACGATCGGTGAGGTGAGCGAGCTCTGCGGGGTGAAGCCTCACGTGCTGCGCTATTGGGAGCAGGAGTTCCCGCAGCTAAAACCCGTGAAGCGCCGGGGCAATCGCCGCTATTACCAGCGCCACGATGTGATCCTCATCCGCCAGATCCGGAGCCTGCTCTACGAACAGGGCTTTACCATCGGCGGCGCCCGCCAGCGGCTCTCGGGCAGCGAGGCCAAGGAAGAGCTCAACCACAGCCAGCAGATTGTGCGCCAGATGCGCGCTGAGCTGGAAGAGATCCTGCAGATCCTCAAGAATTAGCGCTTTGGGAAGCTAGGCACCGGTTCCGCTCGTGCGCGGCGGGCCGGTCGCGGCTCGAGGCGCCGCTCCTGCCAGTGCCGCTTCCATAGAGCGGCCTGCGTCCGCCGGGACCCGGCTGCACTCCGAGAGGCGGCGCGCACAGCGCGCCCTATGGGAAGGCGTTCATCGACCGGCGCTGTTTGCGGCTCGAGGCGCCGCTCCTGCCAGTGCCCGCTCCCCGGTCGGTCAGCGGCGGCCAGCTTGGTGCCGGCGCCTGGTTACGGTACACTACGCGGGCCCGGCGTATGGGTCGGGCGACATGTCGGGGCGTGGCGCAGTCTGGTAGCGCACCACAATGGGGTTGTGGGGGTCGGAGGTTCGAATCCTCTCGCCCCGACCAT
>JABAHS010096071.1_pt4 | contig 19977 bp, 18 predicted proteins | sample 7062111 | NCBI WGS metagenome assembly JABAHS01 (sample SAMN14534600, study PRJNA622989) | marine sediment metagenome | biome: marine biome [ENVO:00000428]; feature: marine pelagic biome [ENVO:01000023]; material: deep marine sediment [ENVO:00002113]; isolation source: pool of 4 deep marine... | reverse complement strand
CCAGTGCTTCGCAAAAGTGCGCGCAGCTCCAGCAACGCCTGGCAGCTCACTACCGGGACCTCCGCGAGACGCATCGAGCAGCAAAGCACCCGATCAAACATCCACTGGGGGATCTCTAGCGAGCTGGGAAATCCCTCTATCCCGGCACTGCACCGAAGAATCGGCTTGTCGTTCTTGACGACCGACTCATGGACCAACGCGCGCTGGCCGTACCACGGATGCCAGGGGTAACAGACTTCTTTGGAGTGAGTACTATGGGTGTTACGTTGTCGACTTGTACAATAACGAACGCCCACACCAGGCCCTAGGGGGCAAGTATCCGGGCGATGTCGCTGACCGCCCTAATGGAGCCACCCATGTTCGGCGTAATGGAGCCACCCATGGGTGCTGATCCGAGGGTCTCGGACGGGGTGATTATTTCGTCGTTTTCCCTCCTTTGGCAATGGCCATTTGATGGTCGTTGGATGGGTGCCGATCGGAGCGAGGGGTGTGGGTCGACACGCTTGAGGATGGGTACAGGCGCGCTGTCGTGCATGGAACGAGCGTTGGCCCTGCCGAGTCGTGTTTCACGCGCGAGAGAGCGCGATATGGACAAGCGAGAGGCCCGGGGAGGGGCCGATTTTGGACGAGGCACGATACGCGGCTCATTCGCCGCAAAGCAATCCCGCGCTTCGTTGTATAAAGCTTGGACGTTGTCGGGTAGATGTGTAACCTCGTCGCCGGGACGTACTCCTGGAACTTGCTCAAGGTGTCCAAAGTATGTCGGCTCAGTACAGTTGGGGCAGATGCATATAGTGCGGCCACTGTGGTCCGAGAAATAGCCTCTTACAGAGGCGACAAATCTACCGCAGTAGCCGCAGGTGTATTCGACGGAGGTAAGGCTGTTCGTGTTATGCCATTGCATGGTGTGGAGGTTGATGGAGTGTCAAGGCCAATGCAAGGACCGTTGAAGGATAGTCATGACGTCGGCTGGATTCCATCGTTTGGCACCGTTCGGTAGGAGAACCTTGCGTCGGTTGAGGTGCCACGCCGTCTTTGGCAGAGATCGGTGTGTCTGTTCGTAGAGATCATGTACCCGAGCTACGAGTTGATCTTCTGGAAGGCAGATGTATTGGGATTCTTCGCGATATAAGGCAATCGCGCGCGCGACGATGGCATCTCGGTCGTTATTCGTCGTGGTCTCGAGGGATTGAAGGCGCCGGAGAGTTGTTGAAGACACCCAGAGCTCGAGACGATGCAGCCCGGCCGCTCGTTTTTCGCGGGCAAGTGCGGTGCTGCGTCGGCGGTGCCGTCGTTGTCGCTCTGCATTCGTTAAGGCCATGACTAATCCAAGAGGACGACGAGCAATGCTAGGAGCACAATCAGCAATGAGAGCCGGATCGGATCGAGGCGATTGATTAGCTTCAAGAGGCGCTCTAGGTCTTTCATCGTGTCCCCAACCGATTCCTCGTGATTTAGATATACCCAAATCTCGGTCGAGGACAGCATTCATTGTATGAATGCTCACAACTTGTTGACTTCGTGCGTATTCTTCTGCACCTGGAAGGAAGATGATATCCTGCGTTACTAGTAACAGCAAACTGGATGCTGTCGCAGGCAGCGACCGCTAACAGACAACCGGTTCTGAGGACTGGGCCGCTGCGTATCCTGGGCCGCCGCGCCAGGGGCCGGCCCGGGGGCCGCCAGCAAACATCGTCCGGTCGCCCCCCTAAGACGAGGTTTTCGCGGCGTTTGCCCGCCCGGGGTACCCCCGGTAGGGGCAGGCGGGCCATCGGCTGTAATCCCCAATAGGGGTCGTCTGGCGCTGGTTAGCGGCTGGTTAGCAAAAATGGATGGTGTTAGTGGGCGCTACTGCTACAAGCCGAGTAGTTGCTGGCGCGCCCGGAGGGACTCGAACCCCCGACCACCTGGTTCGAAGCCAGGTACTCTATCCGGCTGAGCTACGGGCGCGTTTGCGAGCCGCTATTATCGGGTACTTGCGCGCCGTAACGCTACGGTTCGGGCGCGCAGCGGTGCCGCAAGTGAGGGCAGGGGCGAATCAGCTGCAGTCCGCATCCCGGGCGAGCCCGTCGACGATGGCGGTGTTCGGCGTGTGTCGGAAGATCTCGGGTGACACCTTGAGCTTGGCCGCGCGGCTGCCGCCCCCGAGGATGACGTAGTCGCGCTCCATCACCCCGCGGTCCACCCACAGGGGCAGCTCGGGGGGAAGACCTATGGGAGTGACGCCGCCGAGATCCATCCCGGTCAGCTCGCGCGTCTGCTCGGCGGAGGCGAAGGACACGCGGCGTGCGCCCAGGCGCTTGCGCACCGTGTGGTTGACGTCGAGCCGCGTGGTGGCCAGGACGACGCAGGCGGCGGCGTGTTTATCGCCGGTCTTGCCCGCGACCACGATGGTGTTGGCGGAGTTACCGGGCGGATAGCCGTAGTGCTCGCAGAAGACCGCCGTATCGGCGAGCGCGGGGTCGCAGGGCAGGATCTCGTAGGGCACGCCCAGCGCCTCGAGCGCGGCGCGCACGCGCGCTTCCACCGGATCATCACGCATGGGTGGATGATGCGCCTTGGCCGGGGACTGGCCGGCCTGCGTTCACGAGCGGCAGCAGCTCGCGCAGATCGTGCACGCTGTGATCCGCATAATGGCTCCACTCGGCGCGCCGTTGCACGTCGAGATAGACGGTGGCCACGCCCGCCCGGCGGCCCGCCAGCAGGTCGAAGCGAAAATCGCCGACCATGACCGCCGCTGCAGGTGCCGCCCCCCAGCGCTCGAGCAGGCGCAGGATGCCGTTCGGGCTCGGCTTGGGCGCCGCCGACTCGCGGCCGATGACGTGCTCGGGGCGGAAAAAGTCCATGAGCCCGCAGCGGCGAAGCGTCCACTGGGCGACGAACTCGCTGTTGCGCGTGAGGACGCCGAGCTCGGCTCCCCGGCGACGCAGCGCTGCGAGCAGCTCCGCCGCGCCCTCCTGGGCCGCCGAGCGCTGCGCGAGCTCGAGCTCGATGACGTCGAGGCGCCGGTAAAGATCGGCGGCGTCCTCCGGCGGCGCGGCGGCGATGGCCTCCAGGATGGGCTCCCCGACCGGGAGCGCGAGCTCCGCCCGGATGGCATCGAAATCGTGCACGGCCAGGGTGAGGGTGCCGTCGAGGTCGAAGACCCAGTGCGTGCGTGCGGCGAGGTCCAAATGGATGTTCCCCCGGTGCATGGTTCGGTTGGGACGTGGCAACGGGGACGGTCCGCGGGCGGACTCGTCAGCCCTCCGTGGCGCCTTCGTGCTCCAGCAAGTTGCGCAGCCGGCTGACGATGGGCGCCGCCTGGGCGTAGCCCTGGGAGATGAGATAGGTCCGTCCGCCGCTCGACAGCACCAGCGTGGGGAACCCCTGCACGCTCAGCTTGCGCGCGAGCGAGAAGTCCGCACGCAGCAGCTCGTCCACGCGCGGTGATCCCAGATCGCTCTCGAATCGCTCGCGGTCGAGCCCGATCTCGGCCGCGAGGGCCACCAGCGTATCCCGATCCGAGGGGTTGCGCGCCTGCAGGTAGTACGCCTTCTGGATGGCGTAGATCATCTCCGGCGCCTTGTCCTCGTCTTGCAGGCGGGCCGCGATGACCGCCCGGCACGCGGGCCAGGTGGAGCGCCGCGGCCGGCACCGGGTCCAGAAGTCGAAGTTGAAGCGGGTCCCGGTCTGGTTGGCAATGCTCTTCCAGATCTTCTGCAGGTGCTCCTGCATGGCCCGGGGCATGGGCTCGTCCGAGTCCGGCGCCAAGCCCCCCATGACCCAGCGGATGCGCACGCCCTCGGGCAGCTCACTCACCACGTCCGCGAGCACGGGGCGAAAGGCCCAGCACCAGCTGCACATGGGGTCCATCACATAGTAGAGCGTCGCCATCGCAAAGGACTCTTCAATCGGGGTTGGCGGTGGTCGGGTCGATGACCTTGCGCACCTCGGTGATCTTGGTCGCTGGGAAACCGCTGCGGCGCGCGTGCTCCAGGACGATCTCCTCGTCCTTCGCAAGGTATACGCAGAAGATCTTGTCGCCGGTGACGTAGGAATGCTCCCACTGGATATCCGGCGCCAGCTCCGCCAGCACGTCGTTGGACTTCTGGGACGCCTCCCTCAACTGCTTGCGCCCGGCCTGTCCGATGGCCGGAATGTCCCGCTCAATGACGAATCTGCGCATGGTCTTCTCCGTTGGGTTCTTGTTGGGAGAATTGCTCCTGATTTCAACGGCCGCGGGCTTCCAGCCACAGACTCATAGGATAGTCCATCACACTCCGTCCGGGACCCCGGGGCCGTTGGACGCGCCCACGCGGGCTGATAGACTGGCGCAGCCAACCGCGTCAGGTGCTCCCCGGACGGCCGTCCGGGGAGTGAAACGGGAAGCCGGTGCGCCCGGGAACTCGGGCGAGTCCGGCGCTGCCCCCGCAACGGTAGGCGAGTCAACGCGGCTCAACCCAGCCACTGCGCGCAATGCGTGGGAAGGCGAGCCGCGAGGCCCCAGCGGCCGCTCGCGAGCCCGGAGACCGGCCTGAGGCGAGGCGACCCGGTGTCGCGGAGGGCGACATGATGGTTCGGAACTCAGGTCGAATCCCGATTTGCGGCTCTGCCGCGTTCCGTCCGTTCCCGCCTTCTCCTCCGCCATATCCGGGCCACGGTGCGGGTGTGCACGCTGGGGGGAGGTCGACAATGAACAACGCAAGCGCGATGAGCCCGCACCCTCGGGGCGCAGGCGGGGTGGATTTTTCTCAGCGGGGGTTTGTTCCGCGGACGACGTCACGAGCGGGGTGCTCACCTCGGCTCCTCTGCGCCCTGGTGGCCGTCTCGGGCGCAGCCCTCGCCCAGGAGGACAGCGGGGACGAAGCGGCGCAGGTGCCGGAGGTGATCGTGAGCGGAACGCGCTCGCCGCAGAGCACGGTCACCGTGCCGGCGAGCATCAGCGTGATCACGCGCGAGGAGATCGAGGCGAGCGGGGCGCCCCATCTGGTGGACGTGCTGCGCGGCCGCGGCGCGGTGCAGGTGTCCGACAGCTTCGGCGACGGCAGTCGCGCGCAGGTGGGCATGCGCGGCTTCGGCGAGACCGCCCACGCCAACACCCTGGTGCTGGTGGACGGGCGGCGCCTCAACAACGCGGACATCGGCCCGCCCGATCTCAACAGCGTCGCGCTCAAGGACATCGAGCGCATCGAGATCATCCAGGGCAGCGCGGGGACGCTGTTCGGAGATCAGGCCGTGGGCGGGGTCATCAATATTATCATCCGCAAGCCGCGAAGGTTTGCGGCCGACGTTGAGGGTGGGTTCGGCAGCTACGATCGCCGGGTGGTCCGCGGCCAGATCGGGGGTCGGCTCACGCAGGAGCTGTCCTACCGGCTCTCAGCGGAGCGGCTCTGGACCGACAACTACCGGGATCACAACGACAAGGACTACGGCAACTACGCGGGGCGCCTCGAACTGGAGCACGGACGCGGCTCGATCTTTACGGACTTCCAGCTCGTGGACGAGAAGCTGGAGCTGCCCGGAGGGCTGACCGAGACACAGGTGGCGGAGGATCGGCGCCAGTCGGATCCGTTCTTCGCGGACGACGAGCTCGACACCGACACCCGCGCCGCCCGGGGCGGGCTCACGCAGCACCTCTACGGGCCCTGGTCGCTGGAGGGGGAGTTCGCGTACCGCAGGACGGATGCCGATGGCACCTTCTTCGCCTCACCCTTCGACTCCAGGCGCAAGCAGCGGGAGATCACCCCGAGGCTCACCGGCGTCTACCCCAACCGCTTCGGGGAGGCCGTGGTGACGCTGGGCGCCGATCTGCGATGGGCGGACTTCGATCTCGAGTCGCCCTCCATCGGCACCACGCGCAATCGCCAGGACGTGCAATCGGTTTACGGGCAGGCGGTTATTCCCTTCGCGCCGCGCTGGAGCCTGACCCTGGGCGCGCGCAAGGCGTGGGTGGAGAACGATCTCACCACGATGAACCCTTTCGGATTGCCCGACTTCCCCGACGGGGTGCAGCTCGACGACGACGTCTTCGTCACCGAGGTGGGGCTCTCCTTTCGGCCGACGCGTGCGTGGCGGCTGTTTGTGCGGCGCGACGAGAACTTCCGCTTCGCCAAGGCGGACGAGCAGTCGTTCACGCAGCCCGGCACGGTGGGGCTCGATACCCAGACGGGCGTGTCGTGGGAGACGGGTGCGGAGTGGCGTACCGGGCGCAACGTCTTCAAAGCCGTGGGCTTTCATCTCGTGCTCGACGACGAGATCGCGTTCGACCCCACGGTGGTGGGCCCGTCGCCTTTTCTGCCCGGTGCGAACGTGAACCTCGATCGCACGGTGCGCACTGGGTTCATCCTCTCGGGGGTCTGGCAGGCGAACCGGCACGTAGGTCTCAGCGGGGATTTCACCTACACGGATGCGGAGTTCGATTCCGGCGGACTCAAGGGCAACACAGTGCCGTTCGTGGCGGAGACGGTGGTGCGCACGGGGGTCGATCTGCGCCTCACCGATCAGTGGCATGCCTTCTGGGAGGTCCAGTCCATCGGCGATCGCTTTCTCATCGGGGACAACGCCAACGCGTTGCCGAAGCTCGATGGATATACTGTGCAAAACGTCCGCATCGCCTATCGATATCGGGGCTGGCGGGTGTCGGCGCGGATCAACAACATCACCGACGAGGAGTACGTCGACTTCGCGTCGCCCTTCTCGTTCTTCCCGGCGCCCGAGCGCAATTTCTGGCTGACGTTGAGCTATCGGTACGAGTAGCGCACGGTGACGCGATGGGTACGACGGGAAGGAATCTGACCTTCTGGCTGCTCCTGTCAGGCATCGTCCACGGGCTCGTGCTGGGTGCGCTGCCGCCGGTGTGGACTGCGCCTAGGGGCGCCTCACCCCTGGAGCTACGGGTCAGCCTCGGCGCGCGGCCGGTGACAGGCACGGAGACGCCGAGCGTGCCCGCCGCGAGGACCGCCACACCGAGCGAGCACCCTCGAGCGGTCGATGAGTCGATATCGGACGACCCCCAGGCGCGCTCCGCCCGGCCCGCGACCAGGCCGGGTCCTGAGGGCGTGCCTCGGGTGGACACGGCGCTCGAGACCGCCGAGACCGAGTCGGCAGCCGATCGTGATCGGGCGAAGAGCCCCGCCGCAGACGAGGAGATCAGCACGGCCGTTGCACGGACGGCACCGCGACCCAACGTCGGGCGGAGTAGCGCGGTGCACGAGAACGCTCGAGGTCCGCGGACGAGCGACAAGATGGAGAGGGCATCGGAGACCGCCCGGGCGGACGCGATCGTCCGGGCCACCCAGGGGAGAGACCCGAGCGCAAACGCGAAGACGACCGAGGTCGCCGCCCTGACGACGACGCCGAAAGCCTCCGATGGGGAAAGAGGGGTGCCGAGAGGTGCTCCCCCCGAGGCGCCGGCGCCGGGCGAGGAGGCGGAGACGGCGTCCGAGACGCCTCGAGGCGAGCCGGCCGCGGGGACCACCGCGGCGAAAAGTCCCACCGCCGACGAGGCGGTGACCGAGATCGCGGCCCTCACGGTACCGCCGCGCGCCGTCGAGGAGGGAAGACGGGTGCCGCCGAAGCCTCGAACGCCGGTGAGCGAGAAAGTGCAGGCCGCTCCGGATACGCGGGAGCGGGCGCTGGATACGCAAGCGGCAGCGGATCGAGGCGCCGGGGAAAAGGCCGGGGCCGAGCACACGCGGGAGGCGGACGAGGCTGCCGCGGCGGGTAAGCCGGCGAAGGCCGATTCGCAGATAGCGGCCGCGCCTGCGCGGGTCTCGGCGCCGGCGTTCAGCCAACCCGCCGGGGGTCAGCAGGCGGTAGACGAGATGCTCGCGTTGCTCCACCGCGAGATCAGTCGTCACAAGCGCTATCCGCTGCTCGCGCGCCGCCAGCAACGCGAGGGCAAGGCCACCATCCGTTTTCGGCTGCATCCCGACGGGTACGTCGATGATCTGAGCGTGGTACGCTCGAGCGGCTTCCGGCCCCTCGATGATGCGGCGTTGCGGGCGGTCGGGGACGTTGCGCCCTTCGAGCCGGCGGCGCGCTTTCTCGCGGGTGCGGAGCGCTTTGAGGTGGATGTCGTCTTTACGCTGCGTTGAGGGTCATGTTTGGAGCGCACCTCGGCGCGCATCGGGAAGCGAACAGCATGGGACATCGTCTATCGAAGATTTACACGCGCACCGGCGACAAAGGGAGCACCGGGCTCGCCGACGGTTCACGCGTGGAGAAGGACAGTCCTCGCGTGGAGGCAATGGGCGCGGTCGACGAGCTCAACTGCCACATCGGGCAGGTGCTTGCGCACCCGCTCCCCGATGCGGTACGCGAGTGCCTCATCGAGGTACAGCACGTGCTCTTCGACCTCGGAGGTGAGCTGGCGATCCCGGGTCAGGTGACGGTTGCGGAGGATTACGTGACCAATCTGGAGCAGGCGCTCGACGGGTTCAACCGAGAGCTTCCTCCCCTCAAGGAGTTCATCTTGCCGGGTGGCGGCGCGGCCGCGGTGGCCTCTCACGTGGCGCGTGCGGTGTGTCGGCGTGCGGAGCGCCGGCTGCTCAGCCTAACGCGCACGGAGTCCGTGAATCCGGCGAGCCGGGCCTATGTCAACCGGCTCTCGGATCTTTTATTCGTGCTCGCGCGGGTGCTGGCGCGCGCGGAGGAGGGCGAGGTGTTCTGGGAGCCTGGACGGCATCGTCCCGGTCGTTGACGAAGGCGGCGGGCGCCGGGCGGGTGGAATTTGCCAGGTAGGTTGAATATCCTTCGGGCGATACAACCCCGTTGGTGCGGGGCGAAAAAAACAGACGGGGGATCCGATGTTGAACAAGCGCTTGATGGTTCTGGTGGCGATCGTGCTGGGGGTGGCGTTTCTGCGGTTGATCCCGCACCCGCCCAACTTCGCGCCGGCGGCGGCGCTCGCGCTCTTCGCCGGTGCGCACTTCCGGGACAATCGCACGGCCTTGCTTTTGCCGCTGGCCGCCATGATGCTGAGCGACCTGCTCATCGGCCTGCACGGCCAGATGCTGGTGATCTACGGCTGCTTCACCGCCACCGTCGGCATCGGGATGCTGCTTCGCGATCGCATTCGGATTGCGCCGGTGGCCGCCGCCGCCATCGGCAGCTCGGTGCTCTTCTTCGCCGTGACCAATCTGGCGGTGTGGGCGCTGGACGGCCTGTACCCGCTGACGCTCGAGGGTCTCCTCGCCTGCTATGTCGCGGCCATCCCGTTCTTCCAAAACACGCTCCTCGGCACCGCGTTCTACACGGTCGTGCTGTTTGGAGGTTTCGCGCTGGCCGAGCGGTGGAGTCCCGGGCTGCGCGCGCCGGCGGCACGCTCGGCGTAGCGGGCCCCAGGCTCGCGAGCGTCGCGCTTAAAAAGCGCTCCCACGCGCGGGATTTCGCCCCGTGTGCGAACGGATACCTGTGGGAGCGGAGTCCCATCCGCGAAGGTCACGCTGACAAAGCGCCCCCACGGTGCCGAGCCTGCTCGTGGGAGCGCACCTTGCGGGATCAATACTTCTTGGTGAGCTCCATCAGGTTGCCGTCGCGGCGCACCTCGAGCCGGTTCAACGCCGACATGCCGAGCAGCACCTGGCGCGGGTGCTCGCTGTCGAGCACGGCGCCCCACACGCCCCGAAGCGCGATGTCGCCGATCTGCACCTCGTCCAGACGAACGATGTAGGTGTCCACGACGCCGTTCGCCGTCTCCGAGCGGCTCGGTCGACCCGTCACCAGGTAGTCGATGCCGATGCGTTTGGCCACGTTCTTGTTCATGGCGATGAGCGTGGCGCCGGTATCGACGACGAAGTCCACGGGATACCCGTTGATACTGCCGGGCGTGTTGTACATGCCGTTGGGCGAACGCCATATTCGGGCCGTGATCCCTGCATCGTCGCGGCCATGACTCGCGTAATTGGTGGTGATGCGCGTACCCAGGGGGTAGTTGCCAAGTTCGCCGTCGATCTCGAGAATAGCTTCCTCGCTGTCCGCGGACACGAGCGTGATTCCCTCGGGGCTGGTCTCGCCGGCACCGAGCACTCGTCGCTTGCCGTCCACGAGAACCACGGCCTTGTCTTTGAAGAGGCCGAGGACCGTGACCTGCTCGGCCGCACCCGCGTGCGCCGACATCGTAGCGGAGAGCAACAAGGCGGCCGACCATCGTAAGTTTGCGGACCGCACGATAATCTTCTCCTTCCTGAAAGCTGCTTTTCTTATGGTTGGAGCTTCGTCTTTAGACATCCTCGAGGACCCGACGATGCGACCATCGGATGACTGACCTTCAAGTATCGGCACTTGCGCGCGGAACCTATGGGAATGTTGGTCGTGTCCGGTGCGAGGATCCGTGTGGAATAATACAGCGCGTGACCCAGGAGCTCACGGGACAATGATTCTTATTTTGCATCCGAACATCGACAAGAGCAGTCAGGAGTACCGCGAGCTGATGGATTATCTATCGGCGCTGCGCGGTATTCGGGCTCGAGCGCACGACGTAGAGGGCGCGCAACAGAGGCTGACCGAGATATATCTCCTCGGCGATACCTCGGCCTTGCAGGTCGAAGAGATGAGCCTGCTCCCGGGCGTCGAGCGCGTGGTCAGGGTGTCGGAGGAGTACCGCATACTGGGACGGCACAAGGACGACAGACGCTCCACCGGTTTCGAATACAACGGCGTCCGATTCGGCCAGGACACCCTGCACATCTTCGCCGGACTGTGTGCCGTGGATACGCCTGCGAACGCCGAAGCCGTGATGCGCGCGCTGACCGGCAGCGGGCTCTCGTGCACGCGCATGGGTGCTTACAAGCCGCGCACGAGCCCGTACTCGTTTCAGGGGCACGGCAAAGCTTGTTTGCCGTACGTCTTCGAGCTCGCTGGAAAACACCGAATCAAGGTCGTCGCCATGGAGGTCACCCACGAGTCACATGTCGACGACATCCGCGAGGCGCTGGAAGCGACCGGCCATCCCACGGGGGTCATGTTGCAGGTCGGAACGCGCAACACGCAGAACTTCGAGCTGCTGAAAAAAGTAGGACGGCAACAGGACTTCCCGGTGCTGCTCAAACGCGGCTTCGGGATCACTCTGGAGGAGTCGTTGAATGCGGCCGAGTATCTGGCGAGCGAAGGCAACCAGCGCGTGATTTTCGCGCTGCGTGGGATGAAGACCAACATGGGCGATCCGCATCGCAACTTCGTGGACTTCGCCCATGTTCCCGTGGTCAAGCGGCTCACGCGTATGCCGGTGTGCATCGACCCGTCGCATTCGGTGGGTACGCGCGAACGCGCACCGGATGGATTGATGGACATCTTTCATGCCACCGCGCAGGGAGTCATCGCCGGCGCCAACATGATCCTGGTTGACTTCCATCCCGACCCCGCCAAAGCCCTGGTGGATGGGCCGCAGGCCTTGTTGCTCAGCGAGCTGCCGCACTTCGTGGAGGACGTGCGCATTGCGCGCGAGGCGTACGAGAAGCGGGCGGCCGCGGCAAAGAGCTACGCCACCGAGGTGGCGTAGGGTCGGGCGCCGCGCGCACCACTGTCGCAGTTTTTGCACGGACCGCTCCACGGGACAGCCTCGGCACTATGCGGGCGCTGAAGTAAGCGCGGCCGTCGCGGGTTGGAGTGCGCTGCCGTGGGAATCCGCTCTCAGGGATTTGGCGCCGAGGTCGATCCTTCAAGCGGAGAGGTCGCAGATTGGGATCCGCTCGCTCAAGCGTCCGCTCTCACGAGTTGTTGGCGCGGCGCGCACGCGGGTCGCCGCTAGCCCATCTGCTTTTCGCGGATCTCGTCGAGCTGTTTGCAGTCGATGCACAGCGTGGCCGTGGGACGCGCCTCCAGACGGCGTATTCCGATCTCGACGCCACACGTCTCACAGAAACCGTAGTCTCCGTTATCGAGCTGGATCAGAGCTTCGTCGATCTTCTTGATGAGCTTGCGCTCGCGGTCACGCGTGCGCAGCTCGAGCGTGAACTCGGATTCCTGAGTGGCGCGGTCGTTCGGGTCCGGGAAGTTGGCCGCATCGTCTTGCATATGATGCAGCGTGCGATCGACCTCTTCCATGAGCTGCTTCTTCCACATCTGCAGAATGTTGCGAAAATGCTCGACCTGCTGTGGGTTCATGTACTCCTCGCCCCGCTTGCGCTTGTACGGGGTGAAGTTGACACCCGAAACCGACGCTGTGGAATTTACCGGCATTATCATTGATCCTCTTTTGACTGACCCGGGCGAGTGGGGCGCCAAGCCCACCGCCGGCGGCCGATTCGACGCGTCCGCGGTCTCCGTGTTGCCCGGTCACTTGAAGTGACGACGGAGGCCCTGCTCGCTCACCCTCACCCGAACCGGCAGAGGCGCTTTAATACCAAAAACACCTGACCGAAGCAATAAACTACGCCGCGTGTGCACTCCCCTTCTTGGACCATCCATAGTCCCGGTGTTCCCAAAAGACGAACGCACGGCCACGCCCGCCCCGCGGACACTCACCTCCCGCCCTGCAGGGGTGCAGACCGGGCATTTTACCCCGCGTGCGGGGCCAAGTATGCTGTCGGGCCGGCGCGAGCGCGCCGTGCAGGCGCGAAGCGGCGCACGGCAGCCGAGGTGAGGCACGACGATGGGTGCAGCCCGACCAACCAAACGCAGCGGCCCCGCCGCTCGCATGCGTGACATCGCCCCTTTTCACGTCATGGACGTGCTGGCGCGCGCCGCTCAGCTCGAGGCGCAGGGGCGGCGCATCATTCATATGGAGGTGGGTGAGCCCGACTTTCCCACGGCGGAGCCCATCGTCGCGGCGGGGCAGCGGGCGCTCGCGTCGGGTCATACCCACTACACGCCGGCGTGCGGCATCCAGGCGCTGCGCGAGGCCATCGCCCGTCACTACGGGGATCGCTATGGCGTAGAGGTGGCGCCCGAGCGCGTCGTCGTCACCGCGGGCGCCTCCGGGGCGCTTCTGCTCATCATGGGCGTGCTCGTGAACCCCGGCCAGAGCGTGCTCATGGCGGACCCCGGCTATCCGTGCAACCGTCATTTCGTGCGCGTCTTCGAAGGCCGGCCCGTGAGCATCCCGGCGGGGCCCGAGGTGGCCTACCAGCTCACCGCGGACCTGATCGAGCGCTACGCGGAGCCCGAGACCGTGGCGGTCATGCTGGCCAGCCCCTCCAACCCCACCGGGACGATGGTCGCGCCGGAGGACTTGCAGGGTATCCTGCGGACTCTCGACGCCCGGGGGTTGCACCTGGTGGCGGACGAGATCTACCAGGGCCTGGTTTACGGTGGCCATGCCACGACTGCGTTGGGGCTCTCCGGCGAGGCTTTCGTGGTCAACAGCTTCTCCAAATACTTCGGCATGACCGGTTGGCGGCTGGGCTGGCTCGTGGGTCCCGAGGCGTTCGTGCGCGATGTCGAAAAGCTTGCGCAGAACCTGTTCATCTCGCCGCCGACGCCGGCGCAGCACGCGGCGCTCGCGGCCTTCGAGCCCGACACTCTGGAGATTCTGGAAGAGCGCCGACGGGCCTTCGAGACGCGCCGCGACTTCTTGCTCGCAGCGCTGCGCGAGCTCGGTTTCAGTATCCCGATTGAGCCCGCGGGGGCCTTCTACCTGTATGCGGGGTGCGAGCGCTTCACCAACGACAGCCAGGCGTTCGCGCTGGACGTGCTGGAGCGCGCCGGCGTGGCTTTCACACCGGGCCTCGACTTCGGGCGCAACGAGCCGGAACGCCACGTGCGTTTCGCGTACACCACCGGGCTCGCCGAGCTCGAGGAGGGGGTGGAGCGGCTGCGCCGCTATCTGGGGTAGGGTCGGACCTACGCAACTCCCTAAAATAGCTCATTAAATCGCCGAAAAAGGGCTCGATTTGAGGTTAGAGGCGCGTTTTCGGGCGCAGAATCGGGCCTCTAAGAAGCGGGCGTCCAGCCCCTTTGCTTAGAAAGCCCGTTTTGCCCGGGAAAAGGACGCCCTAAGCTGCAAAAAGCGCCCCTCAGGGGAGCAAAAACGTGCTATGTCAACGAGTTGCTACGGTCCGACCCCTGGAGCTGTTCCACCCACATCACGGTGGCGCCGGCGACGGCCGCGGGGATGACCACGAACTGGAGCAGGGGCACGGCCAGCGCCAGCATGACCGCGGCTCCGAACCCCACCGCGAGCAGGCGGCGGCCGCCCATCAGGCGGCGCTGGCGGGGAAACGCGAGGCCGTGGTTGCCCATGGGAAAATCGATGTACTCCAGGGCCAGTATCCAGGCGCCGAACACGAACCAGAGGAAGGGGGCCGCCGCGTTGACGCCGGGCACCACGAAGAGCAGCAGCAGCGCCAGGGCCCGCACCCCGAAGTACAGCAGCTTCCTGAGCTCGCCGTAGAGCGCCCCCGCGAGCTCCTGGGGCAACCGGCGCCACCCCCCGTCCGAGTCGACGCCTCCCGCCACGCGTCGCTCCACCGCCTCGGCCAGCAAGCCGTTGAAGGGCGCGGCGATGAGGTTGGCGAGCAAAGAGAATCCCAGCGCCACCACGAGCACCGCGGCAGCGGCGAACAGGGGCCACAGCAGCCAGCTCAGCCAGTCGAGCCAGCTCGGGAGCCAGGCCACCATGGCGTCAATGAGCCGCTGTAACTGCCGGGCGCCGTAATAGATCAGAGCGGTCAAGCCGACCACGTTGACCAGCAGCGGCAGCACGACGTAGCGCCGCAATCCCGGTTGGGCGATGAGCGCCAGCCCGCGCGCGAAGTAGGCGGCGCCACTCAAGGGATTGTTGCGTTCAGAGATCGCGCGCACGCCCGAGTCTGCGTCTCGTCTGCCGTGTCCGGAGGAGACTATCGATCCCCTCGATCGGTGCAGGCCTCGCCGCTTCCTACGGCAGGGTCACGGGTTCGGAGCCGCGCCACTCCGGTGCCCGGTGCTCCGCGATGACGGTGGTGTAGATGCCCCCGCGCACGGCGAACTCCGCCGTGACACGCATGAAGCGCGGCGCGCAGGCGCTGACCAGATCGCTCAGGATGCGGTTCGTGACGGCCTCGTGAAAGGCTCCCTCGTCGCGATACGACCACACGTAGAGTTTGAGGGACTTGAGCTCCACGCACAGGCGGTCCGGCACGTACTCGATGTGCAGGGTTGCGAAATCGGGTTGTCCGGTCTTCGGGCAGAGGCAGGTGAACTCCGGCACCCGCATGCGAATGGTGTAGTCGCGCTCCGGGCTCGGGTTGTCGAAGAGCTCGATGTCTCGGCTGGGTTGAGTCGGCATGCGTTTGCGGGGTAAGCTTTATCGTTAAAGCCATAGTGTAAGTCAATGTGCATACAATAAGCACGAAGCCCGCCCGGTGACGCAATCGATAGTCCACGCACCGAACCGTCCCTGTTGATGCGTCTGCGCAAGGTAAAGCTCGCGGGTTTCAAGTCCTTCGTCGACCCCACCTCCATCACCTTCCCCAGCGATCTCGTCGGCGTCGTCGGGCCCAACGGTTGCGGCAAGTCCAACGTCATCGACGCGGTGCGCTGGGTCATGGGCGAGATCTCGGCCAAGCATCTGCGCGGGGATTCCATGGCCGACGTCGTGTTCAACGGCTCGAGCGCGCGCAAGCCGGTGGGGCAAGCCTCGGTGGAGCTCGTCTTCGACAACTCCGAGGGGGTGCTCGGCGGGCGATACGCGAGCTATGGCGAGATCGCGGTCAAGCGCCAGGTCGCGCGCGAGGGGCAGTCCGCCTATTTTCTGAACGGCGCCCGCTGCCGCCGGCGCGACATCACGGACATCTTCCTGGGCACGGGGCTCGGCCCGCGCAGCTACGCCATCATCGAGCAGGGCATGATCTCGCGCCTGATCGAGGCCAAGCCGGACGAGCTGCGCGAGTTTCTCGAGGAGGCGGCCGGCATCTCCAAGTACAAGGAGCGCCGGCGCGAGACCGAGAACCGGATCCGTCACACGCAGGAGAACCTGGATCGGCTCAACGATCTGCGCGAGGAGCTGGACCGGCGCCTGGAGCATCTGAAGCGCCAGGCGCGCATGGCAGAGAGGTACAGAGTGCTCAAGCAGGAGGAACGCTTGCTGCGGGCCCAGCTCCTGGCTCTGCGTTGGCGCGCGTTGGACGCGGAGGTGCGCGCGCAAAACCAACGCATCGGTGAGCAGGAGACGGCACTCGACGCGGCGTTGTCGCACCAGCGCAGGGTGGAGGCGGAGCTCGAGACCCGGCGCAGCGAGCAGCACGCCTCGCAGGATGCCTACAACGAGGTGTATCGGCACGTGCTCGACGCCGGCGCCGAGATCGCCCGCGTGGAGGAGACGATTCAGAATCTGCGCGAGCGCCGCCACGAACTGCGTGAGAGCCTGGCGCGGGAGGAGCATGCGCTCACCGAGGCCCGGACGCGGTTGGCGTCCGACGCCGCCAAGCTGCAACAGCTCGAGCAGAGCCTGGGCGAGGAAGAGCCCGGGCTCGCGCGTTCGGAGGAGGCGGTCGCGAGCGCGAGGGGCGAGTTCGAGCGCGAAGAACGCGAGTCCCACGCCCTGCAAGCGCAGTGGGAGGATTTCAGCGAACGTGCCACCGAGCCCGCGCGGGACGCGCACGCGGAGCGGGCACGAATCCACCACCTCGAGCATCACATGGGCCAGGTTCGGGAACGTCTGCTGCGCCTGGAGCAGGAGTTCGAGACGCTCACCAGCGAGGACTCGCAGCGTGAGGCCGAAGCGTTGCAGGAGGAGCTGGCCGGGGAAGAGCGCCGCCAGGCGGAGCTCGATGCGGCGCTCGGCACCAAGCAGGAAGCCATACGCGAGACGCGGGAGCGAATGAGCACGCTCTCCTCGCGCCTGGACGGGCGACGCCGGCGACACCAGGAGACCCTGGGCCGGCTCGCTTCCCTGCGCGCCCTTCAGGAAGAGGCCCTGGGCAAACGCTCGGAGGCCGCCATGGAATGGCTCCGGGGCCAGGAGCTCGACGCGTTGCCCCGCCTCGCCGAGGAGATCCAGGTCGAGGACGGTTGGGAGCGCGCGGTGGAGATGGCGCTCGGGTTCCATCTGGAGGCGGTGTGCGTGTCCGGCGTGCGGGAGCTGGCGGGACGGCTCGCGCGGCTCGACGAGGGGGCGGTGGGCCTGGTGGAGGCATCGACCAGCCCGGGCGGTGCCGTCACGGGACCGCCGACGATGTGGTTGCGCGACACCGTGACGGGGCCGGATGCGGTGGCCCCGCTGCTCGATGGCGTGCGCACCGCCGAGAACGTGGCGGCGGCGCTGGCCGTGGCACCCGAGCTGGGTCCGGGGGAGTCGGTGATCACTCGCGATGGCGTGTGGTTGGGGGCCGCCTGGGCCCGCGCGGGGCACGATGGTGCCAACGGTACGGGCGTGCTGGCGCGCGAGGGTGAGATCAGGAGCCTGGGGGACGACCTGCGCCGCGTGCGTGCCGAGATCACCCGAGACGAGGAAGAGCTGGCAGGTGCGCGCGGCCGATTGCGCGATCTGGAGGACGAGCATTCGGGGTTGCAATCGACGGTCTCCGAAGCGCATCGCCAGTACGCGAGCGTCAAGGCGCGCCTGGGAGCTGTGCAGGCCGAGCTCGCGCAGACACGCGCGCGGGCCGAGGCGGTCGCCGCCGAGCTCGAGGAGCTGCGCGCGCAGCTCGCGGTGGATGACGAGCAGCTCACGGCGGCCCGCCAGCGCCTGGAGCACTCCACCGGCGAGATGCAGCGCATGAGCGGGGAGCGCGGGCAGTGGGAGCAACGCCGGCGCGAGCAGCGAGACCGGCTGGAGGCGGCCCGACGCCGCTGGCAGAGCCTGCGCGACGAAGCTTACGAGGTGGGCCTGCGGGTGCAGTCGCTGCGCACCCAGATCGCGTCGCTGCAAGAGGCGGCCGCGCGCAACCGCGAGCAGGTGAGTCACCTCGAAGCACGTTCCACCGAGCTCCAGGGCAGCCTATCGGGGACGGAAGCGCCCCTGCGCGAAGCGCGCCAAACACTCGACGAGAAGCTCGAGGCGCGCCAGACACACGAGGATGCGCTCAAACGCGCCCGGGAACGGGTCGAGACGGTGGAAGCCGCTCTGCGCGAGCTCGAGCAGGAGCGTCACAAAGCGGAGGCGGTGGTACAGTCCCAGCGCGATGTGCTCCAGGATCTGCGCATGCAGAGTCGCGAGACGGAAGTGCGGCGCCAGACTCACGAGGAGCAGCTCCAGGGCACGGGCCACCCGCTGTCCGAGCTGCTCGAGGGGTTGGCGGACGAGGCGCAAGCCCCCGAGTGGGAGGAGAAGCTGGAACGCCAGGAGCGGCGCATCGCGCGCCTGGGGCCGATCAATCTGGCGGCCATCGACGAGTTCGAGCAGCAGTCGGAGCGCAAGCGCTACCTGGACGAGCAGCACACCGACCTCACGCAGGCGCTGACGACGTTGCAGGAAGCCATCCACAAGATCGACCGCGAGAGCCGCGCACGTTTTCGGGAGACTTATGAGAAAGTCAACGCGACGCTGGCGGCGACCTTTCCGCGCCTGTTCGGTGGAGGACGCGCATCCCTGCAAATGACGGGCGACGACCTGCTCAGCACCGGCATCGCGGTCATGGCGCAGCCGCCCGGCAAGCGCAACAGCACCATTCATCTGCTCTCCGGCGGCGAGAAGGCGCTCACCGCGGTGGCCCTGGTGTTCGCCATCTTCGAGCTCAACCCCGCGCCGTTCTGCCTGCTCGACGAGGTGGATGCGCCGCTGGACGACGCCAACGTGGGGCGCTTCTGCGAGCTGGTCAAGGAAATGTCGGAGCGCGTGCAGTTCGTGATGGTGACCCATAACAAGACCACCATGGAGATGACGGACCAGCTCATCGGTGTCACCATGAACGAGCCGGGCGTCTCGCGACTGGTGGCGGTGGATGTCGATGAGGCAGTGGAAATGGCGGCCGTGTGACGACGTCTGCCGCGAGGCGGACGCGACGCCGGAGCCGAGGCCGTGTGCCGGTTTGTCGAGCGCTTCGAGCCGGCCCGGCGGGGGAACGCACCGATGGACCATCTGCGACTGATTCTGATCATCCTGGGCGTCGTCCTCATCGCCGGCATCTATCTCTGGGGGACGTTGCGGCGCCGACGGCCCGCGCGCGGCGAGCGCGAGCGCGATCGGGACATGGATGCGCCGTTTCTGGAGCGGTTCGAGCTGCCGCACGGCGATCCCGACAGCGAGCGCATCGACCCCCTCATGGAGCCCGGTGACGAGCTGGCCGGGCGTTCCCCCGAGGAGGGTGAGCCGCCCGAGCTGCGCGAGGAAGTCCCTGGGGCAGGGCTGCGCGCCCCGGGCGAATCCGCGCCGTTGGCGGGGGAGCGGAAGCTCACGGAGCAGGAGTTCACGGAACCGCTCGGGCAGGAGCGCTCGGCTGCGGAGCCGTCCGAAGCCTCGCCGGAGAGAGCGCTGGGGCCGCCCGAGTACAGCGGGCACGAGCTGATCGTGGCGCTCACGGTCATGGCCAGGCCCGGGCGCCGTCTCGGCGGCGGGGAGCTCAAGCACGCCTTCGAGGCCGAGGGTCTGCGCTACGGCGAGATGGGGATCTTCCATCACTACGGCGAGCGCGGGGAGCGAACAATCCGGCCCGTGTTCAGCGCAGCCAACGTGCTCAAGCCCGGCACTCTCGACGTTGGCCAGCTCGAGACGTTCTCGACCCCGGGCATCCTGCTCTTCGCCCAGGTACCCGGCGAGCTCGAAGGTCATACGAGCTTCGAGACCATGCTGTCCGTGGGCAGGCGCCTGGCCGGGCGCCTCGACGCCATCCTCTGCGACGACGCCCGCAACATCCTGACCAATCAGAGCATCAATCACCTGCGCGAGCGCATCGCCGACTTCGAACGCCGCCAAATGCTGCGCATGCACTAGCCCGAGGGGGGTCAGGTCTTGCAATGCCGCATTCGAACCGAATCCACCTTCAAGTCCGGCTAGCTGACCGAATGCGGCATTGCAAGACCTGACCCCCCTCGGTGACCCAGCGTATGCGTTGCGCTGCCGCTCGATGGCAGGCTTCGCCTTCGGCTCGGCCCACCTTACCGTGCATCGTGTTCCTCGCGTTGAAGAGCGGCGTG
>JABAHS010058922.1_pt2 | contig 20027 bp, 17 predicted proteins | sample 7062111 | NCBI WGS metagenome assembly JABAHS01 (sample SAMN14534600, study PRJNA622989) | marine sediment metagenome | biome: marine biome [ENVO:00000428]; feature: marine pelagic biome [ENVO:01000023]; material: deep marine sediment [ENVO:00002113]; isolation source: pool of 4 deep marine... | reverse complement strand
GTGATGTCGCTGGCTTCCATTTTGATTCCAGGCCTTACCGTGCGTTATCTATGTGACAGTATAATGACAGAGCCAGCCGCAAGCATCAGAACTTGAATTCGAGGTCGATCTGGAGTCGCAGGTAGTCGGTCGGGTTACCCTGGTTCTCCTCAATCTCGTTAACAAACAGCGTGCTGCCAAGATCCCAGTTCTTGCTCAGCCCGTATTTGCCCCTGATCGTGAATCCGGTTGCGTCCGTCCCGCCACCGCCGAAGTCCGAGTCGGTGAATAAAGCGACCAGGGCATCCCGTTCGATATCCTGGTAGGCAATCGAGGCCTCCCAGTCACCCGGCTGACTGACTTTGCCGATCTTGGCGCCGAATGCGTAGCCCGTGTCGAACGCCGGTGCTTCCGTGTTATGGATGTAATCAAGGAAGAAACTGAGCGGATAGTCGCGGAAGCTAGTCGAATACTCGGCGAAGCCCTGCACCATCCGGTAGTCATAAACAAAGTTGCCGTTCGCATCGACGGTATTGCCGAACGGATCGCCGTTCCAGAACGGGCTGTTGCCAACCATGTTGGTATACGCGTGGTAACCGAGACCGACCAGCAACGTGTTTGACTGGGACAAGGCGAACTCGTACCCACCCTGAAGGGAGTACAACAGTGAATCATTCCCGCTCGAGCGCTCCTCGACGCCGAAGCCGCCAAAAGAGACAAAGTAACTGTCGCGTTCGTACTTGGCGAACAACCCTTCCGGGTTCAGGTCGCTGTCCCAGACAAGGTGATGTCCACCCGGCCGATACCAGGGATTCTTCAGTTTGCCGACCTGCACATCCAGGTTGTCCGTCGCACTCCAGTCGACGTAAGCCAGGTTGATGCCAATGTCCTTGCGCGTAAATCCGCCGTCGAACGACTGGTTCGTGGAGACCGGGTTGTCGCCACCGCTTGACAGTTCAAAGATGAAGTCGACGTCGTCATTGACTTCCGCCGTCATCCCGAAGCGAACCCGGAAGCGGCCGCGACGTCGCTCGTCGACCGGCTGCCCGATCGAATCTTCATCTCGGTCGATCAGTTCCAGACGGGGACGAAAATCGCCCTTGAACGACAGCTTGTCGACCCAGCTGTCCTGCGCTCCGGCTGAAAGGGGGGCGACTGTGCCGAGCAAGGCCAGGCAGAAACACCGCGCCAGCCTGTACATTCCTGTTTTCATTAGATTTCCTGGTCAATGGGTCAGTGTGCAACGACGGCATCACAGTACGATCACAGTGCTTTTCTGCGACGCGTTCACGGCGCGCACGTTACAAACCGCGTATTGCAGCACGGTGACAGATTTATTGCATTTTTATGACACCCCTGGCTGACGTGAAGGCGGCGGGCGACCGCTGCGGGAAACCGGCCTGTCAGCTATCGTCGGCGATAGATACGGGCTCGGCGACCGCGATCCTCGATAACGGGAAAAGGCAGGTGAATCGACTGCCGTGTCCGGGCGTACTTTCGATGACAAGGTTGGCATCATGGCGTTCGAGGATGTGTTTCACGATCGCCAGTCCGAGGCCCACGCCCCCCTGCTCGCGACTGCGACCGGGATCGACCCGGAAGAAGCGTTCCGTGAGACGCGGGATATGTTCTTCCTCGATGCCGATGCCGGTATCACTGACGGACAAGCGGGCCGCATCGTCGTCAACGCGCCATGACAATACAATCGAACCATCGGACGGCGTGTACCGCAGGGCATTCGACAACAAATTATCGATGAGCGATTTGATCTCTGCCGTGCTGCCGGTCAATTGGGCGCGAGTCGCGCACTCGACTTCGACGGATGCACTGCCATCGCTGCCCTGCATCGACTTCCTGGCCGCAGTCAATGATCCGCAGACGTCGACGATCTCGTCCGTCGGCGCCGCGCCGGCTCCTTCCAGTCGCGACAGTTCGAGCAACTCGGCGACGATATTGTTCATGCGCGTCGTTTGCAGCCGCATCTGCTCGAAAGGCTTGCGCCAGGCATCCGGCACCTCCGAATCATCGACAAGTGTGTCGAGATAGCCGCTGACGACTGTCAGCGGCGAGCGGAGCTCGTGCGATGCATTGGCCACAAACTCGCGCCGCATTGCCGACAATCGGCGGCGCTCAGTGATGTCCTGGATCAGCAGCAACATCTGGTCTGCACCGTACGGGACAATCCGGCACAGCAACCATCCGTTTTCCGTCAGTGGGGAGCCGATCTCGATGCCATCGGCGAAGTCGCCGGATTTCAGATAGGCACCAAACGCCGGGTCGCGCAGGATGTTATCGACCCGCTGCCCCCTATCCTTCTTTCGGCGAAAACCCGCGAGCCGCTGGGCCGCCTTGTTGCAGAGCACAATCTCGAAATCCTGGTTCAGAACGATGCCCCCGTCGGGCATTGCATTCGTCGACTTGCGAACTTCTTTCAGCAGGCGCCGGTAGTTCTTGCGGTATTCGCGAGCCCGCTGGCGCTGGTACGAAAACCGCGAGTACATTTGTGACCAGACGCTGTCACCATACTTGAGGCTGCCGAAACTGTGACTCCGAATCGCCGCCTCGAATCGCAATAGCTGACGCAGCTGCCAACCGAGCGCGATCAGCGCGGCGACCAGCAGTCCAGTCGCGGTCTCACCATAGACCCAACCGATCAGCGCACCAGCGCCCAGGACCAGCAGGTGCCCGATTAAGAGTTGTCGCCTGACTTTCGACACGCTGCTTCCTGTTCTCGCGGACCGGATTCGCTAGGCATCGAGAATCGAAAACCGGTATCCCGCGCCCCGTACCGTCTGGATGTAGCGCTCGACGCCATGATCGATCAGCGCCTTGCGGAGCCGGCGCACATGCACGTCGACGGTCCGCTCCTCGACATAGACATTGGCGCCCCAGACCCGGTCGAGCAACTGCTTGCGGCTGTAGACGCGGTCGGCATGGGTCATCAGGTACTTGAGCAACCGATACTCGGTCGGACCGAGGTGCACCTCCTGACCATGCACAGCAACCCGGTGCGCCGCGGCGTCGAGTTCGATCTCGCCTGCGACAATCGTCTCTTCATGCGCGCTGCGGGACCGTCGCAATACCGCAGTGATCCGGGCGACCAGCTCGCGGGGCGAAAACGGTTTCGTGACATAGTCATCCGCACCGCCCTCCAGACCGGTAACTTTGTCATGCTCGTCCGCCCGTGCAGTCAGCATGATGACCGCAAGGTCCTCGAATTCGTCGTCGCGCTTCAGCATTCGAGTCAACTCGAGGCCACTCATGTCGGGGAGCATCCAGTCAATAAGCGCAAGCGCAGGCTGCTCGTCCGTCAGAAGCTGGCGGGCCTCCTTGCAGTCCTCCGCCTCGAGCGTATCGAATCCCGCTCGCGACAGATGAAATGCAATCATCTCGCGAATCGGACGTTCGTCCTCCACAATCAAAATTTTACAGCTACTCAACGTGTGCACTCGCCAGGTCGTCAGCGCAATCGGGGCCTCCGGCACCCTGCAGGGCCGCAACTCCGCATTAGAGCAAGCAAATATTACATTTCTGTGACGACGATTTCGTCGCTTTCGCCGTTGCGCTCGTTACTGACTGGCCAGTGTCGAGATCTCGTCAACGTTTGCGCGGCGACGCATCCGCGACCTTTTGCCGCAGATAGGCGGGCACCAGCTCGGCAGGTGGAATCGCGGCGTCCGGCGCGGCTGCTGCCAGCGACAGCAGGTAGCAGGCGCGCGGTTCGACGACCTCACTCAAGGTCAGTATCTGCGCATTGTTGATCTGCGCCAACTCGGGGAATCGACGCCAGCCGCCGCCTGCTGCCAGGTACCGCTCCCCCGGCAGGTCGAGATTGCCTGCTGGCGCGATGTATTCGGCGCATTCCGCCTCCGGCAGATCGTGTTTTCCGCGGCGGTACTCCCCAACGTAAACTTCATGCATGCGCGCGTCCTGCGTGACGACGACCCGCCCGGCATCGGATTCGCTCATCGCCTCCGCGGCAACGGCCGCCAGCGAACTGATCGGCAGTATCTGCAAACCCGCCGCATAGCAAAGACCCTGGGCCACCGACGCCCCTATTCGCATGCCGATGAACGAGCCGGGCCCGTTGCCGAGCACGACGGCGTCGAGATCCGCCGCAGTAATCGCGGCCGCGTCCATCAGCCTCGAGATCATCGGCATGAGAATCGTCGTGTGCGCCCGCGGTTCGACGACATGCTCGTCCCGAATGTCGCCGTCGACGCCGAGCGCAACCGAACAAGCATTCGATGAGGTGTCGATCGCCAGCAGCTTCATCCGGCAGCGCTCCCTGCCGGCACCCGGCCGGCCTCGTGACGCGCGAGAAAACCGGCAACTTCGTCGACGGACTCCGTATGCGGCATCGGCAGAAGACTCTCGAGAAACACGCGGCCGTAACTCCTCGTCCTTATGCGTGGATCGCACAGGACGATGACACCGAAATCCGATTCGTCGCGCAGCAAGCGACCGGCGCCCTGCTTCAGTGCCAGCACCGCGAGTGGCAACTGGTGACTGGTAAATCCATTCCCGCCCTGGCGCCGGATGAATTCCAGTCGCGCCATCATCAGGGGATCCGCCGGCGAGGCAAACGGCAGCTTGTCGATGGCCACGATGGTCAATGCGCTGCCGCGGACATCGACGCCTTCCCAGAAGCTGCCGGTACCCAGGAGCACGGCATCGCCGTGCTCGCGAAACCGCCGCAGGAGGTCGTCGCGCGGCGCATCACCCTGGATCAGCAGGGGGCGCCCGGACAGGCGCTTTTTGCGCGAGCGAAACCAGCGACGGGCGGCGTTCAACGCGCGATGACTCGTGAACAGGCAGAACATGCCGCCGGCGGTCATGTCGAGAAGCGGCACCACCTGCTCGAGCATTGCATCCGTATGCCCCGCATCGGATGGCTCCGGCAAGCCGGGCGGCAGCCAGACCAGCCCGTTGGCGTCCAGCGCATACGGGCTGGGAAAACGCAGGCCCGCCGCGTCGCCGAGCCCCGCTCGACTCGTGAAATGACTGAAGTCGTCGCCGACAGCGAGCGTCGCGGACGTGAAGATCCACGCCTGGTCACCCTGGTTGATCAGGCTGCTGAGCGTATCGGCAACGTCGAGCGGCGTCAGGTGCAGGCGAATGCTGCGTGGATTGACGTCGAGCCAGCGCAGCCCGTCCCAGGTCTCGTCGCTGGCGAGATGTGACAGCCGCTCGACGGCGGAATAAAGCTGCTCGTAAAGCTTGTCGATCTCAGCAGACGCCTCTTTCAGGCCCGTCACGCCTTCGAGCAACGCCTTCAGGGCGGTCGACAGATCCTGCATCGGCGCCTGCAGTCGCTCGAGGACTGCGGACAATTCATACCTGCCCTCGTCCCGCGGCGCTTCGGCTCTGAGTACCCGCGTCGCCTGCTGGGCCGCATCCAGGCGGCGCTGAAATTCCGCATCTTTGAGCGGCAGGGTCGCAGCCCGTAACTCGTCGAACACCCGCTCGAGCTCGCGGCTGCCGAGGCTGGTACCGAAAAACTGCGCTGCGAGATCAGGGACCTGGTGCGCCTCGTCGAGTATCACGACATCAGCGCCGGGCAGGAACTCGACGAAGCCCTCTTCCTTCATTGCCAGGTCCGCGAGCAGCAGGTGGTGATTGACGACCACCAGGTCGGCTTCCTGCGCTGCCCGCCGCGCCCTGACGACGTGGCAGTCCTGGTACAGCGGGCAGTCACTGCCGAGGCAATTATCGACCGTCGAGGTAACGAGCGGCCAGACGCCGGAATCCTCCGCCACCTCGACCAACTCGGCTCGATCACCACTCGACGTCCGGTGTCGCCACTCACGCACGGCGTCGAGATCGTCGGCGACTGCCGGCGACATGCTCTGCGCGGACGCCGACTCCAGCCGTTGCAGGCACAAATAATTCGCCCGCCCCTTCAACAGTGCCGTCTTGACGGGGCGACCGACCGCCTTGCCGATCAGCGGCAGGTCACGGTGATAAAGCTGATCCTGCAGCGCCTTGGTGCCGGTCGAGATGATCGTCTTCCTGCCCCCGAGCAGAGCCGGCAGCAGGTAGGCAAACGTCTTGCCCGTTCCCGTACCGGCTTCGACGACGAGTTTGCCCGACGTCGCGATGGCGTCGGCGACCGCCTCGGCCATCCACGCCTGCCCCTCCCGGGTCTGGAATCCGGGAAGATGCGCTTTGAGCGGGCTATCGGCGTCGAAGAATTCGGTCAGGGAGTGCACGGCTGCAATATACGTCATTGCAGCTGCGGCACCGAAAAGAAAATGCCGGGATCACGCTTATTCGCGAGCCGTCGTCAGCGATTGGCGATCTGCATCAGCGTGTACGGGTCGGTCTTGACCGAAATCTACAGGAACGGGCCTTCAGCCGTGCGGTGGATCGAGTCGGCCCGCTGCCGCGCCGCCGAGCCCGATGGTGTCTTATATGCTCAAATATCCCTATATACTGCGTCACGGGCGCACGGAAGAAGTGCGTGCAGATCGATCGGTGACAGGTATAATTGCGCGCCTTGATCTGCCCCCCTGCGGGGGCCTCGACAAAAACCAGCACCTTTTCGGGTATCCAAGATGACGACGACACTTCCCGCCCTCCAGGAATGGGTAGATTCAGTGGCCAGCCGCACACAGCCGGACAGGATTGTCTGGTGCGACGGTAGCGAGGACGAATACCGCGCATTAATCGATGAAATGTGCGCGTCCGGCGTACTTTCGCCGCTGAACCAGGATGAGTACCCGGGCTGCTACCTGCACCTGTCGGATCCGTCCGACGTCGCGCGCGTCGAGCACCTGACCTTCGTCTGCACCGAGAACCGGGAGGACGCCGGTCCGAACAATCACTGGATGGCGCCCGGCGAGGCACACGCGAAAATCGACGCGCTGTTCGAGGACGCCATGCGTGGGCGCACGATGTACGTCATCCCTTACTGCATGGGCCCGATCGATTCGCCATATGCTCGCCTCGGCGTCGAAATCACCGACAGTCCGTACGTGGTGGTGAATATGCGCCTGATGACGCGCATGGGTACTGAGGCGCTACAACGCATTGAAAAAGAAGGGACTTTTGTTAAGGGCCTGCATTCGACCGGCGACCTCGACCCGGAGCGCCGCTTCATCATGCATTTCCCGGAAGAGCTGACGATCAAGAGCATCGGCTCCGGCTACGGCGGCAACGCGCTGCTCGGCAAGAAGTGCCATGCGCTGCGCATCGCCAGCTACCAGGCGCGCACGGAGGGCTGGCTCGCCGAGCACATGCTGATCGTCGGCATCGAAAATCCCGAGGGTGAAGTCCACTATCTTGCCTGTGCATTTCCGTCCGCCTGCGGCAAGACCAACCTGGCCATGCTCATTCCGCCGGAATCGCACGAGGGCTGGCGCGTGTGGACACTGGGAGACGACATCGCCTGGCTGCACCTCGACGGCGAAGGGACGCTGCGGGCAATCAACCCGGAGGCCGGTTACTTCGGCGTGGTACCGGGCACCAACGAGAAGACCAATAAGAACGCGTTCGACATGATCCAGGCGGACACGATTTTCACCAACGTCGGCACCACCGAGGAGAATGAACCCTGGTGGGAAGACAAGAAGGTCGGCAAACCGGCCAGGGACTGGCAGGGGCGCGACTTCGATCCGGAAAACGGACCTGCCGCCCATCCCAATTCGCGATTCACGGTGTCGGCGACTCGCAACAAAAGCTACTCGACGCTCGCAGATGCGCCGGACGGCGTGCCAATCTCGGCGATCATCTTCGGCGGCCGCCGCAAGGAACTGGCGCCGCTGGTCTACGAAGCCAGGGACTGGAATCACGGCGTCCTGGTCGGCGCCGGCGTCGCCTCCGAGACGACGGCAGCCAATATCGGCGAAGTCGGTGTCGTGCGCCGCGACCCGATGGCGATGAAGCCGTTCTGCGGCTACAACTTCGCCGATTACTGGAGCCACTGGCTGTCGTTCGCCGATCGATCGGACAATCTGCCGAGAATTTTCCACGTCAACTGGTTCCGCCAGGACAATGACGGCAGATTCCTCTGGCCAGGCTTCGGAGAAAACCTGCGGGTCCTGCGCTGGATCATCGATCGCTGCGAAAACAGGATCGACGCGCAGCAAACCCCGATCGGTTACCTGCCCCGGCCGGAAGACATCGACACGAACGGGCTCGACGTCGAGGACGCGACGATGGAAGCGCTGCTCTCAGTCAACGTCGAGCAGTGGCGCGCAGAGATGAGCTCGGTAGGCGAGTATCTCGACAGCTACGGTGAGCGTTTGCCGGACGCATTGCGCGCGGAGCATGAGAAAGTCGTTGCGGAGCTGGCCGAGGCGTCCTGACGCTGCCGCCTATTCCTCGCAGATATAGTGCACCGCGAGCGGCGTCCCGGGCTTGGCGACCCGCCCGAGACCGATAATGCCCTCGCCCGTCAGCTCGGTACTGTCGCGGCGAATAAAGGTTTCCTCTCCCTGCGCGTTCTCGAGGAAAGTGCCGTTCGTACTCTGATCGATCAGGACGAACTTACCGCGACGCATTTCGACCCGCGCATGAATTCTTGAAATCAGGTTTCCCTTGACGACGAGATCGTTGTCCTCTGCGCGACCCATGTTGATGCCTTTACGGTTCTCGTCCACCACCAACGTCTGGTCGCGAAAGGTCAGCCTAATCCTGGTCGCGCTATTGGTTTTGCTCTCCCAGTCGATGGTCGGCAGCATGCTGGTCGCCTCGTCCGGCTGCCAAAGCACCTCGAACAGCGCCACCTCGTCGAGCCTGCCCCTGACGGTCGCCACGTCGATCTGACGCGTTTGCGCCTGCCACTCGGGTCCGAGCTTCTCGACCGTCGAGCCGGAGATAATGATCTGTTTCGACTTGGCTTGCGAGGTCATGCGATTGGCCGTGTGCACGGCTGCGCCGAAGATGTCGTTCTGCTCCTGCACGACCGGTCCGAAATGGCAACCGACCCTGATCGACACCTGAATATCGGCATCGCGACCGCTGATCAGGCTCTGCATCTGGCTCGCGGCCTCCATCGCGTCGTCGACGGTGGGAAAAGTCGACATGACCTCATCGCCGATGGTCTTGATGACGGTGCCGTTATGCTGCGTCGTCGCGTCCTTCATGATATCGAGACAGCGCGCAACGGTTTCGCTCGCCTTGGTATCGCCGAACTTGTCGTACAGCTGGNNATCGCCGGAGGACGGGCGATTATACGCGCTAAGTTATTATTTTCCCGTGCATTATGTCATGTCGCACAGGTAAAGTGCAGTATGTATTAATTCGCCAAGTTATTTAAATCCCGACAAATAATTTTTACTTTTCGGCTACGACGTAGGCGATCCAGGCGAGATCCGCCTCACCTTTCTCCTCGGGCGTAAACTCGCCGTTGCCCTCGCCGTCCTCGTCCTCGCCTTCCCAGTAGACCGTCGCGTTGCGAAAACCGGCTTCCAGCAGCAGCTCGCGAATCTCGGGCGCCGTCCAGAGTCGCCACTCATAGGTGAACGCCTTCTTGATCCTGGATCCGTCCGGGAATTTGAAGTGGATATGGGTCCGCATGTAGTGCGTCACCGGATGGAATTCCGCCTGGTGCCAGATATAGGTGAAGCCGTCGTGCTTGGTCTTCTCCTTGGTCTCCTCGAAGGCCTCGGAGCCGCCGAACATGTCGCAGAAGAACAGGCCATCGTCCTTGAGAGCGGCGTGCGCACGCTTGAAATAGGCCAGCATCTTTTCGCGCGTATCGAATATCCAGTAGCTGAAATTGAAGGCGACCAGGATATCGACAGGCGGCGTCTCGACCGTCATGACGTCCGATTCGATTAGCTGCACCCGCGCCTGGTCCGCCACCGGCAGCCTGCCGACGCGGTGCTCCCGGCCCCAGTCGAGCACCGAGGGGTCGATGTCCACACCGATCGCCTTGTAGTCCTCGCCCTGCTTCACCCATTCACAGGCGGCACTGGCTGTGCCGCAAAAATCTTCGCGGAGCAGGTGCGCCTTTCTGCTGCGTATCTCTGCGAAGGTGTTTTGCAGGAATTCGATTTCGTGCTCAACGTTCTGGACCGACTCCTCGTAGAGCTGGTGGATGTCTGCCTGCTCAGCCATCGTCTGGTGTTTCTTACTGGCCTTGGCGCTCATTTTTATTCTGCGTCTCCGTGGGTTTGTTTTGCGGCATTGTAGCTACAAGCCGGCTAAAAGTATCGCTGCATAGCGTCGCCGATCGGCGACCGGTAGGCCTCCTTATGCCGCCCTCGGCAGCTTCGCCAGTGCCTGTTCGATGACTTCGACGCCGGCGCCGCGGCGATGGGCGTTCTCGCTCAGGGCCCGACGCCAGGCGCGCGCGCCGGGCTGACCCGAAAACAGGCCGAGCATGTGCCGGGTCATGTGCTTAAGCTGGGCGCCCGTTGACAGCTCCCGTTCGATATACGGCAGCATGGCCTCCACGACATCGAGCCTGGAGAGCGCCAGGGATGCGTCGCCGAACGCCGCTTCGAGCTCCGTCAGGAACCAGGGCTGATGATAGGCCTGCCGCCCGATCATTACGCCATCGACATGATCGAGGTGCTCGCGACATTCGGCGACCGTCGTCACGCCGCCATTCAGCACGATGGTCAGTTCCGGATAATCCTGTTTCAGCCGATAAACACGCTCGTACTTGAGCGGCGGGATCGTCCGGTTTTCTTTCGGGCTGAGCCCGGAGAGGATCGCGATCCTGGCGTGCACGATAAACGTCTTGCAGCCGGCCGTTCGCGTGGTCTCTATAAACCTGCAGAGGAAGTCGTAATCGTCATGATCATCAATTCCAATCCGCGTCTTGACCGTCACCGGCGCTTCGACCGCCGCTTGCATCGCCCGGATGCAGGTCGCGACGGTTTCCGGCGTCGCCATCAGGCAAGCGCCGAACCGGCCACTTTGTACCCGGTCACTGGGACATCCGACATTGACGTTGATCTCGTCGTATCCCAACCGATCCCCGGCGACGGCGGCCTCTGTCATCAGCCCGGGATCACTGCCGCCCAGCTGCAACGCGAGCGGATGTTCCGCATCGTCAAAGCGGAGCAGGTTTTCGCGATCGCCGAACCTGATCGCCTGGGCCGTGACCATCTCCGTATACAGCCTGACCGATGGACTCAACAGGCGCATGAAATACCGGCAGTGCCGATCGGTCCAGTCCATCATCGGCGCAACGGATATCCTGCTGCCCGACATGGGCGGACGTTGTCTCGCTGTCATTGACGACACCTGCCGGGGGAGCGGCGAGTCAATACCCGCGCGGGCGATAGCCGGGGTGGGACCTCAGTCGCGTCGGTTGGCACCGGTCGCATACTTTTCCTCCAGGGCCGTGAACTTTTCCTCCGCATTGGCGACGGCGGTACCGCAAGGGTCTTTGTCCGAGAAAAACCGGTCTCTCAGACCTTTCGCCAGTATCGTAATTCCGCCTGTCGCCACCGCGGCGCCGCCTTCGATCAGGGTGGACTCGGCGTTCAGCCCCAGCGTCGGATTCGCCAGCGTTCCGCGTACTTTCACGTAGGGGTTGACCAGGTTGCTGAGGCTGACACCGAGCCCTTTCATCGGCACGGTATTGAAATCAGCATCCACGCGCTCGGTCGTAAGATCGATATTGGCATTGACATGAATCTTGAGACGATCGCTCTGCAGGACCAGCACCGGCAGCCCGCTGACCTTGCCCTGCTCCACGGTCGCCAACACCACTGCGCACTTGAGCTCGCTGTAAGGATCGTTTCGCGCGAAGGGATTGACCGTATTTAGAAGCTGGACGAGGAAGTCGTTGGTGAAAAGGCGCATGGCGCCGGCGCGAAACCGGCCACCTTCACTGGTCAGCTTCAGGTAACCATTGAGCGAGGCTGCCAACTCGCGCGGGTCCCGACCCGTCGAAGTGAATGCCAGATTGAGATCGTAGCTTGGCAGTGCCGCGTATTCCTCGGGCGATGTTGCCGGAAGCCCGAGCTTCAGCTCATCCCCTGTGAATCGGCCGCCGACCCGGTACCCCTGCTTTTCGGGTTCGACGATGAGCCGGCCGTTGAAAAAACCCTGATCGGCATTCCGCCAGCGTATTGCGTCGACAGTCAACGCACCATCGCCCACTGTCGCCTCGAGCGTCGCATCGAGGTAGCGGTGCTGGCGTGCAATGAGTTCGCCTATGTCGAGACGGATATCGGCGTCCATGACCGCCAGGTTTTCGAGCTGCAGCGGGTCACCTGGAATGAGTCGTTCGTCCGGCGCACCGACTGATGCAGGCGCGACCCCATCGGTGGGGTCGAGATCGGCCGTCTCGACCGGCGGCAGGTAGGGCGTCAAATCCAGTTTGTTCGATTCCAGGGTCAGCATGACATGCGGCGTGGAACCGCTGCGATACTCGAAGTCGCCGCGCAGGTCGCTTTCGCCAACAGTAGCGGCAAATTCCTCGAGCCTGACAAGGTTGCCAGCGCCGCTGAACGTGGCTGTCAGGTGGGCCCGTTGATCGGGCAATTCCCGTCCCAGCGCAACGCTCAGGTTGCCGAGGTCGACAACGTCGAGTTCAACCCGCAGATTCGTGTCATCGAAGCTGGGTGGCCCGCGGACAACCCCGCTTACATCAAGCGTGCCCCGGCCGATCGTGGCGTGCAGTTCCTCGATCCCGAGCAGGTTATCGCGCCAGGTCAATGAGGCGTCCAGCTGCAGCGGCACCGCCGCCATGTCGGTTTTCTCCGCGAGGCGCGGAGACAGTTCACTCAAATTTGGTGAGGTGGCTTCGAGGGTCGCGCTCGCAAACGTCAATCCCGGGTCCAGGCTGATGTCCGCCAGCAACCGTGACGGGCCTGTGACAAACTGCAGACCCGAAATGTCTATCTGGCCGGCATTCAGGCTTACCGCGCCGTCCAGTTCGAACCGAGCATCAGGCGTCCGGAACGCGTCGGTCATCGGCAGCCATCGCGACAAGTCGTCGCCCGCAAGCCGGAAGCGGAAATCGCTGTCGTCGAAGACATCCGGCAGCGCCAGCCTGCCATCGAAACGGGCATCCACGCCAGCGTAGGACGCCTGCGCGGCATCGAACAGCAAGCCCGAGCCATCGCCGGTGACGTTGCCTCGCACACTGAACCGATCGGCCGACACAAGGCGGTGGCCGAGTCCGAATGCCGTCAGCGTCGCCTCCAGGTCCGCGGCCAGCAACTCGAACTCTATTCGGCTTCCTTTGCTCAAAATGTCATCGCTGAGAACGCCGCTGAATTGCAGCGAGTCATCGTCGACAACCAGTTTTCCGTCCCGCAGGCGAGTGCCGTCCACCAGCCTTTCGACAAAGACATCGCCCGAATAAGTCCGCCGCGGCATGCCTGCGATGCCAAGGGCGTCGGTGACGACCTGGAGGTTCGGGCCGTTGAACCCGATCTTCAGACTGGAACCGGCGAGCGACGGGTCTCCGGTGAGGATGCCGGCAACGGAATAAGCAATGTCCCCGGTGACAGCGCGCAGCTCGATATCGGCGCCGCCAGAATCGATAGGCACGACCGCGACGCTCATGGAGAATGGCCCGCCAAGCCGGCCCGGGAGGCGCAGCAACCGGTTGAATCGCGAGAAGTCAGGCCCTTCGAATGCGAGGTTGATCGTCGCGCCGCCCGCACTCCGGTAATCCAGAAGATCTGCATCGAGCTGGAAGGTGGTGTCACCGACATCGACGGTCACATTGTCGACGATGATCGACGTGCCCGACCGGGAGACGGCGCCACGAATCGCAAACGGATCATCGGGAACGTCGTCGATGCCGAAGAAGCGGGCTACCCGTGACGTATCGGGTCCGGCCGCGGTGAAGCGGATTTCTGCATCATCGAGCTCCCGCAAATTGACGAAACTACCGTCCGCGGATACCTCGAACTCNNGCGATGCTGCCCTCGAGCCTGAGGGGGCCGCTGGTAAATTGCTGCGCGCCGAGCACGCGCAGAAGATAGTCGACATCGGGCCCATCCAATTGCACGGACATGACGGGCCGCCCCGGATTCGCCAGGTTGGCGACGGCGATGGCAGCCTGCAGGTTGATTTCGCCAACGTTCCCTTCCAGTTGCGCCTCAACCGCGCCCAGCTCGATCAATTCGTCCACAGTACCGGCCCCAATGGACAAACCGAATGGCGTGTCATTGAGGCGTCCATCGGCCGAGAGAACCACTCGCTCGCCCTCCAGTCCTTCTTCGAGCCGGTCGACGACCAGCGTTGCAGGCTGCGCCGTGGCCGGACTCCGGTAGCTGATGTGGACATTCGATGCCTGCACTGCGTCGAGCATGACCGGCAGGCGGGACAGGGGCGGCTGTGGCGAGGTCGTCCGCTCTGCGGCCCCTCGCGCGGGAAGCGTCCAGTTCCGCTCGCCGGCGGAACTGACCTCGAGATTGACGCGGGCATCCGTGATAACGAGCCGCGTGATTTCAACAGGGCCATTGAACAGCGACCAGGTGTCGATGCTCGCTTCGAGGCGGCCGACGTCGATTAAGCCGGTGTCCGCGCTCCAGTCGGGCGCAGCGAGGCGGATCTCGCTCGCCTCGATTTCGATGGTTCGCCCGATCGTCACGTGCAGCGGCCCGCTGATCACAAGCTGGCTTGACAGGGCGTCACTGACGAAGGCCTCGATCTGACCCTTGAAGCGCCCGAAATCAAGCAGTATCACCAGCAGTGCGGCGACGATCAGCAGCGCAAGCGGCGCGATCAATGCTATGCGGACAATGCGAGACGACATCTGCGGTTACCGAAAAGAATCATGCCGGCGAGGAAGCATTCATGCTGATCCATGGAGCGCCGGACGACTTATTGTCTGTCACCTCGGATTCAGTATCAACGAATCCGCCGTCGGCAGCGCGCGCAGGATGGATCAGACCCCTGGTGCAGCGCCTATTCCGTCGTGCGACATCGCGGTAAAGTGGCATCTCGGAAAGCGAAAACAAGAAAAGCGATGACAGGCAAGCCAACCAATATCCGCTGGCGGTTATTTGCGATCGTTGCGTTCGGCAGTTTCTCCTCCTACATGCTCCGCTCGAACGTATCGATCGCGGCCCCGGCCATAATGCAGGACCTGGGGCTGAGCGAGATCCAGTTCGGCTGGATCCTCGCCGCTTTCACGGCCGGCTACGCTGCATTCCAATTTCCTGGCGGCGTTTTCGGGGACAGCGTCGGACCACGAAAGGCGCTGACCGTCATCGCTGTCCTGTGGGCGGTCACCACGATCCTCACGATGGTTATCCCGGGGCCCGACCTTGCCTCGCTCGGCGTCATCATCAGCACCCTGATGTTCGTTCGCTTCCTCGTCGGCGCGTCGCACGCACCGATCTTTCCGGTGCAGAACAGTGCGATCAGTCGCTGGTTCCCCGTTGGCCGCTGGGCCTTGCCGCACGGACTTTCAAGCACTGCGCTGACGCTCGGCGCGGCAGCTGCCGCCCCGCTACTTCCCTGGCTCATCGGATTATTCGGCTGGCGCCTATCGTTTTTGATCATCGCGCCGCTCGGCTTTGTCGTCGCCGCTGCCTGGTGGTGGTATGCCCGCGACTTTCCCCACCAGCACCCCGCGGTCAATGCCGCGGAGATCGAGCTGATTGCGGCGAATCGACCACCGCCTGTAGAGGACCTGCCGCCGCCGCCCGGCTGGCTCCGCGTACTGAAGNNCCTGCTCATGCTCAGCTACTCGTGCATGAATTTCGTTTTTTACGAAGTGTTCAACTGGTTCTACTATTACCTCGTCGAAGTTCGTGAATTCAGTCAGCAGGCGGCCGGCTACGTCGTCTCGACGCAGTGGATCGCGGGCGCCGCCGGTGCGGGCATCGGCGGCTGGCTCTGCGACCGGCTATGCCGGGTGTGCGGACTCCGCTGGGGATGCCGGTGGCCGATCATTATCGGGCTGGTGGTTTCCGGCTTGCTGTTGATCGGCGGCGCGCTGCACACGGATCCGGCGATTGCCGTGACCCTGCTCGCCCTGTGCTTTTTCTTCAATCAGCTGACCGAAGGCACCTACTGGGCGTCCAGCATCGCGATCGGCGGTCAGTTCGCGGGGTCGTCGGGCGGCGTGATGAACACCGGCGCAAACGTGGTTGGCATTATTAACGCGCTCTTCGTGCCCTGGCTGGCCGGGTCCATCAGCTGGCCCTTCGCCATTGCGTCCGGCGCAATTTTCTGTTTCGTCGGCGCAGTGTTGATGTTATTCGTAAGACCCGATCGGACGATCTCACTCGACTGAAGGCATCCCGCGCGAACCACCGCCCTGCCGGGCGCCGCCGTCCTAATCAACGATTGCAGTCATCCGCGACAGCGCGCCGCGCGCCAGGACCAGTTCGAGTACGGCGTTCCTGCCGATCGGCTGTCCGAAGCCGTCGTAAATCGGCTGCCGTTCGTCATAGAACTGGTGGATGTCGGCGCTCAGCTCCTCGATCAGCTGCAGTCCCTTCTTGAGCTGGACGTGACTGAACCGGCGAACGACGGACTTCGGCATTCGGCCGCCCAGGTCGCCGTCGAAATACGCAACGACGAGGGTGCGTTCCGGGTCGACCTCCAGCATGATCCATGCGCCGCGATTTTCGGCGAGGTAGATCGACTTCTCCATGTCCTCGAGGGTCAGTCCCCGTATGCGTCCGTCTTCGCGGGCCGTCCGCCACAGAAACTCGCCGCCGTTTAACAGTGACCACTTGTGTTCCCAGATGGCGCCACCGCTGGCGGCGGCCAGGCCGGCGTTCTTTTCGCAGAGTATGATCCAGTGGCGGTCCCGTATCGGCCACGGCAGATTGACGTGTTGGTAGCGCACGTAGGCGCCCGCTTCGCGGCGTTCGAGGAAAGCGCGCGTCAGCCGTATATCCGGCTCGCTCGCAACGCCCATGGCGGCCAGCCAGACGAGCAGTCGCGGCGCATCGAGCACCTGCATGGCGGCGATGCCCATCTCGTCGACGTCGTCTCCGTCCAGCGTCCTCTCGTCCATCGAATCCTTGACGATCGGCTGACCCGCGAGCAGGTCGTCAATCTCGTCGCTCGTCAGTCGCGGCAGGGAAAATGCGCCGTGACTGTCGTATTGGTCGAGCAGCCCCTGCAGGAGCCGATTCGTATCGGCCGCGCTGTCCGCCACCGCCGCCCCGGAATACAGCGGCAAGGTCAACGCAAGTACGGCATATTGCAGAATCTTGCGTATCCATTCGCAATCTCGCGCGAGGCCCGGTCCGGCGGTGCGCGGTGACGTTCCGGCCGCTGTCTTCAGCGACGACATATCAGCCTGGCCTCGGACCCACGGTCCTTCAGAGCCACCGGCTGCCGCTGACCGTCATGTAGCCGTGGCTGCCCACCGGCACGCCGACGCTCATGCCGACACCGACATTGGCATTACAGCTCGCGAGGAACATGCTGACGATCAGCAGAGCAATCAGTTTGAGCTTTGTCATTTGCCTGTGCATTGCGTCCTCCATCAGGTTTCCCACCGCTGCAACACCAAAACGGCGCCGGACGGGTCGGTCACGATCGCCATCGATCCTTCGCGGACCTCGGGAGATGCCTGCAGGACGATGCGCCCGCCGAGCGAAGCCGCTTTCCTGGCCGCCGCTGCCGGATCTGCAACGCCAAAGTAGGTCAACCAGACCGGTTCCCAGACGTCGCTCGGATTCGGCAGGACGCCTGCCCGGTTCTTGCCGTCCTGCGTCAGGAAGGTGTAGATGCCGCCGCGGCGCTCGACTGCCTCCGGATCATACCCGCCAACCGCCGAATAGAATNNCGGGCCCGGCCGCCGTGGTCAGGTCATCGGGATCACCGATGCTGCTGCGGACCAGGCCGATGACCGCGCCCTCGATATCCTGGATAGCCGCTACCCGGCCGAGCGGCACGTCTCGCGCTGAAGCGATCTCGCTGCCCCCGGCCGCGATCGCGCGATCGACCGTCGCGTCGACATTGTCGACCGACATGAATGGCAGCCAGCGCGATTGATGCCCACCGCCAGCTGGCCGGTCGACGAGTATGATGCCGGCAACGTAGAGGTCATCCATGCGCGCCACAACGTATTCCCGCCCTTCCCGGCTCGCGCGCTGCTCGAAGGTCCAGCCGAACAGCTCGCCATAGAAGCGCCGGGCCGAAGACATGTCATGAGTAATCAGGTCATGCCAGATCATCTTGCCAAGCAATGGCTCGTCCGAAAACGACATCCCCGAAAGATCCGTATCCTGGGTGGTCGTACAGGAAGCGCTCAATGTCAGAACCAGCATAAGGCCGGCGAGTTTTTTGGCGGTCATCGTTAGCTCCAGAATCCGGCGACGCGTTCCACAGTCCAGAACGCGGCCGGGATACCGATGGCGTAGGCTACCGCAACCGGCATCCATTTAGGAACCGGTTGCAGGACGCGACGGCCTGCCGCAGTCAAGAGCATGACCGCGGCGACGAATGCAAGCTGGCCGACCTCGACGCCGAGGTTGAAGAACAGTAGTGCGAGCGGCACCGCTTGCTCGGGCAGGCCGACTTCCGACAACGCCCCCGCAAAACCGAAGCCGTGCAGGAGACCGAAAGTAAGCGCAACCAGCCAGGGCTTCCGCTGCGTGAGCCCCGGGCGCCCGCTGGCAGCGTGAATGATCTCGCTCGCGACGAACACGATGGACAGGGCGATGATCGCCTCCACGGGTGACTGCGGAAAGCGCACCAAGCCGAGCGTCGCCGCGGCCAGCGTGATGCTGTGTGCCACGGTAAACGCAGTAATCGTCCAGACGAGTTTGCGCAAGCCGTCCACGAGGACGAGCAGCGCCAGCACGAACAGCAGGTGGTCGATGCCGAGCAATATGTGCTCGATGCCGATAACGAGGTAAGTGGTCGCCGTGCCGAGCATACCGGGAGATTCCTCGACAACGAAGGACGGACTCGAAGGCGTCAGTTTGACGATCTGCGTACTGCCGTCGCTGCGTTCCACGCGCACGAGCACGTCGGTCAAGGTCCGCGAAAGACCGTCGATCGACACGGTCTTGCCGGTCAGCCCGCCGGAACAGCGGTATGTAGCGCGCTCCGTGTATGCGTCGTCGATGATGTAGCGGGACGGGTCATCCTGTGGCGCACATTCGGCCGGCATATTCGGATAGAGGCCGAAGCGCATGTCGCCGATCGCGGGCACCTTGAACATGAGGAATACATCCTCGGACTCGCCGAGGCTCAGTTGCAGGTAGCCCGGCCTGGCCTCATGTCCGTGGAGCTGCCCCGATAACAGGACGAAGGCGGCCAGCAACGCGGCACGCGACAGCCGACGCGTCATGGAACGGCCTCATCGAAAGCCTCGATGGTAATGACATATTGTGCCCGCAGGCCGTCGACGATGACCTGCTCGGCCTCCGCGCGTCGCGCCGACCGCCAGTCCCGCTCGACGTCGGCGCTGATTTCATCCAGTGACGGCACCCGGCCGGGGACAATGGCATCGACCAGAACGAGGTGGACACCGAACGGTGACTCGATCGGCCCGCTCCACTGGCCGGGCGACTGCAGGAACAATTGATCCGCGAACGCCGGCCCGAAGCGATTGGCAACTTCCGAATAGCGGGCGTCGTCGAACGTCGGCGGCACGAGCCCGCCCAGTTCGACGACATTGGCATCCACCGCGCCCTTGGCACGCAGCTCCGCCAGCAGCGACTCGGCCTGCGCCGCGCCGCCTTCTTTGATATAGATGTGTTCGAAACCGATCCGGGGCTCGGTCCGATACCGCTCGGGATCAGAGGACAACAACACCTGTAATTCGTCTTCGGTGGGTTCGACCGCCGTGTAGTCGTCGAACAGGAATTCCATTTTCTGGCGCAGGCGTCGGCGGATGATGGTGTCGTCCTTGTCGATGCCTATGCGCATGGCCTCGCGATAAAGAATCTCTTCCGTGATATAGGCATCGATGAGACCCGCCAGCTCTCGCTCTGTCGGCAGGCGATTCCAGGTCTTCAGGAACAGCGATGTCATGTGCTCGACCTGCCCTGTCGTCACCACGATCCGGTCGTCACGCTCCGGCTCCGAGTCCGACACCACGCCATACAGCGCGAACAGCAGCGCGCCCGCAGCAATAAAGTGCAGCAGGGGCTCCCTAAGCCACTTGTGAATCTCGCCACTCATGCCGACCGCGCGGCGCGCCG
>JABAHS010067883.1_pt2 | contig 20062 bp, 18 predicted proteins | sample 7062111 | NCBI WGS metagenome assembly JABAHS01 (sample SAMN14534600, study PRJNA622989) | marine sediment metagenome | biome: marine biome [ENVO:00000428]; feature: marine pelagic biome [ENVO:01000023]; material: deep marine sediment [ENVO:00002113]; isolation source: pool of 4 deep marine... | reverse complement strand
GCCGTTGCGTACCTTACGCTTGCTGAGGCCGAAGATGCCAAGGCTAACAGAAAAAACGCAATAAGCGCATACGAAGAGTCTCTTAAGGTATACACATTTAAGGAATTTCCTCTGGAGTATGGAATAATTCAAAAAAATATAGGGGATATTTATTTTGAAAACTCCGAGCCTGAGGATAAAAAAGATATCAGAAAGGCCCTTGGCTGTTATGAGAGCGGGTTAATAAGCTATGATAAGAATTCCTTTCCCGTAGAGTATAGTGAACTTGCTAACAGGGTTGCCGAGATTTACATAGGATTTACTGAAAAAGACGAGAGGATAAAAAATCTAAACGAGGCAATAAAGTATTTAGAAGGAGCACATGAATGCCTCAGTAAAGAAGAACACACCGCAGATTTTGCTATAACCTCCAAGAACCTTTGCGAGGCATATCTTGAGCTTGGCGAAGAGGAGGACGACCTGGAAAAATACAAGAAGGCAAGGGGATTTGGAGAAGACGCTCTGAGCTTAATACCGGGCACGGATTCTAAAGAGTATGGGCAAACCGCAAAATGTCTGGGCAGCGTGTACTATGACATAGGAGCTGAGCAGGGTGATCTTGACTGTTATAATAAGGCCGTTGACTCATTTAATTCAAGCCTGGAGTACTTTAGTTTTGAAAACCATGCAGAGGAATATGCAACCATAAAAGATAACCTTGCAACCTGCTACAAAACGCTTTCAGAATATGAAAATGAATCCCAAAACTGCAAGAAAGCCATAGATTGTTATATGGATGTTCTTAAGGTTTATTCCTCAGAAGATACTCCTATGCAGTATGCCGCTACGCAGAACAATCTTGGGGTCATATATAGGGCGCTTGCAGAAGTAGAGGATCAGGCCGCTAACTGTAAAAAAGCAATAGATTCTTATGAGGAAACTTTAAAGGTATACGACTTTGATAATTTTCCTCTCCAGTTTGGCGCTATCAAGAATAATCTTGGAGCAGCATATAAAACCCTTGCGGATGTGGAGAATAAATCAGACAACAGTAAAAAGGCTATAGAATGTTACAATGAAGCTTTAAGGGTAAGAACAATAGAGGAGTTCCCAATGCATTTTGCCGCGACTCAAAACAACCTTGGGGTTGCTTACAGGACGCTTGCAGAAGAAGAGGGCAAGGCGGAGAACTCAAAAAATGCTATTAAGGCATACGAGAATGCCCTGCATGTTTATACTTACAGAAACTTCCCCGTTCAGTTTGCCTCTGTGCAGAACAACATCGGTATGACATACAGAACGCTTGCCGAGACAGAAGACAAGCTGGAGAGCTGCAGAAAGGGCATTAAAGCGTTTGAAGAGGCGCTCAGCGTGTTTACCCAGGACGAGCATCCCGATACATATGAGCTTGTAAAAGCCAACCTTGACGACATCACAAAGTATGAGATGAGTTAGCTAAGTTATTATTGAGATAACTTGCTTTTACTAGTAGACTAATTGATATCCGTATTACTGAATTTACAAAAAATCAAACCTGTTGATCTTATCTATATCAACCTCTTCCTCACTACTTGACTGCATATTTCTGATTTTTACTTTCCCTCTGTCAAATTCTTCCTCACCAACAATTATAGTATGTTTCGCTTCAAGTTTGTTTGCTCTTTTTAGCTTGCTCTTAAGACTTCTGTCGTTGTAGTCCACTTCTACCATAAGCCCTTTTTGTCTGAGTTCATAAGCGGTCTTCATGGCAAAGTCTTCAAACTTATTGTCGAGATAAGCTATATAAACGGCTGTTTTTTTGTTGTATCCTTGAGGATACTGCTTTTCATGCAGCAGTATCATTCTTTCAATACCCACTGCAAACCCGATTGCAGGAGTGTCCTGGCCCCCCAGTTGTTTTACAAGCCCGTCATATCTGCCCCCTGCGGCTACTGCATTTTGTGAACCTAAGGCGCTTGTAGTAATCTCGAACACTGTCCTGTTGTAATAATCAAGCCCCCTGACTATCTTCGGGTTTATGACGTATTTGATTTCCATCATATCGAGCAGTTCTCGTACTCTTCCAAAATGCTTGTCACATTCGGGGCAAAGAAAATCCAGGATGGAAGGTAAATTAACAGTAGCTTTGCTGCACGATTCTTTCTTGCAGTCCAAAATTCTAAGCGGATTGGTGCTGAGCCTTCTCTTGCAGTCATCACAAAGCTCGGCCTCTCTAGCCTTAAGGGCTTTTGTTATTTCCTCTTTATAATGAGGCCTGCATTTATCATCTCCAAGGCTGCTAAGTTCAATTTGCAGATCTGCGCTTATGCCGGTTTTTTCAAACAACTGCCAAAGCATGGTTATTACTTCTGCATCATACTGAGGGTCGAAGGAGCCAAAAAGCTCTGCGCCTATCTGAGAAAAACTCCTGTATCTGCCCTTTTGGGGGCGTTCGTGTCTAAACATTGGGCCCAGATAATAGAGCTTGTTAATAGGAGATTTAAGGTGCATCGAGTTTTCTATATACGAACGCACTACACTTGCAGTACCTTCGGGCCGGAGTGTTAGAGAAGAGCCATCACGGTCTAAAAATGTGTACATCTCCTTTTCTACTATGTCAGTAGTGGTTCCTATACTTCTTGAAAAGACATCAGTGAATTCCAGAAGGGGCGGCCTTATTTCAGAAAAGCCGTAAAGCTCAAGAATTTGCTTTGCAGTGTCTTCAATAAAATGCCACCTCTTAATGGTCTCCGGCAACGTATCTTTAAACCCTCTTATCGTTTGCGTTTTCATTGTTTGTATAATCCCTACAGTCTGTGATATTAAAAAATGTTCAGCTATAAATTAATTCTATTTTGTAATAAATACAATATAAAGGTTAAATTATATCTTTTTAATTAAAGAGGGACTATAAAGTTGAAAATAATTTATGTAGGAAGTCCGCCTCTGCTCACAAGGGGAGCAAGCGCAATACATATGTTCAAGATGTGTCAGGCCTTAAGCCAGTTGGGTCATGATACCACTTTGTTCATACCGCCCTACGACAAAAAGGTCGATATATTTTCATATTACGGCGTGAAAAATAATTTTGTTATAAAGACAATTATTTCACCAAAGAATTTCCTGCGGCAGATTATTCACGGCCTATCCTGCATTATCTATTTTATAGTCAACAAACCCGGTGCCGATATCGTAATTACAAGAAATATAATCTTCACTTTCTTTGCAACCGTATTTTTAAAAGTGCCTACAATCTACGATGCGCACCATCCGCTTGTAAACAAAGCGGCCGAATTCTTTTTTAATAGTTTTAAAAATTCAAAACACCTTATACGATTCACAACAAATTCTGAAGGACTTGCGGATTATTATCTATATATGGGACTGCCTCAAAACAGGCTCAGGGTCTTGCATAACGGAGTAGAGCTTGATAAATATAAAAAGGGCAGGACTACGGCGCAGGCAAGGAAAATAACTAAATTACCGCTGGATAAGAAAATTGTTCTTTATTCAGGAAATATTTATAAAGGCAGGGGAATAGAGAGGCTAATCGAAGCTTCTGATAGTTTTAAACATGTGTTATTTTACGTTTTAGGCGGTGAGCAGAATGATATTAATCGCTATGATAAACTTTTAGTAGACAAAAAGGTTAATAACTTTGAGTTCCTTGGTTTTGTGGATCAGGACAAAGTGATAAATTATCTATACTCGGCAGATGTACTGGTGATGCCGTATGGAAAAGATATGACAATAGGACCGGGCACACAGGCAGCAGAATTTACCTCTCCAATAAAGCTTTTTGAATACATGGCATCAAGAAGGGTGATCGTTGCTTCAAAGATAAACAGTGTGATGGAAATCCTGGAGGATGGGAGAAATGCTGTAATTGTTGAGGCTGATGATGCGGATTCACTAAAAAAGGGGCTTAGAAAAGCGCTTAATAGCAGCGCCGCTTCGGCTAAGCTTGCTTCTCAGGCATACAAGGATGTTAGGAATTATTCATGGATAAAAAGGGCTCAAAGGATGATAGAAAATGTTTAATTTCCATTTTTGCAAAGTTCGGTGTATCTTTCCTGGAATTTTTAACATCTTATTAATATTTTATTAATATATTTTATTATGGGCAGAAAGGGTTTTCTGATATTAATATATGTGGCGATTTTTGCATTCAGCAGTTTATGCTCGCCTTTGGGCTCCTATGTTTTGGCAGAAGAAGCTTCTTTACAGAAACCAGAAGTTTCAGAAAGTGATGAACCTCAATCTTCGGATGAATACAGGAGTGCCCCTTCAAACAAGGACTTTTTAAAAGACTCTGCTTATTTATACGGAGGACTCTGGGCTGGAAGGTTTTTTTATGTAAGAAACAAAAACAGCAGGATCTTCGATACATCGATTTCAGACTGGATTGATAATATCACCCAGTGGCCGGAAACCGATGACGGAGATGAGTTCTTTACTAATTTTATTACCCACCCCTATATTGGCTCAATGTACTATCTTTACTACAGGGAAAGGGGTCACTCAAGAGTAAAATCAGCCCTTGGATCGGTACTCCAGAGCACCCTGTTTGAATATACGATTGAGGGCCTTGTAGAAACTCCCTCACTTCCTGACCTTATTTTCACCCCTCTTGTGGGAGCTCCCCTTGGCGAAGTGTTTGTAGAAACATCTCAGTGGCTCTCGGGCAGGGATAATGTAGTAGTCAGAAGCTTGGCATATGTTGTAAACCCCATGAAAATAATAATAGATGACAGAAAGTTTGGCTTTGTAAATCCCCTTTCGGGCACATTTGGCTTTCACGGCACATTTGAGCCAAAAGAAAATAAAGCGCATGCGCTTAGGCTGTCATATTCTAACTTTGTCGAATCACCTATTCCTGTTGGAAGAATAATGACAGCCACAGAGGTAGTAAATGTACGGCAGAACTTTGGCGGAGAATTTATTACGTATTACATCAGGGCTGATCTTCCAAATGATTCGAATACGGCTGCCGTATATTTCCGCCTGTTTCAGGCTGGGCTTAATAGTATTAATATAAATGGAGAAGATCCGGTAAGCGATGGATTTGAGCTTGCCAATCTGCTTCTTGGGGGCAAGCATTTAATTTATAACACAAGTAATAAGGCAGTGGCAATGGGTTTCGAATTTATAGTGCCTTCAGCATATAAGGACAACGTAGACAGACTGAAAACACTCGTAAAGTTCCAGCGTGACCTGCCATATTTCCTTGAAAGCGCATTTACAACCACTCCATATATCACGGGCTCGGTCTGGAACGAGCATATTGCCCTGCAGGCAAATCTGGGCACTGATATAATTATTAATTCCGATAAATTTGAAGATGATGATGTTGAGTGGAGGATTAAATATGCAGCATCAATGGCTGCCGAGCTTCCAATTGAGTATGACCCTACTTTTCATGTAGATTTTCTGGGTATTTATATCCCAACTGCCGATACCATAAAAAACAATGATCTTTTTATCTCTCCGGGATTTAGAATAGGCAGGCAGTATGACGCCGGGTTTAGCATGCAGTTCCCTCTCACAGGCCCTTCAGATGATGTTGCCAAGTTTAGTTTCGTGATTGATCTGCAGGCAAGGTTTTAATTTGATTAATAGCTGTTATAAAATTTTTTATAAAGCAACTTCACTTCGGGCAGTATTATACTTAGTATCAAGCTCGGATAGTTTATTCTCCAATAAATCATAGAAGCCCGATATATCCTTTTGCATTGCCGAAACCGCAGCAGCTTCGTAGCGCCTGCATATATTGGCTGCGATTTCTTTAGTTACCTTGTCTGACTTGTTTAACATCGTGATACGCGGAATTGATGCATAACCGCTATCTGCAAGAATTTTTTCAACTGACTCGATTTTTTCGTCCAGCATGGGGTCGCTTATGTCTGCAACATGAATAAGTACCGACGATTCGCCAAGCTCTTCGAGTGTTGCCCTGAAGGCGTTTATAAGCTCGGCAGGAAGCTCGCTTATAAAACCCACAGTGTCTGTAACAAGTACCTGCCTTCCGCTTGCTAGCATAAGTTTTCTGGTAGTAGGATTAAGGGTGGAAAAAAGCTTGTTCTCTGCTACCACCTTATCTCTGGTAAGTGCATTAAACAGGGTCGACTTCCCTGCATTCGTGTATCCTATAAAGGTTACAGCATAAATGCCGTGGGCCATTCTCTGTTTTCTCGTATGGCTTCTTCTCCTGCTAAGCTCATCAATCTTTTTCTCTAACACATCAATCTGTTTTCTAAGAGTCCTTCTCTGTTCTTCTAATTTTTTCTCTCCGGGTCCCCTTGTTCCAATACCGCCCCCGAGCTGAGAGAATTCTACTCCCTTTCCAACCAGCCTTGGAAGCTCATACCTGGCGCTTGCAAGCTGAACCTGAAGCTTCCCTTCGCTCGTAGTAGCGCGTGAGGCGAAAATCTCAAGGATTATCTGAGTGCGGTCAACAATCTCAAGATCGGTCTCTGAGTTTATTGCCCTTACCTGTGCGGGGGTAAGCTCTTTATTGAAAACCAGAGTGTCTGCGCCTATGTGTCTTGCCCTGAGGTTTATTTCCTTTAGCTTTCCCTTACCCACTAAATACCTGGGATCAATCTTCCGGCCTGTCTGGATAAACTTATCAAGGATTATCTTGTCTGCTGATACTGCCAAAAGCTCAAGCTCATTTAGAGAGGTTTCTGCATCCAGTCTTCCTTTATCAGAATAACCTACAAGCACTATCCCGTGTCTGTCCTTTACACCGCCGATGTCGGTATATTTTTTTTCCAGCTCTGCTTCCAGATCAAGCACAAACTGCTCAAAATCCATATCTACCCTTCCAAGATTACTGTACTTAGTCACGCTCCACATTTCTCCCTGCGGATGGGGCGGAAGTAGATGTGCACTACAGAATCTTCCGGGCACGCCGTCTTTAACCTTGAGCACTCCTATTAAGTCGAGTCTCTCGTTCAGCAGAGTAGACAGGTCAACCTTTGTAAGCTCATCGTTTTTGAGGCTGGAATAGACTGCCCTGTATCCCCTGAGTCTGTAATTTGATTCCCTCGATCTGCCCAGGATGTATGCAAAATCGATTTCTTCGGGGATGCCTACAAATATATGCTCGATTTTTCCCTTCCTGCTTATGATAAGTGTAATATTCCTTCCAAGTTCTTCTGCTACTGCCGACAGGGTTCTTCCAAGCTCGAGGGTTATAATTTCTTTGGGCGGGATTTTTCTTCTGGAAAGTCTGGACAGATTTTTCAGGTCGCTTTTTTTTAATCCTTTTGTGTTGCCTAGTATTTTTTCTATGTCTTAAAACCCCTTGTGTTTAGATAATTATTAACAATATAAGTCATAAAACCGTCATTTCAAACATGCAGACCAATATTTAATCTAAGGAATTGAATAAAATACTGCCGGGTTAACTCATATTGGGTATTAATATCAGAGCCTGATATTAACAGTTTAGAAAGGCTTTGGATTTCGTTGATGCTATAGAACTACGTGCGTTAGAGAAGCCAAAACAAGAATTAATCCAATAAAACCAATTATACCGAGTATATATAAAAATCCTATAAATTCATGTTCTTCCATAATGGGGGGGAATTATAATAAATTATTTAGCTTTGTAAAGATTGCATAATTTAATTTTGCTTGAAAGGAAAGGCTAATTTTGTTATTTTGTAGGGGTGATAGAGTATATCCAGCCAATCTTCAGGCCTCCAAGCGAAGGCAGGAGTTTTTTGCTCCAGGCCACAGTAGGGTGTTCCCATAACAGCTGCACATACTGCGCAATGTACAGAAAGGACGAGCAGAAGTTCCGTATCCGTCCGATGGATGAAATCAAGGCCATTATAGATGAAGCCTCAGGGCAGGGGCTTATAACAGACCGTGTTTTTATAGCCGACGGCAATGCGCTTGTTCTTTCTCAGGCAAAGCTTATAGAAATAATGGAATACCTGAATGCAAAGTGCGCAGGGCTTACAAGAATAAGGATGTATGCGAACGTAGGCGATATACTTAGAAAAGGCGCTGAGAATCTCAAAAAATTAAAAAAATTAGGGCTCGATATGGTCTATATAGGGTTTGAGAGTGGCGATGATGTGGTCCTAGAAAGGATAAAAAAAGGTGCCAGTCATGAGCAGACAGTACAGGCATCCAAAATGCTGAAAGAGGCCGGAATAATGAACTCGGCAATGGTGCTTTTGGGTATGGGTGGAAAGGAGAGGAGCGAAATTCATGCGCTGGAAACGGGTAGGCTGCTCACAGCCTGCGATCCCGAGTATGTGGGAGCGCTGTCACTTCAGCTGCGTCCTGGGGCGCCTCTATACAAAGAGTGGGATGAGGGGAGATTTGAGCTGCCTGATAAATTCCAGATGATAAGGGAGCTTAAAATAATCGTTGAGAACACCGAGCTTTCAGGCGGTCATTTCTTTGCAAATCATATCTCGAACTATTTACCAATAAAAGCCAGGTTCCCAAGAGACAAACAAAGAGTTTTGGATGAAATAGATAAAGTACTGCAAAGTGAAGATGAAACGTTACTGCGTCCCGATTTTTACAGGGACGTAATAAATCAATATTAGAATAAATTTTTAAAGGAGAACTTATATGTCACGTTTAGCAACAATTTCACCCGTTTGGGGATGCAGCGTTGAAGACTTAAGGGCGCTTGCAAAAATCGCAGAAGGCGGAGGGTTTGAAGGGATATTCTCCCCTGAAGTGCCGCCGTACAGCGCCATTTCAAACGCTCAGGTTTTCGCCGAGGCTACTTCTAAAATCAAAGTCGGCACATGGATAGCAAACATATACATGCGCCAGCCTGTTATGGCCGCAGCCACAGCGCTTACTATTCAGGAAATCACCGGAGGCAGAATGGTGCTTGGACTTGGAGTAAGCCACAAACCGGTAAACGACCGTTATGAGATCGATATGGGTGACCCTGTGGAAGCGATGAGAGATTTTGTTACAGCAGTAAAATCTTTTGCCGATGGCTCAAACCCGGCGCTTACCCTAAAAAGAGAATTACCTAAGCTGCCTGTATATATGGCTGGTCTTACAAAGGGAGCCGCTACGCTTGCGGGTGAGGTCGCAGACGGGCTTATGCCTTATATGGCGACGCCTGAATATGTTTCTACCCTCAGGGACTACGTAGCGGACGGAGCAAAAACTGCCGGCCGTGACGCCTCAGAGATTGATATTACAAATGGTATTCCCTCATTTGTTTCAGACGATCTGGACGCAGCGGTAAAGTCTGCAAAGAGAGGGCTTTCAGGGTATGCAAGGTTTCCATTCTATCAGAGGCTCTTAAGGAACATCGGTTTTGGCGACGTGGTTGATCAGATACAGGGCGGAGCTAATCCTGCCGAGGTATTTTCTGATGAGCTTGTAGAAGCGTTTGCTCTTGTAGGGCCTGCTGATAAATGCAAAGCGAAACTTCAGGTATTTTATGACGCAGGGGTTGATCTTGCTATTATCGTTCCGGGCCCTGTAGGCAAGCAGAGTAATGTAGAAGTGATGGAAAACACTGTAAAGGCCTACGGAAGCTAGGTCGTTTTATTAGCTGAAATGATCAGATTAGAATAAAGGTGGATCAACCGTATCCGCCTTTATTATCTTGCTTTTGAGTCTGGATTAGATAAATCTAGCTCTATAAATGTTTAGGGTTATGCTTGTTTAATATGATAATTTAGGGGGGATAAGACATGATAAAAAATTCTTTTATAGCACTCTCGTTAGTTTTAGTAGCAGTAGTGGTTTTTGGTTGTGCAAGGGCGCAGGGTTACAGCCCGGCACAGAAAAGACAGTACACTCAGGACATGAAGAGTGATACCCTTGCCGAGCTGTACAGAAGAAAACCCGAGACCAGAAATCTTGTAAGAAACGCAGCGGGCTACGGGGTGTTTAGCAACATAAACACTCAGCTCCTTTGGTTTGGCGCGGGCAACGGCTACGGCGTAGTGACCGATAACAGAACGGGCAAACAGACCTATATGAGCATGGGAGAAGCAGGGGTCGGTATAGGATTGGGGCTTAAGGATTTTAGGGAAGTGATAATATTTAATAGCAGAAGCAAGCTCAATAGCTTTGTTACGTCGGGCTGGAATGTGGGCACTGCACAGGCAAGCGCAGAGGCCAAGTACGAGTCTGACGGCGCATCGGCAGCGGGTGAGGCAAACCTGGACGCAGACGTTGTCGTTTATCAGATGACAGAAAAGGGCATAGCACTTAGGGTGAATATCGGCGCATCAAAGTACTGGGCCAATGACGAGCTGAATTAGCAAGCTCCTGACCCATGGGCCCGAAGACCCTAAGCAAGGTAATGGAGAAACCAAACGCATTGAGCACAGTTGAAATACGAGTCAGCCTCTAATTCTCATATTAAATTCACACCTCGACAATATCAGCGTGTTTGAATTGAAAGCAAATAAATATGTCATCTCGAACGGATGTGAGAGATCTGCTTTTTATATGACTAAACCGAAGCAGAGTAAAAAGGATTTCTTATTAATTAATATATAATTAGTTTGAAACTAATTTTCAGGTAATAATCTCCGATTGTGACCAACTAAACTTTATCTTAACAATAAAGTTTGTTATTCGAGATGACAGATTATTCCTGATGGTTTCCTAAAATTGTTTAACTATCCCCTTACAAACCGCACTCTGCCTATGTGGATAGCTTAAGAGATTGCCGCGCTTCGCTCACAATGACATGGAATAACACAAAAAAAGGCGGGATACCATATAGATAGCCCGCCTTTTTATTCTTAAAGCTTTTTTAGTTAATTTTATGCTTGTGATAGAAGTTTTTTGAACTCCTCAGTGAGAGCCGGGGTAACCTCAAAAAGATCACCGCAGATGCCGTAGTCGCATTTCTGGAATATTGGCGCATCGGGATCTTTGTTTACTGCTACGATTACCTTGGATGATCCCATACCTGCAAAATGCTGAATGGCTCCTGAGATTCCTACTGCAACATAAAGAGTAGGGGATACTACCTTTCCGGTCTGTCCAACCTGCATCTCATAAGGCACGAATCCTGAATCCACAGCCGCTCGTGAAGCGCCTGCAGCAGCACCCATAGAATCTGCAAGGTCAAATATAAGCGAGAAGTTCTCGCCATTTCCCATTCCTCTTCCGCCGGATACTATTCTGTCGGCCTCGGTAAGCTCAGGTCTTGTGGACTCTACTCTGTCTACTGAAACGATCTTTGTTTTAATGTCGTCTGCGCTAAGACCCACTGTGGCGTTTACCACCTCACCGGTGCCGCCTGATTCCTCGGCCTTAAACACGTTTGGCCGGAGAGTCGCCATCATTGGCTTGTTGTCCAAAAACTCCACTGTGGCAATTGATTTGTTTGAATACTTTGTTCTTTTTACGATTAATCTTCCGTCGCCTGTAAGGTCAAAGTCACTGGCGTCAAGGGTAAGCCCGGCGTTTACTGCTGCTGCTGCCCTTGGGAAATAGTCTTGTCCTGCTGCTGAATTACCCGTGATAACGATGTCAGGTTTGTACTGGACGATTAGATCGGCAAGCGCACCTGCATAACCCTCTGCTGTATAGTCTTTTAGAAGATCGCTGTCAACCACATATACTTTTTCTGCTCCGTATATTCCAAGTTCTCCTGCAAGACCTGCTACCCCTGAGCCTAAAAGCACTCCGCAAACTGTGGCGCCGCCACCTGCAAGCTTGCTCTTTGCAACCGTAAGCCCCTCGGCTGTAACGTTTTTAACTTTTCCATCAAGTGTTAGATCTGCTACTACCCAAACTTCACTCATTGTTTACCTCCTCGTAAATACCTTTTATTAAAAATTAGATAACCTTGGCGTCTTCTCTTAGAAGTTTTACAACCTCGGCTGCTGTGCTCTGAACCTCTGCGTCTTTTACCATGTCTGATTGTGAACCCTTAAGAACTGTGAGTCTTCTTTCAATTTGAGGAACTTCGTATTTAGTATTAACGATTCTTGCACCTGCTTTTCCAAGAGCTTCGGCTGAGAGTCCAAGCGCTCCGGCATCGATATCTCCCGCTGCTACTTCTTTTACAGGTTTCTTCTTTGCCTTCATGATTCCTGGAAGTGAAGCGTATCTTGGCTCATTTAGTCCTTTTTCACATGTGATAAGCGATGGAAGCGGTACTTCCACTGTCATTGTTCCGCCCTCTATGTCCTTTACGGCTGTGGCTGTTTTAGCGTCAGCATTGATGTCTAATTTGGTAACGATTGATACATGCGGTATGCCAAGTTCCTGTGCAACCTGAATTCCAACCTGTCCTGTTTCTTCGTCGATCATTTTCTTTCCGGTAAGGATAAGATCATACTCACCGATGTTTTTAATTTCCTGAGCTATTACCTTTCCTATTGCAAACGGATCGGAAAAAGCAAAGTCATCGTCTTTAATATGAACCGCGGAGTCTGCACCCATTGCAAGACCGGTTCTAAGGCATTCTAAAGACCTTGCAGGGCCCATTGTGATGAGAACTACTTCGCCCCCGTTTTTCTCTTTATTCCTAATGGCTTCTTCAACTGCAAATTCATCGTAAGGGTTAAGTACCCACTTAATACCCTCCGGATCAATTGAATCTCCACTGGAAGCAACATTGATTTTGGCTTCTGTGTCAGGTGTTTGTCTGACGATTACAATACTTTTCAACTTCCATTACCTCCTAATTTTTTGATAATCCTTAAGAAAATTTATTTTTGAAATTTGATCTTCAGGACAAAAAACCGCATTATTGTAGCATCAACTTGAATCTTTTCAATATAGAGAGTAATAAATCTTTAATAACCTGAAACAGCCAAAAAGGGAGTAATATGAAAGAAAGTGCTACGGAAAATAAAATTGATATTTATTCTAAGGATATACCCTTCATTGAAGGCCCGCGTAGAAGAGAGAGTGAGCTGTATACGGTAATCCAGATTATGACTGAATTTATAAAGGGATTCAGAACTTTCCATTTTGTGGGCCCGTGTATTACCGTGTTTGGCTCAGCGCGTATTAAAGAAGACCACCCATACTATAAGATGACAATGGATATCGGGGCAAAGCTTGCAGAAATGGGACTCACAGTGATGACAGGAGGCGGCCCCGGGCTTATGGAGGCTGCAAACCGGGGGGCGAAGCAAGCCGGAGGAAGCTCTGTTGGGTGTAACCTTTTGCTCCCTTTCGAACAGAAGCCAAACCCGTATATGGACAAATGGATGGACTTTCAGTTCTTTTTTGTAAGAAAAGTGATGTTAATAAAGTATTCTTACGGGTTTGTCGTTATGCCCGGAGGGGTGGGTACGATGGACGAGCTTTTTCAGGCGCTCACATTAATTCAGACGAAAAAGGTTATTAATTTCCCAATTGTGCTGATAGGTAAGGATTATTACAAGGATGTTACCGAGCTGTTTGACAGAATGTGTGAAGAGGAAACTATAAGCAATAATGATAAAGAGCTGTTTCTTGTTACTGACTCTATGGACGAAGCCTGTGAGCATATACATATTCATGCAGTGGAGAAATTTAATCTTAAAACGAAAAAACTCCCAGAAAGATCAAAACTGCTTTTTGAGTAACTTTCCGGCAAATGAGGGAATAAGTTTCCAAAAGTTAAAGGAATCGGCTCCTAACTCTTACTTGCCCTTAATAGAAATATGTGATTTTTAGTTCAAATTTCTACTACATAGGTTTGAATTTTTATCAAAATCGCGCTGTTTTGACCCTGATTTATACTAAACCCTCCTTTTGGTACAGTTATTGCCTATATATCACATAAAATATCTTTTGGGAGAGGTTAAATATGAGTACTCAAGAACAAAAATCATTTATGAGAAAATATTCAAAGCATTTTCTAATATATTTTTTGTTTTTATTTGTAGCGGTTAATTTGTATTTAAAACATTCAAATATCCTTATTTATTCAAATGCTACGTATGACGTGGCAATGTTAAACATAAAGTGGGGTATGTCACCTGCAGAGATACTGTCAGCAACAGGCACAGACGTTGATTCTGTTGTAGCCGTAGGTACCATGCATAAAAATGCATCTCATAAGCTTCCGATAATTGATTATTCCAATAAATCAGTGGTTAACTATTATTTCTTCAATAATCAGCTCTATAAGGTGCATATTAAAAAACCTATTAAATCCTATCCTGAAGATCATATTGCTAAATTCATGAAAAAGATAGGTTTAATTGACAAAGAAGAAAATATTGTTTCAGGGCTCTATGAGGGTGCAAAATACAGGATAGAAGACGTAAAAGAAAAAGTGTATGTATACATGGGTTTTGATTCTACATAAGAGCCGGTAAATACCTATGTGAATATGTACTATGAGCCTCTTGCAAAAAATATATAAGATTTAATTAATAACCTGATTTAAGACCATATCCCATTAATTACCTTGATTAGGGTTGCATAGTAAAATGCAACCCTTTTTTTATTTTTTCCATTCCACTTTTAAACTTTTTAAGCAAACAGTTTCAGTTTAGATTATAATTGAATTATAAATCCTAAACTGAACTGGAGTATCTATATGAAAAGTTTTAGAAAAGAGCTGTGGTTTAATGTTCCGAGCAGACGAGCATTTATCAACATTACGCCCGAAGTGGATAAGTGTCTTGTGCAAAGTGGTATAAAAGAAGGCATTGTGCTTGTAAACGCAATGCATATCACAGCCTCCGTATTTATAAATGATGACGAATCAGGGCTTCACCATGACTATGACGTGTGGCTTGAAAAACTAGCCCCGCATGAGCCCGTGTCACAGTACAAACACAACTACTCAGAAGACAATGCCGACGCCCACATGAAAAGGCAGATTATGGGCAGGGAAGTAGTAGTCGCTATCACAGACGGTAAGCTCGATTTTGGCCCCTGGGAGCAGATCTTTTACGGGGAGTTTGACGGCAGGAGAAAGAAGAGGGCGCTTATAAAAATTATTGGGGAATGATCATACTGGAATTCCGATGACACATGGACGCCTCATTAGACGTATATGAATAACTATTCGATCTTAACTAATTACGTCTATACGTTTGCAGTACCGGATGATTCAACTTCCAAGATAAATTTAGAGTTTTAACGACAGCATATTGGCTGATTCAATTAATATTTACCTCAATCCACTTACTGATTCTTGTAAGAAGTTGTTCAGGTAATTCGGTGTTAACATCTTCTACCAAGTCGGCAATCGTAGTCTTTTTAAGAACTTGTCTCCATGCCTCATCAGCCTCGTACATGACTCTTGCAAACTGACATGGCTTTGCAAATGCTGATTTGGGTGTCTCGCATGGAGAATTTTGCCTTATCTCTGTGCAAATGAAAGTCGATTTTTCCCTTCAATAGCTTCAATGACATCCAGTAAAGTTATCTCATTGGGTTGCCTGGCCAACCTGTATCCTCCCTTCTGTCCAATGCTTCCATCCACAATAAGTTCTATATATTTTTCTATTATATATCTACTATTATATTTGGAAGTAAATATATTAGGTTCATAACCTGCATCTTTAAGTGCATCGCCCCAACGATGCCAAATGTTGGGATACCAGTCCGATCTTTTTATACCAGTTTCCTTCTGAAATAATTTTCTGCCGGGTGGTTTCCCACCATTTTTGGTGGCGATCCTCTTTATTTCATGAATGATGTGACTCTTATCCAATACTATTTGTGTTGTCTTGTATATATTTTAAAGCAATTAATGAATTTGGTTAAATAGATTTTTGCATAATTACAAACGTTATATCTATGATAAATATGAATTTCATTTTTGGACTATTGATTTACCGAATTCACGCTACCGGTATAACCGCAATACTCACAGTCCGTAGCAATATCCGGTATCTCATCTGAGTCCAGACATTCCTTTATCTTAAATATAGTAGGTTCGACCCAAGAATCACCGCCTTCATGTGAAACAATAGATATCTCAAACTCTAGCTTCTTATTAAAGCTTTCTGGTTCTTTAGAGGCATTAGCAAATACAAAATAAGCTATGTCTGATACCGTATGTCCCATCTGCCGGAATATCCACTGGTAAACTTCTACCTGTCTTTTATACCCCTTCTTGTATTCGTCTTCTAAACTTATCTCCTGTGTGGTGCTAGTGCTCTTATAATCAACCATATAGAACATATCGCTCTGATCAACCCATGTGTCGTCTACAATGCCCTGTATCTTGAGATTAGTAGGTTTGTGAATGACTGATGCTCCTACATACTTATAAACATCATCTCGCCATATAGGTAAGTCCTCATGCTTTAACGGTATCAAGTCTACGGCGTACTCCTTCATTAAGTCATGGCTGTGTCCCTTTTCTCTTAGGATATCAAACTCTTTCTTGAGTAATGCGTCTACAGCGTTATTAAGAGAGAATCCCGGCATACTGGGTCTATCGAATCCAAGTCTTCTATCTAAGTAGAAACACCGGGGACATTCTAAGAACCTGTCTATTCTGGAACGACTGAGAGCAAAAGGTTCTTTAGAGCTGGGGTCGTATAGGTTTCTTGTACGTTTTCTGTATGGCATAATAGCTAAACACTATTAACAGATTATTACTTGCTGATTATAACGCTATTTAGTTTTTATTACCACTTTGCTTATCACTTATATTTTACTGTAAATTTCTACTACAATATATTATAATCAGTTCAACTATAATGGCATATCCTAAGCAATCAGAAATATCCTTGAAATAACTGTTTATAATAGAGCAAGAGCCAAACGATTTTGCTCCTGACACTTATACGCTATAGAGTCCCACGTAGGTAGTGGGGATGGGTACGGTCGCCTATGGGGGTATACCTTTCTATTGTCTGATTTAATACCTACAGTATGTAAAAAAACATCCCCATATTTATTAAAAATGTATTACAAAAGCACTTACAAATTTATTAACAAAATACTTCATATATGCGCTGTAACTCAAGATTAGATACAACATGTTGTGGTTAGTACCAACATAATCCAATATCGGGGTTATATAGTACCAATTTCACATCGATATGGTATGAGACAGGATTATATATCGATTGTGTCCTTGTCCGGTAAAGGCGGAGTGAATGCTAAATTGATCTGATTATTGACCTGTACACGATCTCCACCGGAGCCTGATTGTATAGCTCCAGTTCTTTTATAAAACAGTTTTGCGGCAGTCATGTCCGACTCTAAAGCCTTGCCGTAAACAACGTTATCAACAAATGGTAGCAAACATTTATTCCGATAATCCAGTAAAGAATATAATAACATCCTGAAATCATTACCCTTTTTCTTTTCTCTGCTAATTGCGTTCAGTACAGATCGGTATGACATGCCTTCATTGTTACAAAGCTCTTGAAGGCTATTGAAATTATAATTTCCCATCACTTTTTCAGCCAGTTTTCTCAATACCGGAGGGAATTCATCTATATCAATATTATTTTCTTTGATTAGAGCAGGCATGTGTTTTTTTCTCATTAAATCAATCTCTTACCCTAAACTTATTAATATTATATTGATTATATGTATAATACATATTATAATATAACATATGTCAAAGATAAAAGCTAAAAAAACTAAACTGGATAAGAAATTCACTTTTACTACTTCACAGGAGTTTCTGGATATTCTTAGTGAGTCCAGATGGCACCTTAAGAAATCACAGGCTGAATTAATCAGAGATGCTGTGCTGGAATATCTTGATAGGCATTTACCGAATGACATAAAAAGCAAAATATTGAAAGAGGTGAAATAAAAATGTCAGTAAGAAAAAGAAATAGCAGGTGGCATGTTGATACTTATGATAGCAATGGAAAGAGGGTAAGAAAAGCAGTCAGGATTAAAGGAATAGATCCTGATAACATTACAAAGCAACAAGCATTGAACTTTGAGAAAATACTAAAGGGCAAACTAGCGGAAGGTATAGAACTACCATCTAATAAGAAAGACATATCTTTTGAAAAGCTGGCAGAGAGATTCCTAGACTGGTGTGAGGGTAATCATAAAAGAGCGGACAGAGATCATACCACAATTAAAAATCTCTTAGACTTCTTTAAAGGATTTAAGGCTTCTAACGTCAATATTTGGCAAGTAGAAAGGTATAAGAAACACAGAAACGAGCAGGGTAGAAGCCCTAGAACAATTAATATTGAACTTTCAGCATTAAGGTTAATGTTTAATAAAGCAGTTGAGTGGGAGACTCTAAAAGCAAATCCTTTAACAGGAATGAAACTTTTAAAAGAAGAGATTAAGCAAATAAGAGTATTGGAACAGTTAGAGTTTGAGAGGCTATACAATTCAGCAAACGAGTATTTTAAACCCTTTCTTCTATTTGCATACTTTACAGGTTGTAGACCTACTGAAATTAGGTTGCTACAATGGGAAAATGTGAATCTAGAAGAAGGTTGGGTGTTAATAACTAAAACAAAAACTAATGAAGAAAGATATGTATATCTAAACAGCATACTAATTGACACCTTAAAAACGTTGAAGAATGCTGCAAGCTCAGAGTATGTATTTAAATATAAAGACTATCCCTGTTTTACAAAGCCTGTGTTAAGACATTCTTGGGTAGATGCCCTTAAGCAATCTGGAATGAAACATTGCAGATTTTATGATTTGCGACATTGTTTTATTTCCAATCTTATAGTAAACGAAGGCGTAGATTTTGAAACAGTGATGTCGTTATCAGGTCATAGGTCTATTTCGATGTTAAAACGCTATACTCATACCAATAGAGATGCTAAGAAATCAGCAGTTCAAAAACTGGAAAAATACGTCAATTTTGAAAAAAACAGTCACAAATTGGTCACAAATGCTGAAAATGGGGAAAGCGGAAAACTTGAAATAGTAAACCTATCTTCTAGTAATCATTGAAGAAATTGTGTGGCGTCCCCAAGGGGATTTGAACCCCTGTTGCCGGCGTGAAAGGCCGGTGTCCTGGGCCAGGCTAGACGATGGGGACCCGGGATAAATGAGCCGTGCAGGACTCGAACCTGCGACCCACTGCTTAAAAGGCAGTTGCTCTACCACCTGAGCTAACGGCTCAATAAAAAAGAACAAATATATCACGCTTAATATTGTTGTCAAAGGGCAAAATAATCATGTAATCTAACCCTTTTTATCTCTATACGCTACAAATAATATGCCACTAGGACTGGACAGAAAGGGCCTCATAAATTTTAGCCTAATCACTCTTGCTAACTTCTTTTTCTTTAGCAATTTCTCCACATTCTTTTTGCTCCCTCTGTATATAAAGGAACTTGGAGGAACAGAGGCGGATATAGGTTTTATAATGGGCTCTTTTGGCATTACATCTCTGGGCTCCATACCATTTGTAACATATTTGATTGACCGTTACGGACGGAAGCTGTTTATGTTTGCAGGCGCTGTAATAATGCTTCTGTCTTCCCTGCTGTTTGTAACTGTAAATGAACTAAGTCCTTTGCTCTATGTATTTAGAATGTGTCAGGGGATGGGTTTTGCCCTGTTCTTTACCTCTGCAACAACATCCGCCGCCGATATAGTGCCTATAAACAGAAGAGCGCAGGGGCTTGGGATTTTCGGGGCTTTTACCATACTGGCTTATTCTATTGGCCCCACTCTTGGAGAATATGTTCTAAACAATTTTGGCTTTTCCCATTTTTTTATAGCAGCTTCATCATTCAGTATAGTTGCAGCCGTTTTGATTCTATTTTCAGCAGTAACTGATTTTACGAAATCTGCCGAGCGTTTCGGGCTTGGATTCTTCAGGCTTGTCGCTTCAAAAAGATATTCACTTATATTATTGACTAACCTTCTTCTTGCAGGCGGGCTCGGGTCGGTACTGAATTTTATTTCTGCTTTCCTGAAGGAAAAAGAGCTTGACGTCTATAATTTTTTCATAGTGTATGCGCTTACCGTTACGTTTGTGCGAATGTTCGGGGGCAGGGCGTCTGATGTATTCGGCAGGAAAAAAGTTGCGGCGCCAAGCCTGATTATATTTTCAATCTCAATTGCCTGCATTGTGTTTATAGATTCAGGTCTTGCGGCAATAATGGTTTCATTCCTTTTTAGTTTTAGCTACGGAATGTTATATCCTGTCCTGACTGCCCTTGTTATAGATAAAGCCGGAGCGGATGAAAGGGGAAAGGCAATGGGGGCTTATAACGCATGT
>JABAHS010032133.1_pt1 | contig 20088 bp, 8 predicted proteins | sample 7062111 | NCBI WGS metagenome assembly JABAHS01 (sample SAMN14534600, study PRJNA622989) | marine sediment metagenome | biome: marine biome [ENVO:00000428]; feature: marine pelagic biome [ENVO:01000023]; material: deep marine sediment [ENVO:00002113]; isolation source: pool of 4 deep marine... | reverse complement strand
GACACAGGCCTGCAGCCAATCCAAGCGGTGTCGTGGAGAGATGTCGGCAGGTTCGAAAAAACACGTGATGCGCAAGCTCGCACTTGCGGCGTTAAGCACCCTCGCCATGTGGGTGCTGGCCGCTGCCCCTGCATGGGCAGAGTTCTGTTCTGACTATCCCGGCGGGGTGATCGACGGGAACGACATCCCAGCTCCAAATCAGCTCACGGTGGACCGGGACTGCTACATCTCCAACTACGACCCGCTGGACACCAACATCACCTTCATTCACAACCTGGGCAGCTTCCTGGTGGTGTTCGACAACGTCCGTTTCCGCGGTAATCTGTCCTGCGACGACGTCGGCGACGTGCACAAGATCTGGTTCTCCGACTCGTCCTCGTACCCCGGCCGCCTGCCCAAATGCTACCGCCTGTGGGAACCCGTGGATGCGGTGGTGAAGGAGAACCCGGACCAGACGTTCGTGGTCATCGGCGTCCCGTTCACCTACACCCTGACCATGCCCGTCATGCCGGACGGTGGCCCGGACGTCCAGGATCTCTTCGACCTGCGGATCGTCGACGATCTGACCGCGGGCGGCGCCGACCTGCGGCTGGTCGGCTTCACGAGCTCGATTCCGGGTCTGGTGAACACGGGCACGGACACGAGCCTGGTGCTGGAGCATCCTGCCGTTCCCGCGGGCGAGCAGCTCGTGGTGGAGCTCACCGTGGTGGCCGAGGACACCGCGCGCAACGCGCCGGGCACCACGTTCACCAACTTCGCCGACTGGACCTTCTACAAGGATCTGCGAAGCGACGGCACCCCTGTTTTTCTGCCTGGCGACTCGAGCCAGACGCCGCCGCTGACCATCGCGGGGCCAGAGCTCACCATGACGAAGACGGGCCCCGCCACGCTCAACCTCGGCACGCCGGGCGAGTTCACCCTGGACATTCAGAACGTCGGCAACAGCGACGCCTGGCAGGTGAACGTCGTGGACCTGCTGCCCGACGGCACCAGCGGCGGCATGTGCGCATCGTCCCCAGCGGTGACGAGCGCGCGCGTATTCGGCTCCAACGGAAACTCGCGGATCCCCGGCAAGGACTGGCTGGTGGAAGGCGTCGACTATTTCGTCTCGTTCACCGGAACTCCTGCCTGCGAGTTCACCTTCGAGACCCTGTCGCCGGCCGCCGTCATCGCCCCCGGGGAGCGCCTGATCATCACCTACGAGGCCGAGCTCGACCCGGACACCCAGGACGGAGCCGTGCTGACCAACGTGGCGGGCACGCCCAGCTGGTACGACTCCGACGGCAGCGTGTCAGAACGGCACCTCTACACCGGCTCGCTCACCGATGGAACCGTCGGCATCCTGGACACGGAGGACGCCCACACGCTGACGGCCGCACTGTCCGGCGTCTTCTTCGAGAAGACCGTGGCCAATCTCAGCACCGGGGCGAACCCTACGGCGACCGCCGCCCCGGGTGACCGACTGCGTTACACGCTGCGCGTTCAGACCACCGACAGCGCGCTCAACGCGTTTTCCATAGGCGATGATCTGGGCGCCCTGAACGCAAACCCCGTCTTCGAGCCCGGCTCGCTGGCTCTGGTTACCAGCTCGATTCCTGCCGCGGCAGATACCAGCAACACCANNAACACCAATCCCAATGGCGGCACCTTCGGCACCGGGCTCGTCGACATCAGGAGCTTGAGCCTCGCCGCCGGCAGCGAGCTGAGCATCCAGTTCGACGTCACCCTGGCGGACGCCCTGCTCGACGGCTCCGTGGTGTCCAACCAGGCCATCCTTTCCGGCGGCTCGCTCCAGGTCGACAGCGACGACCCCAACGTGAACGGCCAGTCGGACCCGGACGTTACCGGCGACGAGGACCCGACCCGCGTGCTCATCGAGGTCGCACCACCGGCCGCCCTGGTAAAATCCACCACCCAATCCACGGTGAGCATCGGCGAGACCTTCACCTACCGGGTCACGGTTCCATCCGCGCCGCACGACACGCCGATCTTTGACGTCCGGATCACCGACAACCTGGCGGCCATCGTTGCCGACGTGACGTACGTGGACGTCTCCCGCGTCTCGGGCCCCGGATCCTGGTCTCCCGTGAACACCGGCACCGGAACCAACCTGGTGATCGAAGACACCGGCGGCGGGATCGACATCCCGGCCGGAGAGCAGGTGGTCATCGACGTCAGGTTGAGATTGACGGACACCTCCACCAACGTCGCCGGCCTGACCTTCAGCAACACGGCCACGTACACGTACAACCAGCTCAACGGCGACACGAGCAGCGAGCTGGACGGGCTGCCCGGCACCAGCGGGGACATGACCGTCGTCGAGCCCGAGCTGACCGTGACCAAGACCGGGCCGGGCCTGATGCGCGTTGGCCCGCCCGGAACCTTCACCCTGGACGTTCAGAACACGGGCGGAGGCCGCGCGCATGCGATCATGCTCACCGATGCCCTGCCGAACGCCAGCGAGGGCGGCATGTGCGACGCGGCACCGACCGCGTTCACCGCCCAGATCTTTCAGGCAGACGGCGTCACCCCCGTGGGGCCGGCTTTAAGCCAGGCGGCGGACTTCAGCGTGAGCTTCACCGGCGCGCCCGGGTGCACGTTCACGGTGGACCTGCTGAGCGCAGCAGCCACCATCGGTCCCGGCGAGCGGCTGGTGATGACTTACCAGGCACTCCTGGACGCCGACAGCCTCGACGACATCACCCTGACCAACGTGGCCGGTGCCACCGCATGGTTCAGCGCGTCCACCGGCGAGGCCCGCGGCTACGCGCCGGCGCTGACCGACGGCTCGCCGGGGGTCCTCGATCACGAGGACGAGCACACGATTCTCACGTTCTCGCCGCTGCTTTCCTTCGAGAAGACGGTGACCAACGTCACCACCGGAGAGAACCCGGCGATGACCGCCAGTCCCGGAGATCGGCTGCGCTACAGCCTGCGTGTGGAGAATCTGGGTCCGGAGCCCCTGAACGACTTCGCCGTGGTGGACGAGCTCGACCGCCTCAACCAGAGCCCGGCGTTCCAGCCCGGAACGCTGCAGCTGACCGCCGCGCCTCAGGGGGCAACCACCGGCGCCACCAGCGCCAGCGGGGGCGGGGCGGGCACGGGTTACCTGGAAGTCTCCGGCCTGAGCCTTCCGGGGTCCGGGGGCACCATCGACATCGTTTTCGAGGTGGATCTCGCACCCGTGCTCGCCAACGCCAGCTGGGTGCGAAACCAGTCGCAGATCGTCGCCCAGGGTTTCGTCGTCCAGGACAGTGACGACCCGACCAACGGCGCCGCGGATCCGGAGATCATCGGGGACGAGGATCCCACCCAGGTTGAGGTGCAGTCAGCACCCGCTTTCGAGATCGACAAAACGTCGACCTACGTGGACGGCGACCCTAACGTCCTGATGGCCGGCGAGACGCTGCGCTACACGATCACCGCGCAGAACGTCGGTGACGACAACGCGACCAACGCGGTGCTGCGCGATCAGATTCCTGCAAACACCGCCTACGTGGCCGGCAGCACCACGCTGAACGGCGCATCCGTAGCCGACGTGGGAGGCATGACGCCGCTCGCCGCCGGCATGACCATCAACTCCCCCGCCGACAGCGCGGCGGGCGCCATGACGGCCGTCACCTCCGGCAGTCAGAGCAACGTGGCCATCATCGAGTTCGACGTGGTGGTCGACGCTTCCGCCGTGGACGGCACGGTGCTGAGCAACCAGGCGTTCCTGACCGCCACCGCAGGAATCATCGACCAGCCCTCCGACGACCCGGACACCCCCGTGGTCGACGACCCCACCAGGGACGTGGTCGGCAACCTGCCGCTCATCTACGCGGAGAAATCGGCGACGCTGCAAACTGACGCCGGCTCGCCAGGCGTGATTGATCCCGGTGACGTGCTCCGCTACACCATCAGCATCTACAACAACGGCTCGGCTGATGCGACGGACGCCACCCTCGCCGACGCGGTGCCCGTCAACACGACTTACGTAGCCAACACGGTCACGCTGAACGGCGACCCCGTCCGCCGACCGGACGGCGGCTCGTTCCCGCTGGCCGGCGGGCTGGCCGTGAGCTCCACGGATCTGACCCCGCCGATGCCGGCTCCGGGCTCAGGGACGATTTCCGCCGGGGAAGTGGCCGTGGTGCAGTTCGACCTTCGCGTGGACGATGGCCTCCCGACGGGTACGCTCATCTCCAACCAGGCAGTCGTATCCACCGCGGAGGTCGTCGATCAGCTCACGGACGGCGACGGGGATCCCGCCACGGGACCCGAGCCCACCGTGGTCGTCGTAGGACCGGCGCAGCAGCTCAGCATTACCAAGCAGGCCGCCGTCGTGGGCGGCGGCGCCGCGCTGGCTGGTTCCACCATCGAATACCTGGTCCGCGTTCGCAACGTGGGCCCGGTGCCCGCGATCGGCGTCAACCTGGTCGACGACCTTGACTACCCCACCGCGAACCAGCTCCAGATGGTGGCCGGCTCGGCAACCGTCAACGGACAGTCCGTGGCCGCGAACGGCTCGGTGCTCGACGTCGCCTTCGGCGATCTCGGGGTGGACGGCACCATCACCCTGCGGTTCCAGGCCACGCTCAACTCGGGGCTGGCGGAGGGCACGCGGGTGACCAACCGCGCCGTAGCCACCTGGAACGTCGATCAGCAGGTCGAGGCCAGCGTGGCCGTGGACGTCGGAGGCATCGTCGGTGTCGGGGTCTTAAACGGTACCGTCTGGCACGATGCGAGCTACGACGATCAGCTCGACACCAACGAGCGCACGCTCGTGGGCTGGACCGTGGAGCTGATGCGCAACGGTCAGGTCGTGCACACCACCCTGACCGGCACCGACGGCACCTACCGGATCACGGGCCTCGGGCCCAACGCCTCGTCTGGCGACAGCCTGTCGCTCACGTTCACCGCGCCCGGCGCGGGTCCCGGCACGGCGATGCTGGGGCAGGCGAGTTCTGAAAGCTTCACTAACGGGTTGCAGCGCATCGACGACATCATCGTGCAGCCCGGCAACAACCTGATCAATCTGGACCTCCCCATCGACCCCAACGGGGTGGTCTACGACTCGGTGTCGCGCCGCCCCGTTTCCGGGGCGACCCTCACCCTAGTGGACGACGTCACACGAGCGCCGCTGCCCGCCACCTGCTTCGACGACACGGCCCAGCAGAACCAGGTAACGCGCGCAGACGGCTACTACAAGTTCGATCTGAATTTCTCGGACGGCGCCTGCGGCAGCGGCGCGAGCTACACCGTCGAGGTGACGGCGCCCGGCAGCGCATACACCACGGGCTACTCCGTGCTCATCCCGCCAACGGACCTGAACGCGCCGGCGCCGTTCAGCGTGCCCGGTTGCCCGGGCTCCGTCGACGACGCGGTTCCCGCTACGGCCGAGCACTGCGAGGTCGGACCATCCGAGTTCGCGCCGCCAACATCGGTGCAGGCGCAGAGCTCGGGCACCGCGTACCGGGTCACCGGGCTTGTGTTCGACACCAGCCGCACACCGGGCTCGGCGCAGATATTCAACAACCACATCCCGCTCGATCCGATACTCGACGGCGCCGTGGCGATCAGCAAGACGACGCCCATGGTGAACGTCAACCGGGGCCAGCTCGTGCCTTACACCATCACGGTGACGAACACTTTCGGCGTCTCTCTGCAGGACGTGGCGGTGATCGACCGGTTCCCGCCCGGCTTCCGGTACGTGGAGGGCTCGGCACGCCTGGACGGGGTGCCGGTGGAGCCGGCGATGGGCCAGCGGGATCTTGCGTGGAGCGGGCTCACCCTCGCCCCGGACAGCCAGCGCAGCATCAAGCTGCTGCTAGGCGTGGGTGCGGGCGTCAGCGAGGGCGAGTTCGTCAACCGCGCCCAGGCGGTCAACACGGTAGGCCAGATCAACCTGTCCGGCGAAGCCACCGCCACCGTGCGCGTGGTGCCCGACCCCACGTTCGACTGCACCGACGTCACCGGCAAGGTGTACGACGACGGGAACCGCAACGGACGTCAGGATCTGGACGAGTTCGGCCTGCAGGGCGTACGCCTGGTCACCCCACAGGGCCTCGTCGCCACCACCGACGAGCACGGCCGCTTCCACATCACCTGCGCCACCGTGCCGCGCGAAGACCGCGGCAGCAACTTCGCGCTGAAGCTCGACGACCGCACGCTGCCGAGCGGCTTCCGTGCTTCCACGGACCGGATGCAGATCAAGCGCGCCACCCGCGGTAAGGCCCTGCACTTCGAGTTCGGCGCCTCGATTCACCGGGTGGTGGGTCTGGAGATCGCCGACGGCGTGTTCGTGCCCGACACCACCGAGATCCGCCCTCAGTGGCAGCACCGCTTCGACCTGCTGCTCGAGGAGCTCACCAAGTCGCCTTCGGTGCTGCGGCTGACGTACCTGGCGGACCTGGAGGATCCGAAGCTGGTCAAGCAGCGCCTGCGGGTGGTGAAGAAGCAGATCGTCCGCCGCTGGCGTGAGCTCGACTGCTGCTACCGGCTCGAGCTCGAGGACGACGTTTTCTGGCGCCTGGGCGCTCCTGCCAGCAAAGCGGTGAACCGAAGGGTGGATGGCGGCCATGAGTAAGCGCTACCCAATCAGCCCGACCCGGCTTGCCCGCTGGCTGGCATGCGCTGTGGCCGTCCTCTGCGCGCCGGCCGCCGCCGAGAAGGTCCAGGAGACCACGGCGACCCAAGCGGCCGAGCGGCACCTCTCCAGCGATCAGACGTTCACCCAGTGGGCCTACGATCCTGACAGTCTCGCCGAGGTCGATGGAGACCGGGTGGAGACCGTGCAGGTGGCCACCATCGAGCCGCGCACGGTCAAGCTGAAGGACGTCGTCCGCCCGATCTATTTCGAGTCGGGCGTCGCAGAGATCCCCGCGAGCACCGTCGCCGAGCTGCGCCATGTGCTGGAGAGCATGCGGGAGCGGAGCAACGTGCGGCTGAACCTCGTCGGCCACGCCGACAACGAAGCGCTCTCCCCGGAGCTCGAAGACGTTTTCGGCGACAACTTCGGGCTGTCCCGCGAGCGCGCAGGCCAGGTGGCCGACTATCTGCAGGCAGTCCTCGCCCTGCCCGCCGAGGCGCTGTCCATCGAGTGGGCCGGCGACAACCGGCCCGTGGCATCCAACGATACCGAAGCGGGCCGCGCCCTGAACCGCCGCGTGGAGGTCGAGGTGTGGTACGACGAGCTCGACGACGGCACCGCCATCGAAGAGCGGGTGGTGACCGAAGAGATCGAGCGCGTGAAGGTCTGCCGCGTGGAAACCGTTTGCAAGCTGCGCTACCTGGACGGACACGACCGCCGCGCCCGGGTGCTGAACCTGATCACCCCGCTGCACTATGGCGAGGAAGGCGTCGCGATCACCGACGATTTTGCCGCCCAGGTGAAGCGCACCGTGGCGAGCCTTGGCGACCGACAGAACGTCACCGTAAAGCTCATCGGCTACACGGACAACGAGCCATTGGCGGGCCGAACGGCTCGAATCTACGGTACCCACGAGGTGCTCTCCAAGGCCCGCGCACGGCGGGTGGCGCTGGCCCTTCAGGACCGTCTAGACCTCGACACGGCCGCCGTCGCGAGCGACGGTCACGGCGCGTCCCGGCCGCTGGCATCCAACGCGACCAGCGAGGGTCGCGCCCTGAATCGCCGCGTGGAGGTCGAGTTCTGGTATGACGATCCGCTGCAGGATCTGCCCGACGAGCCCCAGCTTTGCCCCGGAGAGCCCGGCGCGGAAACGGTCACCCGAGTCTACGACCCGCCCTGGGGCGGTATCGGCAACCTCGAGCTCGAGGGCGGCCGTCCCGTCGTGCCCGCCGGCTACACCCAGGCCCTCGCGCGCGCTCTTAACGACGTGGCCGACAAGCGCAACCCCCGCCTGCGCATACTCGGCTACACGCGCAACGAGCGCCTGGACCGCCGCACCGCCTCGGTCTACGGCGACGACATCGGGCTGTCGGCCGCCAGAGCACGCCGCACCATGGAAACGCTGTCCGCCCAGATGGGCCTCGCTCCGGAGCAGGCCGAGTTCGAGGGCCACGGCTACGTGCACTCGTCCGACGTGGTCAACGCCGGGTTCGTACAAGGCGAACGCTCCTACGTGGCCGTCCAGGTCGTCTACGACGACCTGGCAGTGGCAGACGACCTGGAAGGCGTCGAGGTCACCCCGCTGACCCGGGAGCTGGAGACGAAGAACCCCTACGCGCTGAACCTCATGCGTATCACGGTAGACGGCGAGCCCATCGATGATCCGAACCGGAGCTCCGCCGACGTCCAGCGATGCACGGACGTTGCCATGAAGGGCGCCGAAATCCGCTTCGGCTTCGACAACTTGAGCTCCCAGCCGCGGCTGAGCGTGTCCGCCAGCACGGCCGTGCTGGGCGCGCACAAAGCGGCTGCAGATGCTCTTTCGAGCGGCAGCCTGCACTTCAACATGTACACGAACTACGCCCACTTCATCGACCGTTCGGAGGTCCGCGTCTTCGATCGGGAGGCGTCCACCCAGACCGAGCCCGTGGCCGTGATCCCGGTGAGCCCAGACGGCCACGCGGCCTGGGAACCGGAGGTGGAAGCATTCGCGGGTCCGGTACGGGAATTGAAGTACCTCCTGCGCGCCTACGATGCCGAGGGTCGGTTCGATGAGACCACGACGCAGCCGCTGTGGCTGGTGCGGGAACACGGCGGCAGCCTGCCTGAAGAGGGCGCGGTGGCGCAGAGTGGCGAGCCGGCAGTCGGGCCGAACCCGGAGCTGCTGTCGGGCTACGGCGAAAACACCCTTGCCATGCACAACATCCGCCTGTCGAGCGGCACGGTTCGCGTAACCGGCAGCGAGGTTCCAGAAGGCCACCGCGTCTACGTGGCCGGGCGCGAAGTGCCGGTGGACGCCGAGGGCAACTTCGTCAGCGAGGAGATACTGCCCGAAGGCGCCCACACCGTGGAGGTGGCCGTTCTCGACGACCAGGGCAGCGGTGAATCCTATCTGCGGGATCTGGAGTTCGAGCCGAGCGACTGGTTCTACGTGGGCATGGCCGATCTGACGATCTCGCACAGCGAGACCAACGGGCCCATGGACCTGCTCGTTGGCGACGATGCCCCCTACGACTACGACTCGACGGCGGACGGCCGGCTGGCATTCTTCGTGAGCGGCAAGTTCGGCAATAAATGGCGCCTCACGGCCAGCGCAGACACCCGCGAGGACTCCCTGGACAAGCTGTTCACGAATTTCCTGAGCAAGACCCCCGATTCCCTGTTCCGCCGGATGGAGCCGGACGATCACTACCCCACCTTCGGCGACGACGGCACGGTGGAGGAGCTCGCGCCGACCCTCGGCAAGTTCTACGTGAAGGTGAGCCAGCGGGAGAACCACCTGATGTGGGGCAACTTCAAGGTGGGCTACATGGACAACGAGCTCGCCCAGATCGACCGTGGCCTCTACGGGGCGAATTTCCACTACCAGGCAGCGGATACCACCAGCTTCGGCGAGCAGAAGTTCAGCGTGGATGCGTTCGCCGCAGAGCCGGGAACCGTGGCCAGCCGCCAGGAGTTCCGCGGCACCGGCGGGTCCCTCTACTTCCTGCGCCATCAGGATCTGATGGTGGGATCCGAGCGGGTGCGGATCGAGGTGCGCGATCGGGCATCCGGGCTCGTGACGGGCGTGGTGAACCTCAACCCCGGTTCCGACTACGACGTGGACTACCTCCAGGGCAGCATCATGCTGGCCGAGCCGCTGGCTTCCAGCGTGGACGACAACCTGCTCGTGCGCAGCGGCTCCCTGGGCGGCGACGAGGCCTATCTGGTGGTCCGCTACGAGTACACGCCCGGCTTTGACGAGATCGACGCGCTGTCCGTGGGCGGCCAGATGCACTACTGGGTCAATGACCACATAAAGGTCGGCCTGACGGCCAACGCCAACGAGGAAGGCGGCGTCGATAGCGGGTTGCACGGGGCCGACCTGACCCTGCGCAAGAGCGCGGATTCCTGGGTCAAGCTCCAGGTGTCCCAGAGCGAGGGGCTCGTCACCGACACCCTGCGCTCGAACGACGGCGGCTTCGAATTCTCAGGCTACGACCGATCGTCGTTCTCAGGCGCCAGCGCCAGCGGCTACCGCGCCGACGTCAGCGTCGGCCTCGACGACTTCTCGTCCCGTTTGAGCGGCCGCGTCACGCTGTACGCCCAGGATCTGGATGCCGGGTACTCGGGGCCCGGTTTGACCACGCCCGGCGGCGCGCAGAATTTCGGCGGCACCTTCACCATGCCCGTGACCCGCAAGCTGGAGGTGAGCGCCAAGAGCGACCTGAGAAAGCAGAGTCAGGGCGTGGAGACGACGGCGCACGAGCTCGACCTAAGCTACCAGCTGAGCGAGCGGTGGGACGTGAGCGCCGGCGTGCGACACGACGAGCTCACGGATCGTTCCCCCGTGGTGGCGCCGACCCAGGATCAGGGCGAGCGCGTCGATGCGGTGATGCAGATCGGCTACGACTCGCTCGGGCGCTGGAAAGCCTACGGTTTCGTGCAGGACACAGTCTCCTCGGACGGCGACCGTCCCGACAACGGGCGGGTGGGCGTCGGCGGCCAATGGCGCGTGACGGAGAAGATGTCCATCGACTCCGAGTTCTCCACAGGTGACCTAGGTACCGGCGGCAGGCTCGGCACGACGTACATGCACTCCGAGCGCACCAGCCTCTACCTCAACTACTCGATGGACAACGAACGAGCCGAGCCCATGCTGCGCGTTCCCCGCGGCAGCGAGGGCAATCTGGTCTCCGGCATCAAGACCCGACTCTCGGACAGTACCAGCGTCTACGTGGAAAGCCGCTACCGGCACGGCAACACGGCCAACGGCCTGACCTACGCCTCGGGAGTCAACTTTACGGCGTCGAACAGTTTCAACATCGGCGCGAACACCGACATCGGGACGCTTAAGGATCTGTCCACGGGCGCGGAGACCGACCGCAAGGCCGCCGGGATCCGGGTTGCCTTCGGCACCGAACGCCTGCAGCTTTCCAGCGGGATCGAGTACAGGACGGATGACACCGAGCAGCTCGACGACACCACCTCGAACCGCAAGACGTGGCTGTTCAGAAACACGCTGCGGTACCAGCTGAACGACAGCTCCCGCCTCGTGGGCAAGCTGAACCACGCAGACAGCACGAGCTCGCTGGGCAACTTCTTTGCCGGGGGCTACACCGAGGCCGTCTTCGGTTACGCCTACCGCCCGGTGCGGCACGACCGGCTGAACACGCTGATGAAGTACACCTACTTCTACAACGTCCCGACCACGGATCAGGTTTCGCTCGCGCAGACGGCCGCCGAGTTCGTCCAGAAGAGCCACATCGCGTCCGTGGACGTGACCTACGATCTCACCTCCCGCTGGTCCATCGGCGGCAAGTACGCCTACCGACTGGGTCAGATCAGCTACGACCGGGAGAACCCCGAGTTCTTCGACAACACCGCCAGCCTCTACGTGGTGCGGCTGGACTGGGAGTTCCGCGAGAACTGGGAAATCATGGCCGAGACGCGTCTGCTCGACATGGCCGACTTCGACGAGCAGCGAAAGGGATACCTCGTTGCCGTCTCGCGCAACTTCGGCGATCACTTCAAGGTCGGCGCGGGCTACAACTTCACGGACTTCTCGTCCGACCTGACCGACCTCAGCTTCGATCATCAGGGCATGTTCCTCAACCTGACCGGCGCGTTCTGACCTTCGAAAGCCGCGGTTGGGCAACGGTTCCGCCATTCAGTAGACTGCCTGCGGCCGCAACCGCGGATCGAGACCCGAGGCCGAATGCAGATCATCCAGATCAACCCCATGGACATGCTCGCCACGAGCGTCGGCGTTCTGTTTCTGGGCATGTTTCTCAACCGGCGGGTGAAGGTGCTCGCCGAGAACTACATCCCGCCGGCGGTGACCGGCGGCCTGCTCTTTGCCGGCGCAGCCGCCCTCCTCCATCACTTTGCAGATGTCGAGCTCGAGTTCGACATGCGCCTTCGGGACCTGCTGCTGCTCGTCTTCTTCAGCACGGTGGGCCTCTCGGCACGGTTCTCGGCGCTGGCCGCGGGTGGCCGGGCGCTGGCCATCCTGGTGCTCGCCGCCGGCGTGTTCCTGGTGCTGCAAAACGCGGTGGGCATCGGCATCGCTACAATCTGGGGCGCCAACCCGGGCTACGGCCTGATGGCCGGCAGCGTATCGTTCGCCGGCGGCCACGGCACCGCCATCGCCTGGGGACAGGTGGCCGAGGAGGCCGGCCTCGCCGGCGCCGCGCCCATGGGGCTCGCGTTTGCGACCTTTGGCCTGGTAGCGGGCGGCCTGGTCGGCGGGCCGGTGGCCCGACGTCTGCTCCTGAGATCGCCGCTGCCGACCGAGAAGACCGGGCGCCCTGACCTGTCTCCACAGCCGGCGGATGCGACCGACGATGCCGACTGGCTGTTCCAGGTTCTGGTGGCCCTTCTGGTGCTGGCGCTGTGCGTCAGCCTCGGCGACCTCGTCAATCGCTCGCTGCTCGACCGGGGCCTGCGCTTTCCCGGTTTCCTGACCGCCATGTTCGTGGGGATCATCATGACGAACGCGCTGGACGCCATCGGCCGGCCCCTGCGCTCCCACACCCTGGACCGGTTCGGCGAGGTGGCTTTGAACGTCTTTCTGGCCATGAGCATGATGGCCATCGAGCTGTGGACGCTCGGCTCTGCGCTGCGCGCCATTACCGTGGTGCTGCTGGCCCAGGTGCTGCTGATGACGGTGTTCGCCATCTGGGTGGTGTACCGGATCATGGGCCGGGACTACGACGCCGTGGTCATCGCGGCCGGATTCACAGGGCTTGGCCTCGGCGCAACGCCCGTCGCCATCGCCAACATGGACGCGGTGACTGCCCGCTACGGGCCGTCGACCAAAGCCTTTCTGGTCGTCCCGCTGGTGGGGGCGTTCTTCATCGACATCCTGAACGCCGGAACCATCAACTTTTTCATCCGGTTGCTGTCTCACTGACAACCCCCGGGGCCCAGGCGGTTTGACATGGGCCCGCTTTCTGAATCAACTTGACCACATGATCGACGACTATTCCGACCGGCATCACCGATTCGACGGCTGCTTCAACTTCCGAGACATCGGCGGCTACCCGACTACCGAGGGGCGTACCGTGCGATGGGGCCGCTACTTCCGCGCGGGACGCCAGGACCGAATGACCAAGGCCGATCTTGCCAGGGCGCGCGATCTGGGCATCGCCACGCAAATCGACCTGCGCAAGCCGGACGAGGTGCGCGACCAGGGCCGGGGCCCGCTGGAGGAGATGGGGGCCGACTACCATCACATCCCCGTCATCCCGGAGGGCGGCAGCGACGAGTTGAGCCGACTGGTCGGGGACACGGGGATCTCCGGACGCCGTTACCTGGGCTATCTCGAGTTCGGACCCGAGCCGTGGCTTAAAATGTTCGAGCTGTTCGCCGACGCCGGCCGCCACCCCATCGTGCTGCACTGCACGGCAGGCAAGGACCGCACGGGCGTATCGACGGCGTTTCTGCTCTCCGTGCTGGGCGTGGACCGCGCTCTGATCGAGGCCGACTACATTCTCACCAACCGCGACGTAGGACGGCAGGCGGATTTCATCGAGCGCACCGTCGGCTACCCGGAGGGCATGGACCGGGCAACCATGATGCACGCCGCCGGGGTGCCCGAGACTGCCATCGGCGACTTCCTGGACGGCCTCGAGGCGCGCTGGGGCGGGCCTCTGGGGTACCTGCGCAGCATCGGCGTGAGCGAAGCGACCCTGGACGACGTGCGCCGGGAGTTCCTTGAGGACTGAGGAGGAAGGACCATCAAACTCGACATCGTGCAGGTTGCCTATCACGTGACCGACATTCACCGAGCCGCGCGGGAGATGGCGGAAAAGGTGGGCGCCGGGCCGTTTTTCATCAACGAGAACATAACGCTGACCTGGGGCGAGCACCGCGGCGAGCCCACCGACTTCGTGCACTCGTCGGCGTACGGGCAGTGGGGCGAGCTCATGGTGGAGTTCTTTCAGCAGGAAAACGACACGCCGAACACGCCCTACCGGGACATGTACGCGCCCGACGAAGAGGGCCTTCACCACACGGCGATCATGGTTCCGGACATGGAGGAGGCCTTCGCCTATTTCGAGCGCAACGGCATGCCGGTGATCACCCGCTGCGGATTGGGGCGCAGCGGCGGCGTGGACTTCGCCTTCATCGACGCGCGTCCCCTGCTCGGCCACATGATCGAGATCTACCCGCGATCCGAAGGCGTGCTGGGCTTTTACCGGCACGTCCGCGAAGCGTCGGTGGGGTGGTCGGGAGAGGATCCGCTGCGCAGCGTCTGACGCGCAACCACGGATAATTCGCTGGTCATGGGCAAGCTAGAAGAGAAGGTCGCCATCGTCACCGGGGCCGGACGCGGCATCGGCCGTTGCATCGCGCTGAAGCTGGCTGCAGAAGGTGCCCACGTCGTGGTAAACGACCTGGACGAGGAGCCGGCCACGACCGTCACCGCGCAGATCAATTTGGGCAACGCCGCCCGTGCGCTGGCCTTTCCCGGCGACGTGACCCTGCCCCAGTTCGGCGAGCAGCTCGTTGACGCTACGCTCGCCGCTTTCGGGGGGCTGGACGTCGTGGTCAACAACGCCGGCTACATCTGGAACTCCGCGCTGCTCAACCACAGCGACGAGCAGTGGGAGGCCATGCTTGCCGTGCACGCCACCGCACCGTTCCGGATCCTGCGCGCCGCAGGCCGATACTTCCGCGAGCAGGCGAAGGCCGCGGAGGCTCGCGGCGAGAGGCCGCCCTGCCGCAAGGTGGTGAATATCTCGTCGATCTCGGGCGTGGACGGCGCCGCCACCCAGACGAGCTACGCGGCCGGCAAAGCCGCCGTGATCGGCCTGACGAAATCGCTGTGCAAGGAGTGGGGCCCGTACAACGTGACGGTGAACGCCGTGGCCTTCGGCTACATCGAGACCCGCCTGACCCAGGCCATCGGCGACGAGGTCGAGACCATCGACGTCAAAGGCCGCCAGCACCGGGTGGGCCTCACGCCGCAGGCCATCGACGCGTATCGGAGCACCAGCCCGCTGCGCCGTCCCGGAACGCCGGAGGATGCAGCGAACGCCGTCGCGCTGTTCTGCTTTCCGGAATCCGACTTCGTCACCGGCGAGGTGCTCATCGCCAGCGGGGGCATGAGAGGCTGACGCGCGGTTCGATTGGGCGCGCCGAACCTGTAGAATTCCGCTCCGAACCCCGACACCGCTGAGACCCGCTCGCCTTGACGATCCGATTCCTGGGCAAGAACGTATCCGGCCCGTTCACCATCCCCTCCGGGATCGTCGCCACCGCCGTGCCGATCATCGAGTATCTGTTCCGACACGTTCCCCAGATCGGCGTGATGACCACCAAGAGCATCGGGCTCGAACCGAGGGCGGGAAATCGCGAGCCCATCTACAGCCAGTACGCCCCAGGCTGCTTCGTCAACGCCGTGGGCCTGACCAATCCCGGAGCCGAGCGGTCGGCGGAGCTCTTCGCGGCGCTCGACGTTCCGGGCGATCGCTTTCTGCTGACCTCTATTTTCGGCGGCAGCGTCGAGGAGTTCGTGGCGGTGGCGAGGATTCTGGGGCCGGTCTCCGACGGCCTGGAGCTGAACCTGTCCTGCCCCCACGCCAAGGGATACGGCATGGAGATGGGCCGGGATCCCGAGCTGGTGCGCGAGATCACGGCCGCGGTGAAAGCAGCCGTGGACGTACCCGTCGTGCCCAAGCTCACGCCGAACGCGGACAACATCGGCGAGATCGCCGAGGCTGCCGTGGCCGGCGGGGCGGACGCGCTGTGCGCCATCAACACCGTNNTGTCGGGCAAAGGCGTCCTGCCCATCGGGCTGAAGTGCGTGCGGGAGATCGCCGGCCGGGTGAACGTACCCGTGATCGGCTGCGGCGGCATCAGCAGCGCGGCCGACGTGGACGCCTATCGGGCGGCGGGCGCCAGCATTTTCGGCGTAGGCTCGGCGCTAACCGACATGACGTCGCCAGAGATCGCCACCTACTTCGACACCCTGCAGGCGGACCTGGCGGACGGTGCCAACAACGCGGAAGCGAGGATCCAGTACCAGCTCGACATGGGCTTCCGGCCCTACACGCTGGTGACCAACGCCCGCGTGACCGACGACATCTGCATTCTCACCTTCGACCGGCCGCTGGACATCAAAGCCGGCGAGTTCGTTTTCCTCTGGGTACCCGGTCTCGGCGAGAAGCCTTTCTCGGCGCTCACGGACGATCCGTTCTCTCTCGTGGTCATCGATCTCGGGCAGTTCACCCACGCGCTCATGGACCTCGCCCCAGGCACCACGGCCTACGTGCGCGGTCCCCACGGCCAGCCGGCGGACCCGCCAGCCGGGGGACGGATCGTCGCGGTCGCGGGCGGTACCGGTCTCGCCGCCGTCTACCAGCTGGCGCGGGACCACGGCAATGCCGACATCTTCATGGGTGCGCGCACGGCCGAGCGGCTTTACTTCGAAGACGAGTGCGCAGCGGCGGCTACGCTGCACGTGGCCACCGACGATGGCAGCCGGGGACACCACGGCCTGGTAACGGAGTTGCTCGCCCGACACCTGGAAACGCTGACCGCCGAGGCGCTTGCGAACACCGTTTTCTACAACTGCGGCCCGGAGCCCATGGTCCACGCAGCCGTGGAGGTGGAGCGTCGGTTCTGCCCCGATGGACAGATCTTCAGCGCCATCGACTACCTCACCAAGTGTGGCGTCGGGATCTGCGGTGCCTGCACCGCGCCGGACGGGCGCCGCCTGTGCGTGGACGGCCCTTTCCTGAGCGCGAGCTGACGCGCAGCCCACTGAACGTTCCCCCCAGAGGCCGATCAGCACCAACCTCCAGCCAGAAAAAAAGCCCTCCGAAGAGGGCTTTTCGTGCCGGCACCGCCGGAGGCTAGAAGTCCCAGCTCACCACCGCGCCGTAGGTGCGGGGCGGACGGATGGCCGTGTAGGTCCAGAGCCCGGCAAACGCAGGGCTGGTGCCCACGTCATAGGCCTGGGTCCAGCTGTCGTCCTCGGTCAGGTTGAGGCCCCAGACGCTGATGCTGAGCTGGTTCACCGTGTAGGTCAGCGACGCGTCGATCACCGTGTGGGAGCCCACCGAGCTCTGGGGCGAGTTCAGGAACGTCAGCTCCATGTCGTCCACGTAGCGCAGGGCCGCCCGGGCAATGAGCTGGCCCGGCCCGATGGGCAAGGTCACGATCGGTGAGATGGTGGCCGTCATGTCCGGGGCGCGCCGCAGCTTTTTGTCCGAGAGATCCAGAGGCGGATCGAATGCCGGGTCCTCGAGCTCGTCGTACTCAGCGTCGAGCAGGCCGAGGTTGCCTTCCAGAGTAAAGTTCGCGCTGACCAGCCAGCTGAAGTCCACCTCCAGCCCGTTGATGGACGCCTCCGAGGCGTTGACTACCAGCGTCTGCTGGCCCGTGCCCCCAGCAACCGGAACGCTCTGCTCTTCCTGCTTGTCCTGGTAATCCATGATGAAGGCGGAGACGTTCAGGCGCATGCGGCCGTCGAGCCACTCGCTCTTCATGCCCACCTCGAAGTTGTCCACGGTTTCCGGATCGTAGGGGGTAGCTGCCGCCTCGTACTCCCCGCCACCAGGACGACCGTTGAAGCCGCCGGCGCGGAAGCCCTTGGAGTAAAGCCCGTAGAACATGAGATCATCGCTGGCCTGGAAGCGCAGGCCCACCTTCGGCGTGAACTCGTCCCAGGAAGCCTTGAACGGATCATCCGGATTGCCCTTGATGGCGAGTTCCGGCGTCAGCGCATCGATAACGCCACTCTCTTTCTTGTCGTCGGTGTAGCGTCCACCTACCGTGAGCGTCCAGCGATCTGCGAACTGGTAGTCGGCCTCCAGGAAGAAGGCGTAGGATTCGGTAGATTGAATGACCGTCTGAAAGACGGGGAAGACGATGGCGTCATCGAACCCGGCGCCGGGAACGCCGAGAATCGCTCCAAAGCCGATATAACTGGTCAGGTCAATGCGGTAGTCCGACTCCCAGTAGTAGGCGCCCGCCGTGTAGCTGAGCCGCTCGCCGGCAAAGTTGAGGCGCGCCTCGAAGCTGTCCTGCTCCCAGGTGGCGGGCCGGTCGGTGTGGTAGAGGGTCAGGGGCGTGGAGTCCCAGTCCTGATAGACCTCTTCATCGGTCTCGAAGCCGCCGTAGACGAAGTCGACGCTGTACTGATCGTTGATGTCCCAGGAGGCGTTCAAGATGTGGGTCTCGGTGTCGAAGTAGGTCTGGTAGGGCGGGTCGTCGTTCTGCAGCACCGTGTAGTCCTTGCCCGACTGGGGCGTCTTCAGGCCCTGGGCGCACTGCCCGTAAAGGGCACAGAACACCTGATCCGGCTGGGCCAGGTTGTGCAGGGTGTTGGCGTCCTGCTCCTGCTCCGTCTTGTCGAAGCGGTAGTAGATTTCCAGGTTATCCGTCGGCTGCCAGAGCACGCTGGGGCTGATCACCCAGTAGTCCGTCTCGCCGACATCGCGGTCGAGGGTGGCGTTGTAGAACCACCCGTCGCTTTCGCGCTTGGCGCCGCCAAGTCGGAAAGCGAGGTTCTCGGTGGCCGTGATGTTGATGTAGGCATCGAGCTGCAGGTCGCCGTGGTTGCCCGCACCCGCGCGCAGCGAGCCTGACAAGCCGTCAAAATCCGGCCGGGCGCGGGTGACGTTGATGACGCCGCCGATGGAGTTGCGCCCGAAGAGCGTGCCCTGAGGACCGCGCAGGATCTCCACGCTCTCGAGATCAATCGCCTTCAGCATCGCACCCGAGTTCACCCCTATGAAAACGCCGTCGACCACGACGCCCACCGTAGGGTCGAAGTTCTTCTCAACGTCCGTGGTGCCGATGCCGCGAATCGAAATGGCCGCAGGGCTTCCAGGACCCTGCTGGATGTCGCTGACGATCAGGTTGGGCGAGGCGTTCTGCAGCGTCTGCAGGTCGGCGTCGAAGCGGATCTTCAGATCCTCTGCGCTGAGCGCGCTCAGCGCCATCCCCACTTCCTGCAGGCTCTCCTCGCGCTTACGCGCGGTAACGACGATCTCCTCCAGGGCCAGCGAGTCAGACTCGGCCAGCGCGGGCGCCGGCGCACCAACGCCTAGCCAGAATACCGGTACGAGCAGCGAAAGCACTCGCCCCAAGATAGCTCTCCTCATGATCCTCTCCAGTCGGCTTGCTTCTGATTCTGTTACTCGAACGCACCGCGCGCACGCTGCCCGCGAATGCTCGTTCTCCTTGCTCCCGCCTAAGGGCGGGCGTCCGTGAATTATAGACTTCAGGCTGGGCGCGCCGAAAGCGGGTGCTCGGCCGCGGAATACCTGCAAGTTTGTTACTCGAAAAGCCGCCGCAACCAGATCATGGCGCGGGCCACCGTGCCCATGAAGGGTTGTTCCACCAGCTCCACCACCGTGCCGTCCGGATCGTAGAACAGGACGATGCGCCCAGCCGAATCGGGACCCGAGCAGCACGGCGTGATCTCAGAGATGAACGCCACACCCTGGGCTTCGAGCGCAGCCACGTCGGCCTCGATGTCGCTGGTGAGCAACGCCATGCGATGAATGCCGAGGTGGCTCACCGGCGGCGGGTAGGCGGGTTCGGGGTCGAACGGTGACAACCACTGAACGAGCTCGATCTCCGATCCATCCACCTCGTGGCTGAGCACGGCCCCGTTGATCCGATACGGCGAGTCGAGCCCCATGGCCGCCGCCACCTCGGCGGAGTCTGTCGGGGGCAGCATTCGGATCGGGACGTATCCGAACATCCGGTACCAGGCTTCGGAACGTTCGAAGTCGCTCACGTTGACGTTTACCCGACCGAGGCCAATGACGGGCTTGTCGGATGACTTGCCATCAGCGCCTTCCAGCTCGATTAGCTCGTAGAACGTCCCGTCGGGATCGGTGAAAACGGCGAACCGGTTGCCGTCCGAGCGGGTGGCAGGCGGCGAGAGGAATTTAACCCCCGACTTTTCGAGCTGCGCATGGGCGGCCGCAATGTCCGCCGTGTGCATCACGGCCCGAGCCATACCTAGGTGGTTAACGCCCCCGTACGGCGGCTCTTCGTTTCTTGGAATGGTG
>JABAHS010036342.1_pt1 | contig 20108 bp, 19 predicted proteins | sample 7062111 | NCBI WGS metagenome assembly JABAHS01 (sample SAMN14534600, study PRJNA622989) | marine sediment metagenome | biome: marine biome [ENVO:00000428]; feature: marine pelagic biome [ENVO:01000023]; material: deep marine sediment [ENVO:00002113]; isolation source: pool of 4 deep marine... | reverse complement strand
TCCGGGCAGCTCGGCCCGTTCGCCAACGCGTACTGGGGCAGCCCGGCCTACAAGCTGCCGCCGGAAGCCAACCTGATGGCGACGACGCACTACCTCGAGGCGCTCGACTTCCAGAAGGAAGTCGTCAAGATCCACACGATCTTCGGCGGCCGCAACCCGCACCCGAACTGGGTGGTCGGCGGCATGCCGTGCTCGGTCAATGTCGACGACGCAGGCGCCGTCGGCGCCGTCAACATGGCCTGGCTCAACATCGTGTCCGACATCATCGACCAGACGATTACATTCACGGACCAGGTCTATATCCCTGACCTCAAGGCGATCGCGTCGTTCTACAAGGACTGGGGTTATGGCGGTGGCCTGTCGGGCAAGAACGTGATGTCCTACGGTGAGTTCCCGGCTTACGCCAACAACCATACCAACGATAGCCTGATGCTGCCCAACGGCGCCATTCTCAACGGCGACCTGGGAACGGTCTACGACGTCGATGTTCGCGATCCCGAGCAGGTGCAGGAATTCGTTGCTCACTCCTGGTACCAGTACCCGGACGAGAATATCGGCCTGCACCCCTGGGACGGCATAACGGAGCCGAAATTCGAGCCCGGCCCGAACTTCAAGGGAACCCGGACCGCGATCGAGGAACACGACGAATCCGGCAAGTACTCCTGGCTCAAGGCGCCGCGCTGGCGCGGCAATGCGATGGAGGTGGGGCCGCTGGCTCGCTACCTGGTTGCCTATGCCCGTGGCCGCGAGGACGTCAAGGAGCCGGTCGACAGGCTGCTTTCTGACCTCGGTCTGCCGGTCACGGCCCTGTTCTCAACGCTGGGTCGTACCGCGGCTCGCGGCCTCGAGAGTTCCTGGGCGGCGCACAAGATGCGCGAAGTGTTCGACGAAATGATGGCCAACCTGAAGCGTGGCGACATGGCAACGGCGAACATGGAGAAATTCGATCCGGCGACCTGGGAGACCGACGTCAAAGGCGTCGGCTACGGCGAGGCGCCGCGCGGTGCGCTCGGCCACTGGGTCCACATCAAGGACACGAAGATCGAGAGCTACCAGTGTGTCGTACCGTCGACCTGGAATGCGTCACCACGCGATCCGGCTGGCAACATCGGTGCGTATGAAGCGGCATTGATGAACACGCCGATGGTGAACCCCGAACAGCCGCTGGAAATCCTGCGGACGATCCACAGCTTCGACCCCTGCCTCGCCTGTGCCTCGCACGTGATGTCGCATGACGGCAAGGAACTGGCCACGGTCAAGGTTCGATAGGAGGGNNATAGGAGGGATTAGCATGGCTAGTAGCAGAGCAGCGATGGGCAACGAAGGGTATACGGGTAACGTTTACGTCTTCGAGGTCCCGGTGCGCATCTGGCACTGGGTCCACGCGCTCGCCATCACGGTGTTGGCCATAACCGGCTACCTGATCGCCAATCCGCTGCCGTCGGTGAGCGGCGAAGCCAGCGACAGCTTCCTGATGGGCAACATCCGCCTGGTGCATTTCATCACCGCGATGGTGTTTGCGGTCGGACTCTTCGTGCGTCTCTATTGGGCGATCGTCGGTAACCGCTACGCGCGCGGATTATTGCTTCCGCCGATTTGGGACGGCGAGTACTGGAGCCGCATGTGGCACGAGATCAAAATGTACCTGTTCCTGACCCGCAAGGTCGCGAAGTACCGGGGCCACAACCCGCTGGCAATGATGTTCATGTGGCTGTTCAACGTGGTGCTCGCGCTGTTCATGGTCTGTACGGGCTTTGCGCTCTACAGCCAGGGTACCGGGGCGGGTAGCTGGGCGGATGTCATGTTCGGCTGGGTATTCGTTATCGAGCCGAGCTCGCAGGCGGTGCGCATGTGGCACCTGACGGGCATGTGGGTGATGGTGGCGTTTGCCATCGTTCACATCTACATGGTCATCCGCGCCGACGTGATGTCGCGCCAGAACGGCGTCAGCGCGATGATCGACGGTATCCGTCGATTCAAGGACGACGGTCCGCGCGACCCGCAATGACGGAGACAGTCCTCAGCCACGCGGACGGGGACCCGGGCGCGTACGAAACCCTGGTCCTCGGTATCGGCAACGTACTCTGGGCTGACGAGGGTTTCGGCATCCGCGCCGTCGAGGCCCTGAATGCGCGCTACACGTTCCCCGACGACGTCCGCGTGATGGACGGCGGCACCCAGGGCATCTTCCTGCTGCCGTGGGTCTGCAGCGCCAGGCGCCTGCTGATCCTCGACGCCGTCGACTTCGGCATGGAACCCGCGACCCTGCGCATGGTGCAGGGCGAGGACGTGCCGCGCTTCATGGGCGCGAAGAAAGTCAGCATGCACCAGGCCGGCTTCCAGGAAGTCCTTTCGTCGGCCACATTATCCGGGGCGCTGCCGGAAGAGCTGGTCCTGATCGGGGTGCAGCCCGAGTTGCTGGACGACTACGGCGGCAGTCTCACCGCCGGCGTGAAGGCGCGAATTCCGGAGGCCGTGGAGCTGGCCTGCGAGGTGCTGCGCGGCTGGGGCATCGACGTGAGCGAGCGCGACAAGCCGCTCGAGGGCGCGGAGAGGATCGGCCCGGGCGCGCTGGACATTCGGGATTACGAAGACGGACGGCCGCCATCGGCAGGAGAAGCACAGTGAGTCACATCCTGATCGACCGGCTGATCGACGAGCTCGGTTACGAGCGCGTGACGCTCGACAACCACGACGAGTTCGTCGCGGCCGACGGCATGAACGTGCTGTTCTTCCCGGGCGATCCGGCGACGGTGAAGGATGCGACCGACGTCGCGGTCGTGCTGCCGGAGCTGGTGCTCGCGTTCGAGGGCCATCTCCGGCCAGGCGTCGTCACCGACACGTTCGGCGATGGCACCGCCCTGAAACGCCACTACGGCTTCAGCCACTTCCCCGCGCTCGTGTTCGTCCGCGGTGGCGATTACGTCGGCGCGATCTCACGCATACAGGACTGGGCGGACTACCTCGAACAGGTGAGCAATCTCCTCGTTGCTCCGCCGCGCCGCGCACCGGGATTCAGCATCCCCGTCGTAACGGAGGGCAACGCATGAACATCAGGGACATACCGGTACGCGTCATCGGGCCGGGCAGCCAGCCGGGTGACGGCGACGCCATCACCTACATGGACATGCCGAACGATATGTCGAGGTTCGTTGCCCCGATCATGCCCGAGCCGGAAGACGTGCTGCAAATGGACGGCGCGCGAGAGGCGATGGACTGGTTGCGCGCGGCGCTGGATGGCTACGCGCGTGGCGGCGAGCCGGCGCTGGCGGACCTGAGTCGGCTGGACGCGGAGAGCAGGGACGTCGTCAACCAGATTCTCGGTGAAGGCGAGGTCAGCATCGTGTGCGACGGCAAGGTGCGGAGCCGCACCCAGGAGTCGGTGCTGGCGGGCGTATGGCGCACATTCTTTTTCGATGACGACGACCGCGTGGTCTGCGACCTGCTGGAGGTCGCCGACGTACCCAGGGTCGTCCGCTTTGCGGATGAGAGCGGCGCCACGATCGACGCCAGCGCGGAAGGCGTCGGGCCGGAACTGGCCAACGCGCTGCCCATCCTCGTCGAACTGCAGGCGCAGCACGAGAAATTCAGGAGCGGGGGCGAGCCGCATTCGATCAACCTCACGCTGCTGCCGCTGTCGGAGCCCGAACTCGAATTCATCGACCAGCGCCTCGGCCGCGGGCCGATCGACGTCCTGTCGCGTGCTTACGGCAAGTGCGAGGTCATCAGCACCGGGACGGCTGGCATTTGGTGGGTGCGCTACTACAATTCCATGGGTGTGCTGATACTCAACACGCTCGAGGTGGTGGACGTGCCCGTTGTCATCAAGGCGGCGCCCGAGGATCTTGCCGATTCGGCGGAGCGCCTGAAGGAAATTCTCGAGCCCTACTGGTCCGACGTCGCGTGACGGGCCCGCGGGGCGGCGGGGGGCATTCCCGGCTCGCGGACGACAGTCGTCTCGAGTGTCGGATCTGCTGGTACCTGTACGACCCGGCGGAGGGTGACCCGGTGCAGCAGATTGCGCCCGGCACCCCGTTTCTCGAATTGCCCGGGCACTGGCGGTGTCCGCAGTGNNGGTCGCCGATCTCGTCGCACGCTACCAGGCGATCTACGATGAGCGCATGCGCGACCTGCCGATCGTGAACGCCAGGCTCGCGGTCGAGGCGGTCGGTTTCGAGCAGTGGGAGGACCAGGACCTCGGCGTCCTCATTACGCCCTGGTTCATGAATCTCGTGCTGCTGCCGGATTCCAGCAGGCTAGCGGATATGCCCCAGGGAGATCGGATCGACTGCCAGTTCCCGTCCGGACCCTGCGAATTGACGGTCTATCACGACGAGGAACTGGGGTCCTACCTCGCGGCCGTGCTGTTCCGCACGGTCGCGGATTTCCCGGACCAGGATGTCGCGCGAGCGGTCGCCGAAGAGGCGCTGGCGCAGATACTCACGGAGCCGCCCGACAAGGAAACCCGACAGGTTAGCCGTCGCGGCCTGCTCACGGGAATCCGGGCTTCCTGATGCATGAACTCTCCGTCTGCCTGTCCCTGCTCCGGGAGGTGGAACGGGTTGCGCGCGAGAACAATGCGGGACGCGTGACGCGAATCGTCGTAACAGTGGGGCCGCTCTCCGGGGTCGAGCCCGACCTGCTGCAGAACGCCTATCCACTGGCAGTGGCGGGCACGGTCGCCGAAGAGGCCGAGCTGCAGATCTCGGTTTCCGATATCGTCGTGAAATGCACCCAGTGTGGCGCCGAGTCTCCCGCCAAAGCGAACCGACTGCTGTGCGGCGATTGCGGGGATTACAGGACCCGCCTCGTGACCGGCGACGAAATGGTCCTGCAGAGTCTCGAACTCGACGACATCGGCGCCGCTACGGCGGATTGACCGGCGCAGCCCGCTTCCCACCCTCCCGCGCCAGCGCAACTTTCAGCCACGGTGGAGCGATCAACGTGGTCACGATGACCATGAGCGCGATAGCCGCGAAGATCGAGTCGTCGATCACGCCGAGGGTGCGCCCGATGGCGGCGAACACGAGGCCCACTTCACCGCGTGGCACCATGCCGATACCGATTATCCAACGTGACGACGCCTGGAATGCGCCGAGGCCGCTGGCGAGCTTGCCGATGATGGCGACGACGAGCAGGCCGCCGGCAAGCGTCACGACCGGCCAGGAAAGGAACGATTCGATTTTGACCTGAATGCCGATCAGTATGAAGAAGATCGGCACGAGGATGACTTCGAGCGGCATGATCAGTTCGCGAATGCTGACGACGCGCTCGTTCGCCTGGCCGACGTGTTCGCGGAAGTAACTGTCGTGCAGCACGATACCGGCGGCAAAAGCGCCGATGATCGTCGCCAGTCCGGCGAGGTTGGCCATCCAGGCGAGCAGCATCACGAAAATGTAGGACGTGAACATCTTGGCCTCGACGATGTCCAGCCGCCCGAGGACGCTGGCTGCGAAGCGCACGATGACCGGCCCGACCGTGCCGGCCGCGACCAGGAATATCGACGAAACGACGATAACGGTCGTGATCTCGGTGATGTTTACGCTGCCGCTGACGATAATGCCCGACACGACGGCAAGCAGCACGAGGCCGAGGATGTCGTCGCCGACCGCGGCGCCAATGATGATGTGGCCTTCCCGCGACTTCTCCCGCCCCATCTCCTGCAGCACGTTGGCGGTGATACCCACGCTGGTGGCGGCCAGAGTCGCCGCAACGAACAGGTCGGCATTGAGCGCCATGTCGGGCCGCAGGAGCCTGGTGACGCCGAATCCGAGCGCGACGGGCGCCAGCACGCCGATGATCGCGACCCTGATGGAGTCGGCGCCGACGTCGCGCATTTCGCTCAGGTTCGTCTGCAGGCCGACCATGAACAGCATGAAGATGACACCGTAGCGCGAGAATGCATCGACGATCTGCGCGACCTGCATCACTTGCCCGCCGTGGGGGCCCGTGATGATGCGCACGATCTCGGGCGCCGTTTCCGCGCCGAAGATGCTGTTAGCGACCACGTCGATAGGTGCACCGCTCAGCGTCAGGTTTACGACGTCGAAAACGCGCGGCCCTTCACGCAGCACCGTGATCAGGTCGAAGCCGAGGTACCAGGCGACGTTGCCGAGCAGGATTCCCATGATCAGTTCGCCGAGCACGGTGGGCTGGCCCAGTTTTCGTGCCGCGACCCGCCCGATGACGGCGAACGCAAGGATGCTCGTTACCCCCAGGATCACCGGGGCGATCGGGTCGCCATGGGTGATGGGGGCAAGTTCGTTCATGGTCTGGGCCGATGTAAAGACTTTCAGCAGATGCGAGGCAGCGGGTCGTCCTCGAGTTCTTCGAGGAACCGTTCACCCCCGAGTTCGGTTTCAAGTATCACGCGCGCGTCCTGCGCGGAGATCCGCCCGATACGCACCGCATCCCTGCCTTCGTCCAGCTTGCGCCACGCGGCAAGCGCAGCGTCGGCCTGCTCCGCCGCCACGACGGCCAGCACCCGTCCTTCGCAGGCCAGGTAGTAGGGATCGTAGCCGAGCATGTCACAGACCGATTGCACAGGGTCTCGAACGGGGATCGTCGGCTCGAAGCGCACACCCATGCCGGTGGCCCGCTGGATCTCGTGCGCGATCGAGGCGATGCCGCCGCGCGTCGGGTCGCGCATGAAGCGCAGCCCGTCGAACCCCAGCAGGGATTCCGTCAGTGCCATGACCGGGCCCGCGTCGGACACGAGGTCGCCGCGCAGCCCGAAGTCTTCGCGGGCGAGCATCACGGCCGTACCGTGGTCGCCGACCGGCCCGCTGACGATGATGACGTCGCCGTCCTCTATGCGGTCCAGCGACGGCACCACGCCGGGCAGTCGCACGCCCACCCCGGTGGTTGCCAGGTAAAGTCCGCCGCCCTCGCCGCGCCGCAGCACCTTGGTGTCGCCGGCGGTGATGCGGACACCGGACTCCCGCGCCGCGCGCGCGAGGCTCGCGACGATGCGGTCGAGGGTAGCGATTTCGAAGCCCTCTTCGATGAAGGCATTCAGAGTGAGGTACAGCGGCCTGGCCCCGGCAACCGCAAGATCGTTGGTCGTGCCGTGGACGGCGAGCGAGCCGATATCGCCGCCGGGGAATTCCAGTGGCTGCACGGTAAAGCCGTCCGTCGTGATCAGGACCTCCCTGCCGTCGAGCGCGATGGGCACTGCGTCGGCCTGGGTGTCGAGTTCATCTTTGCCGAGGTGGCGCGCGAAGATCTCCTCGATGAGTTCGCGCATGAAACGACCGCCGTTGCCGTGCGCGAGCGAGATGCGGTCGTCTTCGATCAATGGTGCGTCCTGGCGTCGAGCGCAGCGAGGTGCGCTGCCTGCCCGTAACACAGCGAGGCGTCACTGCACGGCAACTGTTCCGGCAGGAATACGTCGAAGCCGCGCCTGTGCAGTCCCTCGATGGCGAGGTCGGTGAGCAGGCGGTTCTGGAAGACCCCGCCGCACAGGCCGACCTGGTGGATATCGTGCTCGTAGCCGACGCGGCAAGCCTGCTGCACGATGAGCTGCGCGAGGCTCGCATGGAAGATCTCGGAGCGTTCCGTCGGGCTGCGCTCGTCGTCGCTGAGGATGTCCAGGAGCGGCGCCCAGTCGCTTTCCAGGACGCCGTTCCTGCCGCGCATGAGGGAGAGATAGACCGGATGCCGTGGGCCGCGCGCGAGGGACTCGAGCCGCATGGGCCCCTGCGCCTCGAAGCTGGTATGCGTCTGGCCGAAGACCAGCGCGGCTGCCGCGTCGAACAAGCGCCCCGCGGCGCTCGTCGGCGGCGAATTCAGGTCGTTGCGCCAGGCGAACTCGGCGAGCCCTTTGTCGTCGGGGCAGTCTGCCCATTGCCGGCCGCATTCCCAGAAGAGCGCTGCTGCGCTTCGCCAGGGTTCGCGTCCGGCGCGTTCGCCCCCGGGAAGACGGAACGGCCGCAGGCTGCAGACACGGCGCCAGTTGCCTGCAGTGCCGAGCAGGGCCTCGCCGCCCCACAGCGTTCCGTCATTGCCGAGTCCGACACCGTCCCAGGCGAACATCAGCCATTGCCCCGGGCGCGCGAACTCGGCCGCAACGGCGCTTGCATGAGCCTCGTGGTGCCAGACGGTCTCGACGGGCAACGGCTGGCGTCGCGCCCACTGGTGGGTGGTGTAGCCGCGGTGGGCGTCGCAGACGATGCGCTCGGCCTCGACGCCGTAGAGCGACTGCAGGTCGGCGGCGACCTGCTCGAACACGGCGAGGCTGCGCGGGCTGTCCATCTCGCCGATGTGTGGCGACACGACCACGCGGTCGTCCCAGGCGAGCGCGAGCGCGCCCTTCATGTGCCCGCCGACCGCGAGCAGCGGTGCTGGTTGCCGCCAGGGCAGGGTCAGTTCGAGCGGCGCGCAGCCGCGCCCGAGCCGCAGCGGCCGCATGCGGCCGCCGATGCGGCGGTACACGGGGTCGTCCGCCGGCCGAAAGATCGGCCGGTCGTGGTGCAGGAACCCGTCTGCGACCGGCCCGAGGCGCTGCGCCGCTTCCTCGTTATCGGTCAGCACCGGTTCGCCACTGATATTGCCCGAGGTCGCGACCAGCGGTCCGCCGAAGGTTTCGAGCAGCAACTGGTGCAGCGGGCTGTAGGGCAGGAACGCGCCGATCTCGATCAGGCCGGGCGCCACGTTGTCGGCGAGCGTGCTGCCCGATCGTTTCGTAACGAGCACGATCGGCCGCACCGGGCTCGCGAGGAGTTCCGACTCCGCGTCGCTGAGTATGGCGTGCCGCCGCAGGACATCGAGCCCGTCACTCCCGGCAAGCGGGAACATGACGGCCAGCGGTTTGTCCGGGCGTTGCTTGCGGCGCCGCAACCCGGCCACGGCCTCGACGCTGCCCGCATCGCACATCAGGTGGTAGCCGCCGATGCCCTTGACGGCGACGATGCGGCCGCCGCGCAGGGCATCGACGGTAGCATCGAGCGCAGCGTCCTCGTGCAGCGTGCCGTCCACATCAGCCGCCTCGTAACGCACCTGCGGGCCGCAGGCCGGGCAGGCGACGGGTTCGGCGTGGAAGCGGCGGTTCGCCGGGTCGAGGTATTCGCGCTCGCAGTCCGCGCACAGCGGGAACCCCTTCATGCTGGTGTTGTGACGGTCGTACGGCAGGGATTCGATCAGCGTGTATCGCGGGCCGCATTGCGTGCAGTTGATGAACGGGTACCGGTAGCGGCGGTCGCCGGGGTCCTGCAACTCGCGGCGGCAGTCGTCGCACATGAAGTAGTCGGGCGGCACGAATATCCTCGCGTTGGCATCGGCCGAACTGGGTGCGATGGAGAATTCGGCGACGTGGCTTGTTTCGACGTGCTCGATGCGGGTGATGACCGGCCTCGAGAGTGGCGGGGCTTCGGTCACCAGGTCCTGCTCGAAGCGGCGCAAGACATCCGCCGTGCCGCTTGCAACGATATCGACTTCACCGAGCCGGTTCTGGACCTGGCCGACGATGCCGAGGCGCGCCGCGAGGCGGTAGACGAACGGACGGAAACCGACGCCCTGCACATGGCCCGCAAGCGTTATGCGGACGCTCTCCGGCGCCCCGTGGTGACCGGTTATTGCGGGCTCAGCCAACGGTCTGCCTCTTCTTGCGGCCTTCCCACTCGTTGTCGCGGTAACCGGCCGACCACCAGATCCGGCATGCGCCCTCGTCGGAGACCATGCACGGGCCCACCGGCTTGCGCGGCGTACACGCAAGGCCGTACAGGCGGCACTGGTTGGGATACACCTTGCCGAGCACGACGTTCGCGCAGTCGCAGCCGGGCGGCATCTCGCCGACCCGCTTGCGCGAATCGTCGGCATAGGAGCGGTACACGAGACGCGCGTCGTGCGCGGCGTAGGCTTCGCGCAGCCGGTAGCCGGATTCCGGTATGACGCCGATGCCACGCCAGTTGGCGTCGACGACCTGCATGACCCGATCCAGGTGCCCACGGGCAATCGGGTTGCCGCCGGGCCGCACGACCTCGGGATAGCAATTGTCGAGGAACAGGCGTCCCTCCATGCGCTGTCGCAGTACCGAGTACATGGCTGCCAGCAGCGTGTCGGGACGGAACCCGGCAATGGCCGCGGGGATGCCGTGTTTCTCCACGACGAACGCCCACTCCTCCGGGCCCATCACCGTCGATACGTGGCCGGGCGCGATCAGCGCGTCGAATCCCGGCGTCCCTGAATCGAGCAGCATCGCAACGGCCGGCCAGGTGAGGCGCCCCGACAGCAGCACGAGCAGGTTCTCGGGTGCGCCCTCTGCCAGCATGGCGGCCACCGGCGCCGTCGTGGTCTCGAAGCCTGCCGCGAAGAACACCACGTTGCGCGACGGGTCCTGCTCCGCGATGCGCACCGCTTCGGTGGGCGAGGCGATCGGCCGGATGTCGCCGCCGGCCGCGCGCGCCTGCTCCAGGGAGCGCGGTTCGCTCTTCGGCACGTTGACGGGTACGCGCAGCATGTCGCCGAACGCGACCAGCGTGACGTCTTCGTTGAGCGCCAGCTGGATGGCCTCGAACACGTCTTCCTCCGGGCATATGCACACGGGGCAGCCGGGACCCGGGACGAGTTCGATGTTGGCGGGGATCGCCGTTCGCAGGCCCGCGACCGATATCGAGCGCTCGTGCCCGCCGCAGACGTTCATGATGCGCACGGGCTCGTCGATCCCGAGCCCGCGCAGTGCGCCGAGCCAGTGTTCGGCGGAGCGCTTCACGCGGCCTCGCTCCGCGCGGCACCGAGCCACTGCAGCCAGGCATCGAGGCCGGCGCCGTTCTTCGACGACACTTCGAACAGCGGTGCCGAACTCGCGAGATTGCGCAGGCACTGCTGTGCACGTTCGGGACTGAAGTCATCCAGGACTGGCAGCAGGTCCGATTTGGTGATCAGCACGAGGTCCGCACCGCGAAACATGACCGGGTATTTTGCCGGCTTGTCGTCACCCTCGGGTGTCGACAACAGCGCGACGTCGAGGTGCTGGCCGAGGTCGAAACTGGCCGGGCAAACGAGATTGCCGACGTTCTCGATGAAGACGATGTCGACGTCGTCCAGCGCCAGTTCGTGCAGAGCCGCGTGCACCATGTGGGCGTCGAGATGACAGGCGCTGCCGGTGCTGATCTGGATTGCAGGTACACCTTTGCGGCGGATCCGGTCCGCATCGTTTTCCGTTTCGAGGTCTCCCTCGATAACGGCGACACGCGTGCGGCCGTCGAGTGCCTCGATCGTCGCCTCCAGCAGCGAGGTCTTGCCGGCGCCCGGCGAGGACATCAGGTTGACGGCGAGCACGCCGTGGCGGTCGAAATGCTCGCGGTTGTGCAAGGCCTGGTGGTCGTTGGCGTCCAGCAGCCCCTTCAGTACCTCGACCGACTCCCTGCCGGACACCGTCTTGTGCAAATGGCCGTGTTCTTCCAGCAGGTGTTCGTTACCGGGAGTGATATTACAGCCGCACGTATCACACATCGTTCTGCTCCTGGTTGGCGGGGAATCCGCGTCGTCGGTCTAACCGTCGGTCGCGGCCAGTATCTCGTCGAACAGCGCCCACGATTCCGCCGCCTCTTCGTCGGATACCTTCTGGATCGCGTAGCCGACGTGCACGAGGATATTGTCGCCAGGCTGCAGATTCTCGTCCGCGAGCATGAACAGGCTGACCTCGCGTTCGACGCCGCGGGCTTCGCAGGTACACTGGAAGCCATTGATTTTAGTTATTTTCATGGGGACTGCGAGGCACATCAGAAACCCTCCATGCCCCGAGCCGGGCGCTTTTTGGGAAAGACTAGTACACGCTGATGGTACTTGCAGATTTCGGCGAAGGACTGTACGTAATTACGCCTATTCCTGTGCGGGGATCGCGTCATTAAGGTACAGGGTAGGCGCCGGAGCCCCGGCGCAATATTGTGAGGAGGCACATGATGCGATTCCTGAGTGGCGCGCTTGCGTTGGCAGGTGCCGAGGCGGCCCTGGCACACACACCGGACACCGGTTTTCTGAGCAATTTCGGCCACCAGCTGACGTCGCTGCACCATTCGCCCGCTGCCATGCTGCTGGGCGTCCTGGTACTGGGTTTGCTGCTGGTCGCCATTCGCGGACTGAAGACGCGCTGAGACCCCGACAACTGCCTCCCGCGTCACCCCTCGGCCGGGCGGGGAGTAACGGTTAGAATGACCGTGCTTCGCTGCGAGCCGAGGAATGAACGCCGACCTCTCCTGCACAATTGCCGCTGACGACAGTCTTGCCGTCACGCTGGCGGGCGACTGGCTGCTCGACGCCGTCCTCCCGGGCATCGAGCCGGTCCTGGAGCGCCTGCGGCAGACGCCGGCACCTCCCCGGATCTCTTTCGATACCGGTGGACTTGGCGACTGGGATACCGGACTCGTCGCGAGACTTGTGTCGATTCACCGCGCTGCCGAGCAAAGCGGCGTTCCCGTCGACGACAGCGCCCTTCCGGAAGGTGCGCGCCAGCTGATCGCCCTCGCATTCGCGGTCAGGGAGCGCGAGGGCGCGCGCCGCGGCGCACGCGACATCGGTTTCCTCGAAGGCGTCGGCGCAAAGTCGCTGCAGGTGATCGATCGCAGCCGCGAGCTGCTGACATTCGTCGGCGAGTTGATGCTCTCCTTCGGGCGCTTCTTTCGCGGCAAGGCGACCTACCTGCGATCCGACCTCGTGCAGTACATCCAGGAGGCCGGCGCCGAAGCGCTCCCCATCGTCAGCCTGATCAGCTTCCTCATCGGCATGATCTTCGCATTCGTCGGCGTCATGCAGCTGGAGAATTTCGGCGCAGGCATTTACACGGCCGATCTCGTGGCGGTCGCCATGGTGAGGGAGATGGCGCCCATCATGACGGCAATCATCATGGCCGGCCGCACCGGCGCGGCCTACGCGGCGCAGATCGGCACGATGAAGGTCAACGAGGAGGTCGACGCGCTGACGACGCTGGGCATGGATCCCGTCGACTTCCTGGTCACGCCGCGGGTGATCGCGCTTGTCGTCATGTTGCCGATGCTGACGCTGTACGGCAGCCTGATGGGTATTCTCGGTGGCGCCTTCGTCGGACTGTCGATGCTCGACGTGAGCCTGGTGCAATATGCGACGCAGACTGTCGACTCCGTAGGCCTGAACAGCCTTCTCGGCGGCTTGTTCAAGAGCGTCGTGTACGGCAGTCTGGTCGCCATCGCGGGATGTCAGCAGGGGCTGGCGTGCGGCAACAGCGCGATGGCGGTCGGCCAGAGTACGACGCGCGCGGTCGTGATGGGCATCGTCCTGATCGTCGTGAGCGCGTCGATACTGACCGTGATCTACATCAACCTGGGGATCTGACGTGCAGGCTAACGACGGACACATCGTCGCACGCGATATCACGATCGCGTATGGCGATTTCGTGGTGCAGAGGGACCTGTGTTTCACCGTCAATCGGGGCGACATATTCATCATCATGGGCGGCTCCGGTTGTGGCAAGAGCACGCTCCTCAAGGTCATGATCGGTCTCAAGGAGCCGGCGGAGGGAGACGTCTATTACGGGGATGCTCCGTTCTGGGCCTCCGGCGATGAAGCGCGCGAGGCGATGAAGCGCAAGTTCGGTACCCTGTTCCAGTCCGGTGCCCTGTGGAGCTCGATGACGCTCGCGGAGAATATCGGCCTCGCGCTGAAGCAGTACACGGCACTCAGTGACGCCGAGATACGCGAGGTCGTCAATTACAAGCTCATGCTCGTGGGCCTGGCGGGTTTCGAGGATTTCTATCCCAACGAAATCTCGGGGGGCATGAAGAAGCGCGCCGGGCTTGCCCGCGCGATGGCGCTCGATCCCGAGATCCTGTTCTTCGACGAGCCTTCGGCGGGACTCGATCCCATCAGCGCACGACGGCTCGACGACCTGATCCTCGAGCTGCGCGACAGCCTCGGCACGACGGTCGTCGTGGTTACCCACGAGCTTGCAAGCATCTTCGCGATCGGCAACAACTCGGTCTTCCTCGACGCCGATGCCAAGACACAGCTGGCCACCGGCGACCCGAAAGAGCTGCGTGATTCCCATCCCAGTGAAATCGTGCGCGCGTTCCTGAGACGCGGCGTGCCGGAGGCGGATGCCGCATGAGCAAGCAATCCAATCCGGCGATGATCGGCGCATTCGTCGTCGGTGCCGTGTCGCTGCTGGCGCTGGGCGTCGCGCTTTTCGGCGGCAGCGAACTGTTCAAGAAGCGGTTCAATTACGTCGCGTATTTCGAGGAGCAGACGAAAGGCCTGCGCGTCGGTTCCAACGTGATCCTGAACGGCGTGCGCGTCGGCTACGTGTCGGAGATCGCGCTGCTGATCGACGAGGAGCGCTACGAGACGCTGACGCGCGTGACCCTCGAGATATTGCCGGACACCTATATACCGGTTCGTGACGGCGCGCCGATAGCGGAGGATCTCCGCGACGTCATCCCGCACGACGAGCTGATACAGAAGGCCGGCCTGCGGGCGCAGCTGGAGATCGAGAGTTTCGTGACGGGACAGTTGCTCGTGCGACTCGACCTGCGCCCGGATACGCCGGTTCGCATGGCCGGCGTGGACTCGGAATACCCCGAGATCCCGACGATCCGTTCGGACATCCAGGAGCTGCTGACGCGCATGCAGCGCTGGCTGGCGAACATCCGCGACAACGTCGACGTGGACGCGCTGGCGGAAGGCCTCACCAATGCGCTCAACGGCATAGCCGCGCTGACGAATTCGCCGGACCTGCACGAATCCCTGGCGGGCCTGAACGAATTCATGAACGCCGAGGACGTGCAGGAGCTGGGCTCGTCGCTGAGGCAGGCGCTGGATGACATCAGTGCGGCAGCCGCCGAGGCGCGCGCCCTGTTCAGGAACGCGGACGAGGACATTGACACCGTGGTGACCGACCTGCGGCCGGTACTCGAGGGACTCGGGGAGACCCTGCTGGCCGCCGAAGCGACGCTCGACGCGGCGCGGCTGCAGCTGCGCGGCGACTCCGAGCAGGTCTACCAGCTGCAGTCGACGCTCAGGGAGGTCGAGGGCGCCGCGGCCGCGCTGCGTGAATTCTTCGACTATCTCGAGCGCAATCCCGAGGCCCTGATCAGGGGCAAGCAACCATGAGGGAGCAAAAGGAATGATCCGGACACGATGGCTCGCGGGGAGCATTCTTCTCGCGCTAACCGTCGGTGGCTGCGGTTCCTCGCCGCCGGTTCACTATTACGATCTCGAGGCGCTCGAGACGGGCTATGTCGCCGAGCGCCACGGTTCCCTGAGCGTGGGCGTCGGGCCACTGCGTACGCCCGACCACCTCGACCGGTCACAGATCGTCACCCGTGGTTCGGACTCACGGGTGATCGTCGACGATTTCCATCGCTGGATCGAACCGCTCGGCAACAGGATCCACCACGTGGTCTCCGAGAACCTCGACAGTCTCCTGAACGATGCTGTCGTTGTCGCGTTCCCGTACACGCATATCGCCGATCTCGACTATCAGCTCGTTGGCCGCATCAGCCGGTTCGACGCGGACCCGGACGGTACGGCCGTCCTGGAGGTCCAGTGGGGGGTGATTGCGTCGCGGGACGAATTCGTTATCCGGCCGAAACGCGCGCGCTACCAGGTCCTAGCGGCGCAGCGCGGCGACTACCAGGCGTTGACGCGGGCCATGAGCGAGGTGCTGCAACAGTTCAGCCGGGACGTGGCGGAGTCGCTGCAAGAGGTCATGCTCGACACGGACGACTAAGCGACCGGCGGCGTGCTCCACCCGGAATCCAGCCCACCCTGGTCCAGTATGATCTCGCGGTGACCGCTCCAGGTCAGGCGGATCGCTTCCGGCGTGCCGATGCCCGCACCCCGCGGGTCGCCACAGGGACCGAACCAGTGATTCTGCGGTGCGCCGGTGGTCCGCGCGCGCATGCCGCAGTAGGTCGTGCCGTTGACGGTGGCGCCGAGCACCTTCTGCTGGAAGACCGGGTCGGCGCTTACGACCGCCGCCGTGAGGTGTTGTGACATGCGCTCGAATACGTCGAGAACCTTGTCCAGTTCGCCACCGCTCCAGGTGGCGACGACCTGGAACGGCCCGAACAGCTCGGTCGTCAGCAGTTCGAAGTGCTCGCCGCAGATCGCGTCGAGCGGCACGCGGACCGCGGTCGGCTCCCAGGCGCCGTAGCACTCGGGGATTGCATGGCCGGTGAGCGGTGTGCCGCCGAACAGCAGTTCCGCGCCCGGCAAAGCCAGCACCGCATCGACATGGCGCTTGATGCGATCGTTACTCCACGACAGCACCGGCCCGATGCTGAGATTGTCGAGCGTGCGTCTGCCGGCAAGGTTGCCGATCTTCGGCAACAGTGCGGGTGCCCAGTCGTCATGGACGAAGAGGATGCTTTGCGCAGAGCATTTCTGACCGGAGGCGTTGTAGGCATCCTCGTCCGACTGCCAGGCCACGTAATCGAGCCAGTGCTCGTCNNNATGGTCGCGGCGACGCGCTCGGCGACCTCGCTAGAGCCCGTGAACTGCACCAACCGGATGATGTCCCGGGCCTCGCCAATCAGCTTGCCCATGTTCTCGCCGCGGCAGTGGACCATGTCGATGTCGCCCGCGGGCAATCCACAATGGATGAGGAGGCGCAGGAATTGCTCGAAGACGATACTGACCTTCGAATCGATCTTCACCAGCGGCCGATTGCCCATGAACAGCGCACCCATGACCTGCAGCGCCGGGATCTCCAGCGGGAAGTTGAACGGTGCGACGACGACGACGGGCCCGTACGGCCAGCGGTAGCCGCGCGACTCCTGGCCGGTGCGGTCGCCCGGGTTCGAGAAGCCGCGCGCCAGGAAGCGCACGCCGTCGCCGGCGAAGTTCTCGAGGAAGACGCGGGTGATCTGGACCTCGCCGGCGCACTGGTTCCAGCTCTTCGGCATGACCCGCTGCACCAGCCGCGTGAAATAGTCGGAAACGTCCCGCTCGGCCAGCAGCGCGGCGGCACGTGCACAGACGCGGCCGAGCATGACGTAGCGCTCGGTGTTCTTCATCGGGTTGTGGAGGCCGGTCTTGGGACAGCTCCGCAGGCCGTCGATGAACGGCCCGAAGTCCACCGTATCCGGGATCTGCAGGAAGCGGCTGCCGTTCATCGGGTCGACGATATCGTCGCGCACCGCCGCGGTGGATACCCACTGGCCACCAACGAGGTTTTGTGCCCGGCCGGGATCTTCCGCGGTCATTCCCTCGAACGGATCCACGGTGGCGAATGCGGCTACTTTGTCCTTCATGGCGAGTCCCTCTCTTGGCGTACCCGACATTGTACGAGGGCTGGCAGGAGAATGTCAGGGGACCGGCTGCAGCCGCCAGAAGCCGGGCGTGTCTTCCGCCACGCGACGAAATGCGCGCTCTGCATCGGGCGGATCCGTCTCCAGCAGCGCGCGAAGATCTTCGATAACGGCCGGGTTGAGCATGTGGTACAGATGCCCGGAAATATCGTTGGTGCCGGTCGGCGTGATGTCGATGACGGTCGCATGCTCGAGATCGAATTCCTTGGCCACGCCAAGCCGCCCGGATGCGTTGACGGTTGTCGACAGCCACAGCACACGGTCATTGTCCGACGTGTAGACGGTGACCTCGGAGGATTTCTGCTGCAGCATGTTCGCGTTATCGCTGAATACGTCGCGCCGCATATCGGGGGCGATGAAGATCACGCTGCCGAGTTTCGCTTCTTGGCCACGTGCCCGCAGAGCGTCGACCACGCCACGCGATCCCATGCTGTGAGCCATCAGCACGACGCGATCGTGACCAACGGCCTCCGCGGCCAGGGTCAGCAGCGCATTGAGTTCGTCGATGCTCCGTTCGAGATCCCTGGCGTCGCCCGTATAGGTCAGGTAAGAGCTCGAGGGCCATGAGAAAAGCAGCATCCTGTTATCGAGCCCCAGGCGCTGTTGCAGTAATGCGGCCCGGCGACAGTTCTTGGCGAAGTATTCGCCGTAGCCGTGCACGTAGATGACGAAAGGTCCCGGCGCGATGTCGGACCAGATCGTCTCGAGCGGCCGGGTATCGACACGGAGCACATCGCCCTTGTCGTCGTCGGGCACGAATCCGACCGTGCAACTGCCCGCAGAGAGTTCGCCATGCCCGTCACCGAAGTATTCGCCGACCCGGCTCGAGCGGACCAGTTCGCGGTTCGTGACGAAACGCAGGTCCACGAGCGTCTCGTAACGGTCCGCGGCGTCCCTGAAGTCCGTGCCAACGGGTATGCGCGTGGCGCAGGCCGTGAGCGCGATGGCGGCGGCCAGGTGGAGAGCGAACGAGCGGGTCTTGGACATGCGACCAGTATAAGAGCGGCGGCGCAGCCCGTTGACAGAAAGATGCGTGAAATCGGCTCCGGGCCCGATCGGCGGCAACCCGTAGTTGCCGCAACGCGTTGCTAGAACTACGAAGTGCCTGGCTGGCCCAAAATCGGTCTAATGTCAGCAGGTTGGAACGCACCGGAGTATGGCGTTGGCTAGCTATGCACACGGGAGCGGTGACACGCCCCTGCTCGGGGTAACCGTCGGGCAGCTGCTGGACACGGCAGCTTGCCGCTGGCCTGACCACGATGCGTTGATCGTCGTCGATCAGGGAGTCCGCTGGAACTGGCGGGAGCTCAGGGAGCGGGCGAGAAACTTCGCCGCAGGTGTCTTGGCGCTCGGTCTCGAGCCGGGCGACCGGGTCGGCATGCTCGCGCCCAATCGCGCCGAATGGCTGGTGGCGCAGTTCGGCACCGCCTGTGCGGGACTGGTGCTGGTCAATATCAACCCCGCCTATCGCGTCGGGGAACTCGAGTACGCCCTGAGGAAAGTCGGCTGCCGCGCGCTGGTCACGGAGTCCGCTTTCAAGACCAGCGATTACGTCGCGATGCTCTGCGAGCTCGCGCCGGAGTTGAGTGCTGCCACGCCCGGCGCGCTGCACTCGGCCCGGCTGCCGGAGCTGCGGTTCGTCATTCGCCTCGGCAGGGAGCACTCGGCCGGCATGTTCAATTTCGACGACGTGCCGCTGAAGGCGGGGCCGAAGGACTTCGAGGCGCTTGCGGCAATCGGCGCGGAACTCGATTTCGATTCGCCGATCAATATCCAGTTCACGAGCGGCACGACCGGCTCTCCGAAAGCGGCGACGCTGACGCATCACAACATCGTCAACAACGCCAGCATGTCGGCGAGCATCATGAAATTTAGCGAGCGCGACCGGCTGTGCATTCCCGTGCCCATGTACCACTGTTTCGGCATGGTGCTTGGAACCCTGCTGTGCGCGGCGAGCGGTGCGGCGATCGTGCTGCCTTCGGCGGGTTTCGAAGCCGCTGCCTGCCTGCGTGCCATCGAGGACGAGCGCTGCACGGCCGTTCACGGTGTGCCGACGATGTTCATCGCAATGCTCGATGAGCCGGGTTTTGCGGAATGCGACACGACGTCGCTGCGGACCGGAATCATGGCAGGTGCGCCGTGCCCGGTCGAACTCATGCACCGGGTCATCGACGAGATGCATCTCGCCGAGATCACCATCGGCTACGGCATGACGGAGACGGGGCCGTTGTCGACGCAGACACTGCCCGACGATCCGATCGAACTGCGGGTAGGCACGGTCGGCCGACCGTTACCGAACACCGAGATAAAGATTGTCGACGAAGACGGCCACATCGTGCCGCGCGGCGAGCCCGGCGAACTGTGCACCCGAGGCTACAACGTCATGCGCGGTTACTGGGGCGACCCGGAGCGTACCGCGAAGGAAATGGACGCTGCCCACTGGATGAGGTCCGGCGACATCGCGACGATGGACGAGAACGACTACTTGCGCATCGTCGGGCGCAGCAAAGACATGCTGATTCGCGGCGGCGAGAACATCTACCCGCGCGAGATCGAAGAATTCCTGTACACGAACCCGAAGATCGAGCAGGTCGAAGTCGTCGGCGTGCCCGATCCCAAATTTGGCGAGGAGGTCGCCGCATGGATAAAACTACACGAAGGACAGACAGCGAGCGAAGCGGAGATACGGGAGTTCTGCAAGGGCAAGCTGGCGCACTTCAAGATTCCAACATATATACGCTTCGTCGACGAGTTCCCGATGACCGTTACCGGAAAGGTCCAGAAGTACCTGATTCGAGAAAGCATGGCCGAGGAGCTGGGACAGAAAAA
>JABAHS010148958.1_pt1 | contig 20115 bp, 34 predicted proteins | sample 7062111 | NCBI WGS metagenome assembly JABAHS01 (sample SAMN14534600, study PRJNA622989) | marine sediment metagenome | biome: marine biome [ENVO:00000428]; feature: marine pelagic biome [ENVO:01000023]; material: deep marine sediment [ENVO:00002113]; isolation source: pool of 4 deep marine... | reverse complement strand
AGGATGCGAGGAAGATGAGAACATAGGCTGACTGAGACATCACAATACCCTGGTGCTAGGGGACGACAGCTACACCCCCAAGGCCATGCGCTCGAGCCGCACTCAACATCAAGGCCATGTGTGTTTCGGCGGACATACTCGACCGCCCATATGGGGGCAGCCATACAAGCACGTTAGCATGTGATGGGGATGAGCCTGAGAAGTGCAACCTCTCGGCAGGTATGAAGTGAGGGAAGTGTGAGGGGGGGATAATTGCACTCTGCCCGGTGCGAAGAATCTCGAGGGAGAACCCCACGAAGAAAGCACTCAGCACATTGTGGTCGCAATACTCCTTGACCAACTTACCCCACCACACAGCAGCAGATGACTGGCCGCTTCCTTTGGTTGGCACCCACCGATCGCCGACCTTCCTTAGCTTACCGCCGGGTGGGTTGAGGAATACATTACCATACCATGGCTGTGTGAGGCCATCCTGCTCTTGGGTATAGATCTCCGCTGCCCGAACCCTGCTATTGAATTCGGGTGTGCTAGCGGGATCTAGGTCGATGGCCCCAAGAAGATCCCTCGCCATCTTGACCACTGGCTCGGGTGTTGGGTGTTCATTAGTGATTGAGTGGTGCTGCGCCAACGTCATGATACCTCTTTGAGTAGCCCAGCAATGGCGTGCATATAGGACAGTTGGCGGAATGTCTTGTGTGGTGACTCATCTGAATCCGCAGCCCCAAAGGCTGCCCACAGGAAGTGCTCGGAGCGCAACCTCAGTGCGATATCATAGACATTCATGAAGGGCTCAGGCATGGTGGGGTGATTGAATTGTGGCACGCTTACCTCACTTCCAACGATCGATGATTTCTAGGTCAATAGGAAAAGATGCTGTGTGGGGTTCACCCGATGACGTGATTGTGTGTGGTTGCTCAGCCACCTCACGTGCTAGTGTCGCCATCTTACCCACATCCTCCTCGTGGGTCTCGATCACCACAGAGTCGTGTACCTGAGCCACGAAGCGGGCTCGGAGCTGGTGATCTTTGATGGCCGCTTGTAGGCGCAATATTGTGTCATTCATGATGTCGGCAGCGCCGCCCTGGATGGGGAAATTTGCGGCATCCGGAGTGCGCGGCGCATGGCCGAGCCATCTCCGACGCCCTAGTATTGGAGTCTCCACATAACCCGTGCGGATGCATTCGTGAAACCGCTCCTCTTGCCATTCATAGTAGCGCGCAAATTGACGGTGAAGCCTCGACAGCATGGCCTCGACCCTCCGTAGTGTCACCTGCTTACCCTCCGCCAATAGCCGACCATGCACCGTTTCCGGCTCCGCCATGTAACACACAGCAAACGCCGCCGACTTGGCCAGGGTTCGGAGACCCTTCAAGGCCACGAATTGCTCCTTATCCTCAGGCTTCAACGTGCCGGCCTCGTCAGCCGCAGCAAGGCACTCGTAGGCAACTGGATCGAAGGCATCTCCGAAGATTAGACGGGCATTAGTGGCATGTAGGTCCGAGCTCTCACAAGCCTCAATCATCACGGGATCGCCTGAAGCATAGGCAGCTACGCGCATCTCGACCTGTGAGAAATCGAAGTACACTAGACGAGTGCCGGGGGGCGCGACGTAGAGGCCCCGGATCCCCCCTTCCTGCCATGTGGGATCTTTGACAGGCGAGGGGAGGTTCTGAAGGTTTGGTTCCTTCGAACTCCAACGACCACTCACAGTCCCATAATTCATCCAATTGGGGTGCACACGACCGTCGTCATCCACGATAACGGCATCGATATAGGTAGTGCGAAGCTTACGCGCCCGGCGTTGCTCAAGGACAGCAAGGGCGAGCTCCCTCAAACGAGGGTCGGCACAGAGCGCATAAGCTTGGAGGGCATCGCCCCCGAGGGAGGGGCGGCCCGTTAGCTCAGACACATAATAGACCGGCGCATCGAGATCATTGAAAAACGCTGACTTTAGGTCATTGTTAGAAAATGCTCCGGATTTTCCTAGTCTGATGGGACGCCCCGCAGATTCTTCAGCGCGCCTGATTGCCGACTGCTCAAGCCCCCTGAGTTTGGCGGAGAGAGCCCGCGCCCGATCTTGATCGAACGCGAACCCGTCCACCTGCATCTGACAGCACACTGCCGCCGACCGCTTATCGTGCTCGTAGATCTCAGTGAGCTGCATCGGTCACCTCTGCCCTGCCCGGGGGTGTGGGCACACAGCAGCCGGAGACCACCGCATTGTATAGCCCCAAAGATCAACGTGGTAGAGGGCTCGGCGAATCTGATGCAAAGCTGATTCTTCGTCGGGTGCCGCTACTATATAGTCTACCGCAGATCGGAGAATCTCCGCAGCGCCGCGTTCCGTAAGTACCAGAGGCACAAGCTCGGGTTCTCCGCGATACCCCTGCTCCCAGCCTACAATGAGCCTAACATCACACCTCAGGTTCTCAGCAGTGTATTCTGGACTCGGGTACACAACCCACAACATTCTAGATTCAGGAATGACTGCCACGTGCTGCCTCCTCCCCTAGATCCTTGCGCGCAGCTGCCAAGAGCGCCTGTGCCCGTGCCACCTTACCCGCCGCAGCCCCACACTTCGACATTGTTAGCGGATGCTCCCAGGTTTCTACCTCATACTCGAACTGTCGATCTGTGAGGGCTTCATTAATGGCCGACAACGTGCGGTCGACCCTGGCGAGACGCTGCCTTAGGGACTTGTGGGCTTGTCTAGCTTCAGACATTGCGTTTCCCCCTAGTGTGTTGGGCATAATATTGGATGATCTCCAAGGGCCATGCGATGAGCAAGCAGGCCAGGACGATCAAACACCCGGCCGCCACGGTGCCTTTGCTAAACTCCTTGGCCGAGGCGCGCGTGACGGATGAGGTTAGGAATAGCAGCCACCTCAGGAACCCATAACCCAAGTACCCGAGTAGTAGTTGTTCATATGTTATTGTTAGCATTGATTTCCTTTCTCAGTTCATGGTAGGCCAGGACTGTGTACAGACAATCCCTTCCGTTATAGACCCACAGATCCTCGATTGCTTTGGAGTGTTCCCATTGCTTCCAGGGACCGGCGTCGAGATGCATCGAAACCGTGAAGTCCAAGGCTTTGGGCAGATGGCCTGCGATCGAGTGACGCATGAGTAGCGTGTCCTCCCAAGCTCCCACATGAATCCCATAGCGCTCTGATACTATGTGATCGAAGCACGGCCCGTTGTGGGTTACGGCAACGCGATCCCTCAGAGTGTTCGTGATTAGCCCTGCCACCTTCGAGGGCTCTCTCCAGTATGGTATTTGTCCGGCTGCGTCTCTCGACCATGGTATGACAATTGTTAGATCCCCATCACTGAGGCCTAGACACACTAGACGATTGCGGATCGGTCCGTCCCAGGTCGTTTCGACGTCATACCCCACGACGGTCCCGAGGCCAGCTAGCAGGGATAGCTCCTCGCTTTTCTGCACCACCACCATGCGATGGTTCTGACGCTCCTCGGGTGGGGTGTAGCCGTTTTCTATAATCCTCCCCACCCGCTCGACATCAGTCTCCAACACAATCCCCCATTTGGGCGCCCTCATCACGAAGGCAGGGTGGATTGTCGGCATGAGTAGATAATGGGGGGCTTGTGTGATGGTACCCCGCCACTTGAGGATTGAGGGCTTGCGGGGTAATTGGGCGGCAGACTGAAGGCCCCACGCTCCCACGGGCATAACAATCGGGGCGCGAGATCCTTCGAGCTCCTTCCGCAGCCTCTCACTACATGCCTTGCGTGCGGCCGACATATCCTTGGGGTTCGGGCAATCGCATAGCACCGCGTTCGTCCAGTGGACATCCGAGCGCTTGAGGCCTAGTGTGCGGAGACCTCGACCTAACAGCCTCCCCGATGCCCCGATGAACGGTCGACCCTGCCTCACTTCATTGCGCCCCGGCGACTCCCCAACAATGGCCAGTTTGGGTTGACCTTTCGGTGCTGGTTCGGGATGCACACAGGGATTATCCCTTAGTGGGCACTTGGCGCACGCCTCCCCTGCCGGCTTGGGACCCCCGATCTGGTCGAGGTTGATCTTACCGTTGGTTGGGGAGAGGAATGTGTTTTCGGCGCGGAGCTGGTCGCGGGTCTTGGCTCCCGTTTTCAGCGCCTCGGCGTCCGCATCTCGCGATCTCTGCTTTTCGGCTTCGCGCTCTGTGGCCTCAGTCATCGGTTTCTCTCCAATCAAATGTTAGTTGTTTTGGTTCTGGATCCCTGAGGTTTAGCGCTAGAATCATCAAGACATCACATGCGGCATGAGCAAGGTGAGGGAGATTGGACTCGGGATCGTAGTGCTGACCCTCCCGATGTGCGATTAGGTGTCGCATTGCGGCCTCCCAAAGCTTCATTCGGTAGCTATCGTCCCGCAGCTCCCAGTCCCCTGCGCTGTACTTGTCCGCACCAAACTCGAGCACCTTGACGATCTCGGTCATCCCGTCCCAAGGCACTAATGACCAACGACGCTTCATAGTTTTGCTCTCCTAATTGTTGCTCGGTAGGCCCTTCGCCGCCAAGCCCGAGGACGCGGGAGCGGACGGAATCGCGACCATACCTCGCGGCGTTGTGATTTCCGGAGTCTGTTAGTTCGTTGGGTTGTCATCTCATTCACGACCGGAACCTGCGCCAACAAGCTCGACCAGCTTATCTACGGCAAGCTTGGCTAAGCTCAGCGAAACAGCGGCTCCCAACCATATACCAAGGGGGCCAAGTAACCACCACCCAATGAGGCCCCAAGCAATGACCCACATCACACCCACTAGCCCCCATCGGAGCACGGCAACTGCTGCGGCATATTTGGGTCCTGTTAGCTTAATCCTCATATCTACCTGCGAGTCCTGAGAGTATTGCTGACCCTCCCGTTAGGGCCACCCCAACAAGCACGGATACTGACGGCGACCAAGCGTAATACTCTGCCGCATATACACTGGCTCCTAGTAGAACTGAGAACATCACGGAAAAAAGTACGAATACATTTGCCATTCCTAACCCTCCCATATTAGCGGGTGGGGCAGCTCGGGAGAATGAAGCCGCCCCGCCCCAGATAGCCCCTTAACGTGCCTTGCGCTTGCGCGGTCGGGCTGCCGAGGTCGCCTCACCCAACCCCGACGTGACCTCCCCAATCTTATCCCCCGGGATGTACGCCCCAATTTCGGGGTAGACCGCTTCATTTTCCTCACTCCGCCGATGCTTGATCCTCACATAGCACTCAGCACCCACGAACGACTCAGCCAGGTCCTTGCCGTCGATTTGGTTGGGAAGGGTTACCTCACAAGCCTTAGAGGCTTGTTTGAGGACGAAATTCCCCTTGCCTGTCACCATGAGGCGCTGGAAGCGGACACTAGTGGACTTACCATCGAGACTCCCACCGTGCTCGCCGTAGGGTTCGAGCAATTCCCACTCAGTGAGTAGGCACATATCCTCGCCCTTCGTGATCTCTGGTTCGGCGCTTGTGCACCTTGCCTTGTAGATCCCCTTTTCGGGGGGCGGGGGAGCTTCGTCGGAAACGTCATCCCAGTTCACCGTCACTGACCAGTTCTTGTTTTTCACTGCCATATAATCTCCTAGTTGGATGGTTGAGTTGCGTAGTAGAGCACACAAGCAAGGCAAAGTCAAGGGCTACGATTCCAGATGCTTCTCCAGATGCTTCTTGGCGAGTTGCACTGCCGCCCAGCTAAGCATCCTCATATAACACTCACGCCACGGAAGGGAATGGTTCAACCTTTCCTGCAGCTGGCCGATACTGTAGTATACCACATGGCCATCTTGATAGGTGATCCTAAGTCGATGCCCAACTAAGGTCATTTCCCCAACACCCAACGGAGTGCGGACCTCGTTGGGGGCTAGTGGGCGGTTGCTCTCATACCACTCCCACATCTCCTTGTAGGACGGTTCGAGGGCGCTTCCTTTGGTGTCCTGGTATACCTTCCAGAGGCCCTCACGAGAGTATTGCTTCTTCCAGACATTGCCTGCACTATCCCAGAATTTCTTCTCTAGCCTACCTTCACAGACCTCTAGCCGGGCTACACAGCCCCATTGATCCCTAACCTCGTTGGAGAGCAGGGGGCGGTTTGCCTCAAACCATATCCAAAGGTTCTGGTTATGTTCTCTTCTGGCGGTCGTCCCAATTCTGATTTGCTCTTCTAGATCCTTCCGAGTGTACACCCGATGCTTTCGTTGGCCTTTATAGTACCATGTCACTAACAGTTCTGTAGGACTCACAGCTTCCAGGGCTTTCACGGTGTTAGTGTACGGGTCGCGGATCTCATTGTCGTTTAGCGCCCGGACCTCATTATCTTCGATCCATACCTGCGTTAGTGTCCCATCTGAACGCCTAATCTCGCCATGTTCAGCTTCGCGGCGCGCATCGAACCATGCCTTGACCTCTGCATAGTACGCACGCCAATCTACGTCCACGTGCTGCAGCTTTTCGCGCAGGCCCTTGGGTGTGAAGCATTCACTTTTCGAGCCGGCCCCAAGCACCCATACCATCCCCCTTGAGTCCAGCGTCAGCCGCACAATCACCCCATCTGGTCTCCTTACCTCATTCGACTCGAGGGGTCTGTGGGCTTGGATCATGGCTGTTGCGGCCTGAAGCACGTTGATGGGCAGATCTATGTTGTCGAGATCCCTCTCATGCTTTATGAGATGATTGATGGTTTCGTCGGGCAGGTTCTCACGTATGATTAGCGCACGATAGCCTTCGTCGTAGCTCAGGGTAAAGGTGTTCACAATCGTCTTTGCTCTGGTCACTTGACCACCTCCAGTTTTACGCGATCGCCGAGATTCAGTTGAGGTCTAACGAGGGCGTCTAGGCGAACCTTAAGAAACCATTCCTCTGATACCTCGATCACTCCAATCAAAGGCTTGTTGATGTCATACCAATCCAACACTTTGCGCCAGTAGTGCCGTGACGGCTTGGGTGCCTGCCACATATTGTTCAGTACCTCGTTGCGAGTGTGGGTGAACCCGGGAGCTTTCTCGCCTCGTTTCGTGATCACCAGATCCCCATGTGAGTCGATCGACAGCTTAACCACGGTCCCCTTACCATCGGGTGCGATCAGCTCATCCGGACCCAACGGATCAAAGGCCTGTTTTGCGGCTTCAATCACCGCTTCTGGGAGCAAGCTGAACGGTTTCTCCTTGAAGCACCCCGGGTCCGACGCAATGAAGTTGTGGCCCTCGGGCGTGCGCACAATGACCACGTCTTGACCGAACGCAGGCATTATCTCCAAGGTATACTTGCGGGTCTCAGTGACCCAAATTGTTCGTTCTTTCATATCTCCTCCTTATGGCTGCATGAGGGGCCATGAACCCACACCCCATGTTGCTGGTAGTTGGTAGATCTCATCTAGATCTCTGTCGAGCACGGTGGCCCGCTCAAGGCTATTGTTGTTGATGAATGTCACAACCTCATCCCATGTGTCGCCCTGGAATTCAGGTCTTAAGGTCAGTAGTGTGGTTTCTTTAACCAAAGCAAAAACTACGTATCGTTCCACGGTCTACTCCTCTCATTGATTAATAACACTCGGTCATGGTTCGATCCCAAGCTCTTCTAGGAGAGCCGTTGTGTTGGGCTCGACGATACATGATCGCCTAATACGACGTCCGGTTAGGGTCCAGTATTTCTGCGGCCCCACAAGGATCTGACGCTTGTCCTTTTCCGGATCCAACTCAAACATAACGATATCGGACAATGCCCCAGGAATCCACTTGCGGGTCTTGCCGGGGATTAGCGGAGTGAGTCCGGCGATCTCATCCTCCTCGGGATCTAGATGACATACCACGATGACGTGGGCAGCTGCATGCTTGAGCAGTCGAATCCCCTTTTGAAGGTAGATCCCAACCTCTCTCCAGAGATCATATCCGTCTAGTTGCAGAGAAGCTTCCTCCACAATGGCATCGGCCAGGTATGTGAAGGTGTCCACGATTATCGTGCGCACCTTACCCTCATTGGCAATCTTCACGGCATTTTCACACGCCCGTTTCCAGCTATTACGGGTGTTAGCGTCTAGTTGGACGAAATCCCCGTCCCTCCTTGCTGCCGGCCCCGTTGCTCCCGGCCCATCACAATTGATCACCAGGCAAGGCTTGGGTGCGGTTGGGACTAGGCATGATGTTTTGCCGGTTTTGGCCCCCCCTAGCACCAGGATTCGGGCAAACTCCTCCTCCTTGAGTTCCTGGGACGTCACAAGCCCATAACGCTTGAGATCATCCGGGGATAGGGCTTCCTCAACTGCTTCACTTTCTTTGCTCATACAGATCCCTTCTATTGTTGTGGCACCAATCAAACGCCCAGCATCGGCTTCCGATTGCAGGCGCACAGGCGTGGTAGTTTCGGTGTTGGAGAACGGGCAGGGTCATCGTGTGGCGCTGCGTTTCTAGCCAATCACTAACAACTGAGTCGCGGAACGAAACCGTCACCCGCTGAAATTTCGGGATCTTGGTTTTCACGATGATGTCTAGCCAGATATCGGGGTAGTAATCGAGCCCCCAGTCTCGTCTAACCGCATAGGTGAGATGCAGGAATTGAGGGTTGGTTCCGGCGCCCTCGGTCCACCTTGCGAGATCTCGCGGTAGGGAGCTCTTCCGGGTTTTGGTATCACTAATCACTATTCTGTCGGCGATTTCCAGGATCGCATCCGCGCGACCCGTGTAACCGATTTCGGGTGATTCCAGTAGCCCCTCCACTCCCACAACCTTTATTCGTGGGTCCCACCCGGAGTTGATCTCCCCGTAATGGGCATAGTAGGACTTTAGCAGTCGATGGGCCTCGTGGATCACATCGACATCTAGACATTCCTCAGTCGCGACCTCGAGCACGTCTCGCCAATCGTGGTGCCTCCCCAGCATCGCTCCTCGATTCGTCCACTCGCGCACAGCATGCACCAGGGACCCCACCCCGAAATAGTCAAGCTCTAAGGGAGCTGGGGACTCAATGTGCCGTCGAAGTGTGATGTTTTTGGTATATGCTAAATGGTGCGCATAGGGGCATCGGGCATATTCGGCATGTCGAGAGGCACCATGCTCGGTTGCGGTTGAGCGGAGACAGTCAAGGATGGTGGCGCGGCTGTCTCCTGTCATAAGCTCACCCAGGTCATATAGAATTGATGTGAAGCGTCGTCTGGACCCAGTGGGACGATCCTCGGCAGTCGGGCAATCTCATCTAGATGTGCATCGGTGATCGAGGGCCAAGCGTTGCGGTTGATCCGGCCGCCTGAGGATAATAGATCCCTCACCCCCCAAGCGAAGACGAGCTGATCGGCGTGCTTGATCTGCGCCGCTTCTCGGGGCGTCGGCTGGCCGCGCCCAAACTTGTCTAGGATGTAGTTCTGCCACCTCTTCGTGGCATCCTGAACCTCTCCCGGGAGTTGGCACTTGATCCACGGGTGCAGGTCCCCAAATACGACCTCCTCGCCATCGTGTAGTAGCGCAGCTCCTCTAGCCCTCCGGGTGGCGTCGGGCGGTAGCAACCTCATCACCTCGACACTATGCTGAGCCACACTGAACCCCCCTGCATGGCCATTGTAGTGATTAATGTGTGAGAGGCAGTCGGCCAACTCTCTCATGGTAAGGCTGCTTTTTTCGGGATCTAGAAAATATAGCGGTGCGCCTTCGACGCCCGTGCGCCAGCTAACTATGCTCATGCGTTCCTTTCCGACTCTCAGTGATCCCGGACCTGCCCTTTACGGTGTACCCCGTGTTGTCTCTCGCGCTATAAACGGGCCAGAGTGCCTGAGGGTCTCGTGCCGGCCGGTATTCTACACGCGGGGATTTGGTGAGTGTCTAGAGGCGCATGTTGCCAGATTGTGGGGCTAAAGTCAACCGCTAAGTTTGGTCCCTCCTTGTCTACTTAGTATAGGCTCCTTAGGGCGCATTAGCTTGGCTCTCTCCCGACGCGCGTACCGAATGCGTCGCGCAGCCTCAGCCGGCGAGCATACATGCCTGAGCTCTTTCAGGAGTCGGTCTGCGTCTGCGCCCTCTATAGGATCGGTCATGGTTTATTTCGTGAAGTGTCAACCTCCCCAGGCCAAGCTAGGCGAGAGACGCGGCCTCGAGCGCCGTGGCTCGGTCCGCTCCTAGCTTGGGTCGGAGATCGTGAAGTGTCAAATTTAAATGCCGCAAGTCTGTGAAATGATTGAGAAATTAGCTGAATCCCTGACCCACGGGCCGGAAGGGGTGGAGGCTGACCTTGCCACAAATCCTTAAGGATATCGAGTAGTTGCGAATTTGCGACATCTAACAATCTCATACCCCGATCTCTACAAGCTCCAACAAGAAAAAGATCCAGCCTAGAAAACAAGGGAATCCGGGCCCCAGCCGATCACCATTCAGTAATCAACTACGAATCCTCGAGTGACTGACCTTGGTCCGCCGCTCAACCCCCTCACCGGTGTCCGTTAGGTGGTAGTGGAACATGGTTTCCTGCATATCCCACCCGCGATGCTTGGTCCACTCGACGATCCCGGCCTTTTCCACGACGACGATCTCATCCGCAGATGCCTCTATCTCAGTGCTCCCGCGCGGACCTCCCCCCTTGGCTGTGTGATGCACCACAATCACAGCCGCCTCTCGCCGCATGGGTTTGATCAACCCCATGAGCTGGGACATATCCTGACTCGAATTTTCGTCCAAGGTATGGCATTGCCGGAAGCTGTCAATTATCACTAGGTGAGGCTGAACGACCTCGACAATGGCGTGGTATGCCTCGGCGTCTTGTGGGAGTTTGAATGGTGCGATCTCGGGGCTATGAAAGCTTATCGGCATGTCGGGGGTGAGCCCAAGCTGCCTCATCCGGCGCCCAAGAAGCGGTCGGGGGTTATCCAAATTGAATACCACAACACTTCCCTGAGCCGCCTTTCCAAATCCCATCCAATCGGTGCCTGAGGCAACTGCAATGGCAAGGGAATAGACCAGCCACGACTTGCAGCTACCCGGCGGCCCCGCAAAGAATGTGATGGCTTGGTCAGGGATCTTGTCAGGCACTAGAAAAACCTGCTCTTCATCGGCGTGAGCAAGGACTGCCTCAGCTGAGAGCAGGTGAGGCGGGGCACAGTACCGGGTCCTACGTTCTAAATAGTCGCGATCGTCTGTCATAAAAGTCTCACAAGAGGGCAATATCCAACATGCAACTGCGGAGCGGTGTGGGGTGGACAGTACCGACAGGCGGCCGATTCAGTCAGGAAACGGAATGCACGAGTAATGTCTGATGTCATCCCGTGGGAGTTGTCAATTAGAATCCCATAATAATCTACCGGATCCCCCTCTCTCACAATGAGGTAATGGGGGCCCAGCATCGGTTCGAGATTCAACTCAACCGCCTCGACCCCACGGGAATGGATCGCGGCCATCGCCGAGGCAGCTTGCTGGGGATAATCCCAGAGTGCGGCATGCCAGGGGTTGCGCGTCCAGCGTTGGGCGATGGTTTGGCCGGCACGATAGCCCACCCTCAGCCATAGGTTCAACCCCTTCGACCACACAACCCAACCCACGCAAACCGAGGGAGGCCGTCGGGTGTCCCAGGTTGGCTGACTCGGCTTCATAGCTTCCCCCCCAACACATCGTTCGCCATTGCTTCCAAGATCTCCTCCTCGGTCCCTCCCCGCAGGGTGGTTGTTAGATCATCTCCAGCCCCGACCACCTCGGCAGCCGCGTCCAGGCGATCGATCACCCGCTCCCGGACCACTTCGTCAAGAGTTCCCTCGGCGATGAGAAAATAAACCACTACATTTCCGGTCTGCCCAATCCTATGCACCCTTGACCACGCTTGCTGCATGGTGCTGGGGAGCCAGTCGAGACCGGCAAAGATCACCGTGTCGAAGTTGGTTAGGTTGATCCCGGTCGTGATTGATTGCATCGTGGCAACCCCAACCTTTGCATTTTGCAGGGTGGTCTCCCTCTTTTCGGGGGTCATCTCTCCGGTGACAGGGGCCGCTCCCAGCACCTTTGCGAGATGCCGCACAGACTTTTTAGTTGCTGCTAACACAAGCGGTGATCCCCCAGACATCAACACATCGTTAGCGAGCTTCGTGGCGGTTTGGAGCTTACCTTTCTCATGCCCCACCAGAGCTTTTTGAGCTTGCTTGTGTTGGCCGGCGTGCTGCCAATTGATCGCTAACGCTGCCCGTCGCGCACCCTCACGTTGGGTGGCTGATAGCTCAATCTCAATCACGGATTTGGTGATGGGGGGCAACTCGGTCACAACCTCCGACTTGAGGCGCCGCAGCATGAGGGGATCGAGGCGCGCCTGTAGCTCTCCCAAATTGCTTTTGCCGTCCGCTACCCAGACCGCCTTTGCCGCGTTTGGGATTTCCTCGAATCTCCCATCACAATACCGAGCCTCGAATGATGGTTTGGTGTGCCCCCACCGCCCCGGCCATGCAAGGGATAGCGGATGGTAGAGATCGCGTGGCGATGACTCGATGGGAGTGCCGGTTGTGAGGATCACATGGGGCCTGGCGGGGGCGCTTGCCAACCAGGTACGAATGGCTATGAGCCTCTGTGATTCCCGCTTGGGAGAGGAGAGGTAGTGGGCTTCGTCCAAGATCACCACTGCAGCCTCGCAGGGTTCCCCCTCCCACCGGCTCCGGAATGTGTCGTAGGACATGACCCCAAACCTATCAGGATCTACCGCCCAGCGTTGGATCTCCCGCTCCCAATTACGTCTCACAATCGCCGGACATCTAACCTCTACGCGCCCCATTGATCCCGCTAGGATCTCCGCAGCCACGATCGATTGAGGGGTTTTGCCAACGCCCATATCATCGGCTAACAATGCCCCACCCGTCACCCGGCATCGGCTTACCAGCCACTCGACCCCAAATTTTTGGTAGTCTCGCAAGCCTTCGGGGAGATCGGGTAGGTTCGGCATGGGGATCTCAGGCGCTCCCTCACCCCGTAGCCTGCACACCTTGGCGCGCTGTAGCCTTTGGGCAATTTGGAGGATCGCGACGGCATCCCCCCTGTAGTACCCCGATCGGTTGCGTACCCGCCGATCCTTGTGCCACCACACCCCCGGGACTCCCCGGAATTGGTCACGTACCGCCTGGGAGTAACGGCTTGGTTCGGCGAATGCACGAAGGGATGGGCGGAATGTGATTGTTAGTGTTATCATGATTGCCTTTCAAAATACCCCCGCCGGTTTAGCATGGGTGAGGGCCAAAAGTGGTCGGGTGGGGATTCGGGTTGGCTGCGTTTGAGGCCAACGAAGGATGTATCAGGGACATCAAACCCCTGAAACTCCCTCGGCGGAAAGAGCTCTCTCGCAACCAGGCGCCCCCTCTCAGAGGCAAAGCCAAAGTAGAGGATCATACCATCAAGCTCGGGTACACCGGGGTGGTCAACGCAGGCCCGCAACGTGTCACCAGAGCTCAGCATGTCATCGAGGAATATTATGTGAGTGTCCGCAACGCTGAACCCGGTACTATACGGCGCCGCACAACACCTATGCATACTCTCCCCCGGCTTGGGCACATAAATCAGGCTATAGCCCCGTAGGGATCGAAGGGCAGATCCCACGGCGATCCCGGACACCCCTCGAACAACTAAGGTAGTGCGGTGCCCAAAGCTGGATTTGATTGCAGCATCGAGGTCATGGGTCAGCGGCTCGATGTACTCTAATATATCAGAGAGGTAACTCATGCTGCGCACCTTTCGTTGTGTTTGTGCATGAGTCTAGCTGGTACAGCTTCCTCACACTTCGCACACATCTCCCGCCGATCATCGACCAGCACCAGCTTTTTCTTAGCTCGAGTGACAGCAACGTAGTAGAGGTTTTTCTCCTGTACCCCGGCCTCTGGATTGAAGGTCTCATGCATTACCCACACAGTGTCTGCCTCGAGCCCCTTTGCGCGGTGGGCGGATGTGAGCTGAATGGCATTTGCTTTGTCCCCAAACAGCCCCACCATGGTTTTGCAGACATTGTCGATGCTACCGCCTGCCTTCTTAGCTACCAGCTCAACCACCGCCGCGCGGTCGATTACAGAGTCGATAGCTTCTGGGTCCGCTTCATCACGGATCAGCCTGTTCACTTCCCGCTGCCGCCACTCTCTCACGGCGACCACTAGCCCCTCGGCATCTGCCGCCTTGGGCTGTCGCACGAATGCAGCCAAGTTCTTTCCAATATCCCGACCCCGCATGACGCAAGGACGATCCGCAGCAATCAAAGCAAATGCTAACGATACCAGGGGAGCATTGAGGCGCGAGATCACAAGGTCCCCGGGGCGCGTGTCGGATAGCAAGCGCTCGTAGGGGGCTTCGTCGAGCTCACCATCAGACGCCGTGGGGGCGGGCTCGATTTGCGGAATGATGCCCTGCGCAAGGCTCACCACCCTTCGCGGACACCGGTAGGACACAGACAGTGGCAGTATGTCAGCATCCAATGCTCTCACAATCCTCGGGATGGCTTGGGGGTCGGCACCCCGAAACGCATAGATCGACTGGTTGCGGTCCCCAATCGCGACGACCCGCGCGCCTCGTTTAGCAAGTCGGGTTAGCAGAGCCAGTTGAACCGGGTTGAGATCCTGAGCTTCGTCCACGAGCACCCAATCGTAGGGTCGGAGCCTTAGCCCCTGGACAATCGGTAGCCAGGTCATGTCATCATAATCGATCTTGACGGGTGTGGCTCCGGCCATGGCTGTTAGATCAATATGGGCAGACCTCACGGCAAGGATTAGATCATCTGGATTCTCGCTGGGAGCCGAGATGCCAAACCTGTTAGCGATTTGCGGCAAATCCTCTAGCTTCGGCACTGTGCATGCGACCTGCTTTGCCGCCGAGATTATCTGTCGTGCGCACGTGCGCACCTTGCGATCACACCCCGGGGGCATGTTAGCCTTCAGACGCTCCACAACCGCCGGCGGATCATTGGCGATCGGGACGCGCCCATAAGCCGCCGTGATCCTTCGCAGGCCATAACCGTGGACCGTCATGACGTCAGCGTTATGACACTTGGACTTTAGCTCCTTGACGATCGAGGCATTGAACGCCAAGAACAGAGCCGAGTCATCCTTAGGTATGTAGTTGAGCGCCTCGACAATCGTGGTCGTTTTGCCGGATCCCGGGCACGCCTCGACTACAAGGTGCGGGGAATCAGGATCGGCAATGTGATCAAAGATAGCGGTTTGATAGTCCGACCAAATCATTCCGGTAGCTCCTGGTAAGTGATACCGTGTGTCTTACAGAATGCAATAGCATCGGATTGTGAGATAAATCGGGCCGTTAGTTCGTTGAGCGGATGAACCAGGCTGGACTGCCCATCCCATGCCACGTACCGGGCCTTGTGATCATTGACCCTCAGCACGTAAAATTTCTGCTTGAACTCGGGGGCGTGCGCACGTTGTTCTACCCAGACATCAGGCGCAAAAATGTCTGGAAATAGCCTGCGTAATTTCTCAGCTTCCGCACGGGTTTCACCCTGCTTTTGGAGTACATCAAAGGCGATCTGGATCGCCGCTTCCTGTTCCGGTGTTAGTTGTTTCATTCCGCCACCCGATAGGTTAGCTCCTTAGCCTCGCAGAATGCTTTCGCGTCATCGAGTGACACGAATCGAGCAATTGCCGGATGTCGATAGTCGGGGCCGTAGGCAGCCCCATCCCAATCTAGATAACGGTCGGCTGTACCGTCCTTCAGTACCCAAAAATCTGGTGCTGATATATACACAACCCAAGCATCGGGCGGAAAGGCATCCGGGAACTGCTCGCGTAGCATTGTCGCCGTCCTGCGTGTATCAGCGTACCGCTGGAGTTGGCTTGTGGCATTGCGGATTGTGGTAATCTGCTCATCTGTTAATTGACTCATAACTCTCCTTCTCCCCACATCAGGGTAAACTCATCAACGAGATCCGGGGTCTCGTCTCGTGTCATTAGTGCTTCTTCAACCTCGATCCTAATCCCACACCCATCACACAGGGTGAAAGGCTCGTGTTCATCTAACGCTATGTCGTGCCCGCAATAGGGGCAATTCGACTCGATCAGCACGACGGCTCCCAAGTTCCCCGAAGCTTAGGGCGGATGTGAATGTGCTTGGCACCAGGGTGGCCTGAGGATCTGGTGTTGGGGCATCTCCGGTGCCTGGATCCTACCGGCGCGACGGCTTCAAGACCGCACCTCGAGCACTTGCATGGTTTACTGGTGAGGGTTCGTGGTCGTTTCACTTTCATGGTTCAATCTCCGTTAGTAAATGGTGAAGCTCTAGGGCATAGGATTGCCCCAGGGCAAAGGCTTCCTGGATGATTTCTGTCCGCGGCCTGTGAGATTCTCGCAACCGCGCCAGCTCCTCGGCGTAGGCGTGTCGGAGGTCGGCTGACACCTCGAGGATATCATCGGGTGTCATGCCGGAGCCCCGTGAGTGCAATGGTTTCCCAGGCTGCAAATAGCCCCTCGGCATCGAGAGGCAATCCTATCCTAGCTCGAGCCCAGGCAATACGGGGGAGGTCACCCTTTTGCGGTCGGATGATGCCAGCCTGAATTAAGTGGGCACGTAGGTCAGGTCCAGTTGTAGTGTGATCCATGGTTACTCTCCTTATCACATTGTGAGGGGGAACGCAAGATACCAAATGCGCTCAACCTCAGCAATGCGGCGTTGATCGTCCCGGGTTAGCATGCGGCGGAGCCAGAGAGCTTCCGCCATGGCGGCCTCGCTCCAAAGGCCGTGGGGTGCGGGGGCTGTGGATTTGTTAGTCATTGCCCAGCTTGCCCCCTGCATCTACCCGCCAGCCAGGTAATGAGTTGCCCCTCTGTGAGCGCTCATCACCTTCAGGATGCTTGTGGATTTTCCGGTAGCGATCTTCGAATACTCTAGGAAAGGCCGACTCAAGGGCCTCGGCGTACTCCGGGCACTCGCGATGTATCGCCGTGATTATCTGCATCTGTTGCTTAGTCATTGGTATTCCTTTCGAAGTGAAACCCAGGCCCATGCGGGCGGTTTTCTGCGGGTCCAGCGTGGCGGTGGTCGCATCCTCACTAGCCGCTCCTGTAGCCGGGGGATTGTGATCGCGCGGGCAGCTAGGATTTGTGGGATCGGCAGGAAGCTACCATCTATATCCCCTGGAGTCCTCACGTATAGTGGGTTGAATCCGCGCGCCTGCATTTCCTGAACCAGTGCCTCGAAGCGCAGCCCGAGCGTGCCTGGGAATTGTGCGCACCACAACACATGGCCGCGACCGAGACGGAAGGGGCCAGGTATGTGCCCGACCCCTCTCCTGATGTATTGCCACGCCCGCGGGAGCTCACGATACTCTGCAATTAGATGCTGGTCGCACAGCTCACGGGGCGCGATGCCGAGGTTGATTCTAGTCATCAGTCAAGCTCCGAGTACGCCAATGCAAAGGCTGCGCCGAAGGCCGGGACAACGATCAAGAAAACAGTCCCATAGGGGACCCATACTACTACAGCGGTCAGCAATGCAGACACCAGTGCAACCGTAAGCACCGCAAGCATTGCGTAGATTGACGCGCGTACTATTCTCGATTTCATGACATCTCTCCTCTCAGTAATATTCTTCCGGAGTCTCGCTGAACTCCCGCCTGTAATGCTCGACCAGATCCTCTCTACTGGCGTGCAGCGAAATATCCACGTCGTTGCCCCAATCGTGATCGACCAGAGCAACTAAGGTGCCGTCCGGGAACCGCAAGATCCCATGACACAAATCGTGTGGATCGAGATCCTCCGGCAGCGGGTCGTCAACAACCTCCGCGCGGTAGGTGAGCTCGACCAGTCTCTCGAAAACTGGGATGTCATCGGGATCCTCCACGTCTGCTCCCCATTGCTCCGGCGAGTCCCCACTGAGTGCGTTAGCAAGAACGAACCCCGTGAGACCTCCAAGCACTCTTTCGATCGCCTCGATCTGTTCTCGGTAGGATCGATCACCCGACGCTAACGCTTCCTCACGATTGCGGCGGTCTCGCTCCCGTCGCGCTGCAAAGCGAGCCTCGGCCTTGGCGCGGCGTGCCTCTTGCTCGGCGAACTTCTCGCGTTCGAGGCGAGCTGCCAGCGCGGCCTCATAGGCCAGATGTTCATCAGGGGGCGGCGTCTGGCGCAGCTTGTATCGACCCTTCACAGTCCACTCCTCCAGCGGTGCCGGGAAGTTTAGGCAACCCCAGACGTGGCGGTGATGCCCGTCCTCGACCGTGTTCGTCTTGACCCAACCGAGTCTAATGGGCTCGATCAGTCTCACAAAAACCACACCCTTGCGCTGACCTGGCTTCGTGTCTTTGACGATCTCACAGATCCAGGTCTCGTCACACTCGGGGCGCTGACGTGACCCGCGATCGACCAGGTATAGCTTGTGGGGCGCTGGCCCTTCGGCAGCCTGCAGTTCCCCCTCACAGATGTCGGGGGGAGTCACAGACCAGCTAACTACTATTCGACTCATGGTAGATAACCTCCCGCAAACCCACGCATGGGATCGCCGTAAGTGTCTGTGAGACCCTGAGCCGGCGCCCAGTGCTCAAGGAATGCACGCACGTGCTCTGGCCGGCCGCTGCACACAATCTTGCTCCGACCGTCGGCGGTGTTGAGGGGCCCAGCAATATAGGCCTCGCCGAGCCGTAGTGCAGCCTCGGGCAACTCCGGGACCGCGGCTCCGCGGGTGTCGGGCTGCGCATCGTCGCCGGTGAGGTCGCGCACACATATGACGAGGCCCCCGCATGCCTGACAAATTTCTGCTCCGGGTCGACAGCCGTTGAAGCCGTCGTTAGCGGAACACCAGCATCCCTGCAAGATTATCAATGGCGCCTTACGGATTCGGGACTGCGCTATCCCGATATCCGCTAACACATCCTCCACAGATCGCCCCTGAAAAGCGGCTCGTGACCCCGCACGCCAGCGCATGAGTTCGTCAGGATCCACACCCGGACACTCGCCCCGGTACGCCGCGCCGAGGCAATGGTCCGCAGCGGCTGTGAGGACTAGATCGCGTGGGATTTCGGCATAGTGAGCATCCCAACTGCCGTCTTCGCACCCCGAAAAATCGAGCTCCACAGCCCACGTGGAGCCTCGCATTACGAATGCGCCCGCTATACCATCCCATTCTGCATCGTAATACCCGCCCTCATGCCACGCGGGCCACTCGACTTTGCCCGCATCTGCACTACGGATCAAGCCGCCATCCCACAACCGGCCGAGCGAAAATAGGTCAAGCCGCGCCAGCTCGGCAATCACCTGACCGATCGAACTAGCGGCCAGGAATTCACGCGGGGGTTTGCCGTAGCCCGGATCGCCGGGACGGTGGTGATCGACTGTCACATGCTGAGCCTCTCCCGTGCCCGGCGGCAACGCACACTCTACCGTGTAGATAGTGACCTGGGAGGGATCGCCGCCTGGCGCACCACTCCACAGACCGTTTCCGTCGATCGCAGTCAGATCGTCGGCGTAGGCCTCGCTGGGATGCACCCGCCGCGGTCCGACAGGGTCGCCGAACCGAGCGGCGTAGACGACAGCCTCGCCACGTTCTGTTAGCAGAGCCTCAATCGCTTGCATCTCCGGGTCAGACGCACCCAAGATCCATAGTCGTGATGTCATTGTATTTTTCCTTTCTTCTGCGAGCCTTCTGGGGCATCGGACCCCCTCCAAAACGACTCGCGCAGACCTGCGTTGGCTTAGCGCAGCATGAGCAGCCCGCTCGAATCGTTCCCAATCTAGCTTGATTTTCATATCAATATCCTCCTATTCTTCTTCGGCCAACTGGCTCTCCAAGTCCCGGCGACGCTGTAACGTAGAAGCTCCCGTGTCTTGCCAGATGCCTATCTGATGGGGCGATGCTACTCCGCTCGGCCCCACCATATGATCGAACGCGGACACTGCATCTTCCTCGTTGCTTGTTTCTTCGTATATCTCAAGCGGCGCAACGCCGCTTTTTCTTGCGACCAAAAACATATCAATATCCTCCTACCCTGTTACCTCGCCTGCGAAAAATTGTTCATCTTCTGTCTCGATTTCGTACGCGACGGTTTCTCCCTCGTTTAGTCCCGCGGCGATGTGCTCACGGATCTGCTGTTCATCCGCGGCCTCGAAGCGCTCGCCGCTCAGTCTGTCGTGGCATTTCATTCCTATTCTCATAACAATATCCTCCTACCCCTCAAGCCCCGACGGCCGAACCGTACGGGGCTGG
>JABAHS010064797.1_pt1 | contig 20116 bp, 18 predicted proteins | sample 7062111 | NCBI WGS metagenome assembly JABAHS01 (sample SAMN14534600, study PRJNA622989) | marine sediment metagenome | biome: marine biome [ENVO:00000428]; feature: marine pelagic biome [ENVO:01000023]; material: deep marine sediment [ENVO:00002113]; isolation source: pool of 4 deep marine... | reverse complement strand
CTGGAGCTAAGACCGAGACGTGTGCTTGAACTCGCCTGCGGCACCGGGTTGCTACTTTTCCGAGTCGCCCCACGCTGCGAAAAATATGTGGGCACAGATTTCTCGGAAGTCGGCCTCAATTATGTTCGCCAGCAACTGGCGAGACCTGAGCTACACATGCCGCAAGTGAGTCTTATGCAAAGGATGGCGGACAACTTTGAAGGGATTGAGCCTAACTCATTTGATCTGGTCATTCTGCACTCAGTCGTGCAGCTCTTTCCGGGTGTCGATTATCTGATGCGGGTTCTTGAAGGGGCCGTAAATGCAGTACAGCCGAGTGGTTTTGTCTACATTGGGGATGTGATTAGCCTCCCTCTCATGGAAACGTTTCATACTTCCGTTCAATTATATCAGGCTCCGTCCTGGACCTCCAGAGAACAGTTGCGCCAGCGCATTAAGAAAGCCAGGAGCAAAGAAGAGCAGCTCTTTATCGATCCCGCTTTCTTCTCGGCCTTGAAGCAGCACCTGCCCCAAATTACGCATGCGCAGATTCAGCTCAGGCGTGGCAGACACCTCAATGAGATGACACGCTTCCGCTACGATGTTATTCTCCAGGTTGGATCTGAGCCCCATTCCAACCCGGAAATTCAGTGGCTGGACTGGCAGCAAGCAGGATTGTCGGTTCCAGGTCTGAAGAGACTCTTGGCCGATACCCAGCCCGAGTTCTTGGGAATTAAGGGCGTTCCAAATGCGCGACTGGCCGCAGACATGGAAGCAGTAGAATTGCTTGCAAACTCTGACGGCCCTGAAACGGTGGGGCAATTACGTGAAACGTTAAGCCAACTGTCATCCAATGGTTTTGTGGATCCCGAGGAACTCTGGGCCATTGGTGATGAACTGCCTTATGATGTTTACGTTACCTGGTCTGGTTACAGCTCAGACGGTATGTATGATGTCCAATTTGTGCAGAAGACCTTGGATGATTCGTCTCCGAAACTAGCTCCTGCTTTTTTTGATGAGGGAGTCAGCCCCAAGCCCTGGAACAACTATGCGAATAATCCGCTCCAAAGTGTCTATGCTCGTCAACTGGTGCCGGAATTGCGTACCTACCTACAAAAAAAGTTGCCGGATTACATGGTGCCGTCTGCGTTTGTGTTGCTGGATGCGCTGCCATTGTCGCCAAACGGCAAGGTGGATAGACGGGCGCTCCCGCTTCCGGATGAATCGAGGCCCGAGTTGACAGCCGATTTTGCTCCGCCAAGAAATCCACTGGAGGAAGTCGTTGCCAGTATTTGGGCCGAAGTCTTCGAGTTCGAGAAGGTGGGTATCCATGATAACTTTTTGGAGATGGGAGGACATTCGCTTTTGGCAATCCAGATCATGACACGCTTGCAAGATAACTTCCCGGTAGAATTACCGCTGCGATATCTCTTTGCATCGCCTACAGTTGCAAAACTGTCGCAGCGTATTCAAGTGGCTGGACAAGAAGCACAAGTCGATGTTGTTGAAGTGGCGCGAGCGCTCATACAGATCAACCAGCTTTCAGACGACGAAGTGAAATCCATGCTGGCAGCCAGTGAAGAAAAGCTTTAATTAGAGGTGTTGGAGTTGAATAGCCGGGGCATATTCACGTGGTGCTTTCGATACCGCTGAAGTATAGTGGTGTTGGCAAGCGTTATTGGGGTCGTCATCGATCCAGAGAAGAAAACGATCTTGCCAATTCTAAGATGTATGATCAAGCACTCATACAATGCAGACAATCTCTTGATACATTTTATTCCGCCACAAACGGTATCAAGTGAAGCTCGAAGCTAAAAGGGAGAATATTTCACATAACCTGAGAGTGCCCTTATGATTGAATTGCTTAACGTAACATGTTTAGTTCCACTTTTGGGTGGTATGGTGATCCTTTATATCGGTCCGGAAACATTCATGCCGCTGCTGTCTTTTCTGGCTGCTGTCGGTGGTGTGCTTTTGATGTTCGGGCGCCGTATCATGGCTCTGCTCCGAAAGTTCTTCGCATTTTGTCGGAATTTAATTAATGGCTGAACGAAAACAGGCTATTCCTGTCATTCCCGAAATCTTTTATTCGGGAATCTCCTGCCTAATTCCGAGGAGATTCCGGCACAAAACAACGCCGGAATGACGTGCACTAACGAGTTTTCGTTCAGCCATTAAATTAATTAGTACTAAACTATTGTAGACGACTAACCATAATTAAGAAATGTCATTGCGACCACGATTTCTCAGGGGAAGCAATTTCCGGCAGCTCGAAATGACATCATTATGTAGAGTCTTACAATGGTTTAGGCGGAGGCTGAAAATCTTAAAGTACTCATGAAAGCTCTGAAAAAAGCAATCGTCATTGGTTTGGATGGCTTCGAACCCAAAATTGTCTCCTCCATGCTGGATTCTGGCGAGTTGCCAAATCTGTCAAGATTGCGAGACCAGGGCGGCTATTCTCATGTTCGCACGACTTATCCGGCACAAACGCCAGTGGCGTGGTCGTCATTTGCGACCGGCACAAACCCAGGCGGTCATGGAGTTTTTGATTTCGTCGCCCGTAACCCCAGGACATATTTACCGGACCTGGCGCTCAATCGCTATGAGCGGCGAAATGCTTTACTTCCTCCTAAACTTGTGAATTTGCGAGGCGGTACGCCCGTTTGGCAACTGCTTTCAGATGCTGGAATTCCATCAGTGATTTTGCGCTGTCCATGCACGTATCCTCCAGACAATACTCGCGGAAAGATGTTAGCGGGGATGGGTGTTCCAGATGTGCGCGGAGGACTGGGAACCTCAACATTTTACTCTTCGAATGAAAGCGTTGAGAGCCGGGAGAGTGAAAACATCATACATGTTCAGAGCCATAGCAACCGGACCATAGAAACTTGGCTCCTGGGCCCGCGCAATACCAAAACACAATCAGATTGCAAGTTTGAAATTACGCTACAGCTTCAGCCTTCAGCGAAACGAGTGGTTCTGAGATCAAAAGGCCATCCGAAAGAGCTGGAGATTCAGGAAAGACAGTGGAGTGACTGGTTGCGGGTGAAATTCAAAACCGGGCCGCTGCAGTCGGTTTGCGGTATTGTACGCTTTTACCTGGTGCGGATGGAGCCCGTTTTTGAACTGTACGCTAGCCCAATCAATTACGACCCGAACACCATACCCCTTTACCCGATCAGCTCACCACCGGAGTACGCCAGGGATTTGGCAAAAGAGATAGGGACGTTTTATACCACAGGCATGGTCGAGGACCATACTGGATTAAACAATGGCCGTTTGGATGAAGCCGCATATTTACAGCAATGCGAGATCGTGCTGCATGAGCGGGAAAAGATGATGCTCTATGAACTGGATCGCTTCGATGTCGGGTTGTTCTTCTGCCTCTTCGACACCCCAGACCGCTTCCAGCACATGTTTTGGCGGTTTCGTGAAAATGGGCATCCTGCGAATCATGGCAAAGCTAATGAGACCATGCGGCGAATCATCGAAGACTGCTATCGCAGGTGTGATGCCATTGTTGGAAAAGCCTTGGACTATGTTGACGACCAAACCCTTTTTATTGTTTTAAGCGATCACGGGTTCAGTAGTTTTCAGCGCGGCGTCCATCTGAATACCTGGCTGTACGATAACGGCTTTCTGGGGTTGCATGACGGCGCTAAACCGGGCGACGAAAGCGGTGACTTTTTCCCGAATGTGGACTGGAGCAGGACAAAAGCCTATGCCCTTGGTTTAAGTGGTATCTACCTGAACCTCAAAGGGCGAGAAGAAAAGGGTGTGGTCAATCCGCAGGATGTCGAAGCTGTAAAAGAAGCTATCATGAAAGGTTTAACTGGTCTCGGAGATCCGGAGCGGGGAGAAGTAGCAATTCGAAGCGTTGTCACGCGCGAGGAAATCTACACGGGTTTTTACGCTGCCGAGTCGCCGGATCTGCTTGTCAACTTCAGTCCGGGTTACCGGGTATCCTGGGCTACAGGTTTGGGTGGCATGCCCGCAGGACAATTCGAAGACAACGTCAAGAAGTGGAGCGGCGACCATATAATCGACCCATCCCTTGTTCCCGGGGTGCTTTTCATGAATCGACCCTTCCGTGGAAGCAAGGATGATCAGAGCGTGCAAACAAGCCCGAGCTTAGTTGACTTGGCGCCAACCATTCTTGCAGCCCTGGACGTTCCAAAAGGTCAGGCGATGGAAGGGGAATCGCTGCTTCACGACGCCTCTGCGCCAACCGAAAATAAGTCGAGGACTATTATTGATGAGAATAACGAGACGCGATCGCGGCGCACAGGTTCAGAAGATGAAGAAAAACTGATCCGTGAACGGCTTAGTGGCTTGGGTTACCTTTAACAGCTAAACAGTAAGCCTCCAATCGCTCACCGAACTTTTTCTTACCCTATTTGAAAGGAAGGAAAACCCATGACAAACGATACGATTCTTGCTAAGTATGTACAACAAGGAATAGAGCACCTTTATAGTGGGGATCCAACGCTTTATGGATTACTCTACGAGGAATATCATCGTCAAGCCAATGTTTTAACCATGGTTGCCGCTTCCAGTGTGGTGGACCCATCAGTTTTGATTTGTGACAGCATGGTGCCCGTTAATGTAACCGCTGAGGGCTATCCCGGAGCGAGATTTCATGCTGGCTGCAAAGTCATCGATAAGATCGAGCAGTTAGCCATTGATCGTGCAAAAGAGGCCTTTGGTGCCCAATATGCCAATGTTCAGTCCCACTCCGCTACCACGGCCAATCAAGTTGTGATGTGCAGGCTGCTCAAGCCAGGTGATACCCTGCTCGGTATGGAGCTTAACTCCGGAGGACATCTCACCCATGGGTCCAAAGCGTCTGTGTCCGGGCAATATTTCAATGCCATTGGATATGGCTTAGAGAACCATGAGCGCATTGATTATGAGCGAGTCCACAGACTCGCTCAAGAGCACATGCCAAAGCTGATCATCTGCGGCACCACAGCCTATCCCAGGATCATAGATTTTGAACGATTTCGTGAGATTGCCGACGAGGTCGGAGCTTATGTGTTGGCCGATATCACGCATATTGCCGGACTGATCATCGCTGGCCTGCATCCCAGCCCAATCGACCATGTCCACTTTACGACTACCTGCACGCACAAACAGATTTATGGACCGAGAGGCGGTTTGATCATGATGGGAAAAGATTACGACCGCCCGGCTCCAGACGGCAAGGGAAAACTTTTTGAAGTGGTTCAGAAAGGTGTCTTCCCTTTCTTTCAGGGTGCGCCGAATCTGAATTCCATCGCTGCAAAAGCCAAAGCGCTCGGTATGGTGCTCACTCCTGAGTTTAAGGAGCGGATGAAAAGAATCGTCGCCGATGCCAGAGCCCTCGCCAGATGTTTCATGGAAATGGGGTACCATGTGATCACAGGTGGGTCTGACAATCACCTCGTCGTCGTCGACGTCATCTCGAATGGTATTACCGGATTGGTTGCCGAAAAAGCTCTGGAGGATTGCAATATTGTTGTCAATAAAAATAGAATCCCGGGAGATCAGCAATCGGCATTCATTACCAGCGGGATTCGCATCGGCACCAATAGTCTGGCCCTTAAGGGAATGGGGCCGGAGGAGATGCCAATGTGCGCTGAACTCATTCACCGAGTTCTTTCATCTGTAAGGCCTCTTGATGACCGTACGTTTGAATTGGACAAATCTGTTAAGACCTCCATACGCGCCGAAGTTGCCCAGATTTGCAAGCGCTTTCCTATTCCATGCTATCCCTATTCGGGTGAATCCGTCGAAAAGTTTGATGGGGTTTACGGTCAACCCATGCGCGCGGTAGCGTCGTCCTGACAAGCACATGGATGGACATTCAACCGATAAATGATGAGCCCGTGCAGCGTCCTTGTATTCTCATCACATACCCATTTGCTTTGGGACATCCCAATGGCGGCGCCCGACATTGCCGCGAGATCGCCCGTCATCTTGGAAAGTTAGGTGCCAACGTCCTTATCCTTTCGGTTTTGGCTGTCGGTCACAGCCGCTATCCTAGAACCAGGGTACTCGAAGAATTCATCGGCTTAGAATTTGACCGTGAACTTTCTCAATGGAGTGTCCGAGTCATACGCATCCCCCAGCATCTACTGCACTGGCGTCTTGACGGACTGCCCGTCAAAAAGGCTCTTAAGAAAATCCTGAAGCAGCGACGAGTAGACATGGTGTTGAGCTATTTTCATGAGGGAGCATTTCTGCCTAGATTCTTGCGATCTCATAGAATCAAATTTGGTCACATTGCGGCCTGGCAGTCTTATGCCCTGGCTTTTAGGGGATCTGAGCACGAAGGCAGGCTTAAGAAATTTGTTCGAAAATGGATAGACCAATACTTTATTGTGAAACCCCACAGACAGGCGGATATCCTCTTTGCCAATTCGCGTTTTACTCGCAATGAGGTGCTCCACATTATGGGAGTGGAAGAAAAGCGGATCCTCGTGTGCCCCCTGGGTGTCGAGCCCAGTTTTACGCAGATACCGAGATCGGAACCGACGGAAATTACCCGGTTCATTTTCTTCGGCAGATTCACCCCCTTTAAAGGAATCCGCGATGCAATAGAGGCCCTGGGACAACTTGCGGCAAAAGGTTGTAAAAACTGGAGTTATCGAGTCTTTGGTCAGGGGCCGCAGAAGTGGGTACAAAAACTAGCCCATGAACACGGCATCGGTGACAGGGTTTTCGTGAGCGGTCCCCTTAATGATGAGGGTCTCCGTCGTGAATTAAGGCAGGCTCACCTGGCGATCCTGCCTTCGCATGCTGAATCTTTTGGGTTATCTATTGCCGAGGCTCAGGCCGCTGGGATACCTGTAGTTGCTTATGAGTGCGGTTCTGTACCCGAGGTGGTTGAAAACGGGGTAACCGCCTGGTTGGCCCCTTTCCGCCGGGTTGACCGACTTGCTCAATGTATCGAAACCGCGGTACGAGATCCCAAAAGAACATATGAAGCTGGTCTGGCCGGCCGTGAGCACGTGATGCAAAGGTTCACCTGGGACAAGACTGCTGCAAAGATGTTTGAAAGCATTGAAACGCTTTGTTCCAACGGAGCCTATCGAGGAGCCGCATGAAGTTATGGAAGCTACTAATTCAATCCTGAGCAATTTCAAGCAATACAGTAGGGCAGGCTCCCGGCTCATTAAGGGAATTTCCAGACCTTACCCTGTGCAGAGCGATCCTGCCGATATCAGTTGTGTACCGTTTTTTATTATCAGCTCCGGGCGGTCCGGAAGTACACTGCTTCGGGCCATCATAAACCAACATCCTTCGGTTTGCATACCTCCCGAATCGCACGTGTTAGGGCATGTAATTCGTAAATTCAAATCATGGATAAGATTCTTACCGTGGGAGTATGTGGTTCGTTTGGTCATTTCGGAATTCCAGATTAAGTATCCGGGATTTGGATTTTGGGAGCTTGACCTGTTTAGATTTTATCCAATTGCTCTTAAACTGCCGAAGGAGCGTAGGAGCTTAGCAAAGGTGATCGACATCTTTTATCGGTTTTATGTCCAGGAGAAGAAACCGACTGCGACTCGTTGGGGAGATAAGAGCATTGCAAATGCGTTTTTTCTACCTTTGATCGATGAGTTGTACCCAAATGCTCGATATGTTCTCCTTATTCGTGACGGGCGAGATGTCTCCGTTTCTCTGGTGGCTGCTGATACAACTCCCGTGACTGATGTAGGGCGGGCAGCTGACTACTGGTTGAGGAGCGTTACCCAGGCTCGCCGATTTTTAGCAAGACTCGATAGCAGCAGATATTTGGAAATTTTTTACGAAAATCTTGTCCAACGACCTGAACCCGTCGTGGAACGATTGTATGATTTCTTGGGCCTAGATTACATCCCGGAAGCTTTACAATTCTGGAGAAATGTGGACTCTCTTAGCGATGCAAACCGGGAAATTCATAAAAATCTCCGGAAGCCTATCAATATGAATTCCATTGGCAAGTGGCGAAAGCAACTCAGCCAGGAAGGACAATCTGTTTTGCAAAATATCCTACAGGATAAGCTTGTAGAACTGAATTACCCGATTGATTAAAAAAACGATTTTTTAGCGAAACGCTAATTCACGCTAAATATTTCTTTTAAAAAGTATGAGCGTTAACACTCTTGGGCCGGGTCTGCGAGAGAAAACTTATGAAAATGCGCTATGCGTGGAATTCCGGCACCAAGGGATTGAGTATAGCCAGCAAGCCCGATATCCGGTTTACTATCGGAACGAACTCATCGATGAGTTTGTGCCGGATCTGGTGGTTGAACAACGTGTGATTGTTGACATCAAGACCGTCGAAAGCATCACTGATGATCATCGCGGGACGATGATAAATTATCTCAGGATTACCTGTTCGAAAGTAGGTGTTATCATCAATTTCAAGAACCGTAAGCTGGAATGGCAACGGCTCGTTTTGGATGAAGCCCGTTAAGGTACGAGCATACCCGGGAAGATTTTTTAAGGGAGCACTAAATGAGGCGTATGCCCGCTAAATATTTTTTATTGGCGTTCATTAGCGTTAATTCGCGGTTGATTTGGTTGTGGTATGTTGAGCGTTATGGTATTCAACGATTTTTTCAAACGATTTTTTGCTGGCAATAAGAAAGCTGTCAAGACCTGCTTGATGATCGGTGGCAGCGGCATGGCTGGCGTTTGGATCAAAAACTTCATAGATAATTTCAGCGACCGCGTCAAAGTTGTTGGGCTTTGTGATGTGGATCAGCAAGTACTTGATTGGGGTGCTAAAGTGCTGGGTCTCAGCGGGGAAAGGCTTTTCACCGACTTTAATGAAGCATGTGCAAAGGTGAAAGCCGATTTCTGCGGGATCGCCATCCCTCCGCAATTTCACAGTCCGGCGGCAATAGTGGCGATGGAAAACGGCATGCCGGTGATTTGTGAAAAGCCGATTGCCGACACTCTTGAAGCCGCTAAGGCGATGCTATGCACATCCCAAAAAACCGGACAGCCCTGCTCAATTATTCAACAGTTTCGCCATGCGCCGAACAAACAGGAGCTTGTTCGCATCCGAGAAGAGGGGCGTTTGGGACGACTCCAGCACATCTTAGGGCGGTATGCCGACGATTATCGACGTTTCATGTCGGATAGAAGGCCGCACCGGCGCTTGCTTTTTGAGAGTTGTATTCATCATTTCGATATGCTCCGCTTTCTCTCCGGTGGTGACTGTGAAACCTTGATGGGCTTTGGCTGGAACCCCGAATGGTCCGGCTTCAAGCATTGGTCGAGCGGATTGTACCTGATGCGAATGACCAACGGTGTGCACACCCTCTATGAAGGAAACAGTTCTGGTGCAGGAATCACCACCAACTGGCATTCATATTACCGCGCTGAGTTTGAGCTGGGCACAGTCGAAATCGACGGCAGTGAGCGGGTGATCATCCATCGAGTTGGACAGAAACCAAAGGCTTACAAAGCACCAAAGATCACATTTGCAGGACTATCCCGAACACCTGTCGGGGATTTTTTAGGCCATGTGTATCTCTTTGATGAGTTTCTCAATTGGCTTGACGGTGGATCACCATCCGCCACCAGAATTGAGGACAATATTCAGAGCTTCGCGATGATTGCCGCCGCAACGGAAGCCACGGTCGACGGACAACCCAAGCGGATTGCAGACTATCTAAGTGATCTGGACCTTTCAAGTCGAACCAGCCGTTTGCATACGGCGCTTGTTGAGAATTCGATTCACGCTTGAGCATCATAGAAAGGAAACGAACATTGGCAAAGCTAGCGATTAACGGCGGAAAACCAGCCGTCCCAAAAGGAATCAAAAGGCGCTGGCCCATCTATGACGGTGCTGAAAAGAGAGCGCTTATCGAGGTATTAGAAAGCGGGCGCTGGTGCAGCAGGCTGAATCCGGAAGGCAGGGTGGCCGAAGTGGAAAAAGAATTCGCCAAACTGGTCGGCACGAAATATTGTAGGGCTGTTTCCTCGGGCACCACTGCTTTAGAGTTGGCCATTCGAGCATGTGACATCGGCTTTGGGGATGAAATCATCGTTCCTGCGGTGACGTTTCTCGCGACAGCGACCTCGGTTATCACTTCGGGTGCGGTGCCGATTTTTGTGGATATCGATCCTGAGTCCTACCAAATTTCTCCCGATGCCGTCGAGGCTGCGATAACCGAAAGAACCAGAGCGATCCTGCCGGTTCACTACGGCGGGTATCCGGCCGATATGGACCGCATTACGGAAATTGCTAACAAACATGACCTGTTCGTCATCGAAGATAGTGCGGAAGCGCACGGCACTGAGTGGCGCGGCAGGAAAGTTGGTTCTATCGGAAATATAGCTTGCTTCAGTTTTCAGATGGGCAAACCATTGACGTGCGGTGAAGGCGGCGCGATTACCTATGACGAAGAGGCACTCGATGTCGACACCTTTTCCTTGACTCGCACGATGAAAACACCTCGGGGAGAAAAAACCTGTTACCTGCCAACAGGGAATTGGCGGATGTCTGAGTTTGCCGGCGCGGTCCTGTTAGTGCAACTTTCACGTTTCAAGGAGCAAACAGAAATTAGACATCAAAACGGCGAATACTTTGCTCGCGAGCTGGAGAAGATTGAAGGCTTGTCCCCCCTGAAAAGAGACCCGCGCATCACCAAACAAGGATATTTCTTTTATCTCTTTAAATACGATTCGGCTAAATGGAACGGCATTCATCGGAATCACTTTATGGAAGCTTTAAGGGCAGAAGGCGTCGCCTGCGGGACGGCTCATAATGAGCCTTTGTATCAAAATCCTATCTTCCGAGATATTAAGAAATCCTATCTCACGGTTCCGGATGTTGATTATGCCTCGTTTCATTGTCCCGAGGCAGAGCGAATCCATGAAAACGAAGTAGTTGCGATGCTAAATCATGTCTTGATGGAAAGGAAAAGCGTCGATCAGATCTTAGAAGCGATTCACAAACTGCGTGACAACATCGATGAATTGAAATCGTCCGGTAGTGAAGTGAAAAGAAATAGTCGGACACGCGGTTTGAGATCATTGGTGCAGAGGGTCGCCAACAATATTGCACAAGTTTAGATGAGCCATCCTATTATGAAAGTGTTTGGAGTTGGATTTCAGCGAACAGGAACATCATCGTTGGCTATTGCGCTCAATATGCTGGGCATAAAAATCCTGCAGTTTCCAAAAGAATTGTACTACGATATCGACCGTGACATTATCCGCCAATATGATGGTTTTACTAAAAATTAATTTAGATTGGAGGGAGGGGCATTAACATGAAACCGATTTTTATCGTATTACTAATTCTCTTACTCACCATCATTGTACATGGACAGGCCATAGAGACCACAGAGCAGGATTCACTCACTAAGAAAGAGCTATTCGAATTTAAAAAAGAATCCTTGCTCCATGATGTCGCCGCTACCCAAGAATTTCTTATCACTACCCGGAATCAGAGATGGCAGTTCAGGGTTTTGGTTGTACTCATCTCAGCGGCTTTTTTGGGGCTGACGGCTGCCAATACAAGTTTCAGAAAATTGTCGCTTCCACGGTGGTTCCCCTATGTGTCCACCCTGGCTTTCATAAGTTTGTGCTTTTACTACGACTCACATACTGCCAGTGTCCAGAACGCAACGCAACACTACGTAAATTGGGTATCTGTTAATTTAAACGATCTACCCAAAAAGTCGCAATCGGGCCTCGTCAATACTAAAAGCCATATAAGTCCAGTAGAGATTCGCAGAAGGTTTGTGGCGCCATCTTTTTTTACGCGTCAGCTAAATAGATTGGGTTTAGGATTTACTTCGCTCGATTTTGTGCTTTTCTATTTGTTGCTTCTCTTAATGTGGGTGGCGGGTTGGTTCATCAAATCCAGGGCAGGTAATGGATAACCCTATGCACTCCAAGGGCGCGAAAGTTGTCGGATTTCCTGAGAGTAAGAAGAACTGAATAGAAGCAGAGAAGTGAACTTCTACGGGCTAATAGTGGATAGTAATTTGTTCAATTTGTTCAAAAGAAAGGAACTGGCTTTATGAAAGTGTTTGGTGTTGGATTTCAGCGTACAGGAACCAGTTCATTAGCTGCGGCTTTGAACATGCTTGGCATCAAAACCTTGCAGTTTCCAAAAGAATTATACTACAACATTGACCATGACATTATCCGTGAATACAATGGTTTTACTGATGATCCGATACCCCTGCTGTATAAAGAGCTGGACAAAAGACATCCCAACAGCAAATTTATCCACACCATTAGGGATGAGAAGAGTTGGCTCAAAAGCATCAAATGGCTCTTTACCACAGGCAAGGTAAAATTCAAGAAGAGTTTCTATAGATATGGCGATGAATTTAACACGCAGTATTTTGGAACGACAGATTTTGACGAGGAGCTTTTCCTTGAAACCTACAGGAGATACAATCAGGACGTTTCCGATTACCTTGCCAATCGACCGGATGATTACTTGGTACTCGACCTCACGCAGGGAGAAGGGTTTGAAAAGTTGTGTCCGTTTTTAGATAAACCCATGCCTGACGTTCCTTTCCCTCACCGTAATAAACAAGAGGGCATCTTGAGAGTCTATGGCAGGAGATTTTATAGAGCCGCCTGCATGAAGGCCAGAGCTCTTCTCGACTAGATAGATAGGAAGGAAAGCAGACTCCCCAATATTAGAATAAGAAGGATCATTAGAATTACTTAGTGGACTTTGAAGGGATAAAAATGGAAGACATCAAAGAAGTTGTCAAAGAATTCATCCTGGAAGAATTTCTCGCAGGCGAGGACCCTGAACAGTTGACCGACTCTACCTCTCTGATTGGAGGAGGGTTTCTTGATTCGATTTCCACCTTGAAATTAGTTTCTTTTCTTGAAGAACGCTTCCGGATCGAAACGGAAGCCCACGAGGTGAGTGAAGATAATCTTGATTCTCTGACTGACATTGCCAGTTTTGTTCAGTCCAAGTTGAGCAAAATCACGACCAAATAGTAAGGGTATTTATGACCGACACTCCTATCTCAAAAAATAACCCATATTTTTGGATTGCTCTTGTCACGGATTCCAAAATTATCGGTTTGTTGGCTATTTTAGCGGGGCTGAGCCTTAACAGATGGGCTCTCGGTTGGTTGCTTTCACCGGACCATTTCATCGAAAGCGGTTCTTTGCGAGCAATAATTCTTGTCGGACAACTCGGACTTGTGTCGCTCGGCTTGTGGTTTCTTTTGAAGAGACGAAATAGCAATTGGCCGGTTATGGTGCGCGGTACCCTGATCGCGATATGTGCCGTCGGGGTTCTTTTCGGCACCTGGGGGAGCACGATGCGCGCCTATGAGATTGCCCTGGAGCAGGAATGGATTGACCCGCCGGTTAAAGAAGTCTCGGAGCTTTGCGAGTGGTTGTCCGGCAAAGATGTGCCCCATTTTGGCACATCGAAAATGCGGTCACTGATGAAAAGCCTGGAGCGGGAGCAATCGGGCTCTGCGGAGGTGACGGAAATTATCAAATTGAAAACTAGGTTAGCCGATGAAATGCTGGCCCACGGCCGTATAGATGAAGCCATTGCGCATCTGGAGACCGCTTATCAATCGGCTGTTGCGCATGAACTACCGGAGAAATTCGTGAACAGGGTACGGCGGCCATTGGGCATCAGTTATTTGCGCAGTGGCGAGGTGAGCCACTGCATTGATATGCATAATCCCGAGAGCTGTCTTTTCCCCATCAGAGAGGGAGGCGTCTGGGTCAATCCTTCCAAAGCAACTGAGGCTGCCCGATATTTCGAAGAGTATCTCCGTTTTCAACCGGACGATTTGGGTGTCCGCTGGCTGTTGAATGTGGCACATATGGCTGCCGGAACATATCCGGAGAAACTTTCCGAAACAGCACTTATTCCTTTATCAGTTATGGAATCGACCGACAAGGTTGGTAGATTTAAAGATATCGCCCCCGGTCTCGGTCTGGATGCGTTCAACTTAGCGGGCGGCGCCATCATGGACGATTTTGACAATGACGGTTTTTTGGATATTATCACTTCGACATGGCATCATTGTGAATCGCTGCTATACTTTCATAATAACGGCGATGGCACGTTTGATAACTGGACGGAAAAAGCCAACTTGTTGCAACAGGTTGGCGGACTTAATATTAACCAGGCTGACTACAATAATGATGGCCTGTTGGACATTTTGGTACTACGTGGTGCCTGGATGGGTCGTAAATACGGTAGACAACCTAACTCGCTGCTGCGGCAAAATCCGGATGGCACTTTTACGGACGTGACGAAAGAGGCGGGACTTAGAGAAAAAGCCTTTCCTTGTTTGGCCGCTGCCTGGGCTGATTACGACAATGATGGCAACCTGGACCTTTATATAGGTAACGAGTCTTTCCCCAAAAGAGGTATGGCGACTTTTCCCGGCCAATTATTCCATAATAACGGGGATGGGACGTTTACAGATGTGGCCAGGCAAGCAGGTGTAGAAAACAGGGCCTACGTCAGAGGTGTAAACTGGGGCGATTATGATAACGACGGTGATCAGGATCTCTATGTTTCAAATCTTGGACAGCCAAATCGTCTTTATCGCAATAACGGAAATGGCGCTTTTACCGATGTGGCGCAGGAATCGGCAGTCGCTATAACTAAGCCCAATAACCGAACGTTTGCGGCCTGGTTTTGGGATGTCAACAACGACGGTTGGCTCGACCTGTTCGTTGCAGGTTATGCCAGGTTAACCGTTGGCCAGGTGGCCGCAGATTATCTTGGGCTGCCAGCTCCTGGTGAACGTTTATGGCTCTATCTCAACGATGGCACCGGGAATTTTGTCGATGTAACCAACGAAATGAAGCTGAATCACCTGCAGATACCCATGGCTGCTAACTATGGCGACATCGATAACGATGGCTTTTTGGATTTCTATCTCGGCACCGGCGCCCCACCGTTTGACTTTATCGTACCCAATGTAATGTACCGAAATATAGGAGGGACATGTTTTAGAAATGTTACCAAAGCGGCTGGGGTTGGCCATCTGCAAAAAGGGCATGGTATTGCCTTCGGAGATCTCGACAACGACGGTGATCAGGATATCTTTGCACAAATAGGTGGTGCCTTTCCAGATGATGCGTTTCACAACGCAATGTTTGAAAACCCGGGTAATTCGAACCATTGGATCACCATCAAACTAGTCGGCCTGCAATCGAACCGTGCCGGGATTGGGGCCAGAATAAAGTTGGTGGTTGAAACCAATGAAGGCCAGAGATCGATTTTTAACCTGGTTGGAAGCGGCGGCAGTTTCGGTGCCTCCAGCCTGCAGCAAGAGATGGGTGTAGGTGGCGCTACTCGCATCAGGGAATTGGAGGTTTACTGGCCCGCTAGTAATACGAAACAGCGCTTCTACGATGTCGCCGTCGATCAATTTATAGAGATTACCGAGGGGGATGAGACCTATCGTGTTTTGGAGCGCAAATCGATCCGAGTCATGCATAAAAAGGACATTTGACCGACAAAGAAACACCGTAGAGGAACGAACGATTATGAAAGACAGTCCTGACACGCTCATCGGTTATTTGCAGCACCATGAGGAATCCACGCCAGATGCTCCGTACGCACGGTATCTTTTTTCGGATCGTGATCCTGTTGAAGTCTCTTTTCGTACAACCCTGCAACGAACGAAGCAGTTTGCTGCGGGATACGCCACGTATGGTGTTGAGAAAGGTTCGGTTGTGCTGGTCATCCTTGAGCACCATGAAGATTTGATGCCGGCGTTTCTGGGAGCCATGTGGTTGGGTGCCATTCCGGCTTTTCTTCCCCATCCGAACCCGAGAATCAATCCCGAACGATATTACGATAACATGAAGGTGCTGATTGACTCGACGAGGCCCCGGGCTATACTGACTCGCTCCCAGGTGCGTGCGCTTTTGCATCAAACCATTCCTGCGGATGCCCAAAGGCCGACACTCCTGACCGTTGAAGACGTGATGGTCACTGGCGCGTCGAACGAACCCGAACCGGTGGATGCCGAGCACGCGGCGTTGATACAGTATTCGTCAGGCAGCACAGGGCATCAAAAGGGGGCGGTACTTTCCCATCGGGCCATTATTGCCGAAATTGACGGCGTTGGCGATTTTTTCGAGATAACCCAGGAAGACACGATCATCAGCTGGGTGCCGCTCTACCACGATTGGGGGCTCGTTTGTGTCGCTCTTCACGCCCTGTTCCTTGGAACGACCTATACCTTGATGTCGCCGATTGACTGGGTAAAACGGCCTGTCATGGCGCTCGAAGCGGTTGACCGTTACCGCCCGACGATCTTCTATCAACCGAACTTCGCATTCAATTTCATGACGCAAAGAGTGAAAGACAAGGAGATGGAGGGACTGGATTTGTCTTCTATCCGATTGATGTGTAACGGAGCTGAGCCCTGTTTTTATGAAAGTCACAAAATGTTCGCCGACCGCTTTGCGCGCTGGGGATTCCGAGAGGATTCCCTGGGAATTGTTTATGGCATGGCAGAGGTAACAAATTCGGTCATCGCTGCAGGAAACCGGGAACCAATCATGGTCGATGCCCTCGATCGCTTCATTTTGCAAAGCGAGCAGCGTGCGGTACCCGTGGATGAAGACAGTCCAACCGTTCAACGCATGCTGGGCGTCGGTCGGGCCCTCAAGGGAAGCGAGTTCAAGATCGTTGACGACAACCGTCAGGAAATTCCCGAACGCCATGTGGGCGAAGTGGCGATCCGATCTCGGGCAAGATTTCACGGATATTATCGAAATGCTGAGGCAACAGAAAGGGCACTTGATGAGGACGGTTGGTATTACACCGGTGATATGGCGTATCGGGTCGGTGACATTCTTTTTATTACTGGCCGTAAGAGCGACATGATTATCGTTGGCGGCGTCAATATCTATCCACAGGACATCGAAGCAATTGTTGCCGAGCATCCTGCGGCTGTAGCTGGACGTATTGCCGCCATCGGTGTCGATGATCCCGAACTCGGTACACAAAAAATCGTGCTGCTTGTGGAATCCAAATCGACAGATCAGGCAGTGCTCAATGACCTCGCGCGGTACGCCCGGACGGAGGTGGCGCAGCGTCTACAGGTGATTATCAACGAAGTCGTCCACGTGCCTTACAGGTGGCTTATCAAGACTTCCAGCGGAAAGATCGCTCGAATCCCCAACTATAAGCGGTTGCCCGAGCTGCAAAAACCGACTGTCTCGGCTGCGGTGTCGGTAGCGTGAGATGGTTTCGCCGATGATCCATGACTTCGCTGTCAATGAACGATTTCTTTCTGCGCTCCGATTCATTTCGACTCCTCAGAGGGTCCTGAGAAACCGAAGGCCTACCTGGATGAGTACCAGTCTGCTTACGAATTGCTGCCGGGTTTAGGCAAGGAGCAGGCGGCGTCGGTTCAGCAGCATGTAAAGGACACTCTGACAATGGATGGACTTCCGGCCACTCATATCACGGATGGTGAAGGATATATTCTGCGAAGCATGTGGGGGGCGCCATCGGCTTCAGAGATTTACCAGTTGTTTGCTGACTTGTCACTCTGATTTGATGAAAGTAGCTATGTGTCCTTGTATTGTAATCACCTATCCGTTTCCACTAGGTCGTGCAACTGGCGGTGCACGGCTGACCCGGGAGATTGCCCGTCACCTGGGTAAGGCTGGCGCGGAAGTTATCATTTTGCCTGTGTCGGCAAGCCCTCTTAGCCGCTACCCAAGACCAAAGGTGGCAGACAAGTTCCTGGGCTTCGAATTTGATGAAGATCTATCTCAATACTCGGTTGATATCGTTCGCGTCCCACAGCACCCGTTGCATTGGCGCTTCGACGGTTTGGCTGTGAAGAACGCCCTGAGAAAAACCCTGAAGGAACGGCACGTGAAGATCGTGTTGAGCTTCTTTAACGAAGCACCTGCTCCCGCATTCTTGCGCTCCCGGGGCGTCAAGTTCGGCTATATCGCTATTTGGCAATCCTATGCCATTGTGCTAACACAGTACAGCCGATTGGGAAGGGTTCGCAAACTGGTGTGGAAATGGGCAAATGATCGGTATATCATCAGACCTCACAAGCAAGCTGATGTGCTCTTCGCTATTTCCCATTTCACCCGTCAGGAGTTGATGGATGTCATCGGCGTGGAAGGGGAGCGTATCACTGTATGTCACCTGGGAGTGGACTCCATCTTCACCAAGATATCGAGACCCCGACCTGTGGAGATCACCCAGTTCATTTACTTTACAAGAATTGTCCCTCTGAAAGGCATTCTCGATGCCATAGAAGCCCTCGGGATGCTGGCAGCTAAAGGGCTTAAGAATTGGAACTTGCGAGTGCTGGGCTTGGGCAATCACGAGATGGTGAGAAAAGCAGCACGCGAGCATGGAATCGGCCATAAAGTCGTCGTATGCGACCCCGTTAACGATGAAAGGCTTCGTCGCGAACTACAGCAGGCACACCTGGCCATTATGCCCTCGCATGCCGAATCCTTCGGACTGGCCCTGGCTGAAGCTCAGGCTGCCGGTATTCCGGTCGTCTCCTATGATGTGGGCTCTGTGCCAGAGGTTGTTGAGAACGGTGTTACCGGATGGCTCGCGCCTTTACACCGCGTAGATAGACTTGCGCAATGCATCGAAGAGGCGATTTGGCACCCCGAAACGACGTATCGAGCAGGACTTGCTGGCCGTGAGCGAGTCAAGCAGATGTTCACATGGGAAAAAACCGCCGCAACCATTCTTGAGGGAATCAAAAAGCTGTGATGAAACCCAGGAAGGTTTACGAGACGTTCGTCGCGTCTCCCAGGAATTCGATGAAACTGAGTTGTGCCGGCGAACGTCGGTTAGGAGGCTGTTGATGAAGGTTGTGGTCGTTGTCCCGACGACTCGCGAAGACTGTATTCGAGCTTTTTTGGATGCATGGCATCTTCAGTTTGCGGACGCTCATCTTATTGTTGTTGAGGACAACCCCGCCAAGACATTTGAAATTAGTGATTATGCAGAGGTTACTCACTATTGTTGGAAGGATATTGAGAACGATCTAGGAAAGGACGCGTGGATTATTCCGCGCATGACAGACTGTATTAGATCATACGGGTACTATAAAGCATACCAAGAACGCCCCGACATGGTTGTCACTTTAGATGATGACTGTTACCCCGTGGAACCTAACGAAGGAGGATTTTTGGAGAAACACTGGCAGCGTCTTAACGAGATGGGTACCACGGAAGCTTGGCGGGAAACAGGAAATGGGATGGCAACAAGAGGCCTGCCATATTTCAATCTTAGCCGCAGTTTGCCCTGTATGATTAACCATGGGATGTGGAATCACATCCCTGACTACGATGCGCCTACACAGTTGCTACAAACTCGCCATCATCGTCGGTTCGGTTTCAGTGATCAAACGATTCCAGTCGGTATGTATTTTCCAATGTGTGGCATGAATATAGCTTTTAAGCCAGAGGCAACTCCTGGGTTGTACTGCTTGCTCATGGGAGGTGACTACCAATTTGATCGCTTTGGAGATATTTGGGCAGGAATATTGGTCAAAAGGATTTGTGACTACCTTGGTTATTGCGTACACAGTGGTCAGCCGGCAATTAATCACCACCGCGCATCTGACCTATGGGCGAATCTTCGTAAAGAGGCCGCTACGCTCGAGACAAACGAGTATTTCTGGCAAGCTGTTGATCGAGTTCTGTTGACCGGAACGACTTTTCAAGATTGTTATGAGGAACTGGCGGAGAAACTAGAGTTGGATGGAGAGTATTGGGAAAAACTGCGGAAGGCAATGGTAATATGGGCGAATCTATTTTGATTGGTGAGAACAAGAATCGGCTTTATGAAAGTATTTGGAGTGGGATTCCTGCGAACAGGAACATCCTCATTAACAAAGGCATTGAACTTGCTCGGCATAAAAACCCTCCAGGTTCCAAAACAATTGTACTACGATATAGACCACGACATTATTCGGGAATTCGAAGGTTTTACTGATAGTCCGATAACTCTCCTATACAAAGAGTTGGATAAGAGACATCCAAATAGCAAATTTATACACACGATAAGAGACGAGAAGACGTGGCTCACCAGTATTGAATGGTTTTATACGATAGGTAAGGTAAAATACAGGGAGAGCTTCATAAAGTATGGCAGTGAATTTAGTATGCAGATTTTCGG
>JABAHS010088538.1_pt2 | contig 20172 bp, 16 predicted proteins | sample 7062111 | NCBI WGS metagenome assembly JABAHS01 (sample SAMN14534600, study PRJNA622989) | marine sediment metagenome | biome: marine biome [ENVO:00000428]; feature: marine pelagic biome [ENVO:01000023]; material: deep marine sediment [ENVO:00002113]; isolation source: pool of 4 deep marine... | reverse complement strand
CCCTCGACACTGCATACTCGCCCTGGTCCTGACCGTCCTGGCGCTCGCCGCGACTTGGACTCCGGGCCCCCGCGTCCTGGAGCGTTGGGGCTACAACCTGGGGGGGCGCTTTGCACCCGAGGGAGCCTCCGGCGCCGGCGTTACCGTGGTGGGCGTGGATCGGCGCACCCGCGAGGTCTACGGCCCTTGGCCCTGGAGCCGGAACCAGGTAGCTGAGGCAGTGATGCGCCTCAGCGACCTCGGGGCCAGCGCCATCGGAATCCTGGCCCCGCTGGAAACACCGGCGGCCCCACCCTCACTCCCGGCCCTGGCCGATGCCGTCGCCAAGCTGAACGGAAAGGACCGCCGCCGTCTCGCGCAGCTGGTGCGGCGCCTGAATCCGGATTCCAGCCTGGCGCGCGCCATGCAGCACACCAAGCGCGTGGTGATCGCCGCGCGCTACGACACGACACCGTCGCCCGCACCCGTGCCGGACTGGCTGGGGGAGATCGATCTGGCGAACGGCCCGAGCGATACAAGCGCCTACCGCACCGCGGTGGAGTTTCTCGCACGCGGACCGAGGGCCGATGCACAGGTGCGCGCACCGCTGCCCGCGCTGCGCGATGCAGCGGCCGGCATCGGGCTCACGCCGATCAGGGCCCCGGGCAGCCAGGTCAACGGCGTCCCCCTCACGGTGCGCGCCGGCGAGCAGACGCTGCCCGGTTTCGTCCTGGCCATGGCGGCCGCGGCCCAAGGGCAGACACCCGCAGAGCTGGTGGCGAGCGGGGGTCCCGCCGCCCCCGGCGGCATGTTCTATCCCCGGCCCCTTCGCCCGCCGGCCGCAAAGGACCCGGTGGCGGTGTACTCCGTGCGCGCCCTGCTGCGCGGCCAGGTGCCCAAGGCCGCCGTGCGGGGGCGCCCCGTGCTGATCGGCCTGACCGATGCGGGCACGGCAGCGAATCTTGTTGGCCCCGGCAGTGTCCGGTGGACCCCGGTGACCTGGAATGCCTGGGCCCTGTCGGCCCTGATACGGGGCGATGCCGTCGCGATGCCGCAGTGGTTTCACGGCGCTCAACGGGGCGCGGTGCTGGCGCTGGGTTTGTTTCTGATGTTCCTGCCGGCGCGGCTGCGCGGGCGTCTCGGCCTGCTGGTCAGCGTCCTATTGGCGGCGGTGGCGCTGAATGTCGGGCTGGTGACCCTGCTCACCGACGGGCTGTGGCTGCCGGTCATCACGCCGGCCCTGTTCCTCGTCGCCGCCCACCTGCTGCTCGCCCTGCACCACAGGCTCGACGCGGCGATCCTGCACATTCGCCGTGAGGCGGCGGACGCGCATCGCCAGCTCGGCCTCAATCTGCACGACCAGGGCCGGCTGGATGCGGCCTTCGAGGCGTTTCGCAAGTGCGACGATGCCGCGGTGGTGGAGCCGCTCTACCAGCTGGGGCTGGAGTACGAGCGCCGCCGCCAGTTCGCCAAGGCCCTCGCCGTATACGAGGAGCTGGCCGAGCTGGACGCCGGCTATCGCGACATCGGCGAACGGCGCGTGCATCTGGAGACGGTCGTCACCCACTTGCCGGGCGCAACTTCCGGTCCGGCCCCAGGGGCGGGCAACAGCACCGTGATCCTGAACAACCCCGGGGTGGAAAAGCCCACCCTGGGGCGCTACCGGCTGGAGCGCCAGCTCGGGCGCGGGGCCATGGGGGCCGTGTACCTCGGCGAGGACCCCAAGATCGGCCGGCCGGTGGCCGTCAAGACCCTGGCGCTCAACGACGAGTTCGAGGGCGCGGCCCTGGAGGAGGCGCGCGAGCGCTTCCGGCGCGAGGCCGAGGCGGCGGGCCGCCTGGAGCATCCCAATATCGTGCGGATCTACGACGTGGGCGAGGAGCACGACCTGGCCTACATCGCCATGGACTACGCCGAGGGCAGCAGCCTCGAGAACTGGGTGGAGCCCGAACGGCTGCTGCCGGCGGGCGAGGTGCTGGAGGTATGCGCCGAGGTGGCCGAGGCGCTGGACTACGCCCACCGGCGCAAGGTGGTGCACCGCGATATCAAGCCCGGCAACATCATCTACGACCGAGACAGCGGCGCGGTCAAGGTCACCGACTTCGGCGTGGCCTCCCTGGCGGACGAGCGCAAGACGCGCACGGGCACGGTCCTCGGCAGCCCCTCGTATATGTCGCCGGAACAGGTGACCGGCAAGCGGCTGGACGGGCGCTCGGACTTGTTCTCCCTGGGGGTGACCCTGTACCAACTGCTCACCGGCCGCCTGCCGTTCTCCGGAGACTCCTTGGCCAACCTGGCCTATCGGATCACCCAGGAAAAGCACCCCCCGCTGGGGAAGGTGCGCAAGGGGCTGCCCGGCTGCGCCAGCCGTATCGTCAACAAGGCCCTGCAGAAGGAGCCGCAAAGTCGCTTCGCCGACGGCGCCGAGATGGCCGAGGCCCTGCGCCGCTGCGGCTAGCCCTGTAGAAATGCCAAACGTGACCCAGTCCACGGCCAGGGGGCGCGATAAGATTCTCGGGCGGAGGCCGATAACCCTAGACAACCCGAGAACTGACTGGATCAACGGAAAAGGGGGGGACCCATGCCCATCCTATTGCACATCCGCAATGGCGCGGTGATCGGGGAGCACGAGCTCCAGCCGGGGAACCTGCGCATCGGGCGCAAGCCGGACAACGACATTCGTCTGGACGACTCGACGGTGAGCGGCCACCATGCCGTGCTCACGGTCAAGCCCAGCCCCTACATGGACGGGTTGTACGATATCTACGTGGACGATCTGGGGAGCACCAACGGCACCCTGGTCAACGGCACCCCGGTCGAGCATCATCGCCTGCAGCACGATGACATCGTGAGCACCGGGACGCACGAGTTCAAGGTCGTGAATGACGAGGGCAGACCGCTGGACAGGACCCGCCTGTATCTCCCGGAGGACGCCTCCTAGCCCGGGGAAAGAGAGGCTAGGCCGCGTGAGTGCGCGGCGTTGGCCCGGTCGGGGCGGCACCCGGGCCCGCCTGCGATTGCCTGAGGCGCGCAATCAGCCGGCAGGCCGGAACGCCGTACCGTTCGTCCAAGTCCATGGCCCTCTCCAGCACAGGGACGCCGCGTGCGTCGTTGGCCATCGCGAGCATGCGGCCCAGGCACCAATGCAGATCGGCGTCACGCGGCCGGCGCTCCAGCAGACCTTGATACAGCGCGGGCACATCGGCGGGCCGGGCGTGGCGGCGAACCAGCTCGATGTACTCCCCGATCTCGTGCTTGCTCAGGGCCTCCCCGGCCTTCTGCTGTAACGCCTGGATGCGGCTGCGACCCTCCTGCCACTCGCGATAGGACCGCCGCCATTGCGCGGCATTGGCCCTGAGCCACTCGCGGTCGAAATGCTTTTGCGCCTCGGTCAGCGCCCTGCCCATGTAGCGGCGGCCCGCGTGTTCCGCAGCGCGTTCCGGCAGGCCTGCCCTCTGATGGCCAATATTGTCCAGCCGTTTCTCCAAGCATGGTACCGGGCCCTTGGAATCGCCCTGCTCGGCCAACGCCTCCTTCAGCCACAGACGGCGCTCGTCCTCTTTGACGCCATGGGCGAACGCCCGGACCATGGTGGAATAGGGCAGGTGCGGTGGGCGCGGCGCCTTGCCGCGAGTGGAGTTGAGCGCGGGCCAAAACTTCTCGTCCAGGAACCGGGCATTGACCACTGTCGCCACGATGGCCTCGGCCACGTCCTCGTGGGCGACGGTCTCGGCGGCGTACAGGTCGGCGGCAAGCTCGTCCAGGCACGCGGCCCGTCGACTCGCCCACTCGTACAGGGGGCAATAGGCAGCAAAGAACCCGCCTGCCACCCAGCGCAGCGGCGCGGGCCCTTGCGTGTCGCGGTAGTAGGCCCAGGTCTGGCGCAGGTGATACAGCCTGCCGGTCACGGGATTGCGGGCTAGAGAGAGCCGGCCCATACACCGGCCCAGGGCGACCCGAAACTCGGTCGGCGACAACGTGAGCAGCAGCGGCAGCCCCAACACGAGGGCATTTTCGTACAACGCGGGGAGCCCGAATCGCGGCGCGCGCAAGACCCGCGCCTCGAAACGCTCGGTCACGAAGACCCGGTGGATGCGCGGCCCGCCGTAGGCCTGGTCCAGCTCCCCGAGCAAGGCAAAGAGTGCCGGTGCCTTTTCGCCGTTCACCTCGTAGCCCCGCGGCGGCGGCGCCCGCATCGCGACGAGCATCCCGGTCATCGCCGTGCCCAACGCCGCTGCCCCGCCCAGCCCCGCGACCTGGAGCCACGCGGCTGACGAGTGGGCGCTGAGCACCGCCCGTGGAAGATGGGCCAAGCTCACCAGGGCGAGCACCGGGAAGAAGGCCAAGAAGGCATATCCCACGGCAGCGACCAGGATACCCAATCCCAGGGCCAAGTGCCGTACATACTGGCGGGGCCCGCGGCGGATGTTGCGCCCAAGCCGCCGCAGCCGGTCAAGAATCGTTCGCATGCTGTGGCCTCGTACGGATTGGCACCTACCGGCACCATAGTCACCCGACACGGAAAGAGGCGCCGCGAGGCGCGTCACAGATCAACACGCCCGGGCGGCCTCGCACGCTCGAGGTGTGCGCCGGTTGGCGGACAGCGGGGCGCGGCAATGACCGAAAAGAGCGTACCGACACCTGCGCGCGGACTGTCATGGAGCCGCCCAGACCGGGGGCCAGGGGCCCGTGCCGCAACGCCTAGCCCGGCTTGGTGGAGATTGCCGTGCGGTCAAAAAGGTCTTCGCCGACGAGCTGGCTCAGGGGCTTGGTAACGGCGATGCCGCAGCCCTGGGCGTAGTCGACGCCGATATGCTTCAGCTCGTCCAGGATCTGCTGATCCTCGACGAACTCGGCGATGGTCTGGATGCCCATGACATGGCCCACCTGGTTGATGGCCTCCACCATTGCGCGGTCAATGGGATCGCGCACCAGGTCGCGCACGAAGTTGCCGTCAATCTTCAGAAAGTCCACCGGCAGGCTCTTGAGATAGGCGAACGAGGACATGCCACTGCCAAAATCGTCCAGGGCGAACCGGCAGCCGTGCTGCTTGAGCGCGCGCATGAAGTGCACCGCCTGGCTCAGGTTTGCCACCGCCGCGGTCTCGGTTACCTCGAAACAGATGCGGCCGGCCGGCATCTCGAGGGCGGCGAGCTGCTCGAGGATATGCCTGAGCAGGTGCTCGTCGCCCAATGAGTGGCCCGACAGGTTGATGGTGCAGAGCATCAGGTCACCCAGGCGCTCGCGATGCTCGCGCAGCCATGTGAAGGTGGCACGCACCACCCAGCGGTCTATCGCCGGCATGAGGTTGTAGCGCTCGGCCGCCGGCAGGAATGCACCGGGGGGTATCAGCGCGCCGCCAGGCTCGCGCATGCGTACCAGGATCTCGAAATGGATGCCCGCCGCGGCGCCGCGCCCGAGAACGGGAACGATGGGCTGGTAACACAGCTCGAACTGATCCTGGTCCAGGGCATCGTGAATGCGCGCCACCCACTGCATCTCACCGCGGCGGCGGGCGAGCTCTGCGTCATCGGCCTCGTACACGTGCACGCGGTTGCGCCCGCTGTCCTTCGCCATGTAGCAGGCTGCGTCGGCGGCGCTCAGCGCGCTCGCCGCGGTGCCGGTGTCTTTTCCGATGGGGACGACGCCCACACTGACGCCCACCGAGAACGTCTTGTCCTCCCAGACGAAACGAAAGTCCTGCACCGTTGCGCGAAGCTGATTGGTCAGCCCCAGGGCCTGGTCCAGGGGACAGCACTCGAACAGCACGCCGAACTCGTCACCGCCCAGCCGTGCCAGGGTGTCGGTCTGGCGCACTTGGCCGTGCAGCAATGTGGACAGCTGGCGCAACAGCTCGTCCCCGGCCACGTGCCCGCAGGTGTCGTTGACGACCTTGAACTGGTCGAGATCCATGTAGCACAGGATGTGCTCCAGGCCGTCGGAACGCGCGGTATGCAAGGCATGCCCCAGGCGCTGCTCGAACTCGCGGCGATTGACCAGACCGGTGAGGGCGTCGTGAGCGGCCAGGTAGTCCATCTTGCGCGCCATGGCCCGCGCCTCCGCGACATTGCGAAACACTACCACTGCACCCGTCACCTCGCCGTCTTCGTGGATGGGGTTGGAGGAATACTGCACGGGAAAGGAAACCCCGGAGCGCTTCCACAGCACGGCGTCGTTCGACCAGAACGTACGGTCTTCGTGAATGCTGCGATAGATATAGGAACGCTCGCGGGGCAGCGGCGTGCCGTCTTCGCAGCTGTGGTGCACGAGCTCATGCATGTCGCCGCCCTGCAGCTCCTCCGCCGTACGCTCCAACATCTCGGCGGCGGCGCGGTTTGCGAACGTGCAGCGCAGGCCTCGGTCCACGCCGAAGATCCCGTCGCCCGTGGACTCGAGCAGCAGGCGATTGTACTCGCCCAACGACCGGAGCTGTTCCTCGGCGCGCTTGCGCTCGGTGATATCCACGAAGGTCACGACACTGCCGATGATCTCGCCGTTTTTGAAGATGGGGTGCGACCAATATTCTACGGGGAAGCTGGTGCCGTCTCTGCGCCAGTGCACCTCATCGGCGGAGTGGGCGCTCTCGCCGCGCAGGGTTGCCATGCGCACCCGGCAGCTTTCCTTTGGATAGGGCCGGCCGCCCGGGAAGGTGTGGTGGGCAAGCTCGTGCATGTTGGCGCCCAGCAAATCTTCCTCACGGTCGTAACCCAGCATGCGCAGGCAGGCCGAGTTGACGAAGATGCATTCTCCTTGAAGGTCGACGCCAAAGATCGCCTCTGCCGTCGAATCCAGCAACAGTCGGACCTGTTGCTCGCGCTCGATGCGCATCGCCTCGGCCTCTGCGCGCTGGCGCGAGAGCACCTGCGTGTGAACGGCCAGCGCCGCCTCGCGGGCGAAGCTCTCCAGCGCCAGGCGCTCCTCTTCCCCGTACTCGTGCGCCTGTTTCGTCGTGATCGACGTGAGCACGCCGATCACCCTGCCTTCGACCTTCAGCGGCGCCGCAAGGGCCGAGCGCGCATGGAAGCGTTCGCGCATGGCAGGGTTCACCCGCGAATCATGCTCGGCGTCGTCGATGGCCAGTGTCTCGCCTCGACCGAATACCCAGGCGGCTACCGAAGTCTTGTCCAAGGCAAGCCGAAAATGGCCGTCGGGCTCGTAACCCCGGCCCGTCTGAGCCACGCACACCAGCTCGTCCCTCCCGGCATGGTGCAACATCAGGAAGATGGTGTCGCCGCCCACCGCGGTACGGCAGAGATCGATGATGATCTCCACAACCTCCGCGAGCGTCGTGTTCTCACCGTCACTGCGCAGAATGCGGTTGGTGATCTGCAACAGGTCGTTGTGCACCTGCCGATCCTGCAGCAGCCGGCGGTAGCCGGCGGCAAGCACACCAAGCTCATCGGTGGATCTCGGGTGCAGACTCGTGAGATCGCGCCCGGCAAAGGACCGTGGGCTGGCAACCAGTCCCTCCAACGGCGACAAGGATTGGCCGAAGCTGTGCATCGCCATCAAGCTTCCGGCGATCGCGAGCACCTCCAGCGTGAACCAGACGCCGAAGGTCTCCATGGTGAAATAGCCGGTGCGCGTCCAGTAGTACTGGACGATCATCGTATCGATGAGCAGCGGAACCAGCGCGCCTATGAGGAACACCTTGGTACGCAGAGTCACATGCGGCAGGCGCAGCCGCACATGGCCCACGCTGCGCCCGAACAAATCAAGCATCTGAAAGAAGATGGGCAGGCCGACTATGATCGACACGATTAGCGCCACCAAGTGGATGCGAAACCAGTCCGTGGGCTGCGCCTCGAAGTCCGTATACAATGCCGCGCTCAGCATCACCGAGCTCGGCGCCAGCACCAGGTAGCCGAGAAATATCGCCCAGAAATCCAGAGGGAAGCGGCGCATGCGGCGCTCGGCCGCAGCCCAATCCGCTGACCCCCGGCTCGCGAGATAGCGGGTGATCGGGCGCGCGAAGCGGCGGAAATACGCGACGGAAATGCCGAGCGTACACAGGATGAACAGCGGCTCCAGGGGCGTCGTGAGGATAAGCCGCAGCTGGGCCGCGCTGAACATGTCGATGTGGTTCAGGAACACCAAACCGAAGACGGGCGGCACCGTCCAGGCGAGCAGGATGAGCGTGTTGAAGTGGCACCGGAATCGCCGAACCGGGTCGGGCTCGTTGCTGGTGTCGTCGGACTCGTGGGACATGAGCTCTGGCCTGCTCGAGACCCGGCGCGGGAGATCGCGGCGGCTGTGGATTCTGTCGGTCAACGGGCGAATTACTTGAGCGCGTACGGAATCTTGCACCGCGGCCGCGGCACAAAGCACTGGATCAGCGTACCAGGGGTGCCTATACGAGGCGGGCTGAGTTGCGATTCGCCCTGCGCTGGCGGCGGGCCGCTTCCCCGCACCCCTCGGCTCCCCCAGTGAGCCGCGATCGGCGCCCCATGACCGATCCGCCGCCCGCAGACCGGCCTGTGTAACCGGTCCACAAAGCATGCTAGTATTGATAAGTTTTTTTTCGCCCCGTGATGGCCGCAAAAGGGAGCGATAAAACAACTATATACGCATATAAATAAAAAGGGAAGGGAGTGACATGGCTTCACTTGCCAAGCGGGTCCCGGAGCTCACCCTGCTCATCGCACTGACGATCCTCGCCTATGCGGTCATGGGGCTGTTCTCCCAGGTCGAGGGTTCCGAGGTCCTCAGCCCGACCGCCGCCTGGGGCGTCATCGTTGGATCGTTTCTGATCAGCACCCTCGTCGCCATCGTTGCCGTGCTCGGTGGGGTGGGGGGCGGCGTGTTGTTCACGCCCATCATGTTGGGCTTTACTTCCGTCGATACCCTGCTGGTTCGATCCACCGGGCTGGTGGTGGCCATGTTCAGCGGCCTTGTCTCGTCGGGGCCGTTCATGCGCAAGGGCCTGGCCGACATCCGCATCGTGTTCTACTGCGGCATCCCCATCATTATCGGGGCGATGGCCGGCGCAAAGGCGGCGATCTCCCTGGCCGAGACCATGGGCGATACCGGGGATGCGGTGGTCCGGCTCTTACTGGGTGTAGTCCTGGTGTTCATCGCCTTGATGTTCATGCTCGGAGGAAGCAAAACCGAATATCCGGTCCCCAAGAGGGTCGATGGGCTCAGTGAGCTTCTGCACCTGAAGGCCAGCTATTACGAAGAATCCCTGGGCAAGGTAGTGCACTACCATGCCGTGCGACCGGCGCTGGGCTTTGTGCTGTTCCTGGTCGTGGGCTTCACCGGAGGCTTCTTCGGTCTCGGCGGCGGCTGGGCGGTGGTACCCGTGCTCAATCTGGTCATGTCCGTGCCCCTGAAGATTTCCGCAGCATCGTCCGGCGTCCTTCTCGCCATGGGCAATGCTGCGGCCATATGGCCCTACATTGTCAAAGGCGCGTTAATCGCAGTCTTTGCGGCACCGTGGATGATCGGACAGGTGATCGGCGGCATCCTCGGTGCCCATATCCTGGCACGAGTAAAGGCGGCATTCGTACGCAATATCCTCATCGTCTTGCTCGTGTTGACCAGCATCAAGCTGCTAGCCCGCGGGATCGAGGGGCTGACAGGCATCGACATCCCGCTCTTGTAACGGAGAGTCATCATGGCGGAACAGCACACCGAGGCCCACGAGCACCCTATCGCCGAACAAGAAATCGAGCAGCAGGCCGATGATCGCCCGGCCGCGCCGCTCGCTGGCGTGGTCTATGGAGATGCCGTCTACTGGGGCACGATCGCGGCCGCTGCGCTCACGCTGATCGGTGAGGTGCTCAACTTCGTCACCTCAAGGAACTACATCGCCCCCTCCTACCTGCTCTCTTCGATCTGGCAGGGTAAGGACGTGGACAACATCTGGGGGAAGGCGGTGGGCGCAGCGCCGAACGGCCACTGGTACCTGGACCACCTTGGCACCGGCGACGGCCTGACCACCGCCGGCATCGCCCTGGGGGTATTCGTGGTGGTCCCTGCGATCCTCGCCTCTGCGGCGGTGCTCTACCGACAGCGCCAGGCCCTGTTCGCCAGCCTCGCTGTGATCGCCGCACTGGTTACCATTGGAGCGATGATCGCCTAAGGCCCTAGGGGCCGTCCGGACGACCGGACGCGACCTACCATATGAGGCGCGGCTTCGTCACGGAATCGTCGCGTCACAGGATCGGCACTCCCCCTCTTCATACCCATCATCTCAACGGGGGACGCCGACGCTGCAGATCTCCTTCCTTCCATTTTGCCTTTTGACTTTTGCCTTCTCAATCCCACTCCCCTTCCCGAATTCGGTTGATTGCCGCGGCCACCTCGTGCAGGCGCGGCATCGCCAGATCGCCCCTCTTGTAGGGCGCGAACACATCCAGCCCGTCGCGCCGCGCCACATCGAGGATCTTGCGCAGGCTCCCCACAAGGCTGTCCCCGCTCTCGCCAAGGTGGCGCGCATAATAGGCGGTCATCCAGCCGACGGCCCGGGTCTGATCCTTGTCCAACAGCTGTTCCACGTTGGCGAGATCGATTGCATGGTCCCCGTAGGAGAGCGCCTCCCGGCGTTTGACGTCGATCTTGACAGCGTGCCTCCCGCGTGAGGGATCGAGGACGCTGGGTCGGGGCCGGCGCGCGCACCCGGCGCAGATCGGGGCCAGGCCGCTGGTGTCCAGCTCCGACAGGGCCGCGCCCGCGAGCGAACGGGCCTCGGCCGTGACGTCCTCGGGCGCATAAGTATCCATCATGATCACCGTGTCGGCCGCTTCGAAGTAGTCCCCCGAGCCGCCCATGACCAGTACGGTGGACACGCCGCAGCGCTTGTAGAGCTCGCGCACCCGGTGCAGAAGAGGGGTGATGGGCTCCTTTTCCCGCGCCACGAGGCGCTGCATGCGCGCATCGCGGATCATGAAATTGGTGGCGCAGGTGTCCTCATCGATGAGTAGCAGCCGGCTGCCGGTCTCCAGCGCCTCGATGATGTTGGCGGCCTGGGAGGTGCTCCCCGAAGCGTTCTGGGTGCTGAAGCGCCGAGTGTCGCGGCCGAAGGGCAGGCGATCGATGAACGGGCTGATGTCGACGCCGGAGACGGCCCGGCCGTCCTCGGCGCGCACCTTCACGGCCGTGGGATCGGTGACCACGCGCTCGCGACCGTCTCCGGGAACATGATCGTAGACGCCTCGCTCCAAGGCATGGAGCAGCGTGGACTTGCCGTGGAACCCGCCGCCCACGATCAGGGTCACGCCGCGGGGAATCCCCATCCCGCGCACCGGACCGGCGTTGGGCAGCACGGGCGCGTGGGCCAGCGAGTCGGGCGCGCGAAACCGAACCGCGTGCTCGCGCAGCGGGCGGTCGTCGATCCCGCTTCGCCGCGGGAGGACGGCGCCGTCGGCGACGAAGGCCGCCAGCCCCTGGGCGTCCAGCCAGCGGCGCAGGTGATCCTGGTCCTCCACCGACTGCACGTGGGCGGCCAGGGCCGCGCCATCCAGGTTCCTATAAATGAGGGCGGCCTCGACCACGCCGGGCAGCTCTTCGAAGAACATGACCTCGGCGGCCCGGCCGTCGGTGCGACGGCCCCGTGCGGGCAGCCCCACGGTCAACCGCGCCTCGACGAAGGCCGCAGTGACAATCAGGGCGTTGCGCACCAGCACCTGCTGGGCATTGGCGTGGATCTTCACCTCGCCGCTGTGGCCGGTGCCGCGCCCGCCCCGCACACGCTCGCCGATGGCACGGCGCACCGCCCGGGCGACGAAGTCCTCGCAGGCGACCCGGCGAGTCTCCGTGCCCCACAGCTCGCCGGGCAGACCGGCCAGGTCCATGGGCACGCGGACACTGACCCGCGACGGGGTGGCGAAGGGATCGCCCTGCACGTGGTCGACACACAGGTCGTAGCCCGTGAAGCGATAGGCGCCCTCGATCTCCTTGTAGGCCTTGTAGGACTTGCGATCGATCGACCGCAGCTGCCGGCGCAAACGCTCCATGCCGCCTCTCTCCCGCGCGCTTGTGGACCCCCAATACAAACGCACAGGCTAACGCGCGCATACAACCGACGCAACGCGTGCGTGATGTGACCCAGTCTTGAACAAATCGATCTAGGACAGGGGACCTCGCGCCGCTTACGCTCGCTGCGCTGTCCATACTCCGCGCGCTACGGGCAAGCGGCCGGCACCCAAAAACAGGAGCCAAACACCGCAATTATGGGTATTTCCCTCGTTCCGACCGCTTACCGATGCAACTATCTGGGTAGGAGGTGAGTGGAGGGGCTCTCAGCGATACGGGGCATCGGCCGCCCGGTCACGGGCGATCTCCTCCTCCATGCGCTCGCCCAACGCGAGCAGCTCCTGCTTGCGGATCACCTGGTCCCCGCGCCGCTCGAAGTGAAATTCATAGAGGCGCGTGAGCACAATCGCGTCCACCGGGCAGGCCTCTTCGCAAAAACCGCAGTAGACACACTTGAACAGGTCGATGTCGTATCGGGTGGTGCGCCGCGTCCCGTCGGCCCGCGCCTTCGAGTCGATAGTGATGCACACGGCCGGGCACACCGCCTCGCACAGCTTGCAGGCGATGCAGCGCTCCTCGCCGTTGGCATAGCGGCGCAGGGCGTGCAGGCCGCGAAAACGCGGCGACTGAGGTGTCTTCTCCTCGGGATAGCGAACCGTGACCTTGGGCGCGAACAGCCGCCTGCCGGTGACCGCGAGCCCGCGAAAGAGCTCGTAGAGCAGGAAGGCGCGAACGTAATGCCCAAACTGTTGCAGCGGTTTCATGGGACGCGCCTCGCGGAGCGGATCGGCCCGCTTGACAGCACCCAATCGTTGCATAAACCGATCGAGAACCGGGGCCTTTACCCGCACCCAACGCTGTCGTTCGTGCAATTATCAATCACGACTTGTGCAACCTGCAGGCTAGCACCCGCCGGCCTTCAGTCAAATCGATCGTCCCGGATCTGGATCCTGCCCTCATGGACCCGCGCGGGGAACTTGTGCACCGGCTCATAGGCGGGCGGCGCGGTGACTGCGCCGGTTCGCACGTCAAAGCGGGCTCCGTGACGCGGGCAGATGACCTCGTAGCCCTCCCGCTCCCCGCCGGTGAGCTCCCCGCCGTCGTGGGTGCAGACGTCCTCAATGGCATGGAGCTCGCCATCGATATTGAACACTGCCACTTCGTCGTCGTTGACATCCACCACCCTGTAGCCGCCACAGGGAATCTCTTCCGCCCCGCAGACATCAATCCAATCGGCCATCGTCAACCTCCAGTACGGGCACTCTTCAATACGAACATCCGGTGCAGTGTCCGCAGACAGACGCCCACCCCGTCAGAGCATCCCAAGCTGCAGGCGCGCCCCTTCGGACATACGCTGCGGCGTCCAGGGCGGGTCCCAGACCAGCTCAACCGTGGCCTCGCTCACGCCCGGCACATCGCGCACCGCACACTCCACCGTCGAGGGAAAGGTCTGGGCCACCGGGCAGCCCGGCGCCGTCAGGGTCATCTTGATCTCGACCCTGCCGGTCTCCTCATCTACGTCCAGGTCGTAGATCAGGCCCAGCTCGTAGATGTCGACGGGGATCTCGGGGTCGTAAACGCCCTTGAGCGCCCCGATTACCCGCGCCTTCAGCTCGCTAACTTGTGTGCTCTGCGCTACGCCCATCACGATAACCCCTCAACTACATAAAATGCAGATCCTGAGACTCGACCCCGCAACCCATTGCCATTTTGCATTCTGCATTGTGCGTTCCGAATTCTATCCTTCGACTTTCAACTTTTGACGTTTTACTTTTGACTTTCGACTTGTCATTCCGTCGTAACCGTCTCTTCTTTCCCCTCCAGAGCGCAGTGCATAGTATGCCACGCTAGCGTGGCGCACTTGACGCGCATCGGGAAATCGTGGATGCCGGCCAGCGCCTCGAGCTTGCCTACATCGCCGTGCTCCCCCTCTTGGGTCAGCAGGTTGTGCACATTTCGAAACAGCGCCTCGGCCTCCTCGATGGTCTTGCCCTTCAGCGCCTCGGTCATCAGGGAGGCCGATGCGGTGGAGATCGCGCACCCCGCGCCCTCGAACCCCACGTCTGCGATCCTGTCGCCGTTCACCCTCATGTGGATGGTGAACTCGTCGCCGCACAAGGGATTGAACCCATGGGCATGCCGGTTGGCTCCCTCGGGAGACTTGGGGTAGTTTCGGGGGCGGCGGTTGTGCTCCAGGATGATCTCTTCGTAGAGATCGCGCAGGTCACTCATGTCCAAAGATCTCCTTCGCCTTGCCGATGGCGGCGACCAGGACATCCACGTCGTCGCGGGTGTTGTAAAGCGCCAGCGCCGCCCGCGCCGTGGCCGGCACGCCCAAGCGACGCATCGCCGGCATGGCGCAGTGATGGCCGACCCGAACGGCCACCCCCTCGGCATCCAGCACGGTCCCCACGTCGTGGGCATGAATGCCCTCGACCACGAACGAGAGGATCCCCGCCTTCTCCGGGGCGGTGCCAATGAGACGCAGACCGGGGATCTCGCCAAGCGTCCGGCTCGCGTACTCGTGCAGCCGGTGCTCGTGGCGGGCGATCGCCTCCAGCCCGACTGCGCCCAGGTAATCCAGGGCGGCGCCCAGGCCCACGGCGCCGGCGATGTGCTGGGTGCCCGCCTCGAACTTGTAGGGGATATCGGCGTAAGTTGTCCGGTCGAAGGTCACCTCGCGGATCATCTCCCCGCCGCCCTGGTACGGCGGCATCTCGCGCAGCAGCTCGGCCTTGCCGTAGAGCACGCCGATGCCGGTGGGCCCGTACATCTTGTGGCCGGAGAAGGCGTAGAAGTCGCAGCCCAGCGCCTGCACGTCCACGCCGAAGTGGGGCGCGGCCTGGGCGCCGTCGACCAGCACGCGGGCGCCGGCCGCGTGGGCCAGCTCGACGATCCGCCGGACCGGGTTGACGGTGCCCAGCGCGTTGGAGACGTGGCTCACGGCCACCAGGCGGGTGCGTCCGCCCAGCAATCTCTCCAGCTCGTCCATACGCAAGGCGCCGGCGTCGTCGATGGGGGCCACCCGCAGCACCGCCCCGGTCTGCTCGCACAGGAGCTGCCAGGGCACGATGTTGGCGTGGTGCTCCATCTCGGTGATCAGGATCTCGTCGCCGGGGCCCAACCGGGTGCGGCCGTAGCTGGAGGCCACCAGGTTGATGGCCTCGGTGGTGCCGCGCACGAACACGATCTCGCGCCTGTCCCGGGCATTCAGGAAGGCGCGCACCTTTTCCCGCGCATCCTCGTAGTCGCGAGTCGCGCGCGCGGCCAGGGTGTGCACCGCACGGTGCACGTTTGAATAGTCCGTGGCGTAGAAACGGCTGACCGCGTCGATGACGGCCTGCGGCTTCTGCGCCGTGGCGGCGTTGTCCAGGTACACGAGCGGCTTGCCGCGTACCTGCTGCTGCAGCGCGGGGAAATCCGCGCGGATCGCCTCCGGGTCCAGGCCAACGGAGCCGCCCGGCGAGGTCACGGTCTCCTTGGCGGCGTTCATGCGAGCTCCCTGGGCGAACGCCCGTGCAACAGCCGCCCGGTGAGCTCGCCCTCGAGCTGGGCGCGCACCGGGGCGAGCCTCATGCGCTCGATGATGTCACCGGCGAAGGCATAGACCAGCAGGCTGCGGGCGAGCTCGTAGTCCACGCCGCGCGAGCGCAGGTAGAACAGCTCGTCGGGGTCGAGCTGGCCGACGGTGGTGCCGTGCGAGCACTTCACGTCGTCGGCGTGGATCTCGAGCTGCGGGCGGCTGTCGGCCTCGGCACCCTCGGACAACAGCAAATTGTTGTTGGCCTGCTGTGCGTCGGAGTGCTGGGCGCCGGGGTGCACGACCACCCGGCCGGTGAACGCGCCCCGCGAGCGGCCGTCCAGCACGCCCTTGTACCATTCGCGGCTGATGCTGCGCGGATTGCGATGATCGATGCGCGTGAAATTGTCCACGCGCTGGCGCCCCCGGGTCAGGTACAGTCCGTTCAGCGTACACTCGACGCCCTCGGCATTCAGGACCGCGGCCACGTCGTTGCGCACCAGCCGGCCGCCGGAGGCCACGTTGTGAGAGGTGTAGCGGCTGTCGCGCTCCTGATGCACGTGGATGGCTCCCACGTGATAGGCCTGCTCGCTTTCGCGCACCAGCTTGTAGTGCTCCACCGACGCGTTGGCGCCGACAACGACCTCGGTGACGGCGCTGGTGAAATAGCGGGCCTCGGAGGCGCTGGCATAGGACTCCACGATCAGCGCATGGCTGTCCCGCTCCGCCACCACCAGGTTGCGCACGAATGCGGCGCTGTTTGCGGCGCCGCTGGCGACAAACAGGAGCTGGATCGGCGTCTCCACGACGGCCCCGCGGGCCAGGCGAATGAACGCCCCGTCGCCCATGAATGCGGTGTTGAGCGCGGCGAACCCGTGGGCGCCGTCGTCCGCGCAGCGGCCCAGGTGCGCCTGCAGCACGTCGGGGTCCTGCTCCACGGCCCGGGCGAGGCTGGTCACCGTGACCCCGGGCGGCAGCGCCCGGGGCTCGGAGAGCTCGGGGGCGAAGCGCCCATCCACGAACACCAGGCAGTGTGCGCCGGCACCGCCAAGGACAAAGGGCGCAATGGCATCGGACTCGAGGCGCAGGGCCCGGGGTATGTGAAAGCTGTGCTTGGCGAGGGGCTTCACGTCGGTGTACTTCCAGGCCTCGCTGCGCGCGGCGGGCAGGCCCAGCTCGGCGAAGCGGTCCAGGGCCTGGGCGCGAAGCCGCCCCATCCACGCAAGGCGGGCGCCGGGCAGCTCCGGCTCCCGGCGCCGGTACTCCTCGATCCAATGATCCACCGCCGACATCGCCGCGCTCATGATGCCGGCCCCGAGACACCGCTGCCCTCTGCGGGCCGCTCCACCCAGCCGTAGCCGTGCTTCTCCAGCTCCAGCGCCAGGCTGCGGTCGCCCGACTTGATGATGCGCCCGTGGGCGAGGACGTGCACGTAGTCGGGGACGATGTAGTCCAGCAGGCGCTGGTAGTGGGTCACCAGGACGAACGCGCGCTCCGGGCTGCGCAGGCTGTTGACGCCGTTGGCGACGACCTTCAGCGCGTCGATGTCCAGCCCGGAATCGGTCTCGTCCAGGATGGCCAGCTTCGGCTCCAGCACGGCCATCTGCAGGATCTCGTTGCGCTTCTTCTCGCCGCCGGAGAAGCCCTCGTTCACGGAGCGGTAGAGAAATTCCTCCTTCATCTCCACCAGCTTCATCTTCTCCTTCACCAGGGCGAGAAAGTCGATGGCGTCGATCTCGTCCTCGCCTCGGTGCGTACGCGCCGCATTGAGCGCCGCCTTCATGAGATAGATATTGGACACGCCCGGGATCTCCACCGGGTACTGGAATGCCAGAAAGATCCCGTCGCGGGCCCGCTCCTCGGGGGGCAGACTCAGCAGATCCCGGCCCTGGTAGCGCACCTCGCCGCCGATGACCTCGACGAGCTCCCGGCCCGCCAGCACGTTGGCCAGCGTGCTCTTGCCCGAGCCGTTGGGACCCATGATGGCGTGCACCTCGCCGGGCCCCACCTCCAGGTCGATCCCGTTCAGGATCTCCTTGCCCTCCACTGAGGCCTTCAGATTCTTGATCGAAAGCATTCTCCAAGATCCTCGCTATTGGCTACTAGCTACTCGCTACTGCACTAACCGACCGCGCCCTCCAGGCTGATCCCCAGCAGCTTCTGCGCCTCCACCGCGAACTCCATGGGCAGCTCCTTGAAGACCTCCTTGCAGAATCCGTTGACGATCATGGACACGGCGTCCTCCTCGGAGAGCCCGCGCTGCCGGCAGTAGAACAGCTGGTCCTCGCCGATCTTGGAGGTCGTGGCCTCGTGCTCCACCCGGGCGCCGGGGTTCTTCACCTCGATGTAGGGGAAGGTGTGGGCGCCGCACTTGTCGCCCATCAGCAGCGAGTCGCACTGGGTGTAGTTGCGCGCGTCGCGGGCCGAGGCCAGGACCTTGACCAGCCCCCGGTAGGACTGGCTGCCGCGGCCGGCGGAGATGCCCTTGGAGATGATGGTGCTGCGGGTGTTGCGCCCGATGTGCACCATCTTGGTGCCGGTATCGGCCTGCTGGCGGTTGTTGGTCAGCGCCACGGAGTAGAACTCGCCCACGGAGTTGTCCCCCTGCAGGATGCAGCTCGGATACTTCCAGGTGATGGCCGAGCCGGTCTCCACCTGGGTCCAGGAGATCTTGGAGTTCTCGCCGCGGCAGGCGCCGCGCTTGGTGACGAAGTTGTAGATCCCGCCGCGGCCTTCCTCGTCGCCCGGGTACCAGTTCTGCACCGTGGAATACTTGATCTCCGCGTCCTTGAGGGCGACCAGCTCCACCACCGCGGCGTGCAGCTGGTTCTCGTCCCGCATGGGCGCGGTACAGCCCTCCAGGTAGCTCACGTAGCTGCCCTCCTCGGCCACGATCAGGGTGCGCTCGAACTGACCGGTGTTGGCGGCATTGATGCGAAAATAGGTGGAAAGCTCCATGGGGCAGCGCACGCCCTCGGGCACGTAGACGAAGGAGCCGTCGGAGAACACCGCCGAGTTGAGCGTGGCGTAGAAGTTGTCGGTGTAGGGCACCACCGAGCCGAGGTACTTCTGCACCAGCTCGGGATGCCGCTGCACGGCCTCGGAGAAGGAGCAGAAGATGATCCCCAGCTCGGCCAGCTTTTCCTTGAAGGTGGTCGCCACCGACACGCTGTCGAACACCGCGTCCACGGCCACGCCCGCCAGCATCTCCTGCTCCTCCAGGGGGATGCCCAGCTTGTCGTAGGTCTCCAGCAGCTTGGGGTCGACCTCGTCCAGGCTCTTGGGGGCGTCCTCCTTGGACTTGGGCGCCGAGTAGTAGCTGATCGCCTGGTAGTCGATGGGCGGGTAGTGCACGTTGGCCCACTGGGGCGTCTTCATGGTCAGCCAGTGCCGGTAGGCCTGGAGGCGCCAGTCCAGCATGAACTGGGGCTCGTTCTTCTTGGCCGAGATCAGCCGGATGACGTCCTCGTTCAGGCCCGGGGGGACGGTGTCCGATTCCACATCGGTCGTAAATCCGGCCGCGTACTGCCGACGGATCAGGGTGTCCAGCTGCTCCTGGGGTGTGCTCATTGCGACCTCCGTTGCTGGGGCTTGGCCGACGACCGAACGGCACCCGTGGTCTGGCGACGGAAAAATCTGAGTGATTTACTTGGGAATTATAATTACTTGACTCCAGCAGTCAAGTATTACGGCTGGGTAGGCAGGGAGGCATCCTCCTTCCCCGCACCGCTTCAATAATAATCTGTTTTTAAAATAATTGTAGCAGCCGTCCGTGAACCGGGGCGCTGTGGCGGCCCGGCAGAGACCACAGCTAGCGGAGCTCCACGTCCACCGTGCGCGGCTCGCCCTGGAACATCAGCCACTTCCCGGGACGGTAGCGCACCTCGATCCGCTCCCCCGGGCGCCGGTCCCACATAAGCGTCTTGACGTCGGCCATGGTCGCCACCGGATGGCCGTTCAGGGCGAGCACGAGGTCGCCTCGGCTGAGACCGGCAGCCCGCGCGGCGCTGTCCTCGGAAAATCCCTCCACCTCCAGACCCTCGTCGGCCTCGGCGAGCAGCAGGCCCAGCATCCCCGCCGGCGGCAGCCGCTGGCCGTCCGAGAACAACAGATAATCGGCCAGGTCCGGGCGCAGCGGACCCCACCAGCCGTTGAGCACAATGGCCCGACTCACGGGGATGCGGCGGCTCAGCCGATCGGGAATGCCCGAGCCGTGAGCCAGGTGGCCATCGCCCGCTAGAATTACCATGAACCGGTTCGGGTTCGCGCGCAGATAACGCGCCGCCCGCTCGGCCATGCCCTCGTCCCAAAGCAGTTGCACCTGGAAGAAACGCTCGAAGTCCTCGGCCCGACCGTCGGGGTGCTCCTCGTAGATCCGCTGCAGCCGCCGGCGATAGCCCTCGTCCGAGCGGTCGATCTCGGCGGGGACCCACTGGCTCTCGTCCTCGCTCAGGCTCTCCAGGCCGCCTTCCCCCACCTTGCGGGTGACCTCGGCGGGCAAGTTGAGCGCCACCAGGGGGATGCCGTTCTCACGGGCAAAGCGAAGAATGGGCGCATAGAGGCGAAAGTCGTAGCCCCAGCGCGTGAAGTATTCGGTGCGCCGCAGCAGCTCGTCCTCGTCCAGCTTGCCCGCCACGTATGCGTCCAGCGCCTCCTGATAGGGCTGTTGAAAGAACTCCAGGCCGATCGCCAGGTCA
>JABAHS010033141.1_pt5 | contig 20199 bp, 19 predicted proteins | sample 7062111 | NCBI WGS metagenome assembly JABAHS01 (sample SAMN14534600, study PRJNA622989) | marine sediment metagenome | biome: marine biome [ENVO:00000428]; feature: marine pelagic biome [ENVO:01000023]; material: deep marine sediment [ENVO:00002113]; isolation source: pool of 4 deep marine... | reverse complement strand
GGATAGTCCACCCACAGATTGAACATGAAGCGATCCAACTGCGCCTCAGGCAAAGGATAGGTCCCTTCCTGCTCGATGGGGTTTTGCGTCGCCAAAACAAAAAACGGTTCCTCCAACGTGTAAGTTGTGCCGGCGGCCGTCACCTGATGCTCTTGCATCGCCTGCAGAAGGGCAGCTTGCGTCTTGGGTGGCGTTCGGTTGATTTCATCCGCCAGGACGATATTTGCGAACACGGGCCCTTTGACAAATTTAAACGCCTTGTGCCCAGTGGATGTATCTTCTTCGATGATCTCCGTGCCGGTAATGTCCGACGGCATCAAGTCAGGTGTGAATTGAATTCGGTTAAATTTCAAATCCAACACTTTTGCGAGCGTGCTGATTAACAACGTTTTCGCCAGGCCGGGCACACCCACCAATAAGCAATGGCCCTGTGCAAGCAGTGAGATCAACAACTCCTCGATGATATTGGTTTGGCCAACGATGATTTTGCCAATTTCGGCAGTGATTTTGTCGTGCGCTTTTTTCAACTGTTGGACAATCTCTACGTCTTTTGCATCCGGTGCGATGGTTGACATACATCCTCCGTTTCATTCCTTGGTTTTACCTGTTGCGACTGATCATGACTTATTAAAACCAATCAAAGTAACACTTTCGTGCTCAAATGTCAATAATTTGCTTGGAGAAAACGCAACCTTTTGTTAAATTTAATATTTACAGATAACCATATTCATGATACAAATCATATGCAGAAACGTAACTTAAAAGGTCTAAATTTAGAAGAACTGCGGCAGTTTGTAGAAGCTCTTGGCGAAAAACCATACCGAGCGCAACAGATCTTCAAATGGATTTACGGCCACGGCAGTCATTCTTTTGATGATATGACCAATCTCTCCAAAGAGTTTCGTGGCAAGTTGGCTAAACACGCCGACATCATCCAACTGCAGTTGCTGACATCACAAGAATCTTCAAAGGACAACACCGTGAAGTTCTTGTTTCAATTACATGACGGCTTACGCATCGAATCGGTTTTGATGTTTGATGGCCATCGTACTACTTTGTGCATCTCCACACAGGCGGGCTGCGCACTCGATTGCAAGTTTTGTGCGACGGGTAAGATGGGATTGCAACGTCATCTCACCCCTGGAGAAATCGTCGACCAACTGCTTTTGGCGCAATCGCTTTCGAAACGGGCGATCAGCAATGTTGTATGCATGGGAATGGGCGAGCCGTTTCATAACTACGACAATCTGATGAAGGCATGTTCATTACTAAGTCACGATGTCGGTCCCAATCTCGCCAAACGTCACATCGTTGTTTCCACAAGCGGACTTGTCCCCCAAATCATTCGATTCGCGGATGAAGGGCATAAGTATCGTCTAGCGATTTCCTTGAATGCTACGGTCGATGAAGTCCGGTCCGAGATTATGCCTTTGAACAGAAAATGGCCCATTGCGGAACTTATGAAGGCAGCGAAGTACTACACCCAAAAAGCTGACCAACCAGTGACCTTTGAATATGTTTTGATGGAGAGGGTTAACGATTTTCCCGAAGACGCGGAACGCTTGAAAGAGGTCGCACAGGGAATGTTTTGCAAGATCAATTTGATCCCGTACAATGCCACCGAAGGGACATTTCGGCGACCTTCGGAGGCGCGAATTATGCAATTTTATGAAAGGATGACGTCTTTGCGAGCACCCGTTACTATCCGTTGGAGCAAAGGCGACGATATCGAAGCTGGCTGTGGTCAGTTGGCCACGAAAAGCAATCGTGGGCCTGCTGACCGAGCCCTTTAATTCATGCTTGCCCCTGAAGACTCCTCGCTTGAGATCAATTCACACGTGCTTTGGACTTCTTCTAAAACATCGGGATGTCTTTCCTTCGTCTCTTTATCCAACTCAATCCGACTCATCGCGGTGCATTCGATTCCAGCACGTTTCAGTTTGCCAAGTTTGATGTAGCTTTGACAAAGATTCTTACGGCAAACAAGTTCGTTATACAGAGAGAGTGAGTTTTCCTCTCTCAAGGAATTGAGGATTTTTTGATAGTAATGAAGGGACTGTTGCCACTGCTCGCGTGCGGCTGCCAGTTTTGCTGCGCACCAAAGAAACACTCTGCTTTTCGGAAACTCATGTAGCGCAATATCCAAAACCTCTTGCGCTTCTTCATAGTTGCCCTCGTCGAGCGCTATCCAGAAGAAACCGTTAATGGCGCTGAATTTAGAATATCGACTTTTTCGAATGGCGGTTTTGATCATCGCAATTCCTTCTGAACAATCGTCGTCCACAAAGGGTAGCCAGGCAAAATGACGGCTCAATTTGCCGCGATAGTATTTGTACGTGCCCAGTCCAAAATACGCATCGTAGAGGCTGCTGTCTGCTTTTAGGGCTAAATTGAGCACTTTGACACTGCGTCTGCCGTTCCGGAAGGCTTCGAAATATTTGCTTTGTTTGGCTTGATAAAAAGCCAAGTACGCATGCCCGGCGCCAAGAAAAAAGTAGCCCCAGGCGTCGCCGGGGTTCCGTTTCAGATACTGCTCCGACAGTTCAATCGTTGATTTTATCAGTGATAGAAACTCAGGTTCTTTATCGTAGACTTCGTAATCCATCATCTCCGACTGCAAAGCTGCTGCATGAAAAAAATAGCCAACCGGACTTTCGGGACTTTGTCGTTCGATTGTTCCAAAAACATCGATGGCTTCGCCATACGCCTGTTGAATACTCAAGCGAATACCCAATTTTATCAGTGAGTCGGTTCTGGAAGTAATCAACTCCTGAGCAAAGCTGCTGACGGTCATGAACAGAAGAAAAGCGAAGAAGAGTATTCTTACCATTTTTTTGGGGAAATTTAGAAATTCTAGACCTTTCTCTCAAAATGGAATTGTTATATACGAAATACAATTCTAATTTACAAGAATTATTACATTTACGTCACATTAGAACGTTTTGGTCTTATAAATCAAAAAAGTAAATTCAACGCAAAATTCGCAGTTAAATGTGAATAAAAGCAAGTTAAATGTATTTTTTTCTTGACAATACGGGTTAAATTTATTACATTACTGTCGCCTTAGTTGGCTTCAATTATTCCTACCTTCACTCGAGGAAACGGTTTGTATCACTTTTTTTCTATTTGATTAGTTGAGGGATCTTTTTTCGCTGCATTGGCATTTCAGCGCCTGTTTGGAGTTTGAACTGGAAATTTGAGTTTAATGAGGAAGGGTAATGTATGCATGCCAAAAAAGTTAAGATTATCTATTTTTCGGTTATTGATTCTAATGCCAAACAGCTCGAATTGACTTGGGGGAAATTTCTTACACTTCTTTTTACATCTTTTCTAATTCTATTATTCCTTGTTTCCGTAACCATAGCTCTTTTCACGGATTTCTATCAAAACATGGCACTGGCCTCATTGTCCAAACTCAACAAATTGCTAAAAGTGCAACTTTCTGACATGGGAGAAAAAATCCAGCAAATTGACTCCCAGATAAAAAAGCTGGAAAACGTCGATGACGATTTAAGAATTATTGCTGATCTACCCAAAATCGACCCGGATACTCGAAACGTCGGTGTCGGTGGTTTTTTGCCTATCAATTACACTTCTATTCCGGTTGGTTCTGACGAGTTATCTCAGCAAGTCTTTACGTATGGACAAGTCCTTGACAAAATGGAGCGAAGAATAGAGCTCACTCGAGCCAGCCGCAATGAAATTGCCGAAAAAATCTACGAACATGAAAATGTCATGAGGCACACCCCTTCGATCAGACCGCTCATGGATGGGAGGATAACAGACAAATTTGGCATGCGGCTCCATCCCATTCTTGACAAAATGTATCGACATGCGGGCATAGATATTTCAGCCGAGCGAGGTACGGAAGTTTTTGCAAGTGCTGCAGGCGTTGTAAAGGGTGTTGTCACATCATACAAGTTGAACCAGGGATATGGAAAATATGTGATGATCGACCATGGATTTGGAATTGAGACCCTGTATGGCCATCTATCAAAAGTTTTGGTTAGAAAGGGACAAAAAGTAAATAGGTGGGATGCCATCGGGTTAGTCGGCGATAGCGGGTTAGCGACCGGCCCCCATTTGCATTATGAAGTTAAGAAAAATGGTAAGCAATTGGACCCAATGCAATTCATCTTGAACACAGAATAATCTCAAATCTTGATTTAATAATCTTGGCGTCTTGGGTGTGAAAATGCTCAAGACGCTTTTTTTTTGAACGTGTCAAAATGGATGTAAACAGATTTTTAGTCGTCCTGTTGATTACTGTCTTCACCGCGAGTCATTCGGACGCACAAGTAATTTTATCCGAGATTATGTTTGATCCAGTGGAAAGCGAGTTTGATAATGAGTTTGTTGAAATTGTGAATCTATCTGATTCCGCCACAGATATCAGTGGCTGGCAGATAAGTGACGGAGCTGGCGTTGACGAGATTCTCGAGGTAAACGGCGGCAGGTTGATACTGGATCCCGGGCAAATTGGCATTATTCTCGATCCGTCGTATTTTGATAATTCCGATCTTTATGACGATCTTATTCCCGAGACAAGCCTGATTTTGACCCTCGACAATCGAACCTTTGGTAGCAGGGGGCTTTCCAATTCCACTCCGGAGACTGTTTCTCTACTCAATGCAGAAGAAGAGATTGTTTCGGAATACACATTTTCAATTGACAACGAAATGGGTTTTTCGGACGAAAAGATTGAGTTGTCAGGCCCAAATACGCCTAATAATTGGGCAAATAGCAAGACACTGCTTGGCAGTCCGGGACAGCCGAACACGGTCGCGCCGCTTGAATTTGATCTGGCTGTGTTTTCCGGGGATTTGAAATTTACTCCGGAGCAAGTGCAGGCCGGGGAGATCATTACCATCACGGGCACAATTCGAAATCTCGGTAAGGAATCGGCGACGGACTTCGTAGCGCTGGTTTTTGACGATCTTGATGGCGACTCTTTGGGTGAAGTGGGCGAAGAGGTGGCGCCAGCATTTGAGTTCACCGGTTCGCTTGCATCGGGAGATTCGACGACTTTTTCTATCGATTATCAGAGCTCATCGCCAGGTCAACATCTTCTGATCCTTCGAATTGACTTTTCTCTGGATCAGGACACCACAAACAACGTAGGAAGAAAATCTGTTTTGATCGCATTTCCACAACGCACCGCTGTGATCAATGAAATCATGTATTCACCCTTGCCAGATCAAGCTGAGTGGATCGAAATATTTAATTTGAGCTCTCGATCTATCGATTTGTATCATTGGCGAATTTCGGATTCAGACACGCATGATCAGGCATTCATTGATGAGCACATCCAGGTTTCTACTGACAGCTACCATGTTTTTGTCCAGGACTCCTCGGTTCTGGCCGTCTTTTCACCACCTGCAGGCACATTTACCGTGCTTAAAAACTGGCCATCTCTCAATAACCAATCTGACAGCGTTGTGCTCTATGACTTAACGGGCTCTCAAATAGACCGGGTTGATTACAACAACAACTGGGGTGGCGATACGGGAATCTCCCTCGAGAAAATCAACCCGGAGTTGGCATCCAACGACAGTTCGAGTTGGAGTTCATCTGTGGTTTTTGAAGGTGGGAGCCCCGGTGCCCAAAATAGCGTATTTACCGACATCCTGCCCTCAGAAACCACTTTGAACATCGCACCAAATCCTTTCTCCCCGGATAGTGACGGAGAAGACGACTTTGCCGTCATCAATTTTGATCTGCCGCTGAATACGGCGGTAGTCAATGTGAAGATTTATGATTTACGCGGCCGCCTCATTCGTTTCTTAGCAAATAACCGGGCTGCCGGTTCTCAAAATCGGATTATTTGGGACGGGAAAGATAATTCCGGACAACTGGCCCGCATGGGAATTTACATTGTGTTTTTGCAAGCCTTAAATGCGCAGGCGGGTGTCACAACCACCGCGAAAAAGACGGTGGTTTTGGCTGGAAAACTCTAACCCAGGCCAATTCAGTTGGACTAACCCTAATTTCTGGCGCTCCTTCCCCTCACTAAAGCTGAATTACCGACCACATTTGCATTTCCTTCCGTAAGTTTTCTATTGATTTTTAATGACTAAAAGTGTATATTGCAAACTTGCTTGAACTAGACGAGGCTCCGGTCTAAATGTTTATGCTGTCAAGCATATTCTTGTCAATTGCGAAGTTAATTGACTTTGTTATTACATTGTATATTTGGTTGGTAATCATCCGAGTTATATTATCTTGGATCAGTGTCAATCTTTATAATCCATTTGTACGTTTTCTTTTACAAATTACAGAGCCAATGTTGTCCAGAATCCGTCGATGGGTACCGGACTTGGGTGGTCTGGACATTTCGCCAGTGATCTTAATTTTCGGCTTGTATCTTATACGTTCTATACTCGTTGCCGTGTTAGAAGACTTGGCTTTCACACTGTCTTGAACTTTAGGCTTTCTCCAATCTTCCAGGAGGTGTATAATTTTGAAATTGACACCCTTAGACATTAAGAAGCAAGAATTCAAAAAGTCGTTGCGCGGCTTTGATCCCGTTGAGGTCGAGACGTTTTTGGAGATGGTTGCTGACGAATTTGAGAATTTAATCCGAGAACGGAACAGTCTATCAGACGAAGTGTTACGACTCAAGACTCAGTTACAGGATTATCAAGATGTTGAAAAGAATTTGAAAGAGACGCTGATGAACGCCCAGCAGAACATCGAAGATTCTCGTGAGAATTCCAAACGGGAAGCCGAGATGATTGTTCGCGAAGCCGAGATCAAAGCCGAGAAGATAATCGAAGATGCTAGAATAAAGTTGGTTGAACTGAAGAATGAACTTGTGGTCGTAAAGGCACAAAAAGACTCGTTTGCACGCAGGTTGCGTCATCTACTCATTTCACAACTTGACCTCATCGAGGTTCTTGAACTGGACGATTTGGGATTTGACAAAGCAGAGCAGAAACGATTAGGAAGAAGAAAGCCGCCACTCAAGAAAAATCAGGAAGAAATCGAATTTGAAGGTGTAGATGAAGTTTTCCCGGGCGAGGATGATACAGATGCTCATGTCAGGGAACAAGACGATGAGCCCTTACACAAACATGCAGCTTGGGAATCTCATAAGCATGAAGAAGATGATGTCGAAGAACCCGAAGATGAAAATAAGGAGGAGGACGAAGAAAAAAAAACTCGTATCTCAGATAAATTAATTTTCTAAATCTCACCCGCACAACAACAAGGAGGTCACCATGAAGTCACAGCTTTTGTTCGCAGCATTCGTTCTGGGGTTATTTTCAGCCGGTTGTGTTAAACGAATTCCGGCGTACGATGAGGCAAGGAAGCCAATATCTGAGAGAGAGATTAGCCATCATAAGTCCAATAAGAACTTACTGTTCTACACTTTGGGTGGCGGAAGTCTCAGTTTTGGCACAGGCTTTTTCATTGGAACGCTTGTTGACCGCGGCTTGGACGATGACAGAAATGATGCAGCTCTGTGGGGGACCGCCGCTGCAGGAGCCGTAATCGGATCCGTTATTTTTGCACGTCAGGGGAGCATTAAAGACCGAAATCAAGCCATCGAGACCATTAAGGAAATCAGAAAGGAAAAAGCCGCTAAGCGCCTAACCGAGATTAAATCCAGGCGCAAGAAGATGGAGAAAGAACGAAAGAGCTTGGAAGAGATTCGCAAGCAACAAGAGGCCGAAAGAGAGAGACTTAAGGAAAAAATCGAAAAAAAGAAAAAGGATCCCCCAATTCGATAACTTATGGCACATCTGAGAGAGAACATTCAGGAAGCAGGCGATTTCTTAAAGCAAAAATCCCAGATGACTCCTGAAATTGGGATTATATTGGGAACCGGACTCGGCTCTTTAGCCAAGGAGATCGAAAAAGAGTCCGAAGTTTCGTATGAGCAGATTCCGCATTTTCCGGTGTCTACGGTTGAAAGCCATGCAGGCCGTTTGATCTTTGGCAAAATTGGCAACAAACCCGTGATGGCCATGCAGGGTCGCTTTCATTACTACGAAGGCTACTCCATGAAGCAAATCACATTTCCGGTTCGGGTTATGAAGTATTTGGGCGCCGAAACGTTACTGGTTTCAAACGCCTGTGGTGGCATGAATCCGCTGTTCACACCTGGTGATATTATGATCATTACCGATCACATCAATTTGCTTGGTGATAATCCATTGATCGGTGTGAACGACGATGCTCTGGGCCCTCGCTTTCCCGATATGTCCGAACCGTATGCGGAGGAGCTGATCGACCTGGCAGAACAAATTGCCCTCGAAGAAAGACTCAGAGTCCAAAAGGGCGTGTATGTTGCTGTGAGCGGCCCGAACCTGGAGACACGGGCTGAGTACCGATTCTTGCGGGCCATCGGCGCGGATGTGGTAGGCATGTCGACGATCCCGGAAGTCATTGTTGCCATTCACGGTTCCATGCGTGTGCTTGGGTTGTCGGTTGTCACGGACGCCTGCTTTCCTGATGCATTGGAACCTGTGAACATTCAAAAGATTTTGAAAACCGCAGCAGAAGCCGAGCCCAAATTGACTCTGTTGATGAAGCGGGTAGTTGAGCGAATGTGAGACGTTTGTCAATGGAGAACGTGGGTTTGGCCATTTAGAATTGGGGAGTAAATAGATTGTATAAAGAGTTATCAAGTCAGTTAAACTTTCCTGTACTGGAAAAAGATATCCGCAGATTTTGGGAAGAGCGCAAGATATTCGAAAGGAGTGTCGAGAGCCGAGGTCTGCAGAATTCGTTTATCTTTTATGAAGGGCCTCCGACCGCCAATGGACGTCCTGGAATCCATCATGTCATTTCCAGAACCATCAAGGACTTTGTTTGCAGACTCAAAACCATGCAGGGCTACCGCGTGGAGCGTAAGGCGGGTTGGGATACCCACGGCCTGCCAGTGGAAATCGAAGTTGAAAAAGAATTGGGCTTTTCCACCAAAGAGGAAATTGAGGCGTACGGAGTTGAGAACTTTAACAAAAAGTGTCGGGAAAGCGTTTGGAAGTACAAGCAAGAATGGGACGAAATCACCAAGCGCATCGGATTTTGGATCGATTTAGAGCATCCCTACATTACGTATGAGAATGATTACATTGAGTCTGTCTGGTGGTTGCTGAGCGAGTTTTGGAAAAAAGATCTGATCTACTTAGGGCACAAGATCTTGCCCTACTGTCCGCGTTGTGAAACTCCGCTTTCCAGCCACGAAGTCTCGCAAGGGTATGAGGAGGTCGAGGACCCTGCCGTTTTTGTGCGGGTTCGTTTCAAGGATGAAGAAAAAACCTCCCTTCTGGTCTGGACCACCACACCATGGACGCTCATCTCAAACGTCGCCTTGGCGCTGCATCCTGAAGTGAAGTACGTCAAAGTGAAGGTTGGCGACGAATTCTTGATCCTGGCGGAAGCCCGTCTCATGGTGTTGGACGTGCCGTATGAAATCGTTCAAGAATTGCTCGGTAAGGAACTTATCGGCAAAGACTATGAGCCATTGTTTGATTTTTTCCAAACAGACAAAAAACTTTATTACACTGTGAAAGGCGAGTTCGTTTCAACCGAGGAAGGTACCGGGATTGTGCACATTGCCCCGGCGTTTGGCGAAGATGACTATCAGGTCGGCGTGAAGTATGATTTGCCGGTTTTGCAGCCGGTGGACAAGAGTGGGAAATTCACGGAAGAAGTGAGCCCTTTCAAACACAAGTTCGTCAAGGACGCGGACTCAGAGATCGTCGCAGATCTGCAAAACCGAGGGTTATTATTTAAATCTGAAACGTATCTGCATAGTTACCCTCATTGTTGGCGTTGCAGTTCTCCGCTGCTTTATTACGCCAAGCGATCCTGGTTCATTCGCACCACTGCAAAGAAAGACCGGCTGATCGAGCATAATCGAAATGTCAACTGGTACCCAAAAGAGGTCGGTGAGGGCAGATTTGGCGAATGGCTGGAAAACAATGTGGATTGGTCCCTTTCTCGAGACAGGTATTGGGGAACGCCCCTGCCCATTTGGCTTTGTGGCGAATGCGAGCATGCCGATTGCATCGGAAGTGTGGAGGATCTCAAAAAGCGTTCCGGTTTATCCGAAGACATTGACCTGCATAAGCCAATTATCGACAATGTCGAAATCGAGTGCCCGAAATGCAAGGGCACAATGATGCGCACGCCTGAGGTCATAGATTGCTGGTTTGACTCCGGCAGCATGCCAGTTGCACAGTGGCATTATCCTTTTGAAAATCAGGAGAAGTTTGAGCAGAGTTTTCCCGCTGATTTCATTTCAGAAGGCGTGGATCAGACTCGCGGTTGGTTTTATTCTCTTCTCGCGATTGCCGTTATGGAGTTCGACCAACCTTGCTACAAAATGTGCATCTCGCATGATTTAATTCTGGATAAGATGGGGCTGAAAATGTCCAAGTCGAGGGGCAACACTGTGTCCCCGGCCGAGATTCTGGACGAATTTGGTGCGGATGCCCTGCGATGGTATCTTCTGACGGTGAGTCCACCATGGGTGCCCACACGCTTTGACACTGAGGGAGTCAGAGAAGTCTTACGAAAATTCCTGGGCACGCTCGTCAATGTTTATTCATTTTTTGCTATTTATGCAAACATCGACAATTTTCAATACGATGGCGTTGAAGTTCCCGTTGAAAAGCGTCCTGAGATCGATCGTTGGATCTTAAGTTCGCTGAACGGTTTGGTGGCGCGAGTCGAGGAGTTGCTTTCTCGCTACGATTTAACCAAATCGGCGCGTTCCCTCTCAGTTTTTGTCATCGACGACCTCTCGAATTGGTACGTTCGCAGATGTCGTCGGCGATTCTGGAAGTCAGAAATGGGGGAAGACAAGCGGGCTGCTTATGAAACCCTTTACGAAGTCCTGCACACGCTGACGCGATTGATGGCACCGTTTACACCGTTCATCGCGGACGAAATTTACCGGAATCTCACACAAGAGCAAAAAAATGAGCTGGAAAGCGTGCATTTGACTCGATATCCCGAAAAGTCCTCGGCAGCGCACACCTTCAGGGATGAGAAGTTGGAAGAGCAAATGGACCGCGTACGCCGAGTTGTTCTCCAAGGCCGGGCTTTGAGAAACGAATCAGGCATTAAGGTGAGACAGCCGCTGTCGAGAATCCTAGTTGTGCCCAAGAATAAGAACGTAGAGCATCAAATTGCGGGAATGGCAAATCTTATCACCGAGGAGCTGAACGTCAAGAAAGTAGATTTTGTTGCCGATAAAAATGATCTGATAGTGAGAAAAGCCACTCCTCTATTCAAAGAATTGGGTCCAAGATTTGGCAAAGATGTCAAGTCTATTTCAGATAGGATCAGGAATCTGGGAGAAGACGAGATTCGAGAACTGGAGCAAAAAAGCGAGCTTGAGATCAAATTGAACGGGAAGAAGGCGACGATTAAATCAAGCGATGTTGAATTCCAAAGCGAAAACTTGGAAGGTCTGGTTGTCCAGCAGGATGAAGACCTGACCGTCGCGCTGGACGTTAAGATATCGGAGGAACTGCGATTGGAAGGGCTGGCCCGTGAGTTTGTCAATCGGGTTCAGAATTTGCGAAAGGACTCTGGATTCGACGTCGTGGACCGGATAAGGATTTACTATCAAACAAGCGGAGATCTGCAGAAGGCCCTCGAACGTCAGTCCGAGTACATCTGCAACGAGACGTTGGCCGAAAGCTTGTCCTCGAACTCAGGGAAGGCGCCTCACAGTGAGGCTCTGAAAATTGAGGGCATAAGAGCTATTGTTGGCATTGAAAAAGTGTCTTAGATTGCATACATTCACAGGAAACTGGTATTACTTTAGGAGGTTTTTATGACTGAAAAAGAACTGGCTCACTTTAAGAAACTACTTTTAGAAAAAAGGGAGGATGTCCTGAAGGAACTAGGTTACCTAAAGGACGGGGAAATGTCCGCCACGTTNNGATAACATGGAGAGGGAGAAGGCTTTCTTTTTTGCGACCCAGGAGGGCAGGTATCTTTATCACCTCGAGCAGGCTCTGGAGAGAATTGAGAACAAGACCTATGGCCATTGCCATGAATGCGGTGAGCAGATCAGCAAGGACAGATTGGAAGCTGTTCCGCATGCCAGACTTTGCATCACTTGCAAGTCAAATGAGGAAAATAACAAGACGTAAGAAACGTAGCACGGCGAAAATGAGATAGGATTGGATTGAGAGTACTGATTGTATCCGTGATCGTGGTTGTCCTTGACCAAATCAGCAAATTTTCCGTGCGGTATTTTTTTGAGTACGGAAGAGAGCATCAGATTCTTGGTGATTGGTTAAGATTAACCTATATAGAAAATCCAGGCATGGCTTTCGGTATTCAATTCGGGGGACAAAAATTCTTTACGATTTTTGCCATGATAGCGACGGTTGTCATCTTTATTTACATTGTTCGAGCCCGTACTGAACGTCTGCCCCTTCGTCTTGCTCTCGCACTTATTTTGGGGGGCGCTATCGGCAATTTAGTCGATCGCTTTTTGTATGGCAAAGTAGTCGATTTTATCGATGTAGGGATTGGGGACACACGCTGGCCGATTTTCAATTTTGCTGACAGTGCTGTCACCCTTGGAATGATCATTCTGATCTCACTAGTTTTATTCGATAAGAGTCGGAGCAAGGAGGATGAAAAAAACACGGAAGTAGGTCGCAAAAAAGAAGTTTTCCAGGACTCCTCGAACTAACTCCACAAACAACTCCCCTCAAACGAAGTCCTTTATGGATGATGATAAATTCTTTGAAATTGTTGTTCCCGCCAATCAAGAAAGAGAACGTCTCGACAAATTCCTGACGCAGCGTATTTCTTCCGTTTCTCGAGCACGACTGCAAAAAGGCATCGCGGAGGGAAAAGTCCTCGTCAACGGGCGTCCAGCTAAAGCCAGTCATCTTATCCGGCCCTTCGAAAAGATTGAAGTATGCATTCCAAAACCCAAGAAAGTTGATATCTCTCCGGAAAACATTCCGTTGAACATCCTGTATGAGGATGATCATCTGATTGTGTTAAACAAGCAGGCCGGTATGGTTGTGCACCCCGCCTTTGCCAATTATACCGGAACCCTGGTGAATGCGCTTCTGCATCATTGCGGTGAACTGTCATCGGTGGGCGGAAGACAAAGGCCAGGGATTGTGCATCGGCTCGACAAAGATACCTCGGGTCTTCTGGTCGTCGCAAAGAATGATGTCGCACACCAAGAGTTGTCCCGCCAATTCAGGGAAAAATCCATGGAGCGGGAATACTGGACGGTTGCCTGGTGGCGCTTCAAAAAAAAGAAGGACAAAATCGAAACCTTAATTGCGAGAAGCCCAAAGGATAGAACCCGAATGTCCGTTCAATTGGTCGGCAAAGAATCCATCACAAACTATGAAGTCATCGAAGAGTTTGATTTTTTATCGCTTGTCAAGCTTCATTTGGAGACCGGACGAACCCACCAAATCCGCGTGCACCTATCCTACATTGGGCATCCGGTGTTTGCTGACGCAACCTATGGCGGCCGGAACCGTCAATTCGGTAGCCTCGCAGCTCGCCAGCGCGAGGTAGCCGCAGAATTACTCCAAAGGATGCCACGCCATGCACTGCACGCCAAAGTCTTGGGCTTCAAGCATCCGGTCAAAGACAGGTTCATGCGCTTCGATTCTCAATTGCCTGAAGACATGCAACAATTACTCAATCGCTTACGTACTGAGTGAGAGAGTTACGGTTTTGATTCACATCTTTGATGAACAAATTTTTATAATACACGACACCTTCCTATCAGTTAATTTTTTTATAGTTTCAAAGGTCCTTAGTACGCGAGGGTAAAATATGGAAAGAGCGTCGCTGAGAAGTTCGAACCTTTCTTCCTTATTCCATGTATCGGTTTGCCCTTTATTGTCCACCTCAGTTCTGTTTCCTCAATACTCAAGTTTTTATGATTGGGACGACACAAGTCATGGCCTGAACATTCATTTCGGGTTAATCGTCATTTTTATTAAACCCTATTCATGACTAATCGGGAGAACACGAAGATGTTTCTAAGCAAATTTGCCATAGCCGTTTTGCCAACTTTAATCTTTCTCTTGCCGGCGTCCTCATTTGCACAACGAGCAGAGGTCAACCGCTTCAAAGAAAAATACTCCATTCCGGCTGATAAAGTCTTCAGGGTAGACATCGAAATTGACGCAGGCGAAGTGACCATACACAAATCTCCAAACGATAAGGAGGCGAGAGTCATAATTGATTATGATGAAGAGGAGTTTAGAGTGTATTCGGATTTTGATGAAAAACGGTCTCGGTTGGATATCGAGTTTGAAAAGAAAGGTTGGGGCAATTCGAAAGATAACGCAGTCGCCGAGGCCCTCATTGAATTGCCGACCGGTGTTGAGGTGGACCTGGAAGCCAAAATCAAGGCAGGAGAGATCGATCTTGATTTCGGGGGTCTCGCACTGACGAGACTCGATCTTACAACCTGGGCTGGTGAAGTCGTCGTCGGTTTTTCAGAGCCAAACAAGAGCGACATGGAGTTCATGAAAATAAATACAAAAGTTGGTGAAACTCGGATCAGAGAACTCGGAAATGCGCGTTTCAGAGAAGCCGAAATTAATGGCGGCATTGGCGAGATGAGTGTAGACTTACGCGGCAATATGTTGTCAGAAGCCGAGGCGCATATCGATCTCGATATCGGCGAAACTACCCTCTATTTGCCCGAGGAGGCCGGAGTTAAATTAGTCGTTTCGAAGTTTCTTTTCCTGTCAGACGTCTCGGTTCCATATGGGCTGAAAAAGTCCGGAAGATACTATTACAGTAAAAATTTTGATGTTGCAAAAAATCGGCTTGATGTGAGAGTCAGTCCCGGATTAGGCGAGTTGCAAATTGATTATTGAAATTGGATGATTTACGATCTCCTTTTTTACTCAGCTTGCTAAGGGGGGAACTAAAGGGAGTTGCTTTGTTACGAGCAGCTCATTTATCAGTCAGTCAAAACAGAGGAGAGAGGCCATGAAATTCAAGTTACTACCAATTCTCGCTGTGTGCCAACTTCTGTTTGCCCAGTCAGGTTTTGGGGGCAAAATCTCAAAAGTCGAAGAGCACACGTTTAAGTTGAAGCCCGGTGCCCGTGTGACGGTGATCGGAGATGATGGACAGGTGCTTATCAAGGGTTGGGATAAAGACGAAGCATATGTCAAAATTACAAAGCGAGTGTGGGAGCGCGATAAACGACGCGCCGAGGAAATCATGGAGGAATTGGAGGTAGAGATCGACCATCGTGAGAATCGTCTCTTTATTCGGGAGGTAGATTTGGGCCGCCACAGGAGATCGGATTTTTGGGAGCTCTTTGATCCGGACCGGTGGGAGCATCGGGCTGGTTATGAAATCGATTATGAACTCAACGTGCCCAATGAACTCGACTTGAGAGTCGAAAACGACGAAGGCGATGTGGAAATCTCCAACCTCAGCGGAAGGCTGAGACTGAAGGTCGACGAAGGCGAGATCATGTTGAATACGCTAAGCTCCGTAGAAGTCGACGTTGGGTTAGACGAGGGCGAGCTACTATGCAAAAATATTAGAGGCAATGATTCCGTTCTCTTCCTTCAGGTTGATGAAGGCACAATACGCGTGGTGGACTGCAAATTTGAAGAAGTGGATTTAAAGAGCGATGAAGGCGATTTTATTATCAACAATTTAAAAGTGAAGCGTTGCGAGTTGAGAACGGACGAAGCCGACATCGAAGCTGAGTTGGAGTTTCTTGCTGGGGGACGTTGCAAGATTAGGACGGACGAGGGAGATATCAATCTGATCCTACCGGAAAACATCGATGCACGGTTTCGACTCGATGCCTCCGATGGACGAATTCGTTCCGATTTTCCTCTCTCAATCAAAAGCCGGAACCGCGGCGAAAGGGTGGATGAGTCATTGGGTGAGGGCCTTGTCAGCATTGATATCTTTACAGAAGATGCGGACATTATTCTCGAGAAGAAATAGCCGCATACCGGAGTGAGTAGGCCAATAAATGGCTGAACGAAAACGGGCTGTTGCTGTCATTCGTATCTTTTATTCGGGAATTTCCTGCCTAATTCTGGGAGATTCCGACCCGACGCGTCGGGACGGAATGACGTGCACAAACGAGTTTTCGTTCAGCCACTACTAATGCTGCGAGGATATTAACAAATTTTTCTGGACCTAGATTTGAATGTTATTGTAGGAGGACACCTTAATGCGAAAACACGTTTTCACGATTGCGTCGCTGATATGCGTAGCTGTATTCTCAACCCTGAGTGCGGGGACGTTAAGAGAGCATTTTGATGAAACTTATCGGCTTGACAAAGGCGGAACCTTGCTCCTTTCAAACACCAATGGCAGCATTACAGTGGAATCATGGGACAGAAATGAGGTGCGTATTGAAGCTGAGAAACGGGTGAAAGCACGCGACCGGCGTTTGGCCGAGGAGGTCATGGAAGAACTCAAAATCGATATTCGCCACAAAAACGATTACATCGAAATCGATACAAAAATTCCAAAACGACGACGCGGATTCTTGGATTCGTTTTTTGGCGACAATGTCAGCGTCAGTGTGCAATATCGTCTGAAGGTACCAAGTGAGGTAAGCCTTGATATTTCAACGGTTAATGGACCGGTCGAAGTTTCAGAAGTGACCGGCAAGATGGAAGTCAGATCCACAAACGGTCGCATCGAAATCCAAGAATCCAAGGGGTCGATTCGAGCAAAAACAACCAACGGTGGGATCGAAGTTGAATTGCTTGAGTTTGACGAAGATGAAGACATGTACTTCAAGACCACGAATGGGGGCATCACCGTTTATTTTCCTGAGAACTTCCGGGCTTATGTGGATGCGAGAACCACAAACGGCGGTATCAAAACGGACTTCCCGATTGAAGTTCGTGGCGAGATTAGCAAGAAGAGGCTAAAGGGGGCCATTAACGGGGGTGGCGGCAGAATCGAGTTGCATACTACTAACGGTGGCATTAGAATTCGGGAGCGGTAAAAAACCAAACGGCGGAGACAATGCTCCGCCGTTTAGGGAAAGGAGGGGTGGATGGAGAAAATTCTAATTTAAAAACAAAAGATGCAAGCGTTTGTCTCTCAAATGTTTGTCGATCATTTTACAACTATTGTGCCACTTTTCTGAAGCCCTTCCAATCATCTAATCCTGCCTGTCTAACTGACAAAAAATCAGAAATTAAACTGACCGGAAGATTCTCTCGTGGATTTTGTAGTATGCCGAAAAATATTTTTATTCGCAAAAACTGACGTTGTGCATCATTACACTGTCTCACGCTGAGTCAAGCTTATTTTTTGGAATGGACTTATGCTTTAAGTAAACCGGGGAGAGCAGATGCGGCATGGGCTCGTACCGAGAATTTCATTGATTTTTCTTGATCTTTTGAGCGATTTGCTTTAAACTACTTTCCAAAAAACAAAAGTGCTTTTAAACACTATGGCAGATTTTTGTAAGAATCACCCAAACGTTCCCGCAAAGCGCAGATGCTACTACTGCCAAAATTCCATCTGTCCGGATTGCCAAATACTGGCAAGCCACCACTATTTTTGCGGTCTTAAATGTTACAAGAAATTCCATCGCGAGAATCCGGATCAATCCTCTGTCAGCGACCATGAGAAATCCATCAGACTTAGACTATATTTGGCTAAATTTTTCCAGGCATTTAGAAGCAACCTCACTCCGAGCTTTGTCCTGAATGTCCTGCTGCTAATTGCGCTCGGTGTCACCATTTGGATGCTGCGGGATTTGAAGCAGCGATTCGAGACTCTTGAACAGAAGGTCGACAGCAGTTCGTCCCCTCGAAATGAAACGTCATCAAATGACGGTCATATTTCTGTCTCGAACCCAGCAAATGGAGCCATGGTGTTAACCAATCGGATAAATATTGAGGGCGAGGCGGAGGACAATCAGATTATCAGTTTGCTGATCAACGATCAGTTTGAGGCGGTCACGTTGCCGCGAAAAGGTAAATTTCAATTCACGGAGGTTCCTGTGAAGCGTGGTAACAACACGCTCACGGTAAAAGCCATGACGGCGGATGGCAGCCTGACAGCACTGGAAAAGATAGACTTTGAATACAACAACCCAACTGTGAACTTTCTTTCCAGAAACGTGAACCGAGGTGATCGCACCGAGCCCAAAATCGCGATTACCTTTGATGGCGGTTACATGGCCAATGCGAGCGCAGAGATTCTGGACATTTTAAAAGAAAGCAACGTAAAATGCACCCTATTCTTAACCGGGTTGTTTATTCAAAACCATCCCGACATGGTTCGGAGAATGGTGGAAGAAGGCCACGAAATCGGCAATCACACCTGGAGTCATCCGCATCTGACGACATTTGTTGAAAATGGAGAACACCTGACGAGAGAAACGGTCACACGTCAGTTCTTGCAGAAAGAGCTGAATGATACTGTCGATGCTTTTGTGGCGTGCACGGGTACGAAGATGGCGCCGTTTTGGCGCGCCCCATTCGGGGAACACAATCTCGAAATTCGTGAGTGGGCTGCGGAACTCGGTTACCGACATATTGGTTGGACTGTGGGAGATGGCTGGGACAATCACATGGATACGATGGACTGGGTAGCGGACACGACGTCATCAGCGTACTATAACTCCGATGAAATCGTAGAGAAGGTGCTTAATTTTGGGAATGGCTCGGATTTTGAAGCCAACGGCGCGATCGTGATTATGCATTTAGGCACGTTGCGTGATAAGGACCTCCCACACAAGAAACTCCCCAAAATGATTAATGGGCTAAATGAGAAAGGTTATGAATTAGTTTCCGTGTCTGAATTGTTACAATAATTAGTGAAGGGCTGAACGAAAACTCGTTAGTGTACATCATTTCCGGTATTGTTTTGTGCCGGAATCTCCCGGAATTAGGCAGGAGATTCCCGAAGAAAAGATCTTGGGAATGACAGCATTAGATCGTTTTCGTTCACTACTTATACAGGCAATTCGCGTCTCTTGCTATGCGTGAATGACTGAAATGAGCTGGTTTCGTTCAGACATGGTAATCCTAAGGATTAATTTGGAGGAAAAGTATGGCAAAGGTCACGTGTTTGCGATGCGGCAATGAGAAGGAAGGATTGGACGAGGCTCCCTTTAGAAATGAATTGGGAAAGAGAATTTTGGAACACACTTGCAACGACTGTTGGGATGAATGGATGGGCCAGCAACTTATGTTCATGAACGAATACCGGTTGGACCCGTTGAATGATGAACACAGCAAATACCTGGATGAAGAAATGGTGAAATTTCTGAATCTAAAATGATGGGAATCAAAAAACAGGAAATTCCAAATTCATGGCCTTGAGAATAGAATCAGATGCACTGCTGTCGATTAATCCTGCAACCCAAAAACCAATTGACCGATTCACTGCTTGCCATCCGGATGACATCCCCGAAATTATTCAGAAAGTCCGCGTTGCCTTCGAACACTGGTCGACGCTTCGCCTGAGAACGCGTCTCGAGCTTGGAAAAAAAGCTTACCGGCAGTTTTATCTCGCTCAAGATGAAATTGCACACACCATTTCAGAAGAGACCGGAAAACCCCTTGCGGAGGCCTATTCTTGTGAGATACTGCCCGTATTGGACAGTTTCAAATACTATCTAAAGAACATCCCGAGGCTGTTAAAGGATAAGAAGATCGCTCCCACCAATCCCTTGTTCAGACTCCGAAAAGGGTTTGTGACTTACGAACCTCTGGGAGTTATTGGGGTGATATCTGCCTGGAACTTTCCCTTTCTCCTGGTGATGCAGCATGTGATCCCCGCAATCCTTGCAGGCAATGCCGTCATCCACAAGCCCTCGGAGCATACGACGCTAACAGGTCTGAAAGTGCGTGAAATTTTTGATCGCGCCTTTTTGCCAAAAGGCGTGGTGGAGATCGTTACAGGGTTAGCAGATGTTGGCCACGCTCTGGTCACGGCCGAGGTGGACAAGATTTACTTCACCGGAAGCACGGAAGTTGGCAGACGCATTTACAGGGCAGCGGCCGAAAATCTGGTGCCCGTTAATTTGGAATTGGGTGGCAGCGATCCGATGATTGTTTTGCAAGACGCCAATTTGGAACGGGCGGCAAATGCAGCAATCTGGGGTGCGTTCTCGAATGCCGGACAAACGTGTCTTTCAGTCGAGAGATTGTATGTGCACGAGTCTGTGATGGACGAGTTTTTGGACAAGCTGATGAAAAAGGCAGGCGACATTCGATT
>JABAHS010131335.1_pt2 | contig 20257 bp, 34 predicted proteins | sample 7062111 | NCBI WGS metagenome assembly JABAHS01 (sample SAMN14534600, study PRJNA622989) | marine sediment metagenome | biome: marine biome [ENVO:00000428]; feature: marine pelagic biome [ENVO:01000023]; material: deep marine sediment [ENVO:00002113]; isolation source: pool of 4 deep marine... | reverse complement strand
TGGGTTTGCATACCAAGATGGAACTTGCCAATGCAGGATATCTGGATCTTGTTTATTCTCAAAGTTTTCAAACATGAGTCCTGATTGACCGTTAGGAGAAGAAATCTTAAGAACTAAAGCCATACCTTCTACAACTTGGAACTGTGATAAGGCAGGCGATAGTGCTTCGTATATTGATTTATCAGTGTTTTTGGTGTCATTACCTTCTACCCCAAAGAAACAAACCTCATCCAGGATTGCAAAAGGAACGGCCATACCACGCATTTTACCCATATCAGCAGCCATAACTTTAATATGAACACTATTGTTGAGGATAATTTTCCCTCCAGTTAACTTTCCTTTACCGGAAATGTCCTCTTCTGAGTACTCTTCTGCAAAACCTTCGATATTTCCATCTAGAAAGTTTTGAAATAGGTAAGGACTTCTTAAAATCATTTGCTTAATAGCTGCATAAACTTCCCCTGCTTGTTCTTTTGTAGGAGATATAATTGGAATAGTCGCATGAGGTGACGTTTTTAAATAAGGTGTATAATTAAACTGTGTAGCAAAGTATAAGGCTAATCCTGCCCCTAGAAGCGTAGACTTACCTGAACGACGACCTACACACAGGTCCACGTCCGCATAATAACTTTTTTTATATTCTTTTTTACCTGTAAACCATTGATATAATTCGACTTCATTTTTAAATGCTTCTGTTCGGGCAAAAGGCCCTTCTTTAATTTGGTATTCGTGAGTAATAGGTATAGGCTTTTCGGTATCTAATTCCATACCCATAATAGATTTAAGAATTACTCTTTGAACTGGGGAAAGAAAATCAGCATTTAAAATCCAAGGGCATTCAAAAAATTGAATTATATCCATCCCTACAGCTTTTTCCGAAAAATGCTCAGCAGCTAACATTACTTTTCCTTTGAGTGAGCAGTGTTAAGGACTTCTTGCATATGTTTTTTGGCATCATAATCAAATTTGCCCGTCTCTTTATTAAAAGATATATACATTTCAGCCATTTTCTTATAATCGATAGTTTTAGGGCTAAGGCCTGCTTTTGCGGCTTTGGCGGCCTCAGACATCGTTTTAGCGTGTTTACCAGCCTTTTCAATACAATCCATTACAGTTTTTATTGGAATACGTACTTTTCTTTCATCTTCTATAATCCACCCTTCTTTACCTTTGTTAACAGCCAAGTAGAGCATATCAATTGCTAAATCAAAAGCTTTTTCCATTTTTTGATCTCTTGACATATTTTCATCAACTTGCTCTTCTAAGGCTTCCAATTCCTCTAGAGATACTTGAGGCGGCTCATAATCGTCTTTTTTCATTATTTTCACATACTTACTGACTGTAGCTGTGCTTATTCCGAGTTCTTTTGCTATTTTACGCTGAGATACGCCGTCTTTGTGTAATTCCCATAATTTCAACTCAACTGCGTCACTTATCTTCTGTCCTACCATTATTTTGGACCTCCTGTGTACTGTTACATTGTAACACAGGATTTAAGTGTATTTTTACTTTATAAAATGCACTGTAAGACATTATAAGACAGTTTTATAATGCCATATATAGCATATATTTAAGGTTTTGAGCCAAATATGGCTAATTTAAAAGTTATTATAAGAAGTGTTTTTAATCACTTAGGAGTTATCATAACCAATCTGATACGTCAGATTTGTATTTTCTACAGGTTTTTCGATTAACTGAAGGTTTAGTGCCGCAATTATATCTAGTCCACCAATAGTATTCATCCGCTGCATAAGTTTCTTTGAACCAGCTCAAAACTTTAGCTCCGGCATTAACTGAGTATTCAAGATCTGTTAAAAGTAAGTTTTCATCAAAATTATAAGCTTCTGCAGTTGTGTAGTAAATCTGAGCTATGCCAAAGTCAGAACATACTTTCTTTTTCTTATTAGTGACAAGCTTATTTTCTACAAGTTTACCTGAAGTGCAATTTTTAGCATCTAGCTTATAAGCAGATTCCTGCATTAAAATAGCGGTAAAAATCTTAGAAGGAATATTATGACGTTTTGAGGCTTTGTAAATTACATCGCTAAGTCTCATGGCATATTTTTTGTCGATATAAGGAGAATTTTTTACTATTTGACAGTAAATTTTATGTATCTTGCAGTTTACCGTCCGACTCATCGCCTTCGGAACTATTAGTAGAGTTGACAAAATCACTAATACTTTGAGAGTTTTTTTCACGACTGCTCCTCCTTTTAAGAGATACTCGTATCTGATAATCAGCTAATATATCTTCTACTAACTGTATTATCCCGTTTAAATAAGACTTTCTTTTACCCGTTATTATTAACCAAAGTATGTAAAGTAAAGGTAAGTAAATAGTCATGTCAACTCTTCTGTTAGGCATATCCACCAGATATTCGATGTCTTCTGTATTTACATACTTTAGAGATAAAGCTAAATCTCTAATTATTCTATTATGAGCATGATTGGAAATATGACCAAACTTAATTAACCAGCTATCAGCAGTATCTAAAACTTGTGATAATTGTTCTATTTGTTTCTCTTCATTTTCCACGTCTTCTCCTAAAAAAAAGCGGAGGCGGGTTTCGAACCCCGCTTTAACCCCATGAGGAATCGAACCTCCTGCCGAAGTAGTCAGAACTCCGACTGCGCCTGCACCCCGCTATATACTAATATAATGTATTTTATATAGTCTGTCAATAAGTAGTCTCAAATTAATACCCATTTAGTAGGTTATATCACCTATATTATAGGTTATTTTCAGCGATAATCTTCTGTAAATGAATAGGAAGGATTACGTCTTGACCTTTGACATATTTCTTTAAAGTTTGATAGTCGGCTCTAGCACTTGTAGCTTTTATTGAAACTGGAGACTTATAAGGAGTTCCATTTATATCTAATAACTCCATATTTTTATAAGCCCTTTCAGCTTTTGGGTCGAAACCTGTAAGATCTCTTAAATGTTTTGCTAATTTTGAATTCATTTTACTCTCCCTTTTTTATTGGCTTTACGAATTTCTTTTTAGGTTCAATAATCTTAATTATTGAGTATTTATTTTCATCTCCATAGACATTTTTAACAATTCCCTGTTTAGTTTTAAAACCTCTCACCCAGAGTTGTCTAACTATCCAATCAGGTAATTCTGCATTAATTCTACACTCAAAAGTTTCTAAAGATCTGCATCTCACATACTCACGTCTAATCTTAGTCAATACGTGTCTAGCTTTAGAAAAATTTTCTTTAAATTTCTCTGAGTTAAAATATTTTTCCCTATCTCTATCTAATTTTGATTTACTTACGAATTTAAGCATGTTAGTCCTTTATATTATGTATAAGTATATTCTTATATTTTCTACTAAAATGTATGTATATTTTTTTAAGTCCTTAATATTATTAATAATTCTTAAATTTATAAAAACTTAATGTATATACATATCGTACTTTTTTATTGTAGTGTATTACTTATTTACTAGCAATCTTCCGATAGTTCGGTCTTTACATCTCTCTAACTTAAAAGATAATATTTCAAATTGGTATTCATTTAACGTTCCAAAATCCTTAGCTTGATGTATAAGTCTTATATATTTATTTAAAGTATCTAATACTGCTTTAGTCATTTTTAAATCTTTTCGATCANNATTAGCCTTGTGGAAGTCCACACCATTCATTATCCTTGACCTTTTAAATATTTATTTCTAAAATATCCAAAGGCATTTTCATAAAAAACTACATTTTTCTTAGCCATACCACTTTGAATATAAGGTTTTACTAACTTATCTTCTCTGTCTTCGGGCTTAGTAATTTCTTTTAATATATTCTTTAAATAGGCTTCTGTGTGTACAACTCCATGCGCTTTCACGTAAGAATCTAACCACTTGCAAGGATTAATTTTAGCTGGAGCACCTGCTGCCACATTAGCTTCAGATCCTTGCATATCCATAAAAATACAATGTCTTTCAGACTCAATTCTACGACGAGTGTTGGTATCTTTTGTTTTGATACCCGCAAACACATCACCAGCAGCCATTAACTTTTTTCTAAAACTAGTAGGTTTCATTCACAACTCCTATTGCATTTGCATGTTAACTGTTTGTTGAATCATTTCAATTTTTTCATTGAGTACTTGATCGAGATCTTCGTTAAGTTTTTCAGTAACTACTTTTTTAGCTTCTTCTATGTCATTAGGGTAAAAAGTTACAATTGTTGCAGCCATAATAAATAAAGTTTGCTGTAGTAAAACTTCTACTGCCGCGTCAGATCTTACTAAAATGTCCTTTTCATTTGGTGATTGTTTAGAATCTTCAAATTGTAGAAAAGAGTTAATTAAATTATTTATCGATGAGTTAAGTTCATCAATCTGTTTTACATGTTTATTGTAATCTTTTTCTGAAATGTGTTGATTATCGTCCATTTAAGCCCTCCCTATGCTTATTATTATATTAATAAATATTACGCGTTAAGTCAAGGATTATTTTCGAGGTTTTATCTTATATTTTAGAATGAAACAAATTGCAAGTAAGTTACATCCATAATTGAAAATTAAAGGAAGTAAATCTACGGGTTTATGTAAAGTATAAACTAGCATTAAGATTTCACCAAACAACCATAACAACAAAAAGAGCCAAGATATTTCATTAGAATGGCCGTCTTTGTAGCTCTTGTAGGCTTGAGGTACACCACAAATAGCAAATAAAATACCACCTAACCATCCTATAAACTCTATCATTTCTTAAAATCCTTTACAAAAGCATACCCTAAGGCAATAGCGTCCACTTCGTCTGCATCTCTTTTACGCTCAACTACGTCAAATTCGGTTTTAAATTTCTCATTTACAAACTCTTCAGCAGCCTTTTTCCACTTGATAGAAGCCCCTTTTAAGTGAGGGTACTTCTTTGCAATAGTAAGTTTAAGTTTACCTCTCCAGCCTTTGGCCCCATTTGAGTCTATATAATTAAGTTTGTCAAAAAGATCATCACAAAAACAAGCTTGAAGTACGAAAAAGTGTAATGAATCTAGCGATTTTTGAGCAATTCTATTGATCCCGCGGTTAACTTCTTCTATAACTATTAGATCTGGTTGAACTTCCTCGTAAAGGTCTCCTATTTGGGCTGCAATACTTAAACATTTATGGAAAGCATTTTGAGGGTACCTCATTTTAGAGATTCCTTTAATTTTGGGCTTTATTTGACCACTTTTTAATAATTTCTTCGTTTTAACGTCAAATATGGCATAACCAGAGTTTGAAGTTGATAAATCAAGGGCTAAAAGTTTCATACCCTTTATTATATCACTTATTTGTCTTGCTTTTTTCTTTCTATATAATGCTCTAAAGAAGCTTTAAGATCAGCATACATAGCTTTTCCAAGCTTAGTTATAAAAAATTCCTCATTATCTTTTAGGTCTCTTAAATCGTCCTGGGCCATATAAAGTCTAGGTTCTATTATCCTTTTTGCTAACTCTATAATTTGTTTGTGCGATACTGGAGATAGACCCCAAGCGTCAACCCCTACATGTATCATGCGACCTCTTACTTTTTGCTTAGAATGGGTGTGGCCGTGTAGTAAAATGCTTTCCCCGTCGTCCACAACTCTTTTGTGAAGGTATCTTAAATCTTCTTGACTATAAATAACTTCTACTTTGTGCTCTCGTTTATGATACTCTTTTATAGGAGCATAAGGGAAGTGACTCAAAAGAAACTCATACCTTTCGCCTTCACTGTTTAAAAAGATTTTATGAGATTCATACACCTCGTCAAACCCTAATTCGAGCATTTTGTGTGGTTTTCGATCATGGTTTCCCCAGATAAGTATTTTATATCCGTTTAACTTTTCTAATAAAGCTTTAGTATTTTTACTACCCATAAAGGAGAAATCACCTAAAACATAAACTTTATCTTTAGGTTTAATTTTCTTGTTCCAGTTTTCAGTTAAAGCTATATTCATTTCGTGAACGCTTTCAAAAGGACGGTCACAAAATTTTATGACGTTATTGTGGCCAAAATGTAAATCAGATGTGAACCAGATCATTTTATACTCCTAATCATCAAACTTAACTTTACTGAGATGGGCTGAATCTAATCCCGTGTGTTCAGAGTTCCAATCATCTAGCAATTTTTGCGCTTTTTCTTTACTCTTAAATCTGCCCATTGTCGTATAACCTAAAGGAGTTACTCTACCTACTTCATAGTAATAGTCTATAGTTCTGGTGTGTGTTATAGTTTTTTCAAGATCTGTAGGTCCTCCAAGATCTCCGCCTAATCCGTCTTTTCCCATACTATTTCTCCCAATAAATTATTTATAGATTTTTAAACTTACACTCTGCAGCCGCTGGATGCGACATATAAAAAAAAGATGAATAGCATATAGCTTCTTTATTCTCACAACGATACATACCATGGCCAACTGGAACACATTTAAACTTGAACTCAGAATCTGCGTTCATAGCTTGTTCATGTTGAGTTTCACAGCCCATCAAGCCCAATATTGAAAGTGTTAATATTAATTTTTTCATACTTCCTCCGTTATAATAAAATTGCTAATTAGAGGCCAGTCGCGACTCTGGCACACAGACAGGAATTGAACCTGCATCTCCCATCTGCCGACAGGGTTTTACCAATTAAACTACTGTGTCGTTCTGTGCTTCAGTGCCCATCCACACAGTCCTAGTGCTTCTCCAGTGGTATCAGGGATCCATCTCCTAGGCGTCACCCGTGACTACTCCACAGCGATTCCAGCACCGCTCTAATTAACAATAACTCTTTGTTTACGCGCAGGAGTTAACTGCGACACTTTAAAACTTAAAGTAAATCTGGTATATCTTTTTCATCTTTACCACAGACTACATTGTACATTCTGTCACCCCATGGGTCAAGCTTTATTATAAACTTCTTAACACAAGGAGAACCTATAAATAATTGCCCACATCGAACTAAAGCAGCATTATAAAAAAGAGCATCTTTATAATTTTTCATATAAGACATATTATCTACTCTATTTTCTATCACAGGTTGTGAGCAGTTTAATGTCGCTGCGACTAGTAATTCCGTTAGCATTTAATTCTCTTTTGTAATTTAAACTTTAACCATATAAAAATCTTACTATAATATAAGTGAGTTTTTATCTTATGTCGTAGATTTAGTTTTGACCCGTTTCTGTGGGCTATGAATTCTTCATAATCGAAATTATTAGTAATATTTTCCCATTCGTAGTAGTAACTATATCCAAAATTGTTTACTATAAATCGACCTACGGAACAAACTTTGCAATTACACATGATATCTCCCATAAAAAAATCCCCAGCATTGCATCTGAGGAGGAGGCTAACCAGCTCGTCTGGCTTTTAAATGGTAACCCGCTTTAAAGACATTACCGACCTCTACTGTGAGCCTAGAAGGTGGAATTAATACAATTTTGCTTATAAAAAAGGATTTTGAAAAGCTGGCTCGACACCCTTCTATAAAAGAATAAGTTATTTATTTTTAATTGTCAAGGATTAAATTTTCTTTATTTTATCTAACCAGCCATGCCTTTTGGCGGCTTTAATGCCGTTTTTTTCGATCATTTCGGCCATTTCGTATTTTGCTTGATAGTTTTTCATACGCTTTTTGAGGGCCTTCTCCTGGCCTTTAGGGACTTTTACACCTCTCCACGCGTCTTTAGTCACAAGTGTAGTTTGCGTCGCTCCTGAGGGGATTTGAGCGGTATTAGTAGTACCACACCAAGGACACTTGATTGCTTCGTCTGAAGCGGCCAAGTCCTGATAATTATTCTTGCATTTTTTACATTTATAGTTATAAAAAGGCATTTTACCAACCTAACTTTTTAGTAGCTTCTAAAAAAGCCTCATCTGGATCATAATCTACTATTTCTCTAGCTTCGTCAGCCATTTGGTGAATTTGTTCTCTTGAAAATTGTTTTCTAGCTTCTACAAACCATGGCGGAAGTGTAAACGCATCGACATTTTTTAAATAAGTAAATTGATATAAAAAGAAGCTTTTAATTGCTATCATAGCGTCATGTTCATTCATTACTCTACCTTTTCGTAGGTTTTGTGGAAAATATCAGGTTTACAAGGGTATACCTCGTTATTAACTCCTTTAATAATATAATCACCGATTTCAGCAGTCATAATACCTTCTAGAGTTTTAATATGCAGCTTTACTCCTGAATTTCCAACTTCAGTAAAATATACTTCATTGTTCTTAATTTTATCTACAAGCCAAGTTGGGTCTTCTTTTTGGTTAGAATCTCCAGTCCACTCAAAAGCCTCTATTACTACTGGTTTTTTGCGATATTTAGCCATTAGCACTCTCCTCATCTTTAGTAGTTGTTGAATATTCCTCTACTACCTGAAATGCCTGTTCAATTTCAACATCTACTTCAGCTATACGTTTAATGATAACTTTACCATCTTTTAGGAAAGGTTCAGTTTGATAGTAAATTTTATTTCTACTAGGATCGTACACAGCCTTTATCTCTAAAGTATTAGATTGATCACTTGGGCCTAGTACTTTGTTTGAAATTTCTTCGTTAGTCATTATTCTTCTCCTTCTTGGTTTAAAAGACTTAAATCTACATCTTTAGTTAATTTTTTCATTTTAGTTCTATGTTCACAATCTTCATTGTTACACATTCTGTAATAAAAGTCACCATCTCTACGTTTGAATATCCTAGGCATCATATAACCTCTTGCACACACATGACACGACCATTTCTTTTTAGCTTTCTCATTATCTCTTTTTATAGTCTTGTCGAATTCTCTTTGCTCTTCTATAAGCTTTTCTAAGTACTCAACTCTTCCGATGTCTACTCTATCTAATAAATTTCTAAGTCTTTTAATTTCCCTTTTTAGTTTCTTGTTTTCTTTTTTAAGTCTGCTTTCTAAATTAAAGTCCGTTTTCTCTCCTCGTTGGATTCCACGGCCTTTATGCTGTTTTCCCATAACTTACCTTAAGTGTGTTTTTTTAAAATTATCTAACTCCGCTTTATCTGCCACTAACATTCCAGTTGCCACTGTAAAGACTGGGTGTTTTGGCATTGTATGAGTGATATGATTCTTTTTAATTTCTATTAAAGTTTCAAGACCAATAACAGTATCCCTACCTTTAAGTTTCATTTTAAGATCCTTTTTTCTTCTTAACCGTATATTTAAAACGCAAGAATAAGGTACGCCGTCTCCTCCATAAGGAGTTTCAATAGCTGGCCCATAAGCTGGCATAGAAGTGTAAGACTGATTTAATAGTAAAATCCCTACTCGCTGTCTTAACTCTCTTTTCCCTACTATCCGGTTAACACGTTTAGTGAGTCTTTTTAAAGCTTTTGCATGCTTACCCATCGATTTATCACCGTCTTCAGCATCATACTCTAACTCATCCTGTGACATAGTATTTCCAATAGAGTCCATAAAAATAAACACATCTAACCCACTAACGTCAATTTCTACATCCTGACCATCTGGATCTTCAATTACTAATACTCCAGTTCTTAAGTCATTTAAAATCTTCTCCATAAAAGAGTAGGCTTGCTCGATTGTGTCGGCGTGAAGTATTAACATCTCCTCAGGATTACCGCCCATATACTCTTCTAAACGTTTAAAAGAAAATTTATGCTCTGTTAAAATTAAAATGGGTAAAAAGCCTTGTTTTTGAGCTTGGACTATACCTTCCATTAACATGGTAGTCTTACCTGTATTAGGCTTACCATAGACATGAGTAATATTACCTACGGGAAACCCTGGAAGTCCTGTAGCATCTTGAAATGCTTCAGGCATCTCTAACCACTTACTAATACTTACTTTAGCTACTTCATCTTTGTCAGGCACGTACGAAACAGCTTCTTGATACTGATGATTTAAGTGAGTTTGAAACGCAGAGGCCACATTTTTAAGTGTATTCTTTGGAGTTTCTTTTGTATCTTTTTTTTTAGTTTGCTTTTTTGCCATTATTTCCTCTTTATAGTTCTACTTCTTTGATCTCTGGTAATTTTGAAATATTATAAGGCTCTCCACCTTCTTGAAAAGCTAACAATTCCCTTTTAATATTACCTGGGTTTATACTCATAGCATGATAGTATAGCTCAGACAATTTAGAGTTAACATGTACGATTGTATAAAGTGCAAACCTTGTCTTACCATCACCTACTACATCTGCTAAAGGAAGTTGGTAAACACCTAGGTAGCTTTTTATTTCAGTTCCTAAACTTTCAATAACGTTGGATAACATATCATAAGCCTTATCTTGATCTTCTTCTGAGAACTTTACACCTAAGTAAATTGCCTGTGAGACCTTTCTAAGGTAGACGCTTTTTCGAAGTTTATCACTAATTAATTTATTAGGTAAAACTTTAATTAAAACTTTCTTACAAATTCTCTCTAATTTATTAAATACTCCAGGTTCACAAGGTAATTCATCATTGTATTGTCTAAGTGTAGTTTGAATTTTTTTATTTAAATAGGACTGAGCTTCAGAGCTTAAAGATGTTGTAACTTCCTTTGAAGATAGAGTAGCAAAAGGTAAAGCAGGAGTACTACCATCTTGAATTTCTATATCTCCGTCAAACTTTTCTTTTTTAGCAATTGCTTCTTTTACTCGTTTTTGAAATTCTCCCTTCTCAGACGAAAACGTAAAATCTACCGGAAATGAGAAATGAGTAATACTTCCGTCGGAATTCTTCTTAGCTAGTCGATATCTTAAATCTGTCATGGCTAGTTCTTTTAATTTCATTATTGTTCTCCTTAGTCTAGTAATTCTTTTCTTAAATTTGCTGCTATGTCTTTTAAAACTTCATGTCTTTGATAAAAAGCTTTAACAATAAGTTTAACGTCCGCCAGTTGGGATTCCGCTTCTAGAAGTTCAGTTTTAATTCTTTGCACTTCGGAGTCAAGCTTTATTGATACTTCTAAATCTTTAATAGTAGGTTTTTCTCCTCTATCTGCGAAGTCTAATCTAGCATTTCTATAAGCATTTGATTCAGCGTTTTCTAATGCTAATCTTAGAGTTTTGACTTGCCTTTCGCATTTAACTTCAATTTTAGCCCACTTTCTAAATTTCAAGGGTTGATCCATAAGCTCTTCGTTGATATGTTCATCCTCGATGTAAAGCTCTTCATCTACATCCCCTAGAATAAGTTCTTTACTTTTTACAAGCTTTTTAGGTTTTTTCATTCATAGCTCCACTTTTCTAGTTTTCCATCAAGCCAGTCTTTCATTCGCTGTCTTTCTTTATGATAAGCTTTCCATTCATCAATGTCAAACGGAGTAATATCGTCATAACCACATTCTTCACAGTATAATTTTCTTTTTCTAACTTTTCCAAAATCACCGTGATGTCCGCAATTCACACACCCATAATATCTAGTAGCTTGTGTATTATTTTCAACGGATAATTCGGATAAATCTATTTTCTTTTTCATCTTAATTGTCCTGCCCCGTATACTGCCGCTCCTGTAGCTAATACTCCAATCCCAAACCATATCCACTTATCACGTTCTCGCATTTTATCTAAAGTGTTTACCCTCTTCTGTAAGTCTAGTGAAAGTGTCTTCCACTCTTTAACGCGCTCTCGTTCCGTTTTAATAGTTAAGTCTTTTAATTTAACTGTTAGATTTAATTTTTCCACTTGCTGTCTTCTCTTATCCAACTCTTCAAGACTTTTGCCCACTTCTATATGACAGTCTCTAGTATAGTTAAAAGACCCGTCGGGATTTTTTGTTATATTTTCAGACCAATTACAAGCGTATGTAGTTTGTGCAAATAGTAAAATACTAATCAGAAAGATCCGCATCTAAGATACTCCATGTTCCGCAGAAAAGTTGTATATACTCTTTTACTTCAGATTCTACAAAAGAATTTGATAATTCTCCATACGCGTATTTATAGCCTTGTGGCGCTATATGGGTAGTTAAGTATCTATCTCCTACAACTTCGTCTACTGTAAATAATGTTTTATGTTTTTTATTAAAGTAACAAGAGTGCTTTTCTAGGATATTTTCGGAAGCCTCAACCTCCAAGAACACTCCTAATAATATTAAAAAAGATACAAACACACATACTAAAATTGTTCTCATCTTTTCCTGTGCCAATCTTCATCTCCTTCTATATCTTTTATTTCTTTTTCCAACTTGTCAGCCTCTTGTTTTGCTTTATCGGCCTGCTCATTAGCGGCCTTTGCCTTTTGTTTTAATTCTTCATCTTTTGCCTTAGTTTTATCTACTTTATCGTTTGATGATTTAACTAAATAAGAAAATATAAGATCTTTAAAAAAAACTATTAATACTATAGGTAGAAGTAAGATAAAAACTAATTTATTCTTATTCCACAAATCTTTTATCCATTGGTCCATTTACTTCCTTCCATTTAAGATATAAAATTTCCGAAAGATACTTATATTCAATTAAAGATATATAATTTCTAGCGGAAAGTGTTAAGGCCCATCTAGAACAGGAAAGTATTTGATCTGGGGTTTCGCACGAGTTAATACAAGACTTTACCTTGGAGACAACGTTAATCATCTTTTGCTTCCTTGATTTCTTTTTGAATCTTACCCTTGACCCATTCTTGAGTGGCTTTCATCATATGTTCTACTCCGTTAGCTGCCATAAAAGCAACTGCAGTATGTTTTAAAAGGTCTACCATCTCAGCTCCTGAAATAAAATCAGTAACTCTAAAAACAATACCGACTAATACTAGTACTAGCATAATAATAAATTTGCGAAAACCGTTTAAGAATGAAATTATATTCTTTGCTCTCTCACTTAAAGACATAATAAACCTCTTACTTACATTTCTCGTTTAAAACTTCTTTTACTAAATCCGCTACAAATTCTTTGCTATTACTAAAAAATACTTTTTTATTCAGCTCTACTATACAAGTAGTACCATTATCCGCATAGGCTTCTACTTTTAAACTCTCTTTATCAATGTCTATAATACTAAAATCGACAATTGTTACTGCAAATAATAATGCTAAAAAATGTCTCATGATTCCTTCTTTCTATACATTTCGAATAAAGATAATTTTTTTCTTCTTTGAGCTGAAATCCCTAAAGGTGCTAAAATTTCCTCGTATTTCTTTACTATTCCCCAAGCCTCATCTTCTGTGATATTGAGGTCTTCTCTAACTTCAATCTCTATAAAATTTTTAACTTTTTTATTTTCTTCCACTGAATAGTAAACCAACGTAGCGTCGTCGAAGTTATAAATATGGCAAGTTTTAAAAATCTCATTATTAAAAGTAAATCCCATTAATTCAGCACCTTTAATAATGTCTTCCTTAGGTGTAGAATCAACTCTCCAATTAGTTTCGGTTCTAATTATGTTGTTATTCTTTGAATGCTTTTCTTTTACAGTAAATTCAGCCCTTTTACCATCTCCATGAGTAGCTCTTCGGTATCTGGCAAAGATATCATCCCGTCCTGGAGTAGTGAAGAAAGTATCAGGGCCTTCTACGTAGATAAACTTTTTTGGATTGAGTTCTTGAACTAAAGACTTGAATTCAAATAAAAGATCTGCCTCTACTTCATACTTAGTTTCAAACTCTACATGTTCTAATTCTACATTTTCTGTATTATTATTTTGCTTTTCCATAAACAAACCTATTTGTTTTCTTTTTCTTTTTAGATTTACCCTTCTTATTAGAGGGCTTAAGTTTTAGAACTTTCTTTTCGAAGTCTTCTAAAGTTCCGTCATTTTTAATAATATTCTTCTTAGGAATTAATTCTTTTACTTTTAGAATCTCAAGTTCTGATTCGTGGGTCGCTTCTTTTAAGGCCTTTTCAGTTTCAGGACGTTCGATGTAATAAACTGTAAAATCATCACCAAACTTGTCTTGTAAAAATTCTAATTCATTTACGAATCTAGTATCAGTTACACAATAAACACCGTCTGGCCTTTCTGCTAAAGTTTGATCGGAAAATGCCGCTCTTAGATGCCATTCTTTAAATACTTTATCTCTAATAAAATCTGTACCTACTTGTTGTAGTAGTTCTCTAGGAGTATTAAATACTCGATTCTCTAATCCTGTAAGTGATACACGGTCAATATTGTAAAGTACATATCCGGTTTCGGAATCGACCTCTGGTAGGTGTTTTGTTAATTCTTTTTTAATATTTCTCCAGAACCTACGATCAGCTTTTATTGGATTTTTAAGCTGTTTTTCCTTTAAATCAGGACTATGCATATATTGGATTGGTAATCCTGTAACAGCAGCACAAATTTCTTTTAACGGCCCGGCAAAGCTTAATTTCCCTTTTACAGATGTTTTCTTCTTAAGAATATCAGCCGCTGTGTCTTTACCTGATTGCTTCGGTCCTACAAATAGAATAACTTTCATTTTTATCTCCCTTATATTTAATATTATCAAAATGACGCACTGGCGTCAAGAAGTTTTTATAATTTATATTTACCGTCTATAAAGTTTATTAATTGTCTTTGGCCATTAGGATATAGTATACACGAGCAGTGAACCCAACTAGAAGGTCCTACGTTGTATCCCAAATCTAATAGGGAAGAAGTCCCTACCTGCCAAATACCTCTCAAAATTCCTGGAGTATGAGAGTGCCCTATAACTGCCTTGCCATAAGCTTTTTCTAAATTCTTAATAGAGCCTCTAGAGCCGTTAGGTCCCTTGTCACCATGGTTTCCTAGTTCAATACCTGCTACCTTATAATCTTCATCTCTGTGGAGCCATTTTATCTTCTTATGGTGTTTAGGCTTTCTAATAGCTTCAATCCCAGCCTTTAAAGGGTCTTCCCCGTCTACAGCAGCGTCTGCAAGTTTACAGCCTATTTGGAAATTGTGAGGATCATTTTTAAACCTACCATCTTGAAGCCATCTTAGTAAAAATTCATCATGATTTGATTTAACCATTACTATTTCTTTTACTGATTTGTGTGCGCCTATTCGATCTAATTCTACCGAAGTCGTGTGAAGTTCTTCTGAAAGATATAATTCCATCATTTTGGCTCTTTGAGCTTTCTTAATGATGTTATGATCTTCATGGTGGTTTATAGAAGCTCCATTAAACATGTCGTGTAAAAATACTGTATCAATTTTTAAATCATCAATAATTTTCTCACAAGCTTCAACAGTTGGTTCATCATGCTCTCCTGCGTGATAATCACCCATAATTAACTTCGCACCTTTTACATCTTTAACAGTCTTGGAAGTATACATTTTACCTAAATCAATAAAATTCCCTTTAGCGTCTGCTTGCACTTGTCTAAAATGATAAATCTTATCGTCCACTACCTCTACAATAATACCACCTATTACATGGTCATAGTGAGCTAGAAAGGCTGTTCTTAAAGAATTACCTAAACTAGTCTTATAGTTAGGAAGAGTACAACTTCCAGTAGACATCATAGCGTGTGGTAATTTTACATTTGAAGTAGGTACAAATTCCAACGATTGTTTCGGTGATGCGAAAATAAAACTACCTTTACCCTGAGAAATTCTGCTAAGTCCTGTAGTAGGGTTTATTTGTTTGGCGTTAATTCTAATACCACTTATATGTAAATTAGAATTTAAATCTAGTTGTTCAAAAATAATAGGATAATCTTTATCAATAATCTGGCTAGCAAAATGCCACTCAATTTGATTATCTAAGTTATGCGCAGGGTCATGTGAGGGAAGTACTAGTAATTGAGCTTTATTAACTTCACAGTAATTTTCAATAGATTTCATAAATCCTTTATGAATAAATTGTCCGTTAACTGCGGTAGTAATAAAAAATCTTTTATGTTTATTAATCTTCTTTTCAAGGTCTTTTTGAGCCTTTTCACCTAAATAATCTTCTACCTCAACAACGCCTTCAAAAGCTTTAGGATATAACATTTTAGCCATATCTCTAAGTCTAGCCATGTTTATAAAATGATGCCGAATCATGTCCCTAGTGTAGCCTTGTTCAGCCATGTCTTCTCTAGTTGGAAACATTCGTTTACCTTTTACGACTTCTACATAAGCTTTTACTATCTTCTTTCGCTTTTCTTCTCTAGCTTTTTCGGCCTTTTTCTTAGCCTCAAGCTTCTCTTTTTTAAGTTTTTGTTTTTTGCTATCTTTTTTAGCCATAACAATTCCTTTTCAGTTATTTAACTTCTGCAAAGTTATTACCTATTTCTGGTTGGGCAATCATAGGTATATCAATTTCTCTTGCGACCCAGTTATTCTCCATAGATTCTTGTAGAAGATCTGCAGCAAGATCTGCTTGTTCTTCCTTTACAATACAAACTATTTCATCGTGGATTTGTAAACATATCCAACCATCTATATTATTATCCTCTAAAAGTTCAGATAAGTAAATCAAGGCTGAATTTGTTACATGAGCTGCTGTTGCTTGTATTGGAAAGTTTTTTGCATTATTCATATAATTTCTAAATTCATAATATATCTCATTTGCAATATCTTGGCCTTCTTTCATTGAATAGCCTTCTTTTAAGATCTGAGAAGTTAATCTTTTTTTATTAAAAAGTCGTTTACCGTATTTTTTATATAACTCCTTGGCCTTGGGTAAATGTCTTACTCGACCAAATCTAGTATAGACCATGCCGTTCTTGTAAGCGTCTTCTTCTTGATTTTGCATATAATCTTTTAAACCGGGATAAGTATCTAAATAATCTTGAATAATTTCTTTAGCATCCATAAATTCCTTTTTCATTAATCCTGCAATCCTTCCAGGACCTGCTCCATACGGTACAGCTAAAGTAAATACTTTTGCTAAATCTCTTAAATCTTTATTAACATCTTTTAGAAAATTAGAATCACCTTCTTTAGCTGAATATTCACTTAGACCAAACACGTCTATTGCAATCTTTGAGTATAAGTCTAAATCATCCCAATAAACTTGCTTTAACCCTGGATCATCGGATACCCAAGAAAATATTCTAGGCTCTAGTGATGAAAAGTCTGCCGATACTACTTTATAACCTGGAGGTGCGATAAAACCTTGTTTAATTCGTATATCATCTCTAGGCAGTGTTTGAAAATTTAAACCTCCACCGCAAGAATATCTTCCAGAGGTTGTACCCCATTGTTGCATACTTGGGTATAACCAGCCTTTGTGTTGTCTTTCTAGAATTGGATTTATATAAGTACTTAAGATTTTTTCTTCCTTTTTTAGTTTAGCTAATTTTTCTATGAAAGGTAAGTCAAATTCTTCTAACGAGTTTTTATCAACTGTAGGTTTTCCCGTCTTTTTCGATCTTTTGTGCGGCTCTTCACCATAGACTTCGTAGATAAGCCAACTAAGATGATGGGTAGAAGAAAGGTTAAAAACATAAGGATACTCAGGCTTACGATCAACGTAAATCTCCTTTTTTATATCATAAACTACATCTTCAGGAAGTTCAGGCTCCTCATCGTCTGACTTGGAGTCCCATAACAACCATTCAATAGCAATATGTTCAGGATAATCAGCTTCTAAAGATCGCAGCGCACTTTTAGCTAGTGTGGGCTTTCCAGTCTTTTTATTTAAAGGTACTGGCAATTCATAATACCGCAACACTCCTTCAGCAAATTTTCCTGTACGAGATGTTCTAACTGCCTTGTCAAGAATCTCTTTAACCTTAGGTTCTATGTCATCCTTGATAAGATCGAACACCTCATCAGTTAATTTCATTATATCATCTTGAATATTTTTTTTCAAAGTTTTAAAGTATTCTTCGTCAATATATAGGCCGTTTAGCTTCATAGGTATTGTAGCAGCTTTATATAAAGGCATTACTTCTTTTTTATAGAAAAAATTATCTAAGTCTTGTAATTCTAGCTCATATTCATACTCATCAAATATTTTTAATGTCAAAATTACATCTTTTATAGCGTATTCTCCTAAAGTTTCTTTGGATGCCATATACATGTCTTTTTTCGTTTTTAACCACTTTCCACCACGAGCTTTAACCTCTTCTGCAAGCTTTTCTTGCTCATCTTTAGCCTCTTCACCAAATAGCATTTCACCTATATCTTTTAGATTAAAAGGACGCTCCTCGTCCACTGTGTGCTTCATAAGCATTGTATCTGCGTATATAGAACTTGTAAGATTTATACCATATCTGTGAAAAATACAAGATATATCAAATACACCATTGTGCATTATAAGTTTTTTATCTTTTAAACAATCAAGAAGTCTTTTTACCATCTTCTCACGAGTAGAATCTGAGAATAAAGGTTGTAAACATTTTTCTTCTACATCCCACTCATATAAAGGTAAATAACATCCTCCATCATCAAACCAAGTAAAAGCTATTCCTACAGTTTCTACTACGTGTTCTGCAACACCGTTGGTCTCGATATCGAAGGCTATTTCTTCAGCTTCCTCTTCTAGAGTACTTAGAATCTCTTCTAGATCTTTTTGATTTTCTACCATTAGAAACGGAGCTTTCTTGTTTTCTCCTAGTATCTTCATTATCTTGTCCTTCTTCTTTCGGAATAAAACGTCCACTTTGTTTAATCTTTTCCATATCTTTATTTCTATGCGAGTATTGTTCTTTTGGAGGATCTTTATGATGAAGCTCGCATAAATTACGATAAGTTTCAAAATTCTGTTCACTTAAAGAGCTTATGTTACCTTCCTTACCTGACCAAGCAAATACATGCTCTCCTAAGGAGCCTGAACGGTTCTTTGCTACATAAAAATGTATATACTCATCTAAATCGTCTAGACCATCTCCAAAAGGTCTCCACAAGTTTAATACTATGGTAGCGTTTTCTTCCCATGCTCCAGAATCTTTTGAGACTCTGCTAGATCTTAAAGGTCTAGTATGGTCTCCTTCTTCTCGTGGTACTTGTGAAATATAACATAAATGAGTACTTGTTCTTTTAGCGATGTCATTACCTTCTAGAGCTATCTGAGTTGCATTCTGGTATTGGCTATCATGATCCCCAATAACCCGACCTGCATAATCTATAAAAGCTATTTGTACTTTATATCCGTTATCTTGAATATTTACTATAGTATCTTCTATGTGATGGGAAGTTAAAGCTGAAGTAAAATCAAAAATAGTGTAAGGATACTGTTCTTTTAAAACTTCAATAACTTCATTTTGAATTTCCTTATCCATAGTATGTTTATTAAATGCTTTTTCGATTTCTATCTGACTGTATTCTGTATGTCTAGCACCTATCTTTTCAAATAAAGAAGTGTTTGCCATATCTGCTGAAAAAAGAATATGATACATTTTTTGCTCATTTAAATTTTCCATCCATTGCACTAAAAAGCTTGTCTTCCCTGAACCATTCGCTCCATTTACAATTGAGTAGTTTCTAGGTCTAAATCTAATCATAGAGTCTAACCAGCCTAATCCTATCTTGGGATAGTCCTCTAAAGCCTCCATACCATACTGTATATACTGATCTATAAGGCCGCCAATAGTAACTACATTAAGTCTTTTCTTCTTTTCAGTACAGCAAGGTCCATTTCCTAGATCACATTTATCGGCAAGGAATTCATCATCTTTACAAGAGTACATTCCTCCATTCCAATTCTCACTGAAGACTTCTTCTACCACTCTCCATATATCCGCTTCTGTCCACTCGTTAAGGTCGTCGTAATTCTGTTCTCGTTTTTCAAGCGCTTCGAATATCTTTTCGAAAGTTTGCTCCTGCGTCCATCCCATTCCTTGGTAATATGCTGCCAATCTGATTGATGCATTTTCTCTTTCACCAGGTCCAAAAAATCCATTTTCAAGAATATAAATACATCTTCGCTTATCAGGTGGACAATCAAGAGGGTTAAATCCGTTAGTATATTCAGACTTAATCTGTTCAATGTCTATAATATTATTTACTAACTCAAGTTTAGGTTTAGCTTTTTCCTTATACTTTTCTTTTAACTCTGAAGCATCTGCCGGATTTCCTATAATTAGTTCTGAAGGTTTTTTAGCTAACTTCTTAATTTCTTTTATATCTAGCTCTAAATCTTCTAAATATAATTGAATTTTAAAAAGCCCAGATTTAGGATGTTTTGTATTCTCGATTCTGAATATACGATTTACATTATAAACAGTAGGATCATACAATTTCGCCTTTAATTCTTTATTTAGCTTAATTAAACCCACTTCTGAAGCTATATTATGACAAATCCTTTTAGTTTCTTTATAAGTAAATTTATTACTGGTTCTTAAGTATATATGAAAGCCCTTATTTCCGCTAAAATAAACTTCTATAGAATCTTCATATCCCAAGTCCATCAAAAAATTTACTAAATCAATTGTCGCGTCCTTTGCAACTTCGAGATCACCTTCGTAGTCTAAATCCCAGTATAAAGAATCGGTCCAAACATCTCCAGTA
>JABAHS010008529.1_pt2 | contig 20292 bp, 16 predicted proteins | sample 7062111 | NCBI WGS metagenome assembly JABAHS01 (sample SAMN14534600, study PRJNA622989) | marine sediment metagenome | biome: marine biome [ENVO:00000428]; feature: marine pelagic biome [ENVO:01000023]; material: deep marine sediment [ENVO:00002113]; isolation source: pool of 4 deep marine... | reverse complement strand
ACACGAAGCAATTGCTTTACACTAGCCGGCAGATTGCTACGGGGGCGTTATGGGCACGCAACGACCTATTTCAATTGCGTTTTTTCTGACCGCGGTGATGTTTACGGCAACCGGCTGCGACACGGGCACGGGCACTGGCGGCGGCGGGGCGCCGAATGCTCCCGGTACTGTCGGTGCGCCGTCCGGGATCTCCCCGGCCGCCACGGCGCCGGCAATGCCGGGGCCGCAGCCAGGACGACCCATCGAATCTGAAAGATGGGCTTATGCCGAGATCAACGACCAGCTGGTCTACGGCCACTTCGCGTTTCCTGAGGATATGGTCGAACCCCTGCCGGCGATCATCGTAATTCACGAGAGCTGGGGTCTTAACGACAGCATCCGAGGCATGGCGGATCGACTGGCTGCACAAGGCTATGCGGTGCTTGCGGTCGATCTGTTTGGCGGCGAGACCGCGACCAGCATGAGCGGCGCGAGGGCGCTGGAGCTCCCGGTCATCGAAAATCCGGATGTCGCCAACGAGAATATCCGCCAGGCCTACCAGTTTTTCGAATCTGGACAAGCCCCGTCGATCGCTGCCCTCGGCTTGGGATTCGGCGGCAACTGGGCGCTGAACACGGCGCTGCTGTTCCCGGACGAGCTCGATGCCGCGGTCATCTACTACGGACAGGTCACGAACAACGAGGAAAAACTCGAGCCGTTGAACGTGCCGATACTGGGCTTGTTTGGCGCGAACGATCGCGGTGTGACCGTCGCTACGGTGCGGGAATTCGAGGGCGTGCTCGAATCGCTAAGCAAGGAGTACGACATCGAAATCTACACCGGCGCCGGTCACGCATTTGCCGATCCGAACCGGTCGAACTATGACGCAGCGGTCGCCGAGCAGGCTTGGGCGAGAGTGCTCGTCTTCCTCGAGCAGCACCTGCGGTTCGACAACGACTGAATGCGTTCCGCTCAGCGGATGCTGTGTGTAGCCGACTCGTCGATCTCGCAACGCAGCAGCACATCAAGCGACTCCGACGCATAAGTAATTTCGCTGCTCGCTTCGTTGCCGCAGGTGAGGGCAGCCTGGGCCGACAGTATCGATGGGATTCTCAGGGTGCCGTGCTCTTCCTTCCCGGTTTCCCGGTCATCTGGGGTGCAGAAATCTGCGACGGCGACCGGCGCAATTTGCGTTGCAGGCACCGTGACGGACATCTCGAGGTTTGACCCCGCGGTAATTTCATCCTGGCCGACCGCCACCCGGGTGTCGGCGATGCTCAGGCTGACCGACTGCGCCGATAAGGCCCCTGGGCAATTCGCGGTGAGGACAAACTCGTAGCGCAACGTCGGCAGGCGCATGAAATTTCTGCCTGCTGGACGAGTCGAAACCTCCACAGCCGGCGTGCTGGCGGAGACCACGAGATCGCCCGTCATTGCCGCCCCGGACAGACAGAGTAGCAGGAGCGGGCTCATGCGCGTTACTGCATTCATTTGCCCAAGGCTACGATATGCTTCCAAAAATACAAGCGAGTGGATTCGTTAACTGAGAAATTTTGCCAGAACTCTGCATGAATCCTTTTCATATTACCTACAAGATTGCCCGTCGAATCATGATTTCGATCGCGGGCGCGACGGTTCTGCTGATCGGTATCATCATGATCGTCACGCCCGGGCCGGCGATCGTTTTCATCCCCATCGGGCTGGCCATACTCGGCCTCGAGTTTGCCTGGGCGCGAACCTGGTTGCGCCGGATCCGGGAATCGATCAGTGCCGGTAGTTCACAGGCGCGCGGCGAGCGCGCGGAGATGCACAGGCGGCGGCACCGGCGGAATTGATCGCGAGAAGCGCGGCAGACAAAAAGAAAGGAGCCGGAGAAACCAAATGCATAGCAAATTCGGCGGGCCGTTCCGACACGGAGCGGTCTCCGGCTCCCCAGAGTTGACGGCAAGAAAGGGGGAACTGCCGTCGGGCCTTGGCGGCCCAGCTTGCGGCAACCGGAGTACAGGACCGTCGGGGGAGTTGGCCCGGCACTCCTGCTGGCTGCCGTTTTCTTTGCCGCCGGACTAGCGTCGGTCAGCAACTGCCAGCGACGTGGGTCCTATCAGGCGAATATCAAGGTCGAGCCGGGTCGCGTTCCTAACCGCGTCCGCGGCTTCGCGCGCTGCGTCTTCGTTCGCCTCCCTTGCCTGCTCGCGACTCGATTCCCGGCCCGCGCCAGCATCGTCACTTGCCCACCCGGCCGGCGCCACGAGTACGCCTGAAAGCGCCAGGATCCAGATCCATCGCGTGTTTTTTCTCATCGGTTCGTCCTTGTCTTTGCTTGCGGCATCCTGCTTGAGCCGCAATTTCATTGGATTGATACTTATGACGATTGCAATGCCCGTGCCAACTTTATAAATACAGAAATATCAGTAACTTACCGATTAATCGATGTTTACGATATTTCGTAAATTACGAAATATCGTTAGAAAAAACACGGAATTTCGGTATAGAATCGGGATATGCCCACACTGGAAGACTATCGCTGGCTGTTTCGACGCGCCCCGGTGATGGCGACCTCCATCGGTAAGGATGGCCGCTATCTCGACGTCAATGACGCCATCCTCACGAGGCTCGGATACGCGCGCGACGACATGCTCGGCAAGCGGCCGGAATCCTTTGTCACCCCCGAGTGTGCCGAGCAGATCAGCCACGAATTCCTGCCGACTCTGCGGCGCACGGGCAGGCTGGAGGACAAGCCCATCGCATTTGTCGCAAGCGACGGGGAGATCGTCGACTGCCGGGTCAATTCTCTCGTCGAGCACAGCGCGGACGCCGAATTCATCCGCACGGTTGCGATCTACACGGAGACCTCTGACCTGGCACGCGCCGACAGCAAGTATCGCCAGCTGTATCGCGCGACGCCCGCGATGCTGCATACAGTGGACGCGAACGGCTGCATCATCAACGTGACCGACCACTGGCTGCAGAAAATGGAGTACGCACGCGAGGAAGTGGTCGGGCGTTCGATCCTCGATTTCTACAGTGAAGCCGATCGCCACAAGTTTGCTGCCGGTCAGCTCGAGAAGCGTATCGGCCAGGGCGCATTCAATAACGAAGTGCGGCAGATGGTCACCCGCAGCGGCAAGGTTCTGGACCTGCTGATGTCCTCGGTTCCGGAGCGCGACGCCTCGGGCCGGGTGCTGCGGATGCTGGTGGCCTCGAAGGACGTCACCCAGCGGAACCGGGCAGAGCGGGAGCTGCGTGACGCGCTCGCCGAGAATGCTCGACTGCGCGAGGAGCTCGAGCGTGAACGAGACTACCTGCGCGAAGAAGTGAACGTGTCGATGAATTTCGGCCGGATCATCGGCGGCAGCGCGGCGCTCCGGCAAATGCTTGCGCAGATCGAGGCGGTGGCGCGGACGCCGGCCAATGTCCTCGTTCTCGGCGAGTCGGGCGTCGGCAAGGAGCTCGTCGCCCGAGCCATCCATGCCCGCAGCGAGCGCGCCGACATGGCGCTCGTCAAGGTGAACTGCGCGTCGATCCCGAAGGAGCTGTTCGAAAGCGAATTCTTCGGCCACGTCAAAGGCGCATTCACCGGCGCGCATCGCGACCGGGTCGGCCGATTCCAGCTCGCCGACGGCGGCACGCTCTTTCTCGACGAGGTTGGTGAGATTCCGCTCGAACTGCAGGGCAAATTGCTGCGCGTGCTGCAGGAGAGTGAGTTCGAGCGTGTCGGCGATGACCAGACCCGGACCGTCGACGTCCGCGTGATCGCGGCGACCAACAGGGACCTCGAGAAACTCGTGCTGTCCGGCGAGTTCCGTGAGGACCTGTTCTATCGGCTGAGCGTGTTCCCGATCGAAGTACCGCCGCTACGCCGCCGCCGGGAGGATCTCGTGCCGCTCGCGCAGCACTTCCTCGAGCAGACGTCGACCGATTTCGGCAGGGAACCGCTGCGGCTTACGCGAGCGCAGGCGGACGCGATCGAGCAGTACGACTGGCCTGGGAACGTACGTGAACTCAAGAATGTGATCGAGCGGGCTGTCATCCTGTCCAAGGGGAACACGCTGCGGCTCGACTTGTCATTACCTGGTGAGCGGGGCGACGGCGGTGGCCGAGGGCAGATTCAGCCGGCCGAGGATCGTGTGCTGACCGAGAGACAGATGCGGGAACTCCATAAACAGAACACGGTAGCGGCGCTCAAGAGGGCGGAGTGGCGGGTGTCCGGCAAGAACGGGGCGGCAGAAATTCTCGGTATCAAGCCAACGACGCTGGCGGATCGGATAAAATCCTACGGCATAAGACGACCGGGACGCGGCTGATCGGGTTTCAATGACATGAGAACAATAAGAACAGTCATCGCCATCGCGGTTCTTATGCTGTCGCCATCCCTGTTCGCAGAGCAGTCCGCGCTGCCGGCGGCAGTCTCGAATGCGCTCGACTATCGCAAGGTTCCTGCCGATGCGCTGAGTGTCTATGTCGAAGATCTGGCCAGTGGCGATGTCGTGCTCGCCTGGAACGACAGCGCGCCCCGCAATCCCGCCTCCGTCGAAAAGATGGTCACGACGCTGGTTGCGCTCGACACGCTGGGGCCGGCTTACCGCTGGAAGACCGAGATCAGCGCGCTCGGTGACATTCGTGACGGGGCGCTGGACGGCGACCTGTTGCTGAAGGGCTACGGTGATCCCTACCTGGTGACTGAACGCTTCTGGCAGATGCTGCGCCGCGTCCGCCAGGCAGGCATTGAAAGAATCGACGGCAACCTCCTGCTCGACGACAGCTATTTCGACGTCGGTGACTACGATCCGGCCGCTTTCGATCGTGAGCCGCTGCGGGCCTACAACGTATCGCCGAACGCGCTGCTGACGAATTTCAAGGTTGTTCGCTATTTCTTCGAGCCTGAACCGGCGACGTCGCGCGTGCGGGTGACGCTGGAGCCGGCGCTGGAGAATCTCGACATCGTCAACCAGCTTAGGACGACCAGTGGCGCCTGTCGCGGATACCAGCGAGGCATCGCCATCATCCCGAATGATGACTACAGCCGCATTACTTTCAGCGGTCGGTTTCCGACAGGTTGCGCAATTTATGCGATGGACCGGACCGCGCTCGGTCACAACGAGTTCACCTACGGCGTCTTCAAGTCGCTTTGGCAGGAGTCAGGAGGCGAGTTTTCGGGCGCATGGTCCAACGTCGTCGCAAGCGACATTCTCTCCGTCGACGAGCTCGAACCCATACTGGTGTTTGATTCGCTGCCGCTGTCCGAAGTGATCGCCAAGGTGAACAAGTACAGCAACAACGTGATGGCCAAACAGCTGCTGTTCACATTGGCCGCCGAGCAATACGGCCCCTCGGGCACGGAGGCGAAGGGGCGCCAGGTGGTCCGCGAGTGGCTCGGGGAGCACGGCATGGATTTCGAAGAACTGCGCATCGACAACGGCGCCGGCCTGTCGCGAAACTCGAGAATGACCGCCAGGCACCTGGGGGACATGCTGCGCTACGCGTATGAAAGCCCGTTCATGCCTGAATATCTTGCCTCATTATCCCTGTCCGGCCTGGACGGCACTCTTTCACGTCGCTTCAGGAACAGCGCGTTGACCGGCCAGGCGCATATGAAGACAGGTTCCCTCGATCATGTCAGTGCGGTTGCCGGATACTTCCAGGCGCGCAGTGGCAAGCGCTATATCGTGGTCACGATGCTCAATCACACCGACGTTCATCGCGGGCCCGGAGAAGAAGTCCAGGAGATGCTCCTGCGCTGGCTGTACGAGCGCTGAGCGGAAGGCCGAGTCGCAAAATGGCGACGCATTTCCGCCGTTCATCGTATATCGACTGTAGTAAACTGCGGCCTGCCGGAAATATGATCGCGCGCACTGGCGCGACATCACCGGGAGGAGCGATATGCGAAGAGCATTCCCGTTGCTGGTTGCCGTTCTTTTGCAGGCGCCGGTTCACGCGCAGACAGAGGTTGGTTACGTCACCGACAATCTTCGACTGGGTCTTCACCAGGCATCCGATACCAGCGATCGCGCTTTTCGCACGCTCGAAAGTGGGCAGGCGCTGGAAATCATTTCACGGAATCGTAATTACGCGAACGTGAGGTTGCCTGATGGCGTCGAGGGCTATGTAAAGGCCGCTTACCTCGTTTTTGAGAAGCCGGCGAAACTGATAGTTGCCGAAACCGAAGCCGAGAGAGCCGCGTTGCAAAAGGAGCTCGAAGACACGAAGGCCGCTTTTGCCGCGCCCGCAGCCACGATCGCGTCGCTCGAGGCGCAACTCGCGGAAAGCAAAGCGGAAGCCGAGGCCAATGCCGGCCTTGTGGCGGACCTGGGCGCGCAGGTCGAGGATTTTCGTGGCCGCCAGGATCAGTTCAAGTACAGCATGCCGGTCACCTGGGTCGGCGGCGCGATGTTCGTCTGTTTGCTGGCCGGATTCCTGGCGGGACTATGGTGGGTGGACAGAACCAGCCGTAAACGGCACGGCGGTATTCGCATTTACTGAGCTTGCCCGGCTTCACGCAGCGGCAGATGTTGCGGACATCTTGCTCGATATCCCGTTTCTGACCGGCAGTCCTGACCCATTGGTGACCTGGTCGACCTCCTGCTGAGACGCGGCGCGCGCCGCGCGCTCGATCTGCTCGCTGCTCAGGTGCGGCGCAATCAAGCGCAGAAAATCGGCCATGTAGCAGCGCAGCATCATGTTACGTCGCAGACCGATCCACGTCGTGCTGCGTGGAAAAATGCCGTTTACGGGAATCGCCGTCAGCGTCTGGCGATCCGCAGGCTCGAATGCCATCCCGGCAACGATGCCGATGCCGAGGCCCATGCGCACATACGTCTTGATCACATCCGAATCACGCGCGGTGAATACGATGTTCGCTTCGAGCCCTTCCGCAGCAAAAATCTGCCTCAGGTTCTGGTCGCTTTCGAAGCTGAATACATAGCTCACGAGCGGATACTTCGCGAGATCCTGCAGGGTGACGGGCTTGTCGTGTCCGGCAAGCTCGTGATCCCTGGGGACGAGTACGACCCGGTCCCATTGGTAACCAGGGAGTCGTAACAGGTCGTCGAAACGATCTTCGCTGCCACTCGCGATCGTGAAGTCGATATCGGTCCTCGACATCATGTCGGCAATCTGGTCGGACGTGCCCTGGTGCAGGTTCAGCCGGACTTTCGGGTACTGCCGACGAAGTTCGCGAAGGATTTCCGGGAGGACGTAGCGTGCCTGCGTGTTGGTGGCGGCGATCGTCAGCGTGCCTTCCTCTTGCTGGTAGAAATCGTCAGCCAGCGAGCGAATCTGGTCGACCTCATCCATGATGCGTCGGGCACGTGCGATGACCTGCTCGCCGGCTCGCGTAATGCGATTCAGGCTCTTGCCCTTGCGGGCAAACACTTGCAGCCCCAGTTCCTCTTCAAGCAGCTTCAGTTGCTTGCTGACGCCGGGCTGCGATGTATACAGACGTTCGGCGGCCGCCGTAATGTTGAGACCATTATCGACAATCGCCAACAGATATTTGAGTTGTTGTAGTTTCATCCAGGCCGTTACGTCAGGTGTGTCGGCATTTACCGTAGACCCGCAATCGCCGGGTTCGTTTCAGGAATCCGCAAATTAGTTCGCTCACAGTCCTTGTTTATTAGTCCGCCGGCTTGAGTTTCGTTACGGCCGCATATAACGTTTTGAAATAACGACAGAAACGAATTTCCTGTCACAATTTCGCACGCTCGCCGCTGACCAGAAGCCAGGCGTATTATCTGTTTGATGCTTCTCGGGGCCGTTTGGTTGCCAAGCATCGACAATTAATTTCACGGCGCTTGCCCTGAGCGCCTGCGAACACAGGGGGAAAGGGATGATTTACGACAGCATTATCGAGACGATCGGCAATACGCCCGTCGTCCGCCTCAATCACATCGCGCCGGACGGCATGGAAATGTATGTGAAGGTGGAATCGTTCAACCCGCTCGCTTCGGTAAAGGACCGGCTGGCATGGGCGATCGTGAACGATGCGGAACAGCGGGGACAGCTCAAGCCCGGCATGACGGTCGTCGAGGCGACGTCCGGCAACACCGGCATCGCGCTGGCGATGGTCTGCGCGGCGAGGGGCTACGGCTTCGTCGCGGTGATGGCGGAATCGTTTTCCGTCGAGCGCAGGAAGATCATGAAAGCGCTCGGGGCAAAAGTGATCCTGACACCTGCTGCAGAGCGGGCGACCGGGATGGTCAAAAAGGCCGAGGAATTGGCTGCAAAGCACGGCTGGGTACTCGCGCGCCAGTTCGAGAACCCTGCCAATCCCGAGTACCACCGCAATACCACCGGCCCTGAAATCCTGCGCGACTTCGCCGACCGTCGCCTTGACTACTGGGTATCCGGCTACGGCACGGGCGGAACGATGACTGGCGCCGGTGAAGTCATCAAGGCTGCGCGTCCAGATGTCACCATTGTCGCTACCGAGCCCTCCGGGGCCGCGCTGCTGGCGGGCAACGACTGGAATCCGCACAAAATCCAGGGCTGGACGCCGGATTTCATTCCGGACGTGCTGAATCGTGAGGTTTTTGACGAGTTGATTCCGGTGACCGACGAGCGCGCTATCGAGGTCGCCAAGATGCTTGGCGAGAAAGAAGGCATCTTTGTCGGCATCTCCTCCGGTGCAACCCTCGCAGCGGCCTTCGCCGTGGCCGACAATGCTGAGAAGGGGTCGGCCATTCTCGCCATGCTGCCGGACACGGGCGAGCGCTACCTGAGTACCCCGCTGTTCGAGGGCATGCACGAAGGCTCGGACGACGACTGGTTGGCCTCGCTCGACGCTTGACCTGGAAGCTGCGCTTGCCCGGGCAAAAATTGTCCGGGCGGACTGTTATTGTCCGGCCATCTTCTCAAATAACTGAATATAAAGTGAAAAATCTGATTTATTTTCCGTCTGGATGAGACGCCGATCACAGGCGTTTTCTGCAATCCGTGGCACGCTTCCGAAATCAGAATCCACTGCCCGCGCAAGGTCGGGCCCAGGGATGCAGTTCGATGGTGGCGGAAGTACACAAACTCCCCGCGATAAAGAACATCGGCGCGGCCAAGGGACTCCTGAAGTCGCTGGTGCCGCGTGCCCAGTGCTTCTGCTTCTATGACCTCCGGCGGTGCTGCGACTGGTCCAGCGATGGCGTCGAGGACTACGAGATTGACAGCTTCGTTGCCGAATTGCCGGACGAATTCGTCATCGGTAAAAGCGAGGAGTTCGACTTCCTCAAGCGCACGCTGCCCTCGGGACGCACGGTACTCGTCTTGCCGGTCCATACAAACGGCGGGGAAGGTCTTGGGGTCCTGGTGTCCGTGTTTTCGAAGAACGCCGGAAAATCATCCTGGTTCAACCCCAGCCTCCTCAAGAACATTCTCAAACCAGCCGTCAAGCTGATCGGTGAATCTCTGCGCATAGAACGCGAATTGACAGCCCGGATCAGCGGTTCGGAGCGGGTCGAGAAAGAGTTGCAGCTGATCTACCAGATTGACGAGAAGATTCACAGCAGTTCGCGGAGCCACGCGAGCCTTGCGCAGTTGATCGGGCAAAGTAGCCGGTTCCTGGACATTGCATACAGCGTGCTGCTGATGCCGGCGAAACGAATCCGGATTTCGGCGACACATTCGAGCTGGAAGTCGGTTAGCCGCAAAGCCGTGGACAAGTACCTGCTCGACAAGATATTCCCAAAGCTGGAACCGCAGGGCGGCCCGGTAATCTTCGAGATTCCTGCCATCGAGGGCTCCGACAAACCCGCCGAGCAGGGGTACCAGGCATTAATGAGCCCATTGCTCGATAGTAGCGGTAACGTTGAGGGTGTCATTGCCCAACTCGGACGAGTCAGCGGGCAGCCGTTCGACAACACGCACCAACGTTTCATGTCGCATATCGTCCGCAAGGTCGAATACGTCATCCAACAGTCCTTCGACATGTTGACCGGACTGATGAATCGCTCGGGGTTCGAGGCGCAGCTGCAGGAGTCGATGAAGTCATTGGATGGCGAAGACGATCGCCACCAGCTTATTTACTTCGACCTCGATAACCTGCAGCTCGTCAACGATACTTTCGGTCGCGGGGCGGGCGACGAGGTCATTGTCCGCTTCGCCCAGATCGTCGAGGAGGTTCTTCCCCAGAATGCGGTTGCGACGCGCCTCGCAGAAGATGATTTCGTGATCCTGCTGTCCCACAGCGACACGGATGCGGCGCTCGCCCTGACGGAAAAAATCCGCGCCAAAAGTCAGGCATTGCATTATCTCAAAGGTGACCGGTCGCTGCAGGTGACGCTGAGCGTCGGCATTGCCAGCCTTGGCAAAGACGGTTCCGGCGGCAATGCGCTAACGGCGGCTCGCTTTGCTTGCGACATTGCGAAAGATCATGGTCGTGATCGTGTGGAGATCCACGATCAGGACAATCGCAGCATTATTCGGCGATATGACGATATGCAGCTCGTATCGGAAATTCAGAAGAGCCTCGATACCGACGCATTCATCCTCTACGCGCAGCCCATCGTGCCGTTGCTCGGCAAGGATGGCGGTCAGCGTTTCGAGATCTTGCTGCGCATGATGGACAGTAATGGCGACCGGATATCCTCCAGGGCGTTCTTTTCCGCTGCCGAACGCTATCAGCTGATGCCGCATGTGGATCGCTGGGTGGTGTCAAGGACACTGGCGCGTCTCTCCGCATTCGCAGACTACCTCGAGAGAACCGGTGCTTCTTTTGCCATCAACCTGTCGGGACAGTCGCTCGGCGATGACGAGATCCTGGCGTTCGTCGAGGACGAGATCGAGTCCAGCGGTGTGCCGTCGACCTCGCTGTGCTTCGAAGTCACCGAATCCGCGGCGGTTTCGAGCCGCGACAAGGCGCAGGCATTCATCGATTCGCTGCGCAAGCGCGGCTGCCAGTTTTCGCTCGATGACTTCGGCGCGGGTCTGAGTTCGTTCGCTTACCTCAAGAACTTCAATGTCGATATCCTCAAGATCGATGGCAGCTTCATCCGGGATATCACGGACAACCGCATATCCGAGTCGATGGTTGCGGCGATTACCCAGGTCGCCAAAGTCATGGAGCTGGACACGGTCGCAGAGTACGTGGAAAGCAAGCAATCCACGAAAGTGCTGAAAGAGCTGGGCGTCGACTTCGCGCAGGGACATGCGGTTGGCAAGCCGGTCGAACTCGACCGCATCCTCGAGGAATTATCCGACCAGGCGAAGCCCTCCACCGCCTGAAACTCCGCTTCGATCCGGTAGACTGGTGTCGATGACAGACACGGGTAACGACATCCTGCGCCGCCAGGCAGAATCGCTGCCCGCTTTACTGCAGGCGCCATTTGACGGTTGGCTGGAGAGGTGGACCAGTGCCGGGCACCAGTTACCCGATTGTTTCGCCACCCACCCCGGCTGCGCGACCACGCTCACGCGGCTGGTGGCCAGCAGCGAGTTTGCCGCCGCCAACCTGCAGCGGGACTGGGGTTGGTTTTGCGGCGCTATTCGGGACGGACGCCCGGCGCCTACCTCGGCGCAAAGCACGAGCGCCGATGTCGACGAGACTCTGGCAGTCCGGCCGATGCTGCGCAGGCGCCGGAACAGGGGGCTGATTCGGATTCTATGGCGGTCCCTGGCGGGCGACGATGACCTGTGGGCGTCGCTGCAACAGCTGTCGGACCTCGCTGATGAACTCATTACTGCCGCTGTCCGCGAGGCAGAGCGGTCATTACTCGACCGAATCGGCCGGCCGCTGGCAGCGGACGGCAAACCGATCCCGCTGCTGGTGCTGGCGATGGGCAAGCTCGGTGGTCGGGAACTCAACTTTTCGTCGGACATCGATCTCATCTTTCTCTACGGCCGGGAAGGCGAGACCGACGGCGCTAAATCCCTGTCGGCGCACGAATACTTCATCCGGCTTTCTCAGCAGGTCGTCAGGCTCCTCGACGATGTGACCGAGGACGGCTTTGTCTACCGGGTCGACACCCGCCTCCGTCCCTTCGGCGACAGCGGTCCGCCGGTAATGAGCGTTGCCGCATTTGAAAATTACCTGCTGCAGCACGGGCGGGGCTGGGAGCGCTATGCCTATGTGAAGGCGCGAGCCGTCGGTCCATCGGCGGCAAGCGTGGATGCCGCCGAGCTGCAGTCAGCCGTGATCGAGCCGTTCGTCTACCGCCGATACCTCGACTACGGCGTCTTCGAATCGCTTCGCGACATGAAAGCGCTGATCGAGGTCGAGGTGAAGAAGCGTGAGCTGGCCGACAATATCAAGCTCGGTCCCGGCGGTATCCGTGAGATCGAATTTATCGCGCAATCGCTGCAGCTTGTCCGCGGCGGCGCGGAAAGGTCGCTGCGCTGCCGCGACTTGCGAACGGCGCTCGACAGGCTGGGCCATGATCGCGGACTGGGTCGAAACGCGCAGCAGAACCTGCTCGACGCCTATGTCTTCCTGCGGCGCTTCGAAAACGCGCTGCAGGCCATCCGCGACCAGCAGACACACGATATCCCGACCGACCCGACCGACCGGGCGCGCCTGGCGCTCGTCATGGGCTATCCCGGCTGGCAGGAACTTGCCGATGACCTGGCGTCGCAGCGTGCCGCCGTGGCCAGCCGCTTTGCGGAGGTTGCGTTTCGCCGCGCTGACGAGAAGCCGTCAGATTCGTTCGCAAGCGGTTTCGATAACCTGTGGCGCGCGTCCGCCGACGCAGGGGATTGGGCTCGTTGGCTCGAGGGGGAGGGATTCCCGGATGTGCAACAGGTTGCTGCGGCGGTCGCCGCATTCGCCAGCGGCGCGGTCCCGAGACAGGCGGACGCAACCGCGCGAAAGCGTCTCGATCGTTTCATGCGGACGTTTCTGGGCGAATTGCACCAGCGGCCGCGGCGAGGCGTGGCCGTCGACCGTGTATTGGGCGTCATCTCGCAGGTGGCCCGGCGCAGCGCCTACGTCGCATTGCTGAATGAAAATCCCGTGGTGCTGGAACGGCTGATCGACCTCTGCGAGCACAGCGGCTACCTGGCAGGCGAGATCGAAAAATATCCGGCTTTACTCGATGAGCTTCTCGACCCGCGGCTCTTTTCGGAGCCGATCTCGGCGGCTGGCATGCAGCAGGATCTCGAACAAATGCTGGAGCTTGCGGACGCGGCTGACGTCGAGGGCTTCATCGAGACGCTGGCAAGGTTTCAGCGCACCACGCTTTTCAGGATCGCCGTGGCCGATGTCAGTGGCAACCTGCCCATCATGAAGGTCAGCGATCGTCTGACGGAGCTGGCCGAAATCGTTCTGCACACGGCACTCGAGGTGGCCTGGCGGGACCTCGTCGGCAAGCATGGCGAGCCACAGTTCGATGCCGGCGGTGAGCGGCACACGGCCGGTTTTGGTGTGATCGCCTACGGCAAGCTCGGTGGCATGGAGTTGTCCTATGGTTCCGATCTCGACCTCGTGTTCCTGCACGACTCCAGCGGGGCCAATGAGGAGACCGGTGGCGAACGACCGATAGACAACGGCGTTTTCTTCGGTCGCCTGGTGCGTCGCCTCGTCCATTTCCTGACGACGCAGACGAGTTCCGGCGCTCTCTATGAAGTAGACACGCGCCTGCGCCCGAGTGGTCGCTCCGGGCTCCTCGTTATCAGCGTCGAGGGTTTCGAGAAATACCAGGAGGACAATGCCTGGACCTGGGAGCACCAGGCGCTGTTGCGCAGTCGCCCGGTTGCCGGCAGCGCGTCGATCGCGCGCGCCTTCGACCGTGTGCGGACGGCGACACTGCGTGACCGGGTCCATCGCGACGCACTCCTCGAAGACGTGCTGTCGATGCGCAGGAAGATGCGCAGCAATCTCGACAAGAGCACGAGCAAGCATTTCGACCTCAAGCAGGGGGAGGGCGGCATCGGCGACATCGAATTCCTCGTGCAGTACCTGATCCTGAAGAATGCGGATCGCGAACCGGCCCTGGTGTTTTACTCGGACAATATTCGTCAGCTGGGCGTGTTGGAGGCGAGCGGACTGCTGCCGGCCGACGATGTCGCGATGCTGCAGGAGATCTACCGCAATTACCGTTTGTGTTCTCACCGACTGGCGCTCGACGGCCTGGCGGCGGTGGTCGGCGCGGGCGAATTCGAATTCGAACGCCGTTTCGTGCAGCGAATCTGGCAACGGGAGATGCGTTGAACGCAATACACGATCCGCGTGAACCGGGCTGCCCGTCTTCGCGATGCCGCTTGCGGCAGGCGCCACGACCATTGCTATAATTCGCCACCGCCCACCCGAGACCAAAGGGATAAGACCGTGTCAGCCAGAGCCGGCACCGTGGATCAGGACCTGATCCCGGCCAACGCACAACACCGTTACGAAGTCAGGCGCCGCGACCTGCCGCTGTCCTGCCCGATGCCGGGCATGTACCTGTGGAACTCCCACCCGAAGGTCTACCTGCCGATCGAGGAAAGCGGCGAAGCGAAATGCCCGTACTGTGGCGCGGATTATTTCCTGACGGACGTCGCCGAATAATCCTTTGCTTTCGAAATCGTTCGAAAAGATCCCAATGGGCGTCTAAAAGCGCCGATCCTCGCGTAAAATCTAATTTCAGGCCAGATCAGCCAGTTTTTGAAAGAAAAAAATCTCAGAATTTTTCTGTTTCAAAAAACGAATAAAAAGTCGCGAAAATCTTAAAAAATTCGCGAAAATCTGGAAAAATGATGATTTTGTCAATATAAGGCCAGCAAGATGCGGGGGCAGAGTGCCCCGTGGAACGCGATTAGCCCACGCAGAGCCGACAAGCATCGCTATAAATGGGCTTAAAAGGCGTCAATTTTCGCTAAAATCGACAAATTAGCAGCTAAATACCGAAAATCTGGTCAATCCGCAGATTGACGTCCCGGACCCTGATGAGGTCCATGGCCCGCGGGTCGCGGACTCGCTTTCCCCAGCGAAGCTGGTCCGGTGACTTGCCGAGGAAACGCCCGGTGGCGTCCGGATAGGCGTTCACGATCGTCTCCCTGCTGAGGTAAGGGCCGCTGCGCGCGGGATTCGATGTCGCGTACAGCCCGATAACGGGCGTGCCGACCGCCGTGGCCATGTGGGCGGGACCAGAGTCCGGGCACAGCAGGGCGTCCGCGATGTCGATGACGGCAAGCAGTTCCTTCAGCGACGTTTTGCCGACCAGGTTGACGACGTCGGATCCACAGAGATCGGCGATCTTCCGGCCATACTCTTTTTCGAGATCGGACGGTCCGCCGGTCACCACTACCCGGCAGCCAAACTTGTTGCGCGCGTGATTTGCGGCGGCGGCGTAGTTCTCCACGCTCCAGTTGCGGAAGTTTCCGGCGCGCTGCGTGCTGCACGGACTGATCGCCAGGATCGGCTGACCGTCCGCAAGATGTCGGCGCGCGAACTCTCGATTTGCCGGCGTCAGCGGAATATCCCAGCGTAGCGGTCTCTCTGGAACGCCGATGAATCGCGCGAAGGAAAGCATGCCGTCCAGGACATGCTGCTTGTCGGCCGGTTCGATTCGCCGATTGGTGAACAGCCACTGAAAGTCGCGGGCGCGGGCCCTGTCGAAGCCGAGTCGCACCGGCGTATCGAGCAGCCGATAGATCCGGTTTACGCGCATGGAGGCATGCATGCAAAGCGCCACGTCGAAGTGACGGCCCGCGAGTTGCTCGCGCAGATCGCGATAGGCAGACCGGCCTCTGGATTTATCGAAAATGATAAACTCGACGCCCGGAACATCCGCCATCAGTCCGGCTTCAGTCTTGCCGATAATCCAGGTAAGACCGGTTTCCGGCCAGGTGTCCTGGATAGCCCGAACGACGGCCAGTGCATGGCAGGTATCCCCGATATGGGACAGCCTGACAACGCATACATTTTCTGGCGGCGAATGACTGAACATCGATGCAATCCGGGAACCCTGGCTTAGCCAAATGGAACGACGCGCTTGACAGATATCGTCACGAACACCAGGGACGGCGCCATCGTATACGATACCGCCATCCTCAACCAGATTGAGGAATCTGCATTCGTCGCGACTGGCTGGGCGGTCGCGACAGCCATCGGCGGCAAATTTCGCTCCGCGGGGCGCGGCACGACGCTCGTGGTCAGTGACGGCAGCGACGAATTCGTCCTGCGCCATTACGTGCGCGGTGGCTTGCCAGGCAAGTTCGTGCGGGATACCTATCTCTGGGCTGGCGAAGACCAGACCCGGTCGTTCGCGGAATTCAGATTGTTGACCAAGCTCCGGAAACTCGGTCTGCCGGTGCCGACCCCGGTGGCCGCCCGCTACCAGCGTCGCGGACCATTCTATAAAGCCGATCTCCTGACGATGAAACTGCCGGGCGTGCGCTCACTGGCTGACCGGATAGCAGAACGACCCGGGAACCGGCGGTTCTGGCGCAGTATCGGCAGCGAGCTGCACCGCTTCCACGAGCACGGCGTCTGTCACGCGGATCTGAATGCCTACAACATCCAGATTGCCGACGACGACAGCGTCTACCTGCTCGATTTTGATCGCGGCCAATTCCGCGAAGCTGGCGTCTGGCGACAGAAGAATCTTGCCCGCCTGCATCGCTCGCTGCAGAAAATAAAAGCGCTGGACAAGCAGGTCTATTTCTCGAAGGCGGAATGGAACGAATTGCTCGAGGGCTATTTCAACGAGTCGAGATCGGCGTAGGCATCCGGCAGGGGCTCCGGCCGGTTCTTGAATCGCTTGTGCACCCAGTAGTACTGCTCCGGGCATTTTCGAATCTGTTCTTCGAGAACCGCGATGTAGCGTGCCGTATCGGCGGCCGGGTCGTCGCTCGGTACATTCTCGAGCGGCGGCAGGATGTCGACGACGTAGCCGCCTTCCGGCAGGCGGCGCGGGAAGAAGGGGATGGCGACCGCCTTGCCGAGCTTGGCCAGCGTGCTCGTTGCGGTATTGGTCATGGCCGGCACGCCGAAGAACGGCAACAGCGCCGACTGCTTCTGGTGATAGGCCTGGTCCGGCGCATACCAGACCGGTGCGCCTTCGCGCAGGCTGCGGATCATGCTCTTGATGTCGTTCTTCTCGATCGACCGGCGGCCGGAGACCTCGCGCCCGCCGGCGACAAGCTCGGTGAGCAGCGGGTTACGGAACGGCCGATAAACGATATCGAACGGCGGCACGTACTGGCTGAAAACCCGACCGCTGATCTCGAGCGCCGTGAAATGCGCGCTCAACAGGATGATGTTCTGGCCTGCCTCGACCGCATTCTGCACGTGCTCGAGCCCGTTGATTCGCGTCAGCCGCTGCATTTTCTCAAGCGACGCCCAGCGACCCAGCGCAAATTCCATCAGCGAGGCACCGAGGGCCTCGAAATGCTCTCGTGCGAGTTGATTCCGTTCCAGCACGGACAGTTCGGGGAAGCAGAGTTCAATGTTGCGGCGAGTCACCGCGCGTCGTTCCGCTGCGATGCGATGGCCGAGACGGCCGATCGCCTTGCCGATGCCGATCTGCCAGCGGTAGGGAAGCAGGCAGGACAGGCGCAGCAGGAACACGCCGACCCAGGTCGGCCAGAAGCGTGGTCTCCAGTAGCTGGACAACGGTTGTCGATCGGCATTCGGCATGGACTAAGAGTGAGCGGGCATGGCTGCGTCGCGAGTGTATCGGTCCCCGCCGTCAGACGCGACCAGCACAGGAGTTGAACCCGCATCCCGGCTTGGTCAAAATAGGCAAGGGTGGCCAATTTTTACCGAACTTTTCATGTAATTAGCGGCCAAATCTCGACGAATACGACAGACTTCGCAGGGGCCGGGATGTTCAGGAAACGGGTTGCCGCAGCACTGTTGCTGCTGGTCGCGACAATCGCACGCGGCAATGACGCGTCGCTGTTTCCCCAACCCGCCGAGCTGGACCCCGACGTCAATTTCTGGCTGTCTATCTTCACGGAGTACACGACCCGCGAGGGCGTATTGCATGACAGCCGGAAGCTCGGCGTCGTCTACGAAAAAGTGCCGCTACCCGAGAATGCCAGCCGCCGGACCCGGCAGCGTCTCTCCGACCAGCGCAGACAACACTACAAACGGATCCTGCAGTCGCTCGCCAGCGGCAAGCGCAGCAACCTGAGCACAGATGAGCAGCGCGTCCTCGATCTCTGGCCTGCCGATGTCACGAACGAGGAATTGTCCGCCGCGGTTTCGCGCATTCGTTTTCAGCTCGGGCTGTCCGATCGATTCCAGGAAGGGCTGCGTCGGGCCGGCCGCTATCGCGGCCATGTCAACAGCGAATTATCACGTCTTGGTGTGCCGATCGCACTCGCCGCTCTGCCGCACGTCGAGTCGTCTTATAACACCGACGCACGTTCGCACGTTGGGGCTTCCGGCATCTGGCAGTTCACTCGCAGCACCGGGCGCAGGTTCATGCAGGTCGACCACGTCCTCGACGAGCGCAACGATCCGTTTCTTGCGACCACCGCCGCGGGCAAGCTGCTGGCCTACAACCACTCGATCGCGGGCAACTGGCCGATGGCGATTACCGCCTACAATCACGGCCTGTCCGGTGTCCGCCGGGCAATGCGTCAGCACGGCGACACTAATTACACGGAGATCCTGAGGGAATACAACGGCCGCACCTTCGGATTCGCATCGAGAAACTTCTACGTCGCGTTCCTGGCTGCCAAAGAAGTCGACCAGAACCCGGACAGGTACTTCCCGGGGCTCGTGCCCTACCGGCCCGTCGACTATCAGGCCGTGCAGCTTCCCGACTACGTGTCCGCCGAGGGAATGGCCACTGCGCTCAAGGTCTCGGAGCGCGATATCGCGCGCCACAATCCCGCGCTGCAGGCCACTATCTGGCAGGGCAGCAAGTACCTGCCGCGGAATTACACGATCCGCATGCCGGCCAGCATGATCGACGGCACCCTGGCGTCCATCGTTGCCGCGCTCCCGGACGACGCCGTCTTCGACAAGCAGCTGCCGGACCTTTTTCACACCGTCGCCCGTGGCGACACCCTGTCGCAGATTGCGGACGCCTACGACACCCGGGTGTCGACGCTGGTCGCACTCAATAGCCTGTCCAGCAGCCATCGGATACGGGCGGGTCAGCAGATTCGACTGCCGGCGGCCGGACCAGCGCCTGCGCCGGCAACGCCGCCACCGGTTGTCGCTGCTGCGGCCCCCGTCGCCGCGCCGCCGGTTGCGGCCTTGGCCGACGCGCCCGCCATCGGCGAAACGCCCGACGAAGAAGAGGAGAGCCCGGGCGCGCTTACCGACCAGGTCAGCGAATTCATCGGCAGTCTGCAAGCAGCGCTCCTGTCGGATCCCAGTGACTACACGGTCGGCGGCGACAACACGATCGAAGTGCATCCGCTCGAGACGCTCGGCCACTATGCCGACTGGCTCGGCCTGAAAACGCAACGGCTTCGTGACATCAACGGCATGGCATTCCGCACGCCCGTGGAAGTCGGCAAACGCATCAAGCTGGATTTCAGCCATGTGAGCATCGCGCAGTTCGAATCGCTCCGCACCCAATATCACCGACAGCAGCAGGATACGTTCTTCCGCAATCACACGATTACCGGCGTTACCGAACACGTCGTCAGCCGCGGAGAATCCGTATGGATACTGTCGCTCCGAACCTACGATGTTCCGGTCTGGCTGTTCCGCCAGTATAACCCGGAACTCGACATGCAGAACGTGCAGCGCGGCACCCGCCTGAATTTCCCGACGCTCGTCGAAAACGAACGTAGCTGATCTCCGTCATGAAGGGAGCGATGGTTTTTCTCGTTCGCCTGTCACCGGTCCTGTTCGTCACGGTCGCGGCGATGATCTATGTGCTGAAGATCGAGGCCGGCGTCGCGTATCCGTTTCGCAACCTCATGCCGATGCTGATCGTGATCGCACTCGCGGCAACGACGCTGATCAGGGGCGGGGGGCGCTGGACTGGCGCGGGATGGCAATGGCCGCTCGGCACTTTTGGCTTCGCCATACCGGCAATCGGCTTGTCTCTCTATCTGCACTATGGTTACGACGTCGATCTGAACGGTATGTACAGCGGTTCTGTCTACCCCGAGGAGCTGTTCCGCTACCTGCCCGTCTATACCACCGTGGCCGGCGGCATCGGCTTTGCGATTGGCTGGATCGCCGGCAGAAATGTCTGAACACCGTGCGCTGGTCCGTTTTATTGCCCGTTGGGGTTTGCTAACCTCGACAAAGTTGCACCAGGAGCCATTGAAGCAATGCAGAACATGATCCGAGCCATCGCCTTGCTGAGCCTCGTTGCCGCATGGGCCACGACGATGCCGGCACGGGCCGCGGATTTCCCGCTAGCCGACAAGGTGCTCGTGGAAAAGGGTAAGCGGCAGCTGCACCTGCTGAAGAACGGCATCCCGTTCCGTACCTTTGAT
>JABAHS010037363.1_pt2 | contig 20329 bp, 20 predicted proteins | sample 7062111 | NCBI WGS metagenome assembly JABAHS01 (sample SAMN14534600, study PRJNA622989) | marine sediment metagenome | biome: marine biome [ENVO:00000428]; feature: marine pelagic biome [ENVO:01000023]; material: deep marine sediment [ENVO:00002113]; isolation source: pool of 4 deep marine... | reverse complement strand
GAATCATCATCAATTTGTCCGTCAGCCCACCATCCAGCATTCTGTTTTATCCAATTTGGAATAGAAAGAGATGGGGATTGAGGTTTGGTATCTTCAGGTTGTGTAGACTTTGGTAAGCTTGGTCCAATTTCAATGACACTAGATCCTATTCCGGAGTAGGTTCTATCGTAATCAGTACCCGTACCATCATCAGTCCCATACACTACAACGTCAATTCTAAAGGTTCCCTGATTAGGAATTTTGATTCTTTGAATATCAATTCCTTCCGATGCTAGTATTCCAAGATTTTGTTCACTGCTACCAGATACAGTTTTAATGACATTATCATTATTGTCTAGAAGGGAATAACCATACCTTACATTTTTGATTAATTCATCTTTATCATTAAAGAAAGTAAATTCGAATGGTATTTCTTCTCCAGCCCCATATCTACCATCCCATGATATTGTTACATCAGTTGGTACCCTTTCCTTTTTGGTTTCGGTATCAACTAGATAAAACTCTACGGTATTTTTTTGAACCTCACTTTGTGGAACCAATTTGAAGTTCATTTTTTTAGCATCATGATTTGATTTCCCAAGTACTCCGTTAATTCGTTTCAGTTCATCTCCTGTAATCAAAAAATGGACAATATTCTTGTCTTCATAAGAATACGGATCAAGTAGAATGACTCGGTTATCTAATTCAACGCCGTTAACAAATCCTTGAAATTGTTTTCCTTCAGCGTATGGATCAAAACTTTTTGGAAATCTTAGTTCTTCATGGACTACTTGAACTTGATCTATGTAGTTGGGAGACCAGTTAAATGGCATTTCAAATGATATGGATTTGTCAGATTGTGAGTATTCAAAATCACTCACTTCGTCATAATAGGTTTTAAGTACTACTGATACCTCCTCTGCAGATGCGGTTTGGATAATAAAGTCTTGTTCTTGTGCCACACTAACAAAAGTATCAAAAGATAATGGATTTGCTAGCTGTTGCTTTGCAGTCTCAGCCCCCAAGATGTCAACTTTGATGTTGTAAAGTCCGCCATTAACGAAAATGGGTCCCTTTATGGCAGGATTACTTTGTCCAAAAGTGTAAAAAGCCCCAGCGATTGGATGTTTTTCTCCAAAGTATTTAGTACATTGCCACGGTTCTTGTTTTGTACATTCTGCGGTTGGCGTGACATCTAACGTTAGATCTCCATTTTTATCAAAAAAGTTATTTCTTGCTAAAAGATCATCTCCACGCCAAATTTCAACTCGATAAGTTACCTCTGGAATATTTTCATTCTGTGAAGCATCAAAGAATTTTACTCCAATTGTAGCTTTGTTTACCTCACCAACTGTAAGATCTGAGGGGGTAATCATTGTGCTTACTGTCACATCTTTGCCTTGGTAGTTGACAGCAGGAGCTACGTCACCACCTAAACCATGCCCAAAAGCATCTTCTTGAACAGTAGAAATTAGAAATACAGAAGCTGTAACTAGGAAGACTAAAAGTATAAATTTCAAACAAAAAAAGATCGTCTTTATCCTTATTTAAGTTAACAATGAAATTATCAGATCTAGGTTAGAGGTTAGTCAACATCCTTTATTTATTGATAATTCTAGAGAGATTTTTATTTACCTAAAACAACTGTCTTTTTAATGAGAATAACAACAATAGGCTCATTTGTAGTTCTAATTGCTGTTGTTACAGGTCTTGGGATTTCAACTCCATCTACATTTGCCGATCACGCCACGGCAGAAGTTAGCATTCCCGCTGGTACTTCTACTCCAGGATGTGAAAAAACTGACGAATGTTACATTCCAGCAGAGGTTACTGTTGATGTAGGAGGAGAGGTAACTTGGACAAATGATGATAGTACTAGCCATACTGTAACAAGTGGTACTCCTGGTTCACCATCAGAAGAGGTTGGCAGTGATTTCGACAGTAGTATCTTCATGGGTGGAGAAACATTCTCTCATAAATTTGAAGAAGCTGGAACCTTCGATTATTTCTGCATGATTCATCCTTGGATGCAAGGAAAAGTAATTGTGGAAGCTGAAGGATCAGAAGGCGGAGAAGAAGAGCTAATGGTAGATATCACTACCTCAAGTACTGGGAAAGGTGAACGCATGTCAATTGATGTTACCTTCATGGACATGTCTGGCATGGATACAGAACACGTCAACTATGACATAAAGGCAACTCAAGGCGGTAAAGTAGTACTTGATGAGAAAGGTGTACACGATCATGATGGAAAGATGTCACACATGAGTGCACCGCTGCCAAATGCAGCATCAGATGCAAATCCAGTAGATGTTGAAGTAAAATTTCTTGGATTTGGACTTCCAGATGAGGAATGGACTGGACCTGTAGGACACGTAGCAACAAAGAAAGTTGTACCAGAATTTGGAACAATCGCAGTTATGATTCTAGGCGTTGCAATAATTAGTATCATTGCGATAAGTGCCAAGAACAAGATAGTTCCAAGGATTTAGCAATCCATTTTTCTTATTTTCTTTTAACCAATGCAATTACTGCTAAAATAATCCCTGCCGCACCCAAAGACAAACCAAACACACCAAAGTTGTATGCTCGCTTTACACTAAAGTTTTCTGAACTAATATCGGTTTCACCAACTTGAGACTTTAATGAAGATATGTCTTGTTGCAAAGAAGATAGCGCACTCTTCAAAGCTGTCACATCTTGATCTGATGAACCACTAGTGGGTGGGAAATCTAATACTGCTGTGCTTTCAACGTCTTCAATTGGCACCTCAATGTCTACTTCAGTACCTTCAATATCTCCATTAATCTCAATTGTGAATGTTCCAGTCCTCGTCGGGATGACAGGAGAAAAATAATGGCCTGGTCTTGGATCCGAGTTTATGTCTAGAGTCTTTGTAACCCCTCCAAATTTGGCTTTAACTTCAAGATTATTGAAGGCGTTAACTACGCCTTTTTTTACACCTTCTGTTTCTCCTGGCTCACTAACCTCAAAAACAAAATTGTTTCTAATTCCAACTACTGGAGGCTCTATATCCCATCCTACCTCAATTTCATATGGTTCAACATTAACCGTAGTATGACCATAAGAATTAGGAATAGTAAATACAAATATGACTACAAGAATAGATAGAATTGTCGTTTTCACGTGATCTCGCTTTCATTATCACTTTATTATATTTACTTAAAGTACAAGTATTGAAATTAAATTCGATTCTTTAAATGTGACTTTTGGTTTGCTAGAAAAATGAGAAAATTACTTGTTGTTTTCATTATAATTTCAATGACAATCTCAAGTGCATATGGTCACCCCTTTACAGAAGAAACAATACCAGAATCATCTTCAAATGTTGAAAGTGGTCTAACAGAAATAATTGTACATTATTCTGAACCGGTAGAAATTGATCATAGTGTTCTCAAAGTCTTAGATAGTAATGGAAACCAGATTGATAATAAGGACACAAAATATTTTGAAGAAAAGGAGGAAGATTCTCTAATAGTTACTACGCCGCCGTTAGAAGATGGAGTATATACTGTAACAAGCAAAGTTCTTTCTCAAGTTGATGGTCATCTGGTCGATGATGCCTTCATTTTTGCAGTAGGCGAAGCTGCCATTGATCCATCTCAATTAGAACAACAAAAAAAATCCGAAACCGTGTTTTTACCCGAAGCTGGTTCTAGGTTCCCTGGTTTTGTTGGTCAAACAATTCTACTTGGGATAGTGTTTGCATCTATTCTCATTTGGGGTACTCAAAACAAGAACTTGATCAAAGAAGAGTTTGAAAAATTTGAAAGAACCTATTTTAACAAATTCACTAAGATAATAGGAATTGGGATAGTTCTTGTAGTTATTTCCAACATACTCATGTTGGTGGTTCAGATGATACGATTAGAAGCCTCTCCTATTGATGCACTTCAAACTAACTTTGGCACTACATGGATAATCCGAACTATCATTATAGGAGTCCTAGCTGGGTATTGGTTTTTTCTTAAAAAGTCCAGAGTCATTTCTTTAAAAAATCAGATTCCGATAATTGTGCTATCCTTGGTGTTACTTGTTACTTCCACCATGATTGGTCATGGAACCGCCAGTGGAGATACACCTGCCATAATATTTGATTATATCCACAATATTGTTGCATCAATATGGATTGGTGGCATCATGTATTTTGTTTTTACATTATTGCCTAGTTTTTCAAATCTCGAAAACAGTAAGAAGGAGAGCATGGCTCTTGTAATGATTCCAAGGTTTTCAATTGTTTTTGTTATAGCAGTTGGAATAGTAATCATTTCAGGCCCCCTCCTGATGTGGTTTCTTGAATCAAACGTCAGCCTGATTATAAGCTCTAGCTATGGGAAATTGATTCTTGCAAAAATAGGCATAGCTGCTGGTATGGTTGCACTGGGTGCTTATTTTCAATTATACATACAGAAAAAAGGAGAGATTAGTTTTAGATCAGGTTCGTTTCCTATCTACAAAAAATTACGAAAATCATTGAAAATTGATGCTGCCTTAGGAATAGCTCTTTTGGGAGTGGTGGCTTTACTTACTAATAGTTCGTTACCAGCCGGCGAAGTACAGCAAGTTCAGGCTCAAGAGATCGCTTACGGTTTTAACACAAATTCTTTCTCCCAGAATTTGCAGTTTAAAACAAACATCTTTCCATTCACTAGCGGAACAAACACTATTGAAGTAGTTGTTACTGATCTTAATAATAAACCAGTTAAAGATCTGGATTCGCTTAAAGTAAAAGTTTCGAACCCCCAACGCAATATTTCTCCAATTGTAATCCAAATGAATCAAGTTGAGACAGAAGACATGACAAAGTATCAAGGTGATGTTACTTTTGGTTTCTCAGGAACTTGGCAGTTAGAAATTGAGGCACTACGTACACAAAATGCAAACGAGTCTGTTATTCTTGATTTGCTGGTAAAACCACGATTAACTGATTTGAAAAAAGAGTTAGTTGAATATGAATTTCCAAAGGATGGAAAGCCTTTATACCCTGTTTATGATGGGGAGGGAGGAATCTGGATAAGTGATCCCTCAAATCCCAGAATTTGGAAATTTACAATAGAAGACAAAAAATTTGAGATGTTTAATTTTGATGGCAAAGCCTCAAGTACGTTAGCAAAAGATAACGAAGGTAAAATTTGGTTCATAGATATTCCTGAAAGACAGATCGGTTTTGTCAATCCTGAAAATAATGAAATTACCACAATCAATCTCTCCGTGGACGGAATAGCTGTTTCACTTCAGGCAGACTTTGATGACAACATATGGATCACAATTACTGATAAAAATCTCATCTTAAAGTACAACCAAAAATCACAAGAATTCAAAGAATTTGAAATGAAGACAGAGCAGTCTGGGCCATTTGCATTAACTCGAGATTTATCGGGCAAGATATGGTTTTCTCAAAGTAACGCAGGCCAAATCGGATATATCGATCCTGACACTGAAGAATTGAAAGAGATTATTCCTGAACAAGATATTGAATCTCCTGAAGCTATGATCTTTGACAAAGAGGGTAATTTGTGGGTTACAGCGCATACCGGTACAGCAATAGTAAAATTCAATCCGGTATTAGAAACATTCAAACGAATAGATGTTCCTGATTCAGAAGCTCTGCCATTTGGCATGACTTTTGATAGATATGATAACATTTGGTTTGCGCAACATACTATAGACAAATTGGGCGTCTATGATCCACATAATAAAGATCTAATAGAAATGAAAATTCCATCTGAAGGTTCATTTGTTCAGTTTGCTACATCTGATGGCGATAACAACGTGTGGATTGTTGAGCAGCAAACTAACAAGCTTGGAATGGTCAAACTAACAGAGTTATCATCTAATGTGAAACCACAAGAAGAATCCTTCGTTGATAATATACAATATGCAGAAGTAGCCTCTCCTCTGATTGCAGCAGGAATCATACTTTTTTCACTATTTTTTGTACGTAACATTGAAGATAAAAGAAGATTAAATTCTCTGATTTTTTCCTAGTGTTTTAGGTAACCTGCAGACTTTAGTAGTAAAGATCCACCAAATAGCCCAATTGATAATAATACAATGGTACCTGCTGGCGTAATATCAAATATATGCGAAATTAAAATTCCAGATATCACTGAAAATACTGCAAAACCAATTGAAATAAAAGCTGTTTGTTTGAAGCTTTTTCCATACATGATTGCTGTTACGTTTGGTATAACAAACAGAGCGGAAATTAATAATACTCCTACTAGTTGAATTGCTGTTACAACAGTAATTCCAGCCAAAGAAATTAACAAGTAATTGATCTTCTCTACTGGCACCCCGCTAACTTTGGCTTGCTCTTCATTGAAGGTAGAATACACTAGTTCTCTGTACAAAAGCAAGATGATTATCAGAATAATTCCAGTGAGCGTTAATACAAGGATAGTATCATTAATGCTTACAAGTAAGATACTGCCAAAAAGGAAGCTAAAGATATCAAGAGTAAATCCACCAGACAGGCTAATTAAGACTAGTCCCACTGCAATTCCCGAGGATAGTAGTATTGCGACTGTAGCATCACCAGAAATTTTGAATCTATCTTTTATTCTAGTAATTATCAACGCACTAGCTAAAGAAACACCATAAGCAGTCCACAGTGGATAAACTCCTGCCAACAGACCAACAGCAATTCCTCCAAAAGAAGAGTGAGCTATTGCATCACCGAAAAGAGAATATCGTCTGAGAACCAAAAAGAGGCCAACCACAGAACAAAGTATAGCTATTGATGCGCCTGCAATTATACCTCGTTGCATAAATCCAAATGTAAGAATTTCAAATGACATTTTCTTAATTGTGATGATGCATGTGTTGTTGCATGGATGCTTCAGAGTATTGTTTTACTAGAGTATCATTTTCAAAAAAGTCCTTTGAAATACCATGAAAGAATAGTGTTCTATTCAAACACGCTACTTTGTTTGCTAGCCTGTTGACAGCATCAAGATCATGCGATGACCAAATAATGGTAATGCCTTGATTCTGATTAAGTTCACGTAGAATGCTGTAAAACAGTTCTGTGCTCTGTGAATCAATTCCAGTCACAGGTTCATCCAAGATGAGAATCTTTGGTTTATGGACTAGAGCTTTTGCAATAAAAACACGTTGTTGTTGCCCTCCAGATAATTCTCCAATTCTTTTATTGCCTTGTTCATGAATCCACAGTTGTTGTAATACTTCATCGATTCGATCCTTATCATAGTCCTCACGTATACCCATTTGAACTACGTCCTTTACATTGGCAGGAAAGTTTCTCTCAAAAATGGGCTTTTGAGGAACATAACCTACATGGTTCAAATAAGATTGGGATTTACGTATGTCAGTTTCAAAAAATTTTATCATTCCTTTGTAACTGGTCATAAGACCTAACATGGTTGCAAAGAGTGTTGATTTGCCTGCACCGTTTGGTCCTATTATGCCCAAAAAGTCTCCTTGATCAACGCTGAAACTAACATCGTCTAGAACCTTTATTTCATCATACCAAACAGTTAGGTTTTTTATTTCAACTATTTTCAATTACATAATCCCCTCTTTAGATTTTCCAAATTCTGTTTCATTAAAGACAAGTAAGTTTCATCTTCAAAAACAATCTCAATTGGTGAAAGTACCAAAACATTTCCCCCGATTTCGTCTGCAATTACATCTGTGATCTTAGAATCAACTCCCCTCTCGGTATAAATGGTATCAATATCCAGCTTGATTGCTAAATTTATTATGTTTTCGATTTTCTTTGAGGTGGGTTCTGAATGCGGTTCATTTGAATCTAGAATTGGATAAGGTTGCAGAGAATACTCTTCAGCAAAATAGGAGAAGGCGTTATGTAATACAATGAAATCCTTTCTACAGTCTTTCAAATCAGAACTAAATCTCTTATCTAATTCATCGAGTTTCTGAATGTATGATTGGGCGTTTTGTTTGTAAAACTTTTGATTTTCTGGATCAATGTCAATCAATCCCTTCATGATATTATTCACTTGAATTTTTGCTAACTTTGGATTCAACCATACATGTGGATCAATTGAGAATTTGGTATTATCCCCAGATGGATTTACAGAACCAATCATCTCACTGATCACTTCACTTGTATCAATTATGTAAATTTGAGAATTTATGGAATTCAAATCGTCTAGGTATTTTTCAAATCCCAAACCATTAATTACAACTAGATCTGCAGTTTGGATTCTTTGGATGTCTTTTATTGTTGGTTCCCAGTCATGTGGTTCTACTCCTTCTGGTACCAACAGTTGAACATCAACCTTCTCTTTACCAACTTCCTTTGTGAATTCTAAAAGAGGATAAAATGATGTCAGAACTAGAATCTTTCCCCCGGAAGCTTCAGAAAGAGAGTTGTAACTAGTTCCAGTAAATGTAACACTATACGAGATTAGAGGAATAATAACTCCAATCAAAACTATTGCTGTTTTTCTTTGCCTATCCATGCCTAAGATCTCCATAAATTATTAATAAATTTAAAAAATTTTAATAAATTTACATAATAAACTTATAACATAATTAATAATATTGCCAATATTGCCGATAGTATCAATCTCTCTCAATCCTGAGATTCTAAAGGAACTTGATAGGCTGCAGAAAAGAATGGGTTTTACAGGTAGATCCGAAGCTATTCGAGCTGGCATTAGGAGCTTTGTATCAGACGAAAAACAAAATGAGGAGCTTGCAGGTAATGTTCATGCAATTTTACTTGTAGTTCATAATGATGAATATGACCACATAGTCTCAGATATCAAACATAACTTTGAGGATCTTATCACGACTCATTTGCACAGCAAGATTGAGGGAAACAAGTGCATGGAGCTTTTTGTTTTAGATGGGGATGGTGAAATGGTATCAACATTTACCAAAGACTTTCAAATTAATAAAAAGATGGACACTGTAAGACTAGTTACCTTAACTTGAGTAATTTTGTCCTAGAAAAGTAGATCAAAAGAATTGACGTTATTAACATAATCGCTATAGCAGAACCAAATTCGGGAGTGACTACTATACCAAACTCTGTCTGATAATCTGTTCCTCTTATGTTTTCAAACCGAACTATAGTTGGGCCAGTTTGATCTTCTGAAAACTTGTATTTTTCAAATCCACCCCCAATTTGGACATTTGATGATTTTCTGTAAATATCCTCACCGTTTTGGATCAAAACAAAGTCATATGATGAATTTCTTAATAGTTCTCCTGTTTCACCATCTCGTATAGTAAAGATAAATTTGGTGCTTTCTCCTGGCTGTATTTCTAGTGGCTCCCAAGAAAGGTCTACCCTATATTCTTCATCCTCAGTCATTGCAATTATTGGAAAATCAATTTCATCACTTGTAGTTACTGTAAATTTCATTTTGTTCTGATGAATATTTGTTTCTTCCAACTGATTTTGAATGTATTTTAAATGATCTTGTAAAATGACAAAATGAATTATCCTTTCGTCTTCAATGCTATAATCGTCAACTGTTAGAGACGATTTGAATAATTTTACGTCATTTACTTTACCAATATAGCTAGGAGTTAGAAATTCCTCAAAGTCTTTTGGAATATGAACTTCAACGTGTACGACGGGAATATGAGAAATTTGTTTAGCATTCCATTCAAAAGGCATCTCAAATTCTATAGTATTTTTATCCGGAAGATACTCAAAGTTTCTAATATTATCAAAATACGATTTTACTTCAAATTCAACATTCTGATCTTTTGAAGATGTTTCCGTAAATGATACGGTATCTGCTATGCTTACATTAGCTGAATATGATGGGCCTTCAATCACATTTTTTTCGTCACCAATTGTACGAATCTTTATCTCAAAGTCATAAAGCCCACCGGTTTCAAAAACGGGCCCTTTAATTTTCGTCGGGTTAGATTCTGAAGCGATATAAGAGTTCAAAAAATCATTTTTCTTCCCGATTATTTCCAGATTTTTCTGCTCAGATTGAATAAAGTTAAGATTTATCTCTCCATTTGGACTAAAAAAATAGTTACGAAATATCATCTCATTCTTATGATACATACCTATTAACAAAGTAAGATTTTTTATCGCTTTCTTTGACTCTTCGTCTGTAGCTTTAATCGTTATCGTGTTGTTTTTAGAATTATCCAGATACATTGGTGTAGTAACTGTAATTGAAATCTCTCTGTCCTCTACCCCTATAGAAGAAATTGTGTCACTACCAAAACCATGTCCGTAAACATTGGGGTATGGAAATATGATCAAGAGTAGCAATGGAAAAAACTCTTTGTACATGTTTAAACATTCAGCAAGCGGACATGTATTGAATGTATTTTTCAAAAACCCTTTTCATTCAATATTAAACCAAGTAAAGCAGCGCGAGTGTATTTTCCGTATTCCGCCTGTTTGAAATATTTGGCGTGTTTTGTATTATCTATTTCAGTTGATATTTCATCTAATCTTGGAAGAGGATGTAATATAATAGCATCATCTTTCATCTTTTTTGTTAAATCAAGTCCTATGACATAGCTTCCTTTTACTTTGACATACTCCTCTTCGTCAGGAAATCGTTCTTTTTGGATTCTTGTTACATAAATCACGTCCAGATCCTCAATAGATTCCTCAAGATTGGTTGATTCGGTGTATGTTAATCGTTTTTTGATGTCATAGGTAGAATCTGTTCTAATCTTTAATGCTTCTGGCGATATCAAGACTACTTCGACATCATAGTTTCCCAAGCCATAAAGGAGTGAATATACCGTTCTTCCATATTTTAGGTCTCCAACAATACCTATTTTTAGTCCATCAATCTTTTTCTTTTCTTTTTTTATTGTGAACAAGTCTTGGATTGCTTGGGTTGGATGCTCTTCTGTACCACTACCAGCATTAATTACAGGTTTTGAGGAAATTTCACCTGCAAATCTGCTTGAACCATCCAAAGGATGGCGTAAAATTACTACATCAGAGTAAATAGACATTATTCTTACAGTGTCAGCAAGACTCTCTCCTTTTTGATAAGAAGAAGAGGTTATATCAGCAATTCCTATCGACGTACCACCAACTGATGCCATTGCTGCTTCAAAGCTAAGTCTAGTTCTAGTACTTGGCTCATAAAACAAATAGCCCAAGGTTTTACCCCGGCAGAGTTCTCTCCTGTTGTTTGGATCCAGGTTTATCATTTTGTCAGCTGATGAAAAAATCCCTTCCAGATCCTCTTTTGTAAGGTCCTTAATTGAAATAATATTTTTACCGTAGAATTGATTCATCCTTTCAATGATATATACAAGTGCCTATACATATTATTCTGATGTTAGAGTCTGAGCTTATAGTCAGGCGTATAAAAGAAGGTACCGTAATTGATCACATTGACCAAGGCAAGGGCCTCAGAGTTTTGGAGGCCCTAGGCATCGATGGTAGTGATGGCGGTTTAGTTACTATAGCACTGAATGTCCCCAGTGGAAAATTTAAGAAAAAAGATATCATCAAAGTAGAAAACATATTCCTACATGATGATGACACTAACAAACTTGCTGTAATTGCACCAAATGCGACAGTAAATATCATTAAAAATTTTAAGCTTGTTGAAAAACGTCGGGTTTCTCTACCAAACGAGATAGACAGAATATTTAGATGCTCAAATCCAGATTGTGTTACAAATAGTAAGGAGCGTATAGAATCTGTAATGGATGTAGTTGACAAAGAGGGACTAGTCTTAAAATGCAGGTATTGTGGGCGGATTCTCGACGTAAACAAGATTCGGTATAATTATTAAAAAACCGAAAACCAAGATTTGCTGGATCTATTGACCCAGGATGATAAACATCATGACTATACCGTAGATAGCGATTGATTCAACCATACCTACGAAAATGAATACTTTTGATTGCAAAGCTGGATTCTCACTGATTACTGCAAGTCCTGCTGCACCAACTTGACCTAATCCGATTCCAGCTCCAAATGCGGCAAGACCAAAAGCCAAACCTGCACCAAGAATCTTTAATGAGTCAGAACTTGCAGCTCCTGCTTCTTGTGCATATGCAAGTCCTGTAAAAGATGCACCTGAAACCACAATAGTTGTCAAAAGTACAAAGATGATGTGTTTCATTTACGAATCTGCTCGTTAGAGTCCATATTTAAATCATGATAATATTTTTGATCAGATCTTGTCAAGGGTTTTCTTTTTTGATGAATTTAGCTCTTCTTTGATCTGCGTTACGAATTTATCATGTTCTTTTTCTAAGGTCTTTTTTGATTCTTCAAGTAATTTTTTAATGTCCTCTTTTGCCATTACTTCTTCTGCTCCATGATTGCCTTTACTTTTTTTAATCTTGCGAATTCTTCTCTTTCTCTTTCTTCAAGGGTAGCTAAAATGAACTTTATTCTCTCCTGATATTGCGGAATGATCACATTTTCTAGTGCGTTTAATAATTTTTGAGTTTTTTCTAATGCTTTTGCTAAACTGAAGATAGAATTTTCATATTCTGCTGCCTTGCAAATTTTAGGAAGCAAATCTTTGATTTGTTTTGAAGCTCTATCTATTGAAGAATTTGTATCGGCAAATCCATAAGGCATTGACTTTGTATCCTTCTCTGTTACTTTTAGTGAGGGTATCTTAACATCCACAATTCGCTTAACATCTACATCTACTTCCATAACAGGAGGAGTAGACTCGGCTACTGAATCAACCGTACTACTTCCTAATCCAAGGTATGCCTCATTGACTGATTTATAGACGTCTTGGAGGGGATCCCATATTCCACCTCGCGCTTTTGATGCCTCATCAATCATTTCCTCAATATTTTTGAGTAGAACTTTGCGTTTATCATCAAGAATTTTTTGAACCATGGTGGCAACTTGACTAGATCGTTTGTATCGGATCAGTTCAATCTTTGTTGCTGCCACCGATTGACCAAAGGACATCTAGCTAACCTTCTTGGTAATATTGATCTACAAATTTGTCTTTAATCTTGGTTAGTTCTCCTTTGGGAAGACTAGACACTACTTTCCAAAGTAATCTTAATGTTTCATCTAAGCTACGGTTCTCATCTGGATCTTGTGTCAGGAATTCATTCTCAAATACATCGCCAACACTCATGTATTTGAGGTCAATCTCTGTCAATCCAGCTTTGCCTACAATTCCCGCAAGTGCCCTTACTTCCTGAGCTCTAGAATATGCATCATAGTTTTGATTGGAGATTTCCTGATGATCTCCTCTGGTCTGTCCTTCCCCAATACCATCTTTCATCAATCTGCTGAGGCTCATCAAGATGTTAACAGGAGGATAGACCCCTTTTCGAAACAAATCTCTGCCAAGAACAATCTGGCCTTCAGTGATGTAACCCGTTAGATCTGGTATAGGATGAGTAACATCATCTGATGGCATGGACAATATTGGCATCTGTGTAACACTACCTTGTTTTCCTACCAGTCTACCTGCTCTTTCATAAATTGTAGACAGGTCAGTGTAAAGATAGCCCGGATAGCCTTTCCTTCCTGGCACTTCTTCTCTTGCAGCACTAATCTCCCTCAGGGCTTCAGCATAGTTTGTCATATCAGTTAGAATTACCAAAACATGATAACCCAATTCGAATGCAAGATATTCAGCTGCAGTTAGAGCAACTCGAGGAGTAATTATTCTTTCAATTGCGGGATCATCAGCCAGATTAACAAAGAGAACACTGCGTTTTAGAGCTCCTGATTCTTCTAGACTCCGTTTAAAGTATTCAGCCTCACTATACTGCACACCGATTGCCGCAAAGACTACCGCAAATTCTTCTTCTGTTCCTATGACAGTTGCCTGTCTGGCAATCTGTGCTGCTAGGATATTATGAGACATTCCAGAACCCGAAAATATTGGAAGTTTTTGTCCCCTGACTAGTGTGATCATACCATCAATTACAGAGACTCCAGTTTGGATGAAAGCCTTTGGATATTCTCGTTGTTCAGGATTCATTGGTTCACCATTAATATCATGGAATTTATCAGCAATTGGTTCTGGCAAACCGTCTTTTGGTCTACCCAATCCATCAAATACTCTTCCCAACAATTCTTTTGAAACTGGCATGTCCATAACTTTGCCAACAAACTTTGCGTTTGTTCCTGATATTGAAAGCCCTGTTGTTCCTTCAAAAACTTGGACTATTGCTTGTCCATTTCCAACTTCAAGAACCTTGCCTAGTCTTCTCTCGCCTTCTCTTGTCTCAATTTCTACTAGTTCATCATAAGCTGCATTCTCAATTCCATCCACTATTACCAAGGGGCCTTTGATTTCTGCAATCTTACTGTATTGTACTCCACCCTCGCTCATGTAGTAACCTTCACTCCTGAAATATTCTTGAACTGATCATCTACTTCTTTTCCTAATTGATCTAACTTTGGCATTTCGTCATCTTTGATATCCATCCTTGCTTTCAGAAGCTTGGTAATTACTGGCATAGCTCTAATATCGTCTAACGACGAGCCTTCTTGTAAGGTCTTTTGCCCTTTATTGTAGAAATCAACTAAGAGTTTCATTAGTTTGTATTGTTTTTCTGGACTGCAATAGGTATCAACATCATCAAAAGAGTTTTGCTGCAAAATTCCAATTTTTATCATTCTAGCAACCTCAAGAATTAATTTCTGATCATCAGGAAGTGCTTCTGGTCCTAGTAATCGAACAATTTCTTTTAATGTATCTTCACGCTGCAATACACCATATGCCGCACTTCTTAGATCAAACCAATCTTCGTTGATATTTTCAGACCACCATTTGCCAATATCAGACAAGTATCCAGAATAACTGTTCATCCAGTTAATGGAAGGATAATGTCTAGAATATGCAAGCTTGGCATCTAAAGCCCAAAATGTTTTGATGAATCTCATCGTGTGTGTTGTTACTGGTTCTGTAAAGTCACCGCCAGATGGTGATACAGCTCCTACAAGAGTAACAGAACCATCCCTTTCAGGACTTCCCAGAGCCCTTACACGTCCTGCCCTTTCATAAAATTCTGCCAGTCTGGATGCAAGGTATGAAGGATATCCTTCTTCTGCAGGCATTTCTTCTAGTCTACCACTCATTTCTCTCAGTGCTTCTGCCCATCTACTAGTTGAGTCAGCTACTAGAACAACGTCTTTACCCATGTCTCTATAATATTCAGCAATCGTAACACCAGTATAGATGCTAGCCTCTCTAGCGGCTACTGGCATATTACTGGTATTTGCAACAAGAACTGTTCTGTCCATCAATGGCTTGTTTGTGCGGGGATCCTTTAGATGTGGGAACTCGACTAGCACCTCGGTCATTTCATTTCCTCGTTCTCCGCATCCAATGTAGACTACAACTTGAGAATCAGCCCACTTGGCTATTTGGTGCAAGGTAACAGTCTTGCCTGTTCCAAATGCGCCTGGAATAGATCCAGTACCTCCCTTTGCTATTGGGAAAAAGGTATCAATTACTCGCTGTCCTGTAAGTAGTGGAACGGTAGGATCATATCTAGATGTGTAAGGTCTAGGTTTTCTAACAGGCCACTTGTGATACATCTTTAATTTACTTGAATTGCCATCTTTTTCAGCGGTGGCAATATCAGTTTCCAAGTCATATTCTCCCTCACTTACAATATCAGTAATTTTTCCGCCATGATGATCAGGTGGAACCATTATTCCGTGGTCTTCAATCAGGTCTGTCTCTTTTACAACACCGATGATTGTACCTGGTGTTACTTCATCACCTACCTGAACCTTTGGAATAAAATGGTATTTTTTGGTCATGTCAACAGGGGTAGTCGTTATACCTCTACCAATAAAAGAACCAGATGCTTTTGCAAGATCTTTTAATGGTCTTTGAATTCCATCATAAATTTGTCCAATAATTCCAGGACCCAAGATAACGCTTAGAGGATTCCCTGTACCTTCTACAGGTTCGCCTGGTTTCAAACCACTAGTAGATTCGTAGACTTGGATAAATGCAACATCACCTGTTAATCTGATAACTTCTCCAATTAGCTTGTCATTTCCCACAACTACAGTCTCATACATCTTTGCATCTGACATTCCGTCAGCTTTAACAGCTGGACCGCTTATCCAAACAATTCTTCCTTTTGCTACCATGCTAACTACCTATTCCGAATTTTGTTGCAATCTCTTTCCTTATTAAAGGCTTCATGCGTTCAATTCTCGCATCTATTGTATTATCAAAAGTCATGGAACCATCTTTTGATTTGATTTTGATTCCACCCAAGCAATCAATTTTCTCTGATGCAAGATCAGCATCAGAGTATTCATCAATGATTGAATTTACTACATCATAATCTTTAGAATTAGTATATACAATTACATCAGATGTACCTAATATTTTGATAGCGTTTTCTAGTAAATACGAAATTAATTTTGAATAGTCTTCATTACGAACGGCATTACCAATTTTTTCAATCGCTTTGTCGAAAACTTTGTCAACGGAGCCTTCAATTAGCATAAGCTGCTTGTTTCTAGCCTCAAGATCCGAGGTTCCAGTTAGCTGTTTTTCGATTTTATCTGCCTCTTTTTTTCCATCTGCCAGTATTTCATCATATTCTTGTTCTAATTTAGATTGCGAGTTATCTAATTTCGTTTTAGCTTCTTCAAGAGAATCTTTTAATCCAGTCAAAATTTCTGATTCTGTTTTTTCTAAAACTTTGTCAATAGTCTGTTCTAAAGCAACTTTAGAAGCCAATGGTTGCGATTTTCTTATAATAGATTTTAATGTTTGGGACTGGAACTTTTAGAAAGATATTAAAATCTAAGAAAAGATTGTCGGATTGTCTTGGTAGTAGCGAATCTGAAACTAGGAACTGTAGTTCTGCCAAGATCTGAATCGACAAAAGTTGTTTCCAGATTAACTGAATTTGAATGGTTTCATAAAATAGATACAGAAAATGATCTTGTTACTCCAGAAATTGATGATTTACTCTTAGATGCACAAAAGACGTTTCAGGAAATTGATGATGTTGTAAAGGGCTTGCACATTCCTCCTCAAGTGGGAATACTCGAAATTTTGTTCAAGGGCACCTCTATAAAAAAGAAAGATTATGAGATTGACGAAGTTGAAAATATGGTAAATGATTTGAAAAACAAAGCTCCTAGAATAATTGAAAAACCAAAGAAATTGTTAGAAGATCATTCAAATACAAAACGTTCATTGGAGGAGTATAGATCTCTTCGAGACACTCTTCAAGTTGCAAAGAAATTAAACATCGATCTCTCAGGTTTCGGTTTGATGAAGAACTTTTACACAAACCTTTTTGTGATAAATTCTTCGGATTATGATGAGATAACGAGAACTCTTGAAGATATTACTATTTACAAATTTGACTTGGAAACAAAAGATAAAGCTGCACTTTTGATTATTTCAACTGTTGAAGATTCTGAAAAAGTACTCAAAGTTCTAAGAGGGTTTAACTCAAACCCATTTATTATTCCGGAAGGATTCCCACAGGTTCCTAGCGAAGCATTTGCTTTGGCAGAATCCAAAATAAAAGAACTAGAAGAGAAACAAAAGACAATCGAAAAAGAGCTTGCTGGAATTAAAAAAGGTATACGAGGAGACATCTTAGCTCTTCAGGAAGAAGCAAAAATGGCAAAAGAAGTACTAGAAACTCTACGAAAGCCTGGCGGTACAAAACATTTTGCAGTATTGCAAGGATACGTTCCAGATAAGATGTCAGAAAAGTTCCGGAATATTACAAAACCTTGGATGTCAATTGTAGAGGAGATACGAGATCCTCAATTAGTAAGTGAAGCACCTACTCTGTTTGACAACAAAAAATTTGTAAAAACCTTTGAAGTAATTACAGAAAGTCAGGGAATACCAAAGAAGGGCGAAAAAGACCCTACGCCAATGATTGCTTTGATGTGGCCAATATTTTATGGAGTTATGTTTGCAGACTTGGGCCACGGTCTCTTATTGATGGGTTTGGGATTTTTATTCAAAGCTAAGGGTCAAGGAGTCCTTTCTAGATGGGGCATGCTTATTGCAATTTCAGGAGCTTCTGCAGCTATTGCAGGCGTAGGGACAGGTGAGATGTTTGGTTTTCATATAGATCATTTACAACCATTTGAGCAACTTTTGGAAGAAGGAGGACCATTACATTCTGTTTCATGGATAGTTGGCACACTTAGTGTTGCTGAATTAACTTTTGATCAGGTTATCAATATACTAAAGGTTTCAATATTTCTTGGTGTTTTGCATCTGGTTTGGGCCATGATTCTGAGAATACAAAGACTAGCACATTTTGGTCATAAACTTGTAATGTATCTTGAGGCCATACCAAACATTACTCTTTATGGAGGGATTGTTGTAATAATGATGTGCGCTATTGGTGCACAATATGACGTCATGAATATGTATTCAAGAGCTCATTCTGAAGCAGTACCTTGGGTAACAGTCTTTTTAGGAGAATGGGCTCAAGTCTGGATTGTTACTAGAATAGCTGTAGTGATAGTAATCGCATCAATGGCAATGATGATGATAGGCGGAATATTGCATGCTAAAAGACATCCAGAAGAAGGCGGTAGCCCAGCTAATGTAATAATGGAAGTACTTCTTGGGAAAACTGTCGAAAGTCTTGCACACACCATTAGTTATGCTCGATTAGGAATTATGTTACTAGTCCATGCTGCATTGTTACTTACTGTTAACAACGCATATGCACATCTAGGAGGTACTGATTCCATTGGAGCATGGGTTATGATAGTAGGAGGAAACATAGGAATCATGATTATTGAGGGTTTGATAGTGTATATACAGTCTCTGAGGTTGCATCTCTACGAGTTCTTTACCAAATGGTATGATGGTGGCGGCAAACCATTTAGACAGATTAGGCCGGAATTAATTTACAACCAGTTTACCTGGAAGAAAAGATAAGATCATCTCTCAACTGGTAGTTTTTCTTTATTTCCCCATTCACCCCAGGATCCCAAATAGACTTTTACGTTTTTGAATCCTATTTTTCTTAAAGCTAAAAAGGTGTTTGCTGCCCTATATGCTCCTTGGCAATAAGTTATTATTTTTTTATCCTTTGGAATCTGATATAATATCTCTAATTCCTTGTTGCTTTTGAATAAGCCTTCAGAATTGACATTTTTTGTCCAGTCTACATTTATTGCATTAGGAATATGACCTCCTTTTGCAGCTCTAGTTATTTTGCCATTGTATTCTCCCTCTGATCTGGCATCTATGATCGTTGCTTGATCCAACTCTTTCAAGACTTCATCGTATGTTGCAATAAGATCTGAATTTAGTATGCCATCAAAAATTGTTGGATTATAGGGATTTGTTTTTTGTTCTACCGGAAAACCACTTTCTTTCCATTTCATGAATCCACCGTTTAGTACATAAGAATCCGAGTGAGAAAAGTATCTCATCATCCATAATCCTCTTGCGGCTAGCATCCCTGAAATGTTATCATAAAAGACAACTTTTTTCTTTGAATTAATTCCTGCAAAAGAAAATAGCTTCGTTGTTTGATTGTTAAAACCATCAATCCCTTCAGTAGAGGTATCAAACCAATGATATGCAAAAAGATCCAAGTTAATGGCGCTAGGTATGTGCCCATCTGAATACTCTTTAAAAGAACGAGAATCTATTATCAAAAGATTGGAATCCTTAATTTGCTCATATAGTTTTTGAGTTGATATTAACATAGATTTTGATAATGTTGAGATAATCTAAGTTTATCCAAATAAATTAAAGAAAAGGAAGAGTGAGTGATTACTCGTTTACGTATGCTCTTTCTCCGTGCTGTGCTAGGTCGAGTCCTATTTCTTCCTCTTTTGGAGTGACTCTTATTCCACCTGGCCAGACTGCATCCATTATCTTTAGTATTACAATAGTAACACCAAAGGCATAACCAATCGAGATTGCTGCACCTATGATACTGATTGCTTGCTGCTCCATTCCTTCTGGTGTACCAGTCCATGCACCAATACCGTCGCCGGTATCCCAAATGTGTGGACTAGCCAATGTACCAGTCAAGATTGCGCCGGTTAGACCGCCCATTCCATGTACTCCCCATACATCAAGGGCGTCATCCCATTTGCGTGCGTTCTTGAATGCAACACAAGCATAACAAATCGTACCTGCTGCAATTCCTATGATTATTGAGGCCATTGGACCTACCCAACCAGATGCTGGTGTGATAGCTACTAATCCTGCTACAGCACCTGTTGCAGCACCAACGATACTGGGCTTACCTGTGTGTGCCCAAGACATCAATAGCCATGTAACAGCTGCGACACCTGTTGCAGTATTTGTCACAACCCAAGCACTGACAGTAATGCCGTCTACCATTACTTCGCTTCCTGCGTTGAAACCAAACCAACCAAACCATAGTATGGATGCACCAAGTACAACCA
>JABAHS010003914.1_pt2 | contig 20348 bp, 19 predicted proteins | sample 7062111 | NCBI WGS metagenome assembly JABAHS01 (sample SAMN14534600, study PRJNA622989) | marine sediment metagenome | biome: marine biome [ENVO:00000428]; feature: marine pelagic biome [ENVO:01000023]; material: deep marine sediment [ENVO:00002113]; isolation source: pool of 4 deep marine... | reverse complement strand
TCGCTGGTGACGGTGGCGCCCGTTATCGCGTCCACCCGGCCCGGCTGCTGTCCGTTGCCACCCCGGGCGACGTCAATCACGACGGCGCCATCCGGCCCGAATGCCCGCTTGCCGCGCCACTGGGCCTGCCAGGCGGGGTCCTGAATCCGGTCCCCGACGCCCGGCGTCTCGCCGTGGCGATGGATGACCAGCGCGGCGATGGTCGTCAGATCCGCTTCCATGGCCAGGTAACCGTATATGGTCGACCACATCCCGCGGCCATGAACCGGGAGCACGAGCCGGACTGCCTCGCCATCTTTCCTCGAGACGTACACCGGCACCACGGATGCGTCGTCCGTCACGCCGGCCCAGTGGTCGTAGCCGTGAGCGTCAGCCGTGTCCAGGAACTCACCGCTGTCGAGATCGAGCAGCAGGGCATCCAGATCGAGGAACGCTCGAACCACGGCGGCATCGCCCGCGTCTTCAGGCACGCCCTCCACACCCGCGGCGGCAACGATCGCCCGGTTGCGATCAACCAGGTCGTAGGCGATCTGAATCGGCCGCAGCAGATAGACGGCCCCTGAAACCATCACCGAGCAGGCCAGAGCAACCGCCACTGCGATGGCCAGGGTGCGGGCGATGGATTCCCGGGGCACGATCAGACGCTCCGCGTCCGCACGCGGTGCCTGCGCACCACCAGATAATCCAGCAGCGGCACGCTGAGCCCGGCCAGCAGTAGCGCGTAAAGAGAGCCTTCCGGATGCATCGGATCCAGGACCCGGATCACCACCGTGAGAGCGCCGATCAGCAGACCGTGAGCCCACCGGGCGGGCCGGGTCAACGGCGCAGCGCTCGGGTCCGTGGCCAGAAAAGCGACGCCGAAGGCTAAATATCCGACCGTCAGATGGGCGTACCAGGGCACACGCCAGGCAGGGTCGTCCCCTGCCGTGAGGTTGACGGCGGCGGCGGCGGCCGCGACCCCAAGGATGGCACCCGCGATCGTGCGCCAGGAGGCGGCCCCCATGCGCACCAGATAAGCTGCGCCGACGGCGCAGGCAAGCGCAGAGCCCGTCGCGACGCCACCGGCTTCACGACCGAGGAAGAATCCGATCACATCGTCGCCGCCGGCGGCCAGCAGCACCCAACCGTCCGCCTCCGACGCGTCCTGCAGCAGCCCGGGATAGCTGAAGTGCAAAAACAGCACGCCGAGCAGGGCCGGGCTGACCAAGTACTTCCCCGTCCCGCCGAAGATGTGGCTGCCGAGCACCACGCCGAAGCTTGTCGCCAGGACCGCGAGAAGTGGCGTGGTCGAGGGCGGCACGAGCAGCACCAGGAGCCACGCGCTGACCAGCCAGCCGGGATCCACGACCTTCTGCCGTTTGCGCGCAAAGACCAGCGCCCAGAACGCGCTGGTGGCCAGCACGGCCAGCAGGAGCGGAACGAAGTGCAGCAGCCCGAGTACCAGGCAGGCGAGCACGGCCTTCGGGTCCGCGTCGATGCCCAGGGCGGCCAGCATGCCGACCTGCCAGCTACCCGTTTCGCTTCCGGACCCGTCCGCCATGAGGCGCTGGCCCGTATTCCAGACGCCGATCGCCCAGGCCGGGAGGGTAGCCACCACAAAGCAGGCTAGCAGCCCCGGCGTGTCCAGCGCCTGGCGCAGAAAGGGCGCCGATACCGGAGCACCGGCTTCAGGGGCGCTATAAGGCTCAGCGAGATCTCTCACCATCTCCCTGACCCGATGAAGGATCGTCGAGTCACCCATCATCGGCCCCGCTCGATCTCGTGCAGGGTCGAGCGCAGTGCCGTTGCGTAGTCGAGTCGCGACGGGCACACGTAAGCGCACAAGGCCAGGTCCTCCTCGACCAGGGAGAGGCAGCCGAGGGAGCTGGCAAGCTCGGTATCCTGGGTGAGCAGCGCGCGCAGGAGCGGCGCCACGGGCACCTGGAAGGGCCAGACGCGTTCGAAACTCTCGACCGGGACCATCCCGCTCGTCCGACCGGCGCCCGTTGCGGGAGCAGCCCGACGCGGCCAGAGGCTGTCCAGCCAACCGCGCCGCGCAGGGCCCGCCGAGCCCAGCAGCGACACCTGGTTATCATAACGGCCGAGGAAGCCGCTGGCCCGCGTGGGCGCTCGTCCGCTCAGAACCGACCCGGCGACGACGGCGCAATCGCCTGCCGACTCACCGTGCACGAGCTCGCCGAGCCGCGCTCCCGCCCGCGTGCGCAGCAGCCGAGGCTTCACCGCTCCGGGCCCCGCGACCGAGACCACGCGTTCGTCGCGCAGCTCGCCCGAGAGGAGAAGCCGCCCGACGGTGAGCACGTCCTGGTAACCGACGTGCCAGACCTCATTCGCGTTCGGGCACAGGAACCCGATGTGGGTGCCCACCAGCCCGGCCGGATGCGGGCCGCCGAACGCGACCACGTTCAAGCCCTCGACGTCAACGTCAGGGAGGCTGGCCCCTGCCCTGCAGCAGAGATAGGTGACCGGCGCCAATGCTGCGAGCGCCCTCGCACCCGCGGCGAAATCGTCCGGTCGCAGCCCGACGACCACCGCCGGATCCGGCGCCAGGGGCTGGGTATCGATGGCGGTGACGAGCAGGGCCGCCGGAGTTCCGGCGGGATTGGCCACACGGCCGAAGGGCCGCGATCTGAGAGCCGGCCACAGACCAGAGCGCAGTAGCAGATCGACGACCTCGTCGCGCCGGAACGGGTCATCCGGCACATCGATNNCCGAGACGAGCGAGCGTCGAGGTCCGCGATTGATTTGGGTGACCCGCCCAGCGGCCGGCGCCACGAAGCGTATCTGCGGGCGCGCCCGGTCGCTGAAGAGCGTATCGCCCGCCCTGACCCGGGACCCTTCGTCCACCTCTAGCGACGGGCGAAGGTTCAGGTAGTCCCCACCGAGCAGCGCAACCTGCCCGACCTCCGGACCACGATCGACGGTCTGCTCCGGCGAGCCGGAGACGTCGACGTCGAGCCCTGTGGTGATCTCGATCAGCATGCCGGAACCAAACTGACACGACCCTCGGTTAGTATCTCTACGTAGAACTCACAATAGTAGAACGACACGTGCTGCCGGACCCTAACGCCATGCGAAATTTTTCACGGGCTGTCGGCGTTGTGCTTATGCTGGCAGTCGGCCAGGTCGGAGGAAACACGCCCTGCGCCGACTGCCACGGCGACCTCGTCGCGGACTTTCACGGCACTGCCCACGGGGTCTCGTCCATAGGCGACGATGCATACGGCTGCGCAAGCTGCCACGGCGACCCGGCAACGCATCTGGCTGCACCCACCCGGCCGGGATCCATGCTCGCATTCGACGACGAGCCCGGCGCCACGATCAATGCCGCCTGCGCAAGCTGCCACGAGGACGCTCACAGCGCGCGCCCCAACCCGCACTCGCAGGCCGGGCTCGCGTGCACGGATTGCCACCGAATTCACCCGTCGAACGCCGCCGAAACCAAGTTGCCAGCCGGTTTGCCAGCCGGGTTCGATCGCGTGGACGCGGCTTCCGCCACCTGTTTCGAGTGCCACCAGGAGGCGTTCAGCCAATTCGCCTTCAATGAGCGCCATCGGCTGCAGGAAGGCAGCGTTTCGTGCACGTCTTGCCACGACCCCCACGGGCCGGCGAGCTCCAGCCATCTTGGCGCGTTCGGCCAGCGGGTGTGCGCGGAATGTCACGCCGACGCCGACGGCCCGTTCGTCTTCGAGCACGGCGCCTCGAGGGTGGATGGATGCGGTGCGTGCCACGAGCCACACGGCAGCCCGAACCGACACATGCTCACCCACCAGCAGGTGGGCGAGCTCTGCTATTCCTGCCACGCCGTCGTCCCTCAGTTTCATCTGGGCTTCGGTCCCGGGGGACCGCCCCGGTTCGACGAAGGAACCGTCTGCACCAACTGTCACGTCACCATTCATGGGTCCAACCTCGACCCGGCTTTCCTGAGGTGATCAAACGATGACCTGTCGGCCTGTGATGGTTGCCACCGCCCTGATCGCCGGCGCGGCTTGCGCCGGAACGGCCCTGGCCGCGACCGTCACCGGCCACGTCAGCGTCGGCTATCGCGACGTCGACGTCTCCGGCGACGAAGCAAAGTACAAGCAGCACGTCAACCTGGAAGACGGCGCGCGCCTGTTCGACCTGGGTCTGGTGGTGCAGCCCGCCCGGGATGCGAACAGCCAGCCGGCCATGCCTGACCGGGTGGAGCTCAACGCAAGCGGGCTCGGCGGCGACCCCTACGAGTCGGTGCGGGTGCGCGTGCAACGCTACGGAAGCTACCGGCTGACCTACGACCATCGCAGCTCGGACTACTTCTACGAGGACCTGCTGCTCGCACCCGAGGACGCCAGCGCAGAGCAGTCGACGGGCGGCGACTTCCATCACTTCGACTTCGAGAGAAATCGCGACACGCTCACGCTGGATCTCGATCTGAGCAGCCAGGCCAGGCTGAGCCTGGGATACGCCCGCTACGACAAGCGCGGCGACAGCACCACCGTGCTGGACGTGGAGCGCGAGGAGTTCGAGCTCGACAAGCCCGTCGACGAGTCGCTGGACAGATACGACCTCGGCTTCACCTACGCTTGGGATCACGTGACCATGACCCTGGGCCAGATATGGCAGGAGTACGACAACGACTCGCAGATCTTTCTGCCCGGCTTCTCGCCCGGCAGCGAGGCCGACGCCCCCACGTCGCTTGATCTTTTCTTTCTCGACCAGCCCTACGGCTTCAGGTCCAGCGACCAGCGCCTGAGCGTGCAGGTGCGCCCCTCGTCGCAGTGGATCGTGGAGTTGGACGTGACTGGCGGCGATCTGGATCTGGACCTGGCGGCAACGGAGCGTGCCAAAGGCATCGACTACCTCGGCCGCCCGTTCGACCGTGAAGACACCGGGGAAGCAGAGATCGACAGGGACACCTTCCTGCTCGACGCGTCCGTCGCCTACCTGGTCAACGACCGTCTGCAGCTGAACGCCGGCGTGCGCCGCTACGACCTGGAGCAGGACGGCGCGGTGCTGTTCGGGGAAACCGCGGGCGCGAGCACGTGGGACATCGAGACTACCGGGTTCGAAGTCGGCATGAATTTGGCGGTGACCACGACGGTGACCTTCAGCGGCGGCTGGTCTACCGAGCAGCGGGAGACCGTCGTGAGCCAATCCGTAGACGGCGCCGACGACACCGAAGCGGTGGAAACCGACCGCGACGGCTTCTTCGCGCAGCTCAGCTACCGGCCGAACCGCCGAGCGCACCTCAGCCTCAGCTTCGAAGACGACCGGGTCGACGACCCCTACACCCTGGCATCGGCAACCGACGCCCGGCGTTACAGGGCCCGCGCGTCATACCGCTGGGACAACGGCTTGAAGGTGTCCGCCTCTTACCGGCGCACGGATTACGAGAACGACAACACGGGTTGGAATTCCGAAAGCCGGCAATCCGACATCCGCCTGACCCACGCAAGCGAGCGTCTCACGCTGTCCGTAGGAGCCGCCTTCGTCGAGCTGGAACGCGACGTCGATCAGCTCGTGACCGGGGGCTCCCGCCAGGATCTGTTCGCAATATCCTACGGGGCGGACGCGGACTTCTGGGACGGTTCCGTTCGATGGCACGTCACGGACCGCGTGGATCTCACCGCCAGCTACCGCGCTTACGACAACGAGGGCAGTTTCAAGGTAGACCGGGACGACGTCCGGGCTGGCCTCGAGTTTCTGCTGCCCGGCGACTACGCCCTGCTGCTCAGCTACCACAACGTCGACTACCACGAGGACGACCTGGAAGCCTTCGACGTCGACGTGTGGGAACTGGCCCTGAAATTCCGCTGGTGACGCGCGCTTTTTATCGGAACCGCCCATGAGCAACAGCCCTGCGTTCGGAGTCCACGCCACCACCGTCATCGGCCCTGACGGCTCTCTCTTGCGGCCGATTCCGAGGCCGCTGGCAGATGCTGCGACCATCCGTACCCTCTACGAGTGGCTCCACCGGACCCGGGCCTTCGATGGCAAAGCCATCGAGCTTCAGCGCACCGGTCGCCTGGGCACGTACGCCTCCTGCCTCGGCCAGGAGGCGGCAAGCGTGGGGATCGGTCACGCCATGGCCCCCGGGGACGTGCTGGTGCCTTCCTTCAGAGATCAGGGCACCCAGCTGTACCGGGGCGTGAGCATGGTCGAGCTTCTGCTCTACTGGGGCGGCGACGAGCGCGGCTCCGACTACGCGGTGCCGAGGGACGACCTGCCCATCAGCATTACCGTGGGTGGCCACGCGCCCCATGCCGCCGGCGTGGCCCTGGCGCTCAAGCTCCGGGCCGAGCCGAGGGTGGCCGTGTGCGTGATCGGCGACGGCGCCACCTCCAAGGGCGACGTGTACGAGGCGATGAACCTCGCCGGCGTCTGGCAGCTGCCCGTGGTCTTCGTGGTGAACAACAACCAGTGGGCCATCTCCACGCCCCGGGCCGATCAGTCCGCGGCCGCCACGCTGGCACAGAAAGCGGTGGCCGCCGGCTTCGAAGGCAGCCAGGTGGACGGCAACGACGTGCTGGCCGTCAGCGCCGCGGTAGGCGACGCCATCGAGAATGCGCGCAACGGTGGCGGGCCGCGGCTGGTCGAGTGCCTGACCTACCGGCTGGGAGACCACACCACCGTGGACGACGCCAGCCGCTACCGGACCGAGGCCGAGGTGGCGCGTTGGCGCGAGCTCGATCCCGTGGCCCGCCTGCGCGCGTATCTGGCCCGGCAAGAAGGATGGACCGACGCCGACGACGATGCGCTGCGGCAACGATGCGACGATGAGGTCGCCGCCGCGGCAGCCGCCTACGTCGCGACGCCGCCCCAACCACCCGAGACCATTTTCGACCATCTGTTCGCCACCCTGCCCGGGGAGATGGATCGCCAGAGAACGACCATGCTCGAAAGTGCCCGGCCCGATGACTGAGCACACGCTCCTCGAGGCCGTGAACCTGGCGCTGCGACGCGCCATGGCCGAGGACGACCGCGTTGTGGTCCTGGGCGAGGACGTGGGCGTGGTGGGCGGCGTCTTTCGGGCAACGGACGGGCTGCTGCAGGCTTTCGGACCCGCTCGCGTCTTCGATACGCCGCTGGCCGAGACGGGCATCGCCGGCGTCGCCGTCGGGCTTGGGGTGCAGGGGTTCCGTCCCGTGGCGGAAATTCAGTTCATGGGCTTCATCTACGCCGCCATCGATCAGCTCGCTAACCACGCCGCCAGAATGCGGACCCGAACCCGAGGACGGCAGAGCTGCCCCCTGGTGCTGCGCGCGCCTTTCGGTGGCGGCATCCACGCGCCGGAACACCACTCCGAGAGTGCCGAGGCCATGCTGGCTCACATTCCCGGGCTGCGGGTAGTCATTCCCTCGTCGCCGCGGTCCGCCTACGGGCTGCTCCTAGCGGCCATCCGGGACCCGGACCCCGTGGTCTTTCTGGAGCCCAAGCGGCTGTACCGGTCGGCCAAAGAAGCTTTCCAAGACGACGGCGCGGCGCTTCCGCTCGATCGTTGCCACATCGTCCGTCCCGGAAAGGACCTTACCCTCGTCACCTGGGGAGCCATGGTCCAGGAAACCCTGGCCGCAGCCGAGCAGCTGTCAGCCAAAGGTGTTGCCGCCGAGGTCGTCGACGTCGCCACCATCAAACCCCTGGACGGCGAGACGATATGCGCCTCCGTGGAACGCACGGGACGCCTCGTCATCGTCCACGAAGCGCCGGTCACGGGCGGTTTCGGCGGAGAGATCGCCGCCTGCGTGGCCGAGCGCGCGCTGTACAGCCTGCAGGCACCCATCCTGAGAGTGGCCGGTTACGACACGGTGATGCCGCTGGCCAGGCTGGAAGATCACTATATGCCGAGCGTGTCGCGCATCGTGCGGGCCGCTCGGGCGACGCTGGAGGCTAAATGAGCGCTACTTTCGACAACGTCGACGACCTCGGGCCCGAGAAGGTCATCGAGATCTACGACCCGAGCACGAGCCTGCGGGCTATCGTGGTGGTGGACAACATCGCTGCAGGTCCGGCGATCGGCGGCGTCAGGATGGCGGTCGATGCCACCCGAGAGGAGTGCGCGCGGCTGGCGCGGGCGATGACGCTCAAGAACGCGATGGCGGGGCTTGCCCACGGCGGCGCCAAGTCCGTGATCATCGCCGACCCCGCCATGACCGCCGAGGCGAAAGAGGTGCTGATTCGAAGCTTCGCTCACGCCATCACCGACCTCCGCGACTACATACCCGGTCCCGACATGGGCACGGACGAATCCTCCATGGCGCTGGTGAGAGACGTCACGGGCCGGTCCGCTGGGCTCCCGAGAGAGGTCGGCGGCATCCCCCTGGACGAGATCGGCGCGACAGGCCTGGGCCTGAGCGTGTCCCTTGAAGTCGCGGAAGCGTTTGCGGACATCACGCTGAACGGTGCGCGGGTCGTGGTCCAGGGGTTCGGCTCGGTCGGTCAGCACGCGGCCCGCTACCTGGCCCGGCGTGGCGCACGGCTGGTGGGGGTCTCCGACAGCCGGGGCGCACGAGCCGCCGCAGACGGTTTCGACCTCGATCTATTGCTCACCGCCAAGCACCAGGGGATCAGCGTCGGCGCTTTCGACGAGGGCGAGGCCATCGATCCGGACGATCTCGTCGCCCTCGACTGCGACGTGTGGATTCCGGCAGCCCGACCGGACGTGCTGGACGGGGAAAACGCCGACCAGGTCCGGGCCAAGGTGGTGGCCCAGGGAGCGAACATTCCGGCGACGCCGGAGGCAGAGCAGATCATGGCGGCGCGTGGCATCCTCGTGATCCCGGACTTCGTCGCCAACGCCGGCGGGGTGATCTGCGCGGCGGTGGAGTATCACGGCGGCAGCGAGAGCCAGGCCATGGCGACGATTCGAGACAAGATCCATGACAACGTGAAGGAGGTTCTGTCCAGGGCGACCACCACGGGTGACCTGCCGAGAAAGGTCGCCATGGACATCGCTCACGAACGGGTCCACGCGGCCATGCGTTACCGCAAAACATATTGACGCCCGACGACCGGGCCAGCGGCCCATCGCGGTGCGGCAGGCACGTCGCACCGCGACTTCAGCTCATGGAACCCGGCCGACGAGGTCCCGACCGACCCGCTCGAGCACGTCGAACCGGGTGTCGAAGTTGGGCAGGATCATCACCTGATCCAGCCCGGCCTCGCTGAGCCCGGCCAGCCGGTCGATGAGCTGATCGCGAGTGCCGATCATGCAGGTGGTCTCGAGCACCTCTCGCGTGAGAAATCGCTCTTCCTCCGGGATCACCCAGCAGTTGTGGCCGGCATGGATCCGCTGGTGACGCCTTTCCGCGGGGTACGACTCTAACAGCGCGCAGTAGTCGTCCCAGATCCCGCCCAGATAGCCGGGCGGCTGATGGCCGAAGTTGCGCCACTGATCGTAGGCGTAATGGACCGAGGCCATGGCCATGGCCCCGCATTCGGCGCGTACCCGGGGCGAATCACTCGCCTCCCCCGGGTCCAGCACGACGATGGTGGTCAGCCCGGTCGTGTAGAAACTCGACCGGTCCAGGGTCCGTCCCGCATCAGCCGCACCCTGCTCGATCATGCGCCAGATGTTGGCCATCACTGCAGGGTTCGCCGGCATCCCCAGCACGGCCCCGTCGCCATGTTTGCCGGCGAGCGCCAAAGATCGCGGGCCGAACCCGGATACGAAGACCGGGATCGGATCGTCGAAGTTGACGAAGCCCTTGTCCGGCATGATGTGCCGAATGGGCACCTCGCCCTGGGCGCCCACGGTCAGAGGCCCCATTTGCGCCTCCTCGCCGCGGACCAGCGGGACGAGCGTGCTGAGGTACCGGTCGAACTCGGCGATCCGATGAGGCGGCTGGCCCATCACGCGCATGGCCGTGTTGCCGGCGCCGACTCCCAGGAACGTCCGCCCCGGCGCGATGGCGTTGATCGTCGCGATGGCCGCTGCATTGACCGGCGCCGGCCGGGTGCCGGAGACGGCGACGCCGGAGCCCAGACGGATCCTCTGCGTGCGGTCGGCGGCCAGCGCCAGAGTGGCGTAGCAGTCAGACCACAGCATCTGGCTGTCGGCGAGCCATGCGTGGGAGTATCCGAGCGCCTCGGCGCGAACCACGTAGTCAAGATCGCCAATGTGGGAGGCGACGCAGATTCCGATGTCCATCCTGACCTCACGGGAACGGCATTGGCCGACCAGCCTACTCAAGCGCGCCAACTCATACCAGACGGGCGTGGCCGGCTCGTCCTCTTGCATCCGGGCCGTCACCTGCGCTAAATGCAGCAGCAGATCCAGAGGGGAAACGTGCCATGGGGCAGCTCAACTTCGACCACCTAAAGCCCATCACAGACGACGACTCAACCATCGAGGCCGCTCTTGCCGATGCGCACATCCCGTCGCTGATGGCGGCCATGGTGCACATCACCGGCGACCCCGGCTGGATCCGCGGCGAGGTTCGCCCGATCAACCAGTTCTTTGGTGATCCTCAAGGAGGCATCGCCCCCAACGACCAGGCCCAGGTCCGCAAGCAGGCGCTGAAAGCGCTCATCGACTACCGGGACGGCAAGGCGACGCCTCCGCCCCCGGACCCGGCCGTCGTAAGCGAGATGGTCAACTTCGTCATCGGCCAGGACGTCCCTTCAGGCTACGGCGACTTTCTGCATGCCGAGCTCGCCCTCGACGGTTCGGATCCGTACGCCTCCCAGGGCCTCGACGACATCCCCGAGCAAACGCGGCGGGACTTCAAGGTCATCATCGTTGGTGCAGGCATGTCGGGCCTGCTCGCGGCCATCAGGCTCCAGGAAGCCGGCATTTCCTGGGAGATCGTCGAGAAGCACGCCGACGTGGGCGGAACCTGGTATCAGAACACGTACCCGGGGTGCCGAGTGGACAGCCCCAACCACATCTACTCCTACAGTTTCCGGCCCGCCGACTGGCCCCAGTACTACTCCACCCAGGAAGTTCTGCGCGAGTACTTCGACAAGGTCGCAACGGAGTACGGCCTGCGCGAGAAGATCCGTTTCAGCACCGAGGTGCAGTCCATGACGTTCGATGAGGCGTCGGGCACGTGGCAGGTGGAGGTAACCGACCGTGCGGGCCAGACGCAGACCCTCAACGCCAATGCGGTGATCAGCGCGGTGGGTCAGCTGAACCGCCCCAAGTGGCCCGACATTCCCGGCCAGGATCGCTTCCAGGGCGTCTCCTTCCATTCCACCGAGTGGGAGCACGAGCACGACCTGTCGGGCAAGCGCATCGTCGTCATCGGTACCGGGGCAAGCGCGTTTCAGTTCGCACCGGAGATTGCCAAGGTCGCCGCAGACGTCACGATCTTCCAGCGCACTCCCAACTGGATGGCCCCGGTCGCCACGTATCACGACCATATCCCGCTGGGTAAGCACTGGCTCCTGAACCACGTGCCCTACTACGCCAAGTGGTACCGCTTCGCCATGTTCTGGAACATGGCCGAGGGCGTTCTCTCAGCGGTGCGCAAGGACCCGGCCTGGAACCAGACAGAGGATGCGATCAGCGCCGAGAACGACATGCTCAGGCAGATGTTCACAGAGTGGCTCGCGACCCTTTGCGAGGGCGACGAGGAGTTGCTGGACAAGGTCGTTCCCCAGTTCCCAGTGGGCGGCAAGCGGGTGCTGTTCGACAACGGCAACTGGATTCGCGCGTTGAAGCGGGACAACGTGCACCTGCTCACGGACCCCATCGCGGAGATCAACGAGACCGGCGTGGTCACCGAGGACGGCAAGCAGCACGACGCCGACGTGCTGATCTACGGCACCGGTTTCCAGGCAAGCCGCTTCCTGTGGCCCATGCAGGTCACAGGTCGCAACGGCATCGACCTCAACGAGCAGTGGCAGGGAGACGCACGCGCGTACCTCGGCATCACGATCCCCAATTTCCCCAATCTGTTCTGCTGCTACGGGCCGAACACCAACATCGTCGTCAACGGCAGCATCGTGTTCTTCTCGGAATGTGAAGTGCGCTACATCCTGAGCTGCATCCGCCAGGTGCTGGCCGGGGGTCATCAGGCCCTCGATTGCCGAGGCGACGTTCACGATGCGTACAACGAGTGGATCGACGAAGGCAACGCCAACATGGCCTGGGGGGCGGCCAGGGTGCCTTCCTGGTACAAGAACGAGAAAGGCCGGGTGACGCAGAACTGGCCCTTCACGCTGCTCGAGTACTGGAACCAGACCCGCGACGTGAACGCCGAGGACTACGAGTTCCTATCCAGCGCATGACGGGGCCCGCGCTCGCAGAAGCCGGCGCGCGACGTTAAGATTGCGCGCTCGCACCATCATGGGTCGTTCAGGGAGGCTCGGTGATACTCGATCTGCACACACATTCCATCAAATCCGACGATGGTCGTGCCAAGGTGCAGAACTACTGCCAGTGGATCCGCACCCGCGAGGTCCCGATCGACGGCTTCGTGCTCACCGAGCACCGCCAGTTCGACGCCGAGTCCGACTACTCCGCGCTGGCCGACGAGTTCGGGCTGACCATCCTGAAGGGCAGCGAGGTCGAGACCGAGTACGGTCACGTGCTGGTGTTCGGCGTGACCGACGCGCTGACCAGAGCGTTCGACTTCGCGGACATCCATCTCCCTCTGGCTCGGGTCATCGAGGCCTGCGAGGTGCATGGAGCGGTTCCCGTTCCCTGTCACCCCGGTCGCAGGCGCGTGGGCATGAGTGCTCATCTGGAGGAATTTGGCCCACCGGAAGGGGTGAGGATCGTGGAGACCTACAACGGTGGCAGCCGTGGCGACGAGGACGCCGTAGCCCAGGCCATGGCCGCCGAGCTCGGCTACCTGGGGATCGGCGGCAGCGACGCCCACATCGTCAGCCACGTGGGACGCTGCGCAACCCGTTTCCCGACGACCGTCAGAACCGAGAGGGAGTTGGTGGAAGCGCTCCTGGCCGAAGAGTTCGAAGCCGTTACCAACCGAGAATGAGAGACGCCCATGCTTGACCTCGAGGCGCTGCGAGAGCGCTTCCTCAACGAGGACTTTGACGAGCAGCACTTCGAGGTCAACGCCGAGCAGTGCGTAGCCTATGCCATGGCCTGCGGCGAGACGGCGCCACGCTACACCGATCCCGGCCACCCGGATTTTCAGGCTCCGCCCACCCTGCCGTCGAGCTTCCACCCGGGCCGACGCCTGCCTGAAGGCTTCCCGAAGCTTCCAGGCCTGGGCATGGACGCCGGCAAGGCGGTGGCGCCCAAGCAGCCGATCCGCCCCGGCGTGCCGCTGATCGGGCGCACCCACCTGCATGACGTGTACGCCAAGACGGGCCGGTCCGGGCGCATGACGTTCATGGTTACCCGCATGGAGATCTATGACCCCGACGGGGAGCAATTGGCAACCGCCGACACCCGCATGGTCATTCGAGAGAGGCCAGAGGAATGACCGTCAACGTCATCGGCGACGTGGAGTTTGGTGAGGAGCTTCCGGTCTTCGAGCCCGACACGAGCGTGGACAACGTCAAGCGATTCACGAAAGCCGCCGGATGGGATGCGCCTAGGTTCACCGACCACGAAGCCGCGCGCCGGGAGGGGCTGCCCGGCGCTCTCGTGCCCGGCATCATGAGCCAGGGCTTTCTCGCCGCCATGATTCACCGCTGGGCGCCGGACGGCCAGATAGAGAACGTGGACACCATTTTCAGGGCGCCGGTCCTGGTGGACGCGAATCACACCATCAGCGGTGTCGTCACCGACATCGACGAGGAGGCCGGAACGGTCGAGATAGACCTGACCGTGACCAACGAAGCCAACGAGACCCGGGTATTCGGCACCGCAACGGTCCGCCTCCCCGTCTGATCCCCATCGCCCACCCGTGGGCGGTCCGCCTGCAGCGAATGCAGCGGGGTCCGCTCGTTCAGAGCGGCTCGAACAGGGGCACGGCCAGCTCATCGTGGTCTTCCCACGTCACGCGCACCCGTTGTCCCACCTGAATGTCCTCCACGGGGCCAATGACGTTGGACAGTAGCCGCGGTCCCTCATCAAGGTCGATCCAGGCCACCGCGTAGGGCACCAGGCCGCGGAAGAACGGGTGATAGCTCTGCCGGATCACGCTGAACGTGTAGACGGTGCCCTCACCCTTGGCCGTTTTCCATGCCAGGGCGTCGCCGAGACAACCCGTGCAGTGACGTCGCGGGTAGAAGACGACGGTGCCGCAGTCCGAGCACTCCTGATAGCGCAGCTCGTGTTCCCGGGTGGCTTCCCAGAATGTCCGGCTGTCCAGCTCGTTCAGATTCGGCAGCGGTCTCTTCGCTTCGCTCATGGTGCTCCTCCTCAATCCCGTCCGAGTATCACGGTGCCTGCGCAATGCCGGCTGCCGAGCATGCCGCCGTTGCCGTGGGCCACGGCCAGCCGGGCGCCGTCGACCTGGGAGCAGGAATCACCGCGCAGCTGGCGGGCGGCTTCGATCAGCAGAAAGATGCCCCGCATGCCCGGATGGTTCGACGAGAGCCCGCCGCCATCGGTGTTCAGGGCTGGCCCATCCCCGGGGCGGTCGAACCGCAATCGCCCTCCTTCGACCCAGGGTCCGCCCTCCCCCTTCGCGCAGAATCCCAGATCCTCGAGGATGGCGAGCACGGTGATGCTGAACGAGTCGTAGATCATGGCGATGTCCATCTCGGCCGGCGAGACGCCGGCCTCGCCGAAGGCCTGAGGCCCGGACTGGGCTGCGGCGCTCACCGTGATGTCGCCACCATTCTCGGGGTATTTGGTGGCTTCGCCGGTCCCCAGGATCCACACCGGCGGACGCGCGCAGTTCCGGGCGACTTCCGGCGACGCGATGACCACGGCTCCGCCGCCGTCCGAGATCATGCAGCACTCCAGCAGATGCAGCGGGTCGGCGATCATCCTCGAGCCGACCACGTCCTCCACCGTCGTTTCGCGAATGTCGAGGAACTCGAGATCCTCCATGGCTTTGACGGCCTCGGGATTACGCATGGCGTGATAGCGGGTCGCCACGGAGATTTCTGCCAGCTGCTCGCTGGTGGTCCCGTACTGATGCATGTGCCGGCGTGCCACCATCGCGTAGTTGGCTACCAGGGTCATCCCGGCAAAGGCGTCCATGTTGTCCGCCGGTATCAGGCCGCCGCCACCGCGCCCGCCAACACCGATGGCCCACGCGTTGCTGTGCGCGGTGGAGCCGTAGGTCAGCAACGCCACGCGAGCCTTGCCCGCCGCGATGTCCCGCGCTGCGTGGGCGGCGTGGTACTCGAACGAGCTGCCTCCAACGTTCGTCGTGTCGATGACGTTGGGTTTCAGTCCGAAGTACTCTGCGATGGTGAGGCCGCTCACGACTCCGGCCTCACTCGCATCGTAGATGGCGTCCACGTCCTGCCATGTCAGCCCCGCATCGGCCAGTGCCCGGGCGGCGCTTTCCGCTTTGATCTGCATCGGGCTGACGGCTCCCTCAACGTCGCGCGAAGGATATTCGTAAATGCCGACGATGGCGGCGCTTCTGGTTTGCCCAGCCACGGCTATCTCCCCCAGGTTGATTCCTGCAGTCTAAGCCGAGCGGGCCGACGGTCCAAGGCCGGACGTTGCGGGCTAGGCGGCGATGCGCACGGGCAGGCTCTGAATGGCGCGGAAGAGGACCGAGCTGGCACGCTCAGGCTCCCCGACCACCTCGATCCGGGGGCAACGTTTCAGGATTTCCTCCCAGAGCACCCGGAGCTGAAGCTCGGCCAGACGGTTCCCCAGGCAGCGGTGGATGCCGAACCCGAAGGAAAGGTGCTCACGGGGCCGCCTGCGGTCGATGATGAACTCGTCCGGCCGGTCCACGGCGTCCGGATCGCGGTTGCCCGATATGTACCACATGACCACTTTGTCACCCTTGCGGATCAGCTGGCCACGAAACTCCGTATCCTCCAGCGCCGTGCGGCGCATGTGGGTGAGCGGGGTCTGCCAGCGGATGATCTCCGGCACCATCGTGCGGACGAGATCAGGGTCTTTCAGGAGCTTGTCGTACTGCTCCGGGAACTGATTCAGGGCAAGCAGGCCGCCGCTGATCGAGTTGCGGGTGGTGTCGTTGCCGCCCACGGTCAGCAGCACGGCGTTGCCCAGCAGCTCCTGGGAGCTCATGTCGGCGGTGTCCGGCCCGTGGGCCAGCATGGATACCAGATCGCCCGTAGGGGCTGACGACTTGCGGTCGCGCCAGAGGGCATCGAAGTAGTCGCCACACTGCGCAAGGGCCTCGAAATAGGATGACTTCTCCTTGACCACCTCAGGGTTGTCGGCGTTGCTGATGATGTTCGACCAGCGGATCAGCTGATGACGCTCTTCCTGAGGCACGCCGAACAGCGTCGCGAGCATCTGCGCGGTGAGCTCGATGGAAACGTGCTCAACCCAGTTGAAGGTCTGGTTGCGGGGCAGGCCGTCGAGGATCCTGCCGGCGCGCTCCCGCACGGTAGCCTCCAGGTCGGAAAGGTTGCGCTGAGTGAACTTCGGCGCTACCGCTTTGCGCTGGGCGTCGTGTTTGGGCGGATCCATCTGGATGAACATCGGCACGTCGCTGCCGGAAGACGGCGTGCCCATCAGCGTGACGCCACCCAGGGAGAACTCGGAGGAGAACACCTCGTGGTTCTTTTCGATCTGCATGATGTCGTCGTAGCGGGTGATCGACCAGTACGGCCCGTACTGGCTCTCGCGGCAGAAATGCACCGGGGCCTCTTCCCTCAGGCGTCGGAAGTAAGGCCAGAACGCTTCTGCCCTGAAGAGCTCGGGATTGGCGACGTTGAGATCGTCGAGCGGAACCTCGTAAGGGTTCAGTTGCGGGTCGAACGGGATCCGCCGCCGGCGTCGGGTGGGCGTCGTTGGCGCCAGGGCCGCCTTTTCCCGTAGGTGATCGTGACGAGATTGCTCTTCCATAGCCTTTATTGACCCAACGCCAAGACCCGGATCATATCAGGAGGCCCCGACGGTTTCGCCCGGGGCCTCGAGCCTGCCGGCGTCGATCAGGCGTTCGCAGATCTCGGCCAGGTCCCTGTCGCCATTCACCGACGCGCAGAGATTGACACCAGCCAACGGCTCGGGCGCCGCCGCCTGCATGGCCCGCAGCGCGTCTCCGCCTCCTTGCTCCAGATCATCGCGCACCGCAGGCGACAGGGCGCCTATGGAATCGATCAGACGAAACCCGGTCAGGTTGTGCAGAGCGGACAGAAGCTTGGGGCCCACCATCTGCGGAGCGATGTGCTCGGGATCCGCGCGAGCAATGATCCGCTCGGTCGTGTGGATCAGGAAGGGCAGCACGGGGCAGCCGGCAACGAACGAGCAGACCGCGTTGTGCACGTTGAGGCGAACCTGCCATCGGCCCCCACGATCCTTCTGAACCCAGCGCTCCCGGCCGAACGCGCACTCCGCGTCATCGGGCAGCACGAGGCGTCCCGGCGCAAAGACGACCACGTCCGAATCCAGCCAGCAGGCGCGCTGATAGCCCGAGGCCAACGCATCGCGAATCAGCAGCAGCCGAGCCAGATCTGCAACGATCGGCAAGCGCGCACCGAGCTTCGCTCGATACCACGGCGGGGTGAGCTCCAGCGCTTCGTCGCCCCACAGGCGGTAGTCGTAGCCGCGCTCCCGGGCCCAACCTCTCGTGCTCTGAAGACACGGCGCCAGCCAATCCGGCTGGTCGCGCTCGCTGGCGCTTTGTATGACAAGTGTTCGCACGCTTCTCAGAGGCGCCCGCGGCCGATCCCTGCAGTCGGCACCCAAACCCCGCGTCCGCTAAAATCCTGCGATCTGATTAGAAACGCGAAGCGAGTGGACTGGCAAGCAAAGCTCCATGGGGGCGGCATTGTTCTGCTGGATGGCGGCACGGGCTCCGAGCTGCAGCGCCGGGGCGTGCCCATGAGCGGCGCCGCCTGGTCGGGCGCGGCGGTGCAGGCGTACCCCGACGTGGTGCGCGCCGTGCATCACGACTACATCGCGGCGGGCGCAGAGGTCATCATCACCAACACTTTCGGGACCTCCCGGTCCACCCTGACAGCCGCCGGCATGGGCGACGCCTTCGCGACCATCAACCGCCGCGCCGTGGCTCTGGCATTCGAAGCTAGAGACCTCGCCGGGCGCGACGTCGCCATCGGCGGGTCAATCTCGAACCTCCCGCCGAACATGGACGTCAGCGACTATCCCCCTCCCGCCGAGGAGCTGGCCGACCTCCGCGATCAGGCCGCCATCCTGGCAGAGGGCGGCGTCGACTTCATCGCCCTGGAAATGATGCAGGATCTGGAACACGCCCCAAGGGCGATGCAGGCCGCGCTGGAAACCGGGCTTCCCGTCTGGCTCGGCCTCAGCTGCCGACGATCGACCGACGGCGCGAACCTCGTGGCGTTCGACTTCGCCGACACACCTTTCGAAGCGCCCCTGGACGCGCTGATCGCCCTGGGCCCTGCGGTGGTGAGCGTCATGCACAGCGAAGTCGAGGCAACCGTGCCCGCCCTCGAGCTCGTGCGGGAACGATGGCCTGGCCCTATCGGCGCTTATCCGGAGATCGGCGACTTCGCGGCCCCGAACTGGCGCGTCGACACCGACGATCCGCCGGAACGTCTCGTCTTCGAGGCTCACCAGTGGGTCGCCGCGGGCGCCAGGCTGATCGGCGGCTGCTGCGGCACGACCCCGGATCACATCCGGGCGTTGCGCTCCGCGCTGCCCGAGCTCGAACGGCTCGCGCACGACAACGGCACGCCCGGTAACCCGCCACCCGCTCGATGATGCCGCGAGTTCCAGGCGGTCAGACGCGGGGGTCTACGAGGATCTTAATCTGCTCCGGTTCGCTGGCGAGCTCGGCAAAGGCGCCTGCCATCCCATCGAGGCCGACCGTGGCGGTGTGCAGCGGCCCGCAGTCGACCCGACCGTCGGCAACCAGCCCTTTGGAAACCTCGAAATCGTCGCGAACGTAGCCGAGCGCCGTGGACACTCTGAGCTCCTGAGCGAGCCATTGCGCTGCGGAGATCTGTGAGAGGCCGGTCGGGTATCCCACCAGCGCGACCGTGCCGCCGCGGCGAACGTACGCGGGCACTTCCTCGACGGTGCGCGCCAGGCCAGCGCATTCAAACACGACGTCGGCGCCGGCCTTGCCGAGGATCGCGTTGATGGCGGCCGCCACGTCGGGGGTTTCCCGCGGGTCCACGAGGTGGTCCGCACCGAGGGCCGCGCCCGTCTCGCGGCGCGTAGGCTGGGGCTCCACCAGCACGCACGCGCCCGCGCCGGCAGCTCGGGCGCACTGCAGAACCAGCAGACCGATGGGACCGGCACCAACGACCACCACGCTGTCCCCAAGCCGGATGCCGGTGCGACGAACCGCATGAACGGCGATGGTGACCGGCTCGAGGATGGCGGCGGACTCGTCGCTAATTTCCGGGCCTACGTGGTAAAGCCGCGCGGCCTCGATGGCGATGGCCGAGGCAAATCCGCCGTGGGGCGCCGCCATGGGGCCAATTCCGACCATGCCGGCAAAGGCGGCCTCGCAGTGAGATGGGTCTCCGCGCACGCAGGTGGCGCACTGGCCGCAGGCGGTCGCCATGCCGATGGCCACCCGATCCCCTTCCTTGACCTCCACGCCGGCGCCGGCCGCCGACACATGGCCCATCCATTCGTGCCCGCAGATGGCCGGGTTGTAAGGCTCGCCCGATTGATAGGCATGAACGTCCGTGCCGCAGATGCCGCAATAGGAAATGTCCACCACCGCCTTGCCCGGCTCCGGGCGGGGATCGGGCATCTCCACGAGATCCACCGTTTCCTTGCCCGTCACTAACCCAACCTGCATGGCCTTTCCCTCTTTTCGAAATGCGCCACAGGATACGCCAGTCGGCGCGAAGCGGCATCTCCGGGCGGATCAAACGCCGTCGAGGAAGCGGCGTGTTTCGCTGTATACGTGTCGGGCCCGCTCCCCGGGGTCCGGGAACCGCTCGCGCAGGGGCCGGGAACGCAGCTCCAGGCTGAGCGGCAGGTCGTCGGGCAGGACGTCGAGCAGTTCGCGCAGCGGCAGGTCGCCGGCCCCGGGAGTGAACCGGCCATCGACGGCTTCCTCCCGAAGAACGTCCAGGGAGGGCTCGTCCGGTGGCTCGCGGGACGCGTCGCAGAACTGGGCGAAGGTGAGCAGTTTGTCGGGCACCGCGGCAATCTCCGCCACGCTCCCACCGGACCTGGCGACGTGAAGCGGATCTATGAGGAGCTTGCCGCGGGGATGGCCGACCTGGGAGATCACCCGCAACGCAGAGGCCAGATCGCGGATCGCGTAGATCGGCAAGAACTCGAGGCAGGCGTTGACGTTCAGTCGCTCGCCGACCTCGCACAGGTGCTCGAATCGACGGCACACGGCGACCTCGTCCGGATCACTGGACACCACGATGGCCTCGGTAGCACCGATGGCGGC
>JABAHS010087863.1_pt1 | contig 20367 bp, 19 predicted proteins | sample 7062111 | NCBI WGS metagenome assembly JABAHS01 (sample SAMN14534600, study PRJNA622989) | marine sediment metagenome | biome: marine biome [ENVO:00000428]; feature: marine pelagic biome [ENVO:01000023]; material: deep marine sediment [ENVO:00002113]; isolation source: pool of 4 deep marine... | reverse complement strand
GTCATGGCCCAGCTCGAGGAGATCCTCCAGGAGGACGGGCCCATCGTGCAGCCCTTCTGGCGTTCGCTCTTCACCGTCTACGACAAGCGGGTGAAGGGCTTCCACATGCACCCCACCAACTACATCTTCGGCCAGGAGCTCGGCATCGAGAGCTGAAGCTGACGCGGCGGTCCCTGCCCGCGGACCGCCGCCCCCCTGCCGCCTCCCGTCCCGCTCCGGGGTTCCTTTCTTGCGGTAATCTTTATGGGTGTCGTACCACTCGTCGGGCGGCACCTGTGCAGTGGGAAAGAAACCACTAATAACACCCGCGCCCTTCAATTTGGGGTGGCTAATTCATGGAAAAGGCCTGTCTGCGGTCTTCGCTGGGCGGGATGCCGAACACCTTCCGGTAGCAGTTGCTGAAATGAGGAGCGGAGACGAAGCCGCATGCCACCGCCACGTCCACCGTCGGCATGCTGGTCTGAAGGAGAAGACGCCGGGCGTTCTCCAGGCGAATCCGAATGTAGTAGCGCGAGGGCACGCACTGCAGCCGAGTGCTGAACAGGCGCTCGAGCTGCCGGCGCGACATATTAATGCGTCGGCTGAGCTCCTCCAAGCTCAAGGGCTCCTCTATGTTTGCTTCCATCACGGAAACCGCCTCCTGTAACTTGGAGTGTACCACGCCGAATCGATGGCGCAGGGGAATTCGCTGGCGCTCTTTCTCGTCCCTGATACGATCGCAGATCAACTGGTCCGATATGGCCGCCGGCAGTTCCGGGCCCTGCTCGCCTCGGATCAAGTGCAGCATCATATCCAGAGCCGCCGTGCCCCCGGCGCACGTATACCGATCGCGATCGATTGCGAACAGCTCTTCGGAAACGGTGAGCTTCGGGTACGTTTCGCGCAGGGGTGCAATATGCTCCCAATGAATCGTGCAACGGTAGCCGTCCAGCAACCGGGCATCGGCCAATAGAAAGCTCCCGGTGCACAGCGCGCCCATTGACCCGCATTTCGCAGCCATCTTCCTGAGCCAGGCCCGCAGCCACGGGGTATTGGAGCGTTGAACGTCGACGCCTCCGCACACGAGCAATGCCCCCGGTGGGAATTCCTCGCCTGCGGCGTAGTCGCTGCCGATGGCAAGCCCGTTGCTGGCGATTGTTGGACCGCCGCCAAGCGAGATCGTGTTCCAGGCGTACAATTCGCGGCCGGAGAGCTTGTTCGCCAGTCGAAGCGGCTCTATGGCCGCCGAGTACGCCATGAACATGAAATCCGGCACCAGGAGGAAATTGAAAACCCTGGGGAAGAAGTGCCGCGAATCCGCCGGAGCCTCACAGCGATCCACAACCCGCGCGGCTCCTGCCTTGAAGGATTCCCGCCTCGCTCTTGCGACTCGCAATGACGCCACCGAACAAGAGTTTCGCCGGAAGTCAGTAGCTCTGATTCAGTTCGTCCGACGCCGGGATCTCCGTCTCCCGCCGGCGGATGAAGTCGAGCAGAGCCTCGTCTATGGCCGGGTCCAGGGGCGGATACTCGTAGTCGGCGAGCAGTTTTCTCGCGTACTCCAGTGCCCGCCGGGTAATTTCTTTCGAGCCCTCGGCCTCCCATTGCTCGTAAGAGCTGTTGTCGAACAGCTCCGGGGAGAAGAGCGCGTTCTCGAAGTGGTTCAAGGTGTGCTGGTGCCCGAGGTAATGGCCGCCGGGCCCGATGTCGCGTACCGCGGCCAGGGCTTCGTCGAAGTCGTCCCATTTGACGCCGCTCGCCAAGCGATGACCCATGGCGCACTGCTCGGCGTCGACCACGAACTTGGCGACCGAGCAGTGCATGCCGGCCTCGTTCCAGCCGGCCGAGTGCCAGATGTAGTTGGCGCCGGCCAAGAGCACCGCCATCAAGGTCGTGGCGCTTTCGTAGCCGGCCTGGGCGTCGAAGGTCTTGGCCCCGCCCAGGGTGTTGGACGTTCGCCAGGGGATGCCGTAATGGCGAGCGAGCTGCCCAATCATGGCGTTCATCATGGAAATCTCGGGGGTGCCGGCCATCGGTGCGCCGGACTTCATCGACACGGTCGACAGGTAGTGACCGTAGATTGCTGGCGCGCCGCGATGCACGATCTGGGTATAAGCCAGGCCCGACAACGCCTCCGCGTTCAACTGCGCCACCGCCGGCGCAACACTGGCGGGCGTATTAGCCCCGGCCATCACGAACGGCGAGCAAAGCACCGGCTGGTTGTGGCTGGAGAAGACGCGCAGCGACGCCAGCATGACCTGGTCCCAGACCAGCGGCGAGTTGGCATTGATGTTGCCCGTGACCACCGGATGACTGTCCATGTAGTCCTCCCCGAACAGGATCTGACACATGCGCATGACGTCCTCGGCGTTCTTGCCGGAGGTGGTCATGCCCATGAACGTCTTGTCCGAATGCTTCATCGAGGAATAGGTGATCCGCAGGTGCCGGTGCGAGACCGGATGGTCCATCGGCTCGACGATATGGTGCGCCGAGGAATGCAGCGCCGGCAGCATGTGGGCCAGCTTGTGGAAGTTGGCTAGGTCGTCGAGGGTAGGCAACCGGCGGACGTCGTCGAGGTCGCGCAGGTAGGGCGCCCCGGTCATCGGCACGAAGATCGAGTGGTTGCCGCCCACCTCCCCGTTTCGCTCGGGATTGCGCGCGTGATAGGTGACGCGCGCGGGAATCGTGCTGATCAGCTCCATGATCAAAGCACGGTCGGGACGCACGCGCTGGTCGTCGACCTCGGCGCCCGCCTCGCGCCACTGTTGCAGGGCAACCGGGTCGCGGAAATCGATGCCGACTTCCTCCAGGATCGCCATGGACGCTTCGTGAATGCGCTCGACCTGTTCGGGAGACAGCAACTCGAGCGGAGGCAACTTGTTCTCCAGCGGCGCAAGCATGTGATGCACGCGGGCGAGCCGCTTGGCGCGGCGGGCGTCGCGACCGCCTTCACGCCGGCCGCGGGGGGATCGTCCGCTCTTCATCGCGGTATTCGTGGTGGTCATCATAGTCATCTGGAGTCATCTACAGTCAGCTAAAGCCATTATCTAAAGATCAAGGCCGGCGCGGCGGTGCGCCCATTTGAGGTAGGCCTTGGCGCCGAGGCTCATGAAGGGTTCGGGATGCAGTTTTTGGGGCGGCGGCTGGGACTGCCACTCGTCCAGCATCTTGCTCGGGACGCCGCTGGCCAGATCGGCGACGAGCATGCCGGACAGCGTGCCCTTGGTGGTGCCCAGGCCGTTCTGGCACGCGGCGGCATAGACCTGCTTTTCTACTTCGCCGAACGCGGGCACCGAGTTGCGCGACAGGCACAGGTGGCCACCCCAACGGTATTCCATGGAAACGTTGGCCAGCATCGGAAAGCGCGTGGCGAAGCACCGGTCATGAACGACGCTAATCTCTTTCACTTGTTGCGTGGACGTCCTGCGATTCGGATTCCATGAAAAGACACTGCGGACCACGATGCGGCCGTTCGCGAGACGCCGCACCGTGGTGCCCATCGGATGTGCGGGCACCAGTCCCCATTCCGGCTCGCCGCCCAGGCCACCCTGCTCGGCAGTGGTCAGTTGCCGGGTCATGCTGGCGTAAGTGAAGACGTGCATCAGCCGGCGGCGGTACAGGCCCAGGGACTCGATGTGCCCGTTGACGGCCAGAATCACGCGCGGTGCCGTCACGGTCCCGTGCGGCGTATGGGCGACGTGTTCCGGCCCCGTCTCCAGACGAAGCAGTGGGGATTGCTCGTACACCGACACACCGTGCCGGGCAATGAGCCCCTGCGCCAGTCCCAGGATGTAGGCAGCCGGCTGTATCAACAGCGCCCCGGGCGTATGGATGCCGCTCCGGTAATAGGTCGTACCCGTAATGCTGCGCATGTCGTCGGTATCGAGTAATGTCCAGTCCTCGCCCAGCTCCGTAAGGTGAGTCGAGAACCGCTCCAACGCCTGCTGCCCCGCCGAATCCGCAGCCCCATGCAGCTTGCCGATCGGAGAGAGATGCTCCGTCAGTCCAAACTCCTCGGCCGCATCGCGTACGAAGGCGATCGCGGCCCGGTTTTGTTCTATCTGCCGGAGATCGCCTTCGCGCCCGCCGGCATAGCTGTCGCTGTTCAATTCGTGGGGCAGGTCGATCATGAATCCGGAGTTGCGCCCCGCCGCGCCCCAGGCGATGCGCTGCGCATCGATTACAACCACACGCTCGCCGGGCCGGTTACGGCACAATTGCCTGGCCGCGGACAAACCGGCAAAGCCGGCCCCCACGATCAGCCAGTCGGTGCGGATGTTCGACTCGAGTCGGGGGAAACTCGGCCGCTGGTCGAGCACTTCGTACCAGCCGCTCCCGGAAAGATCTTCAGGAAGCATGGTGGCGCGGAATCCGTTTCGCCTCGTCATGCGATTCCGCTCTCCAGCTCGCGGTCGGCGGTGTCGATCCACAGCGTCTTGAGCTGGGTGTACTGGTCGAACGCGTGCACGCCGTTGTCGCGCCCACCGAAGCCCGACTGGCCGTAACCGCCGAACGGCGTGGCGATGTTGCCTTCCCCAAAGCAGTTGACGGTGACGGTCCCAGCACGCAGCTGCCGCCCTATGCGGTGGGCGCGTCGGACATTCGACGTGAACAGCGAGGCGGTCAGGCCGTAATGCGTGTCGTTGGCGAGCGCGACCCCTTCTTCGACGGTCGCCACCGTGATGATGCCCAGAACCGGGCCGAAGATCTCTTCCCGGGCGATGGTCATTTCCGGGCGCACCCGGTCGAACACGGTGGGTTCGATGTAGAGACCGCCGTCCAAGTCGATCGCATTTCCGCCGGCCAACAGGTGTCCGCCCTCCTGCCGGCCCCGATCGATGTATTCGAGAACGCGTTGGTGATGTGTTTTCGAAACGATGGCACCGAGCCGATTGGACGGGTCCAACGGATCGCCGGTGCGCCATTGACCCAGCCGGCCGACAATGCGCTGCGACAACTCTTCGCTGACCGCCTCGTGGACGATGAGCCTGGACGTGGCGGAGCAGTTTTCGCCCATGTTCCAGACCATGCCGTTGACAGCCTGATCGGCCACGACGTCGAGATTCTCGGCGTCATCGAGCACCAGGCAAGGGTTCTTGCCGCCGCACTCCAGGATGACGTTCTTCAGGTTGCTGTCGGCGGCGTAGCGCAGGAAGTGTCGTCCGGTCTCGGTGGAACCGGTGAAGGTCACGACGTCCACGTCCGGATGGAGGCCCAGCGCGCGCCCGGTGATTTCCCCGGGGCCCGTGACCACGTTCAGCACGCCCCGCGGCAACCCGGCGCGTTGCGCCAGCTCCGCTAGTCGCAGCGCGGTCAGGCTGGTCTCCTCTGCGGGCTTCACCACCACGCTGTTCCCGGCAGCCAGGGCCGGTCCCAGTTTCCAGCCGAGCATGAGCAGCGGAAAGTTCCAGGGCAGCACGCAGGCCACCACACCAACGGGCTCGCGAACCACCAGTGCCACCGCGTCCTCGCCGCTGGGCGCCACCTGGTCGTAGCGCTTGTCGGCCCATTCGGCGTACCACTCCAGGCAATGCAGCGTCTCCGGCAGATCGACGGTCTCGATCTCGGCCACCGGCTTGCCGCTGTCGAGGGACTCCATGACTGCCAGTTCGTGATGTTCGCGCCGCATCAGGCGGACGAGCTGGATCAGCACTTTCTTGCGCTCCGTGGGATCCATGCACGACCAGATCCCGGACTCGAACGATTCCCGCGCTTTACGCACCGCCTCGTCCACGACACCTTCGTCGCACACCGGCAGGGACGCGAGGCGTCGACCGTTGGCGGGATTGAGGGCATCGAAGCGGGCGCCCTGTGGCGACATAGACTTGCCGTCAATGAAGACGCCTTCGGGCAGCGTGAGGGAGCCAGCGATGGCCTGGTATTCGTTCAGGGTGAGCAATTCGGTCATTATCAGTTCACTCTCGTCGATGCAACGACGTTCGATACGGTGGTACGCAGTGTCCGGACGACCTGCTCGACGCGCCGCTTCTCCTCCCGGTTAAGGGGGTCGAGGGGACGCCGTGGCGGCCCCGCCGGCAAGCCGATCAGCTCGCATCCGTACTTGATCGATTGAACGAACTTGCCACCCTGCTCCAACACGCGCATCAGAGGCAGCATCGCAGACATGATGCATCGGCCGCGCGCGAAGTCGCCCTCGACGACGCAGGCCTCATAAAGCGCGATGTGCTCCGCGGGCAGGAAATTCGAGCCGGCGCAGATCCAGCTCCGGGCCCCCCAGGCAAAGAACTCGAGCGCTTGGTCGTCCATGCCGCAGCCGAGCTGAATGTGCGGGTAGTCCCGTGCCAGCGCGTGCAGTTGATTGATGTCGCCGCTGGATTCCTTGATCGCCTGGAAGTTCCGGCTGCGCCCGACGATGTCCAGGAACTCCATACCCATCATCGCCCCCGTCCGGCCAGGGTAGTTGTAGAGCATGATGGGCAGGTTCGCGCCTCGGTCGATCGCCAGCGCGTGGCGCGCGAGCTCGCGTTCGGTGGGCACCGCGTAATACGGCGAGCCGAGCAGGATCGCGTCCGCCCCGGCATCGCGCGCCGCCTCGGCGTAAGCGATGCAGTCCTCGGTGCGAACCGCGCCCACCCCGACGATCATGGGCACCCGGCCCTTGATGATCTCGTGGGCCAGGTTCATCAGCATAAACCGCTCGTCGCGGGTCTGCGCGTAGTACTCGCCGGTAGTGCCGGCGATCACGATGCCGTGCACGCCTGACCCTACAAGATGCTCGATCACCGCAGCGAAGCCGTCCCGGTCAATTTCGTAGTTCGGACGGTGCGGCGTGATTACCGGCGTATAGATACCTTCAAATCTCATTGCCAACCAACCGTAAGTCGAGCTCAATCGCTTCGTCGGGCTTCTCGCCGAACACCTTGTAAAGGTTCTTGACCGTGAGTTCCTTGCTCAAGCTGTGAATTCAGGTGGCGGAGTCGTCTTTGCGGTGCCTCATGCGGGCGGTGCAGCACTGTGATTCTTGCCCCGGCAGGCCTTTACCACGGCGTTGACGCTTGCGTTTCGCGTACACTACGTCGCCGCTAACCGGCATTCAAAGGACATTTTTTGGAGTTACTGAATAACATAATGTTATGCGATTCCTTGAGAGGATCGGTGGACGAGGGTGTCCGCATGCGGGCACGGATTTCCCTATGAGGGGACAGCCGGGAGCCCGGGCATGGGGCGCCCGGGTGATCCGGCGTGTGCTCGTGCTGGCGGTCGATGAGTGGGAGTGGCTCGACCGCGTGCCACTCCTTCGCATCGAGGCCATGCTGAAGACGGCCGAGCGTGAGACCAACAAGCGTTGGGCGCCGGCGCGCGAGGGTTATTGCCTGAGCATCGACGAGCAGCAAAGACTGCTGGTCCATCTGCCCGAGCACCTCCAGTGCATGGCGCTCCACACGGGAGCGCGCCAGGAGGAGGTGTGCGGCCTTCGATGGGAGTGGCTACGGCAGGGAGAGGTCTGGCATTTCGGCCTGCCGGCGGATGCCACCAAGGGCGGCAAGCGCCGGCCGCTTGTGCTGAACCGTGCCGGACGGCGCATCGTCGAGGGACAGTCCGACAAGGGCGTCTATGTCCTTCAGTATGCAGACTCCCGAGTTCAGCGCATGAACAACACCGCATGAGGTGGCGCGGAAGAAGGCGAAGGTGCCCCGGCTGCGCGTGCATGATCTCCGGCACACTGCCGCGACAAGGATGAGGGACGCGGGCGTGCGCGAGGAAGACATCAGGGGCGTGCTCGGGCGTAGCGGGTCCGTGACCCGGCTCTATGCCGCACCGACTCTCAGGCTTCTTTATAACGCAGTGCAAGCGCCCTACCAAAAAGGCACTGCACTGGCCCTCGAAACAGGGTGAGAAGTGAAACGCGTTGCGACTGGTGGCTATGGGTGGATTCGAACCACCGACTCCGGCATTATGAGGACGCGACTTCTTCTAAGTAAAACAGAGGCCTAGCGCGGGCCGCCCACGGCATTTTCGGCGCATATTGGCGCCTACCTGACACGAGCTGGAACCCGCATTCCACCCGTAGGGAGAGCGACGACTGAATGCGGATTGCCGTCGCGACCAAGTCAGCGAGCGCGCGAAGACGCGTACGGTACTTACGGATCACTCCGCGAGCGGATTTTGCCATCGCAGCTCTGAAAAGCGCCCGAAGTCGCCGTCGGTCGAGCACACGACTAATCCATGCTCGATCGCGAGCGCAGCAAGGTGTGCATCGGGCACGAGATTCGCGTGGACGCCCGACTGCAGTAAGAGATCACCCAGCACCTCCGGGTGCCGCTCGGTGGGTTGCGGCGTCCACGACGTCGCACACTCGAGCCACGCGCAGACCTGTCGCCAAGCCGCCGGCATGGGCTCCGGGTTTTCGAACACCCGAGGGTTGGTGACCAAGCGCAGGAAGGCGAGCAGACTCGGCCACGGCAGTCCCACCGGCGCGACGCCGTTGAGCTGGGCATCCAGCCATTTCCGGGCACGAACGTGCTGGGCGAAGGTGGTGACGTGGGCGTAGACGAGGAGATTGGCGTCGACAAGGATCACTTGAACGACTCGCCCTCGGCTACTGCCAGCGCTTCGGCCACGTTATCGAGGCTGCCGATCCGGCAACGGCCAAGCGCCACGGCCCGCGTGCGGAACGGCTGGCCCCGTTTCTGGGGCTCGGCCATTTCCCTGAGGCCGCGACGTAGTGCTTCGTTGACGAGATCCTTGAAGCGTTGGCCGCGCGCCTTTTTCAACCGCTCCAGGGCCGCCGCGACATCGTCGTCAAGAGAAAGGGTTGTTCGCATACATCAAAGCATAAACTTATTGATGACTTGATGTCAACACCGTGGCCGTGCAAAGGGACACATCCCGTAGTGTGCCGAAACTCCGCTGACGGAATCCTTCACCGCATCAAGCGGTTACGGTTCGGCAAGAGACGATTGAAGCTGACCGACGCTCAGCGTCGCCGGCTGGCGATCAAAGGTAAGGCGATCGGGAGAAAGCGGCTCGGAGAGGTCGCCAGCATCGTGACCCCGGACACCGTCCTGCGCTGGTATCGAGAGCTGGTGGCCCGCAAGTACGACGGGAGCGCGTGCAGGCGCCCCGGGAGACCACGGACTGCCCAAGAGATCGTCGATCTCGTCCTGAGAATGGCCGAGGAGAACCCGCGCTGGGGCTACACCCGGATCCGCGGCCCTGACCATCATTGGGCGCCACACCTTCGGGCGCCGGCTCCGAGCGGCGGGCGTGCCGCTCGAGACCCGCAAAGTGCTGCTCAGGCACAAGAGCAGGGACATCACCACGCACTACTCCGCGGCCGAGATCGCCGAGCTCGTCGACGCGGCGGAGAAGGTCGCGGGGGACGGTTCCCGCAAAACTCCCGAACTCACTTTGCTGAAGCTGCGGCGGAGTGCGTAAGCTCTTCGGGTGGTGGCCAGGGGCGGAATCGAACCACCGACACGCGGATTTTCAGGCCATCGAATGAACCCACAGCCCTTTACTTCCAACAACTTCGCGCGCCCGGCCCCGCGCAATCATGATTGGAATGGACAGCAAAGGACAGAAATTGACCGAAGTGCGTCACGATCTGGTCACGCTGAATGTCGTGGGGTCACCCCCAGAGTGGGAGGCATGGCCGTCCGGACCATGCTCGTGCGCGCTTTGACCGCCTGCGCGCTCGTTACCCGCTCCCTCCCGCGCGCGCGGTTCACAGTCTTCACCGCCTCGCGGCGAGTCCGTAGCCCGAGGAGCCGCATGCCCGAATTGGGCACATCCGGATCTGCGGGAGCCGCGGGCGCGTAACCGCCCGCGGCCACCCGGCCCGAGACGCCCGTTGGGCAAATTGCACGACTGTGCGGGACTCATTGACGCAAAATTCACGCAAGGCTGTATATGGATATCGACAACAGCTACCTGCAGCTCGAGGGTCTGGGCGACTCCGCTGTGAACGATCTACTCGGCCATTCGATCAACTACCGCATCGCCGTCCCCAGGCCGGCCGAAAGGCGTTCACGCTACAAACCGTGCCCGCGCAGGAAGAGGACAGCGAAAACCGCCAACTGGCCAAGACCGCCGGCTTCTTCCTGCATCCCGGGGTCGACGCCAAGGCCTATCAACGACGTGCCACCCAGAGGCTGGCTTGCTGCTCGCGCCTGTAGGTCGGGCTTCAGCCCGACACATTCAAGTGTCGGCATGAATGCCGACCTACATTGATAATCGTGACGCCACAAACGGTGGCTTGATTTAAGATGCAAGCGTTGCCGTACTCGACGCGGAAAACAACACCTGTTGCGACGTGTCAGTGCCAGATGTTCGCCCCACCCAAGGCGGGCATGATATTTTTCAACAGCCCGTTAATCGGAAGGCTCACGGCGGAGCGACCGTGTTTCCTCCACAATCCAATCCCGGAACTGATTGACTTCAGACCGCGGTACTACATCGTTCGGCAACACGACGTAGAATGCCGGCTTTAACCAAACCGTGGTTGGCAGGATCCGGATCAGATTTCCGCTTTCCAGGAAATCATCAATCAAGTGTCCCCATCCGAGAGCGATGCCCTGCCCGTCCAGAGCGGCCTGGATCAACAACGGATAATTGTTGAATCGAAGGCCTCCCGTCAGGTGCCCGGTCGGACTGCCGACGGCTTCCATCCAGACGGCCCAGTCGGCGTCCTGCGAATTCGGCTCGTCCACGTGCAGCAGCGTGTGCTGCAGCAGATCCTTGGGTATCCCGGGCGGTGTCGTTGCGTTCATGTAAGACGGGCTGCAAATCGGAAACAACTCGATTTCGAACAACTTTTCGACCGTGGTGTTCGGCCAGTTCCCCATACCGTATCGAATGGCCACGTCGATCCCGTCCGCGCTGAGGTCGCTGATTGCATCAGAGGCGACGATTCGAAGATCGATTCCCGGGTGGGCGGCCCGAAACTTTGCTATGCGTCCCATCAACCAGGTCGACGCGAGAGCGATCGTCGTCGTGATCGAGATCTGACTGTCGTGCTTACGGGGGCGTATCTCGTCCACTGCATCGCTGATCTGTCGCAGGCCTGCAGTCACAGCACGATGAAACCGCCGGCCGTTCGATGTGAGACTTAGACTCCGAGTGCACCGTTGAATGAGCGTAACCCCCAGATACTCTTCCAAGGAGCGGATCTGCTTGCTGACTGCCGCCTGCGATATGCCGAGCTCCGCGCCGGCACGCGTGAAATTGAGAAGGCGCCCTGCAGCCTCGAATACGACCAACGACATCGGGGAGGGTAATGTTCTGCGTAAGTTCGGCATAACCATAGGTTATCGCAGAGATGACTAAATTCGCACTGGCCATCGCAGGCACGGTCTTGATATCGTATCGGTGGCCTCCCGGTTGGGACGCACGCACAGTAACACCGATAAAGAGAGGTTATCATGAACCGGAGGAGACAAACCAAGGGGTTGGTCCGGACGACCGCCATTGCCGCCTTTGCAGGGTTGCTGATGTCCTGGGCGCAAGCGGGGTTTGCCGCCGCGAGCACCCTCCAGGAAGTCAAAGATTCGGGGAAGCTCATCGTTTGCGGTGTGGACGGCCTGCTTCCCTACTCTAGCTCCGACGAGGAAATCCCGGGATTCGAGGTGGAAATCGCCCGGGCGATGGCGTCCAAGATGGGCGTCGAGGCCAAGTACGTATGGGTAACGTGGGACGCCCTGATCCCGGCACTCACGTCGAATCGCTGCAATGCCATTATAAATGGCATGTTCATCACCGAGGAGCGCGACAAGGTCATCGATTTTTCGGCCCCGTACTACGCCTCAGGCGAGACGATTCTGGTGCCCAAGAACGATGACTCCGTGAAAGGGCTGGAGCACCTGGACGGCAAGACCGTCGGTGTGCTTGCGGGGTCGGTTACGGTCGGCTACCTGGAAAAGAAAGCCATTGGCAACCTCAAGGTCTATCCGGACCAGAATACGATCATACTTGAGCTCAACAATGGCAGGATCGACGCGGCGTTCCTCGAAGCACCCTCGGCGGCCTGGACGCTTCAGAACGATCCGACGATGAACATCAAGATCGTGGAATCATACGTTCCGGACAAGCGCTGGAATGCGGGTGTGGGCGTCCGCGAAGCCGACGACGAGTTGAAAAAGGCGTTCAGCCAAATCATCAGCGAGCTGAGGGCCGATGGGACGATTCGAGAGATACTCGACAGCTACAACGTTCCGTACTACCCGGTGATGGAATAGTCCGGGCGCGGACTCGAGATCACCGCGATGGAGCAGGCGTCCGAGACGACCCTCTTCGAGCAGGTGATGCCCTACCTGCTCGAAGGGGCAGTGATCACCCTGGAACTCTCTGTTCTGTCGATGGGCCTGGGCTTGGTGCTGGGCCTGATTGTGGCAGTCGCCCGGCTCAGCCGCAGCCGGATCCTGCGTACGATCGCGACCATATACGTCGAGGTGATCCGGGGTACGCCGTTACTGGTACAGTTGTTCATCGCTTACTACGGTCTCCCGAGCTATGGCATCCGGCTGGAGCCGTTCATGGCGGGCTTCCTGACGCTCGGCATCCACTACGGGGCTTATCTTTCCGAGGTCTACCGTGCGGGCATACTGTCCATTGACAAAGGCCAGTGGGAAGCGGCGGCGTCCATCGGCATGTCGCGAACGATGGTTCTGCGCGATGTCATTTTGCCGCAAGCCGTGCGGACGATTCTTCCCCCCGTAGGAAATTACTTCATCTCGATGCTCAAGGATTCAGCTCTCGCGTCAACCATCACCGTTCATGAGCTGCTTCGCGCCGGACAGTTGCGAGTCGCCATAACTTTTCGGGCAATGGACATCTACCTGATGGTTGCTGCGATCTATTTATGCCTCAGTTATGCGTTTTCACTTGTGCTCCGCCGACTGGAGGAGAAGTCGTCACGTGGGTTCAGCCGCTACTAGTAATACATCGGAAGTGCCCAACGTCGCGCTGCGAAACATCAGCAAGAACTTTGCCGACGTGAAGGCACTCGAAAGCGTCGACCTGGAGGTCTCCCGCGGTGAGGTACTCGTCATTATAGGGCCCAGCGGGTCGGGCAAGAGCACCCTGCTGCGCTGTATCAACCTGTTGGAAGTCCCCACGCAAGGCCGCCTGGAAATTGATGGTCAGACTGTGCTCGAGGTCGGTGAAGGCGCCACACCGCATTTCAAAGTCGTCGACCGCGCGGCGCTCGAAGCTCGGCGCAGAACCGCAATGGTCTTTCAACGTTTCAACCTGTTTCCGCACCTCAGCGTTCTGGGCAACGTGACGATAGGTCCGACGAGGGTGCAGAAGATTCCGAAAGACGAAGCGGAAAAGAACGCTCGAGGGCTCCTGGAAAGGGTCGGGCTCGCCGACAAGATCAACGCCTATCCGGCGGAGCTGTCGGGCGGTCAACAGCAACGCGTGGCGATTGCCAGAGCCCTCGCACTCAATCCCGAGATCCTCCTGTTCGACGAGCCGACATCCGCGCTGGATCCGGAGCTAGTGGGCGAAGTCCTTCATGTCATGAAGGACATGGCACATGACGGCATCACCAAAGTCGTGGTGACCCACGAGATGGGGTTCGCCAACGACGTTGCTGACAGGGTGGTGGTCATGGATCACGGCAGGGTCATTGAGACCGGCACCCCGGGCGACATCTTCACTTCCCCAGGGAACGAGCGAACCCGTTCGTTTCTGCAACGGCTTCTGGAGCGCGAGACCGGGTTGAAAGAGGGCGTTAACCTGTGAATGCCGACCCCGTCACGCTGAACGTTCTGATCAGCGCATTTCACTCCATCAGCGAGGAAATGGGCGTAAATCTGCTGCGCACGGCTCGATCCACCATCATCCGAGAAGCACGCGACTGCTCGTGTGCGTTGCTGGACGCGGAAGGGCGCGTTGTCGCCGAGGCCGAGCACATCCCAGTGCAGATGAGCTCGCTTTCGCTTCCCATGCGGGCCTGCCTCGAAAGACATGCCGGCCGTATCGGCAGGAACGAAGTCTTCGTGACCAACGATCCTTTTATCGGGGGCCAACATCTTCAGGATATCACCATTTTCTCGCCGATCTTTTATGGTGACCGGTTGATCGGCTTTGCGGGCACCATCGCTCATCACGTCGACATCGGCGGTGGGGCCGCCGGTCTCACACTGGACGCCAGGGAGTTCTACGAAGAAGGCCTGCGTTTTAGTGCAATGAAGTTTCATCGCAAACGCGATTTCCGGGACGGAGGCACCTTCTACGACATCGTCCACAGCAATTTCCGGGCACCGGAAACGACCTGGGGGGATCTGCTGGCGCAATTGGCCGCAAACGAGGTGGGCAGGCGACGTGTTATCGAGCTGGTCGATCGCTACGGGGTCGATGAGGCCGTGTTCTATATGGCCGAAGCCATGAATCACTCCGAGCGCTTGATGCGCGCCGCCATATCGCAGGTACCGAAGGGGCGTTATGAGGCGACCGATCAGATTGACGATACCATCGCAGGCGACGCACCGCTGCCCGTATGTGTACGCCTGGACGTCGACGGCGAGACAATCCATGTCGACCTCAACGGCTCCGCGTCCCAGGTCGAGGAGTTTCTCAACGTCCCTTTTGGTTCCACGTGCTCGAGCGCCCTGAGTGCGATCAACATGGCGCTGACCGCCGGCCAGGAAGGCATCCCGGCGAACGAGGGTTGTTACCGCCCTATCACCATCACAGCACCTTATGGGTCGATCGTGAACCCGCGGCCGCCGGCGCCCGTTCGCGCGAGGATGTGCGGGGCGTACCGCGTTTTCGATGCGGTTCTCATGGCGTTGCAGCAGGCGATACCGGATCGCGCTGCCGGACTCGGATTTCACGTTAATACCACAGTCGGGCTGACCCGCCAGACGGGCCATACATACAGCATCTTCATCGAAGACATCGGCGGTGGCTGGGGCGGCACGCCCGAAGGGGACGGTGCCGACATGCTGGACGCGCCGCTTTCGAATTGCCGCATCACGCCGGCTGAAGCGCTCGAGCTTGATCATCCCTTTGTCATGCTGCAACGCTATGAGCTCCTTCCCGACACCGGGGGGGCCGGCCTGCACCGCGGCGGTCTTGGCTCGGTCAGGGAGTTTGCAATTCTTGAAGACGGCGTCGAGTTCTTCGGCTACGCCGACCGGCACCGCTTTCCACCGCCCGGCACCGCGGGCGGCCAACCGGGAACCACGGGCGCGTTCGTGGTCCTTCGTCACGGGGAAGAGATCCGGTTGCCTTCCAAGACCCGCTTCCGTCTTAATCGCGGCGACGTCGTGCGCGTGGTCGCGGGCGGAGGCGGCGGATACGGTGAGCCTGAACTTCGCGCACCCGAGTTGCTCTCGAAAGATCTGGATTCGGGAAAGGCTTCCATTGACTGGTCGAGGCGATGGTTTCCGCAAACGCTGCGAACTCGGGAAGCCGTTTCATGAACACCGCAAGCCCTGAAGGCTGCGTCTTCGACCTCGGCATTGACGTCGGCGGAACCTTTACAGACGTCGTCATGATCGACCCTAACGGAAGCATCCAGGTGGTAAAAGGGCCGACGACCCCTGAAGATCAGTCCGTTGGCGCCGAAGAAACCGCCGCGCGCCTTGGTCGGCCGTTCTCGGAAGCCCGCTCTATCATTCACGGAACCACCGTCGCCACCAACGCCATACTTGAGCGCCGGGGCGCCAAGCTGGCGCTCATTACGACCAAGGGATTCCGGGACGTGTTGGAGCTGCAGCGCCAGGACCGCTCGAACATATGGGACCTGTATATCCGCCAGGTCGATCCCGTAGTGCCGCGCAAATTGCGCTTTGAAGTCATTGAACGCATGCGCGCGGATGGAACGGTCGCGGAAGCGCTTGACGACGCCTCCCTCGAGAGGGTCATTGATGCACTCGGCACGGCTCAGGTTGAAGCAGTCGCGATAAGTTTCCTGAACGCCTACGCAAATCCCGTTCACGAGGAGCAGGCCGAGGAAGCCGTCCGCGCGGCACTTCCCAACGTGTATGTTACCCGTTCGAGCACCGTCGCGCCCCACTTCCGCGAATACGAGCGAACCAGCACTTCCACGATCTCCGGATATGTAGGCCCCAAGGTGACCAACTACCTCGACCGGTTCTGCGGCAGGTTCGAGCAGCGCGGTTTCAAAGGGAGCATCTTTGTCATGGGCTCAAACGGCGGCGTTCTGCCGGTGGAGCTGGCGGGGCGCTTGGCCGGGACGACATGCTTGTCGGGACCGGCGGGGGGCGTTCTCGCCAGCCAGCGGCTGGCGCGGGACAAGGCGCTCAACGACGTCATTTCCTTCGACATGGGGGGCACCAGCACCGATGTATGCGTAGTCCGGAACCAGGAAGCGCTGGTGTCGACGAGCTTCCACATTGACGGTCTGCCAATCACGTTGCCCATGTTCTCCATTGAGAGCGTAAGTGCGGGTGGCGGGTCAATCGCGTCCATTGATGCGGGAGGAATGCTCAAGGTGGGTCCCCGCAGCGCAGGCTCACAGCCGGGACCGGTCTGCTACGGTCTTGGCGGTACAGAACCAACAGTCACGGATGCCCTGTGTGTACTCAACCTCCTGCAGGAGCGCAGCTTCTTCGGAGGAGAGATGCAGCTCAGCCGTGAGCCGGCGCTGCGTGCCTACGATGAGCTTGCCCGCTCCCTCGTCGACCGGCCCGAACCTGTGGCTGCGAAGGTTCTCAAGCTCGCCAACGTGAAAATGGCCAACGCGGTCCGGCTGATTACGGTGCGGGAAGGTCTCGACACCCGGGACTTCTCGCTCGTTGCCTTTGGCGGCGCAGGGCCGCTTCACGCGTGCGGTGTGGCTGAAGAGCTTGGCATCAACCGCGTTGTCGTGCCGAGGTTTCCCGGCGCATTTTCAGCAGTCGGTCTTCTGTCGGCCAATTTGCGCCGGGATTACATGAAGGCGTTTCCACAGCGACTTTCAGATGTCAACGACGAGAAGCTGCGCGATGCATTCACCCGGATGCGCGAGGAAGCCGCGCCCGAGATGGTCCGACTCGCGGCCGGACGCAGGGTCTTCTGGGAGTTTCGCGCCGATGTGCGGTATCTTGGTCAAGCGTCCGAGCTCATGGTGGCATTGCCGGGTACTCTATCCCGATTGCGCACCCGTACCCTCGCCAGACGTTTTCACTCCATGCACAAGGCGAAGTATGGCTATTACGAGAAGCATGCCGAGCTGGAGATCGTCAATCTACGAGTCACCGGCTTTGTGGTCGTCGAGGCTCCACAGTTTCCATTCCTGCCTAACCGTTCCGGACGACAACCGCGCCGCGAGTCCGGATCGACGCATGTCCCGGGCGCAGAGCAGTGTTCGTTTCTGCGGCGGGATGCGCTTGGAGCCGGAGATGAATTGGCGGGGCCGTGTGTCGTGACCGAGCCCACGGCCACCACCTTCGTGCCGCCGCAATGGCGTCTCATTGTAGACGGCCAGGGGCATCTCGACCTTGGACGGCTGGAGTAGCGGGCTGCCATGTACGGTGAGAACGGACGAATCGGCATCGCGATCCTGGAAAGCGACCTCACTATCGAGCCCGATCTGAGACAGTTGCTGCCTGAGGGCGTCGAGATCCACGCAGCGCGAGTACCCTATCCTCGCCGCGTATCCGCCAAGAATATGGAATCGGCGGCTGAAGGCGCTGCAAGCGCGTTTGAGCAGCTTCTTCCCGTGCGCCCCGCCGCACTGGCATGGGCGTGCACCAGCGGCAGTTTCTTTGCCGGTCGAGAAGGCGACCGGCAACTCCTCGAGAAACTTGCCGCGGTCGCCCAGGGGGTGCCGGTCACGACCGCCAGCACCGCCCTCGTCGAGGCGTTGAGATCGCTGGGCGCAACCAGGCCTTCCGTCGGGACACCGTATTCGCCGGCCATGAACGAGTGTCTGCGCGTATATCTGGAGGAAGCCGGGTTCGAGACGGTCAATCTCGCAAGCATGCATGCAGAAGAAGTGGACGACTACGTTTTGCAGGAAGTCGAGGAAGACCAGGTCGCCGCATTCATCAGGGGTTTGGATCACGTTGACTGCGACAGCGTGGTTGTGAGCTGCACGGGCCTGCCGACTGCCCGGGTGGCCCCCGTGGTGGAACGCGAGCTCGGAAAGCCGGTGGTCACCAGCAATATAGCTCTTCTCTGGCATTGCTGGGCGCTCGGAAGGCTTAGCGGGAAGACACCTACTGACTGCCTCCTCTTTCGCCATTCAAACGCCAGGTAAAGGAGCACCGATGAGCACCGCCGAAAACATGGTCATCGACGGACTGGAGCGGGACTACGCCGTCGAGGTGGTCAGCGAGCTGTGCGCCCGCCGGAGCGTTTCCGGGGAAGAAGCGGAAGTTTCCGCGTGGACGGCCGGCGAGCTGCGGCGCCTGGGGCTGGACGTCATGGAACAGGAGGTATTGCCCGGCCGCACCAACATTATTGGCACATTCGACACGGGACAACCCGGACCGACACTGTTGTTCAACGGCCATCTCGATACATTACCGGTGCCGGAGGGCGGCCGCTACGACCCTTTCAAGCCACATTGCGAGAACGGTCGGCTGTACGGGGGCGAGATCACCAACATGAAGGGAGCGGTGGGCGCAATGATCACGGCGATCCGCTCGATCATGCGCTGTTCCGAGGACATATGCGGTCGCATTACCCTGTCGGCAGTGATCGGAGAATGCGACACCTTGGGGCTTGGCACCCTGCATATGCTGGAAAGCGGTATGACGGCCGACGCCGCGATCAACGGTGAACCGACGGATCTGCAGGTGATGGCGTGCCATGCCGGCGTAACCCAGCTTCGCATGAGCGCCCGGGGAATCCCGGTGCATGTATGTCGCCGGGCGGAGGGACACAACGCCATTGACGATCTGGTTGCGGTTGCTGCCACCCTCAACTCCTCGGCCCTGAGCTACGAGCCGCAGCTGGATTTCGAGGGCCTGCCCACGCTCAATATTGGCACGATCAGAGGCGGCTCCATGCCATCGATGCTAGCCGGCGAGGCCGAGGCCCTGATCGACGTCCGCACCGTTCCCGGGATGACACCCGAAAGTGTGCTCGCCGACATTCTCGCGCATGTCGAAGCTGTTCGGGTCAGATACGGCCGCCGGCCGGTCGACGTCGAGCTCGTCGAGAGGCCAGGGTTTTGCCAGGAACATCCTTACCAGATTGACCAGAACGCCCCGGTAGTGCGGGCCGTGGTCGCGGGCCACGAGTACGTGATCGGCACGAAACCGAACATCGGACCCTTGTTTCCTCAGATCTTCTACGGTACCGACGCCTCTCACTTGAGCAGGGCGGGCATTCCGACAGTGATCTATGGGCCGGGCAAGGTCGACGACATCAACGTTCCGGATGAAAGCATGGCGATAGACGACCTGATGACGGCGGCCCAGGTTTACGCTCTTGCCGCCGGCCGCATCTGCGCACGCGGATAGAGAATAAATCACAGGGCATTTTCATGACTCGCGATCTTCACAGCCGCTTGGTTGCGCTTCCCCGTGTGCCACTCATCAGCACGCCAACACCCCCTTGAATCCGTTCCCGGCTCTCGCGAGAGCTGGGCATCGAGCTGCTGTTAAAGCGCGATGATCTGACGGGCATCGGCTGCGGCGGCAACAAACTGAGAAAGCTGGAGCTGATTGAAGCCGCTGCGGAACATGTGGGACACCCCACTTCCTTTGAAGACGCCTGCCTCGTTTATGACGCCTACATCGGCCCCGGTTACAGCCAGCCTTCACGGGCGGGCATCGCCGCTCTGCAACGCATCGCACGCTCAGGGGGCATAATCTTGGACACAGCTTACACCGCAAAAGCCTTATCGGGCCTGATCGATCTCTACGCTCGTAGCGAAATCGAAACAGGCTCCCGTGTTGCGTTCATACGTAGCGGCGGGGTGCCCGAGTTGTTCTCGCGCGATCCGACTATGATATTGACCGGCCAAGATAAGCGGGACATTTAACAGCCAGGAGGATGTTGAAAAGGCGAACCCGCCGCCGGATCTATACACAGTTTCAACGCATTGTGATTGCCAACTGCTTCCTCACATCGCACCGCCGCAGGGCGGCCAAGATCGCTCAGGCGGCCCGCCTGGCCAGCAGCACCGGACCGTCTCGATCGATGCCGGTCGCATCGGCCACCCGGACGAGGACCCGGCAGCGACCTTCAGCGCGGACCTCGAACGGCTCACGGGACATGGCCGATAACAAAGACCAACTGAGTCGAAGCACGGCGCGGTTGCTGCCGCGCCTCGTCCGGCTGCGCGATGCCGCGTGGTATCTGGGCATGGACCGTAATCGTTTCGACGCAGAGGTCCGACTGCACCTCGTGGAGATAAGCATCGGCAGGCAGGGCATCGCCTTCGATCGCCTTGACCTGGGCGGCTCATGCAATGCCACGTAGCGGAAGAAGGAGTGGATCGCGGCCAGGCGGACATTGCGA